>Ga0335069_10013413_pt1 | contig 11506 bp, 10 predicted proteins | sample Lox_Sample_11_FD_206714 | JGI IMG/M metagenome (GOLD analysis project Ga0335069, IMG submission 206714) | Soil microbial communities from Loxahatchee National Wildlife Refuge, Florida, United States - Lox_Sample_1.1 | ecosystem: Environmental > Terrestrial > Soil > Wetlands | place: USA... | reverse complement strand
ATTCTCTTTATGATTTACTCCAGCCGCTTCTCAAAGAATCATCGAACGAAGCTGCTGTCGCGATTTCCAGTTTTCTCGGCCGGAGTTATTTTGTGAGTCTCATGAACCAGACCGCAAATTCGATCGGCATGAAGGATACGCATTTTGTGGATCCATCAGGCAGCGGTTGGGGGAATGTTTCCACGGCGCACGACATGTTCATGCTCGCGCAATACCTCTATGACAACCGGAGTTTTATCTTGAAGATGACGACCAACGCAAAGGGTTCGAGCGTTTACGGCCCGAGCGCCTTCCCAACACTCCAGAATTTCAACGTTTTTACGGATGACCCCAACTTTATCGGCGGCAAGGTGGGAATCAACGGCGGGGCGAGCGATACCATCCTTTCGATATTCAACGGGACATTTTCCGTCCCGCAGGTCACGGTTGTGGCGACAGGAACCGCCGCTACGGGTACCGATGCCATGGATTTGCCTCAAAATACCACCACAACCCGTCCCTTCATGCTTGTGATTTTGGGGTCAAACGACTATACGACCGATGCTGAGAACCTGCTTGCGTGGATAAAAAACGCATATAAATAGGGTCTTATGGGGCTTCACGAGGCCGCCTTGCAAATATCCCTCATGGGAGGATAATTCTTGAATGCTTGCAATGGTCCCCCCTCCGCCACCGGTTATGCCGGACGTGGCAATCCAGGCGGACGTGGCCCAGGTTAAGATCCCTGAGGTTCCCTTCTATTCGCAATTTACCGACATTGCCTCGCCGCGATGGCAGGAGGTAGGTTGCGGCATAACGAGCCTTGCCATGGTTATCGACTACTATAAACCGAACGCCGTTTCGGTGAATTCGCTGCTCAAGCAGGGCATTGCTGCCGGGGCTTACAGTAAGAAATACGGCTGGACAACATCAGGCCTCATTGCCCTTTCGCAAAAGTACGGTCTCAATGCCGATTTTTATGACCTTTCAACATTCGACGGACAAACCGCGCTCACCCAAATGAAGACATTACTTCAGTCGGGTCCGGTCATGGTTTCCGTGCACAACCGTTTCAATTCCAAGAGCAAGGTTCCGCATATCGTGGTGGTCAACGCCATGGACAACAATGTCGTTTATTATAACGACCCGGCTGCAAAGACAGGGGACAAGCAGATTTCGATTACCAATTTCCTGAAAGGCTGGAAGGAACGGTTAATCGTAGTGAGGCCGAATCCGGAAGAAGTAAGCAACAGTTTTACGAAGAGCGGCAGCTCGTAATCTGATATACTGGAGGAAATGGCATCTCCAGAGTTTATGCGCCCGGAGGGTGCGCCCAAAAATCTCAGGGATCTCTCGCATGCGGAGTTCCTTTCGAGCATCAATCAGATCTCAAAAGACTTAAAGCAGGATCAAGAAGCGCGGAGCAAAAGCGCGCGCGAAGAAGTCATGAAAATAAAAATTGCGGAATATCGGCACCAGTTAGGCGAACAACAAGCTGCCGACCTTACGGATGAAGACATCCAAAAAATTCTTATGAAGTCCGAGGAGCGTCGCGGCAAAGAGAATTAAAAAATTATGAAAGAACAGTTGCATTTTAATTTTGAAGGGGAAAATGATAACTCCCCGGAAGCGATTCAAAAGGCGGTTGAACAATTCCAGGCGAAGCAGGCAAAGCGAGAAAGCGTCACGACGGTTGAGGAAATGATTGCGTATCTGCGCGAAAACGATCCGGCAACGGTTGAGCGGGTGGGCGAGGACGGCCTCCACGACTACGCTAATGCCTTGCTGTGGAAATGGCAGGAAAGTTCCAAGAAAGGCTCCCAAACAGAAAGCCAGCCTTTTGAAGACGTTCCTCCGGAGATGGTTGACGACCATGTGAAGCGATATAAGAATGAGCGTTAGATGAACGACATAGAATCATTCGAAGCATTGCAAGAAGAAGCCCGCCGGCTCGGCGGGCGGCTTTGACATTGCGGGAAAAGAAAAGCGCGCCGCGGAACTCACGGCGGAAATGGCTGCGCCGGATTTTTGGAAGAATCGCGAAGCTGCCGACGGGAAAATAAAAGAGCTCGGTATTTTGAATGACATGATAGAAAAATATAAATCGATTGAGAATGGCCTGCGCGAGCTCAGTGAATCGGTAAAAAGGAATGGCGATACGATTGCGGCGGGAAGCTCGGAAGAAAATAAATTCCACGACGTGAAACGTGCGTTCCGCGCGCTCGAATTGGAAACGCTGTTTACGGGCCGCTACGACGCACAGTCGGCGGTGCTCTCGATTTATCCGGGAGTCGGCGGTGAAGACGCCGAAGACTGGGCGCGCATGCTCGGCCTCATGTATGAAGGATATGCAAAACGCCGCGGATGGAAGATAAAAGTGATCGACGATAATATCCGATCGCGCACGATCGAGATCAAAGGCGACCATGCGTATGGATATTTAAAGAACGAATCGGGCGTGCACCGGCTCGTGCGCATATCGCCCTTCTCGCCGAAAAAATTGCGGCATACCTCGTTCGCGCTTGTCGAAGTCATTCCCGACTTGCCGCCGCTTGAGGAGTCCAAATTGCAGATTCCCGAAAGCGATCTGAAGCTTGAGCTTTCCCGATCGGGCGGTCCGGGCGGACAGAACGTAAATAAAGTGGAAACTGCCGTCCGGATCGTGCATATTCCGACCGGCATTGCCGTGAGCGCCCGCGCCGAGCGGAGCCAGCAGCAGAACCGCGAGCATGCCATGAAGCTCCTCAAAGCCAAACTTTTCCAGCTTATGGAGAAGGAAAAAGTTAATGAAATAAGCGCTTTGCGTACCAAAGTAAAGCCAGAATGGGGGAGCCAGTTACGTTCGTACGTCCTTAATCCGTATCAAATGGTGAAAGACCATCGAACCGACGCAGAAACCGCCCGAGTGGACGACGTTTTGGCCGGCGACATCGATCTTTTTATCGAAGCGATGCTTGAAAAATAATCGAATTTTGTTCGCGAATCGGTGGTTTTGCGAATATAATCTCGCGTTCTTTTTTTATTCTTTCCTGAAAATGCTACAATAAGAGAACGCGTATGATCGTTTTCCAGGGCGTTTCAAAACATTATCCCAGCCACGGCGTTGCACTCGAAGAAGTCGATTTCCAGATTGATCCCGGGGAATTTGTTTCTCTTGCGGGCCGCTCAGGCGCCGGCAAATCCACCATCATCAAACTGCTTATCGGCGAAGAAAAACCAAGCAAAGGCCGTGTTTTTTTCGGCCAATACGAAGTCAACAAATTAAAGGATAACGACCTTCCGGCATTCCGCCGCCACATCGGCGTGGTGTTCCAGGACTTCCGCCTTTTGCCGACCAAAAACGCTTATGAAAACGTCGCATTTGCGCTCGAAGTCGCCGGACGGCCGCAGCGTGAAATCGCGGAGCTCGTTCCGCAGGTGCTCGACATGGTGGGGTTGGGCGATAAAATGAAGAATTTTCCGCACGAGCTTTCCGGCGGCGAACGGCAGCGCGTCGCGATCGCTCGCGCCATGATTCATCGTCCCGAAGTCGTGATCGCCGACGAGCCGACGGGAAACCTCGATCCGTTCCATACGTTTGAAATCGTCAAACTTCTCGAGAAGATCAATCAGCTCGGCACGACGGTCGTCCTCGCAACGCATGATCGCGAAGTCATCAATTCGCTTGAGCGACGCGTGATCACGCTCGACAAAGGCCACGTCATCCGCGACGAAAAGAAAGGGAAATATATCTTAGTATAACGGCGCGCGTCTCGGCGCTTTTTTACAACAACAACCATGTTCACCATCATTTCAAGGATCTTCCATTATGGGTTCAAAAACTTTTGGCGCAACGGCTGGCTCTCCACGGCAACCGTCGCCATCATGACCGTCGCGCTCACCGTGCTTGCCGGGCTCATCATGTTCGGCGTCATCACGAAAGCGGCGGCTTCGTCGATACAGGATAAAATCGACATCAGCGTTTATTTCAACACGAACACATCGGAGGACCAGATCCTGAACATCCAGCAATCTCTCCAGAGTTTGTCTGAAGTGCAGAGCGTCGATTACGTATCGCGCGACCAGGCGCTCGCCACGTTCGAGGCGAACCACGCGAGTGATCCGACGGTGACGCAAGCCATCCAGGAACTCGATACGAATCCGCTCGAGGCGTCGCTCAACGTCAAGGCAAAGGATCCGAGCCAGTACGGCGCAATCGCCGATTATCTTGCATCGCCGAATCTCGCGCCCTACATCGACACGGTGAGCTACACGCAGAACCAAGACGTGATCAACCGCCTTGCAACAATCGTGCGCACGATCGAGACCGGAGGATTCGTGATCACGCTCCTCCTTGCTCTCATCGCGGGCCTCGTGATCTTCAACACGATCCGCCTCGCCATTTATTCCAACCGCGACGAGATCGGCGTCATGCGCGTGGTGGGCGCGTCGAACAGCATGGTGCGCGGTCCGTACGTCGTGGAGGGCATGATTTGCGGCGCGATCGCGGCCGTCGTGAGCCTCGTGATCGCCGCGCCGGCAGTCTATTTCACAAGCCCTTATCTCGATCGCTTTATCCCGGGCCTCAATATCTTCCAGTATTTCTACACGCATCTGCCGCTCCTTCTGCTCTATGAATTGCTCTTCGGCGTGGTCATCGGAGCTCTCTCGAGCTTTATCGCCGTCCGCCGCTACTTGCGCAATTAGCACCTTTTCTTTATTATCCCTGCCATTCGGCCATGAACGCTGAGCATTACAAAAAGCGGGCGAAGCATCGATTGGTGGTTCTCTCGGTAATCGTCTGCGTTGCGGGCGCGGCGATTTGGTATTTCGCGGCGTATTCGTCGCTCAGCGAAGTGACGCTCATCGGCAATTCGATCGAGCAGTTTGCCGCCGTCGAAGCGACGAAATCATTCCTCGCTCCGCCGCCGCTCACGGCAACGAGCACGGGCGTCCGCAAGCCGTTCATTGAACCGACGCCGCTGACCGAGGAAGGCGTCATCGCGCAGACGAACATCCAGCGAGAAAACAATGGAAGCCTGCCGCCGCTCGCCGAAAACCAATTGCTCGACGACATTGCGACGCTCCGCTTGGAAGACATGTTTGCGAACCAATATTTTGCGCACGTATCGCCGACGGGCGAAAGCGCGCTCACCGTTGCGAGCGACGTCGGCTATTCCTATCTCGGCCTCGGTGAAAATCTCGCGCTCGGCGATTTCTCCGGCGACGCCGGCGTTGTTGCGGCATGGATGAACAGCCCCGGCCATCGCGCGAATATTTTGGAGAAGCACTACAGCGAAATCGGGGTCGCCGTCGGAAAGGGGATGTTTAAAGGAGAAGACGAGTGGATTGCGGTGCAGGTGTTCGGCCGGCCCGCATCGGCATGTCCGTCCGTTGATCCTGATCTCAAAACGTCGATCGATGTCGGGCAGAATACGCTGAACGCCATGGCGACGGAGCTCTCGAATGACGATGCCGCTATCAACGCGACGGAGCAGAAATACGGCCCCGATTACAACCAGAAAGTTGGCGCCTATAACGCCCTCGTCCAGCAATACAACGCTCTCACAACCCAGCTCAAGCAGGAAATTTCGCAATACAACACGCAGGTGAACGCGTTCAATGCGTGCCTTGCGGATTAGTTTTTGCTCCAGACTGCCTTATTTCTATTTGCTAGAATGAAATATATGACAAAGCTCCGAAGCGCCGTTATTTTGGCCTTATTTTTATTACTACTCTTACCCTTCGCCATAAATAATGCTCACGCCGCTATCGGTTTAGTGACGAGCGGGCAGATATCATACACCTGCTGTGATGCAACGGTAGACGCAACCTCCACGGCGATGAACACTTCGGGGGCGACACTCCTTGTCTTTATTGTCCATACCCGAAGCGGCACATCGACCTTAACCGTGAGTGACAGCAATAACAATATTTGGAATGGCATCGGAGGCTGGCAAGCCGATCCTGCCGTAGTGAATCATTCTGGCTATCAGCGGATGTATTATGTCTACAATCCTACTGTCGGGGCAAACCAAACATTCCACATTCACGTTGGGAACACTGCAACCAATATGCGCGCCCTTATCGAAGCCTATTCCGGAACGCTCACCACGAGCGCAGTGTATGATGCTGGTTCATTTTCATGGGGGAGTATCGATGGGACTTCCGTCCAGACGGGAATTTCAACTCCTTCGCAGACGGGTGATCTGTTCGTGACCGGCTGGAGTTCGGCGCGGCTTCCAAGCTCTGGCTCTATATCGACGCCGTTCGTTCTTGATCAAAGCGATTTCGGAATTGCGAGCAGTATTACTGATTCGATGCAGTCCGCTTATTACATTTCCTCCGATGCCTCCGCGCAGAATCCCACATGGACGGAAACCGGAGCAACGGGAATGGTGGCAGAAATTGCAGCCTTTAAGTCTGCGAGCGGCGGCAGTACGAGCACTGACACGACGCCTCCTTCGGTCCCGACCAACCTCGCGGCCGCGGCTGTTTCTCAAACCCAAATCAACCTTTCCTGGACTGCTTCCACGGACAATGTTTCTGCGCAAAACCAGATTACGTACAACCTGTATCGGAACGGGACAAAGATAACAACGACCTCCGCGGGGGCAACGAGCTATAGCGATACCGGTCTTGCTGCCGGCACAACGTATTCATACACGATCTCTGCGACCGACGCCGCACTCAATACGTCTGCGCAGTCGGGCAGTGTGAACGCAACAACCCAGCAAAGCAGCGGGCCGCATACATATACGGTGAAAAAAGACGGTACGGGCAATTTCACGACGATCCAGGCCTGTTCAAATGCCGCCGTTGCGGGGGATACGTGCGTGGTCTATGCAGGAACGTATGCCGGGTGGAACCAGACCACGAGCGGCAGCGCCGGGAGCCCGATAACGTTCCAGAAAAATCCTGGTGATACCGTGGTCATCAACTCTGGCATCACGCTTGGAAGCGCTTCCTACATAACGATAGGAGGAATTTTGGCGAGCCAAGGTTTTGAAATCACCGGAGTGACATCGTGGACGACCATGAGCCATGTCATCATCCAGAATAATTATGTCCACAACACAAGCGCCAGATGTTTTCAGGCCCCGCTCAGCGGAAATTATCAGGCAGCGAGCTTTAATGCATTTTTGAACAACACCATAACGTATTGCGACAACGCGACTGCACAAGGAATTTTAATGGAAGGGAATAATAATTTGTTTGATGGCAATACGATTTCACACGTAGAAGACGGAATAGCGCTTTATGGCGGCAACAACGTGGTCCGCAACAATCATTTTGGTCCGGTGCTTGCGTCAGAATACGGGTCTGCTCATCCGGACGCGCTCGAATCGTCTGCGACGTGTGTTCCGGGAAACACCGACATCCCGCTCACGCGCCTGGTTTTTGAGAATAACACCGTCCAGGACTGGGGCGCTTCGAATGCGCATGGATTTTTGTTGCGGGACGTGAATAGCTGCGGCCAAGCGAATCAGATCATTCGGTATAACAAATATATCAATATCGGAAGCTATTATATGGCGAACGATACTAATTCAATCGGTGAGCGCATTTATAACGAATCAGTGCGATGGACAGGCACGCAGGATTATGAAGCTAATTCATGGACGAATGGCGATACGAATGCAAAAGTTATCAATAATATTTTTATGGACATGTCGAACTTGAGCGGCGTTTCTTGGTGCATGTACGTTGACTCAAGTTCGATGCCCGGTTTTGTGGAACATAACAACATCTGCTATAACGACAATTATTCCGGAGCGTGGCATGGGCCGTCCACCGGCACGGGGCCAAGTAATTATGATTCAACGGACAAGCTTAACTTGAATCCGCTCTTCACAAGCGCCTCGGATCTGCACCTTCAGGCTGGTTCGCAGGCAATCGGTGCAGGCGGTCCGCTCACGAATGTTGCTTCGGGCGATTCTGGTTCCGGCACGTCGCTTGTCGTGAATGATGCGAGCTTTTTCCAGGATGGCTATGGTATTGCGGGTGTTCAACCCGACTGGATCGCTGTGGGTTCGACTAACAACATTGTGCAGATTGCCTCTATTAATTACGCCACGAACGTCATCACGCTTGCATCACCGATCTCGCGTACCGTTGGTGCTCCCGTGTATCTCTATAAAGATTCCGATGGCACGCAAGTGCTCTTAGCTTCTGTTCCAACCATCGGTGCCTACCAATATGCTTCCGGCGGCGGCGGCGACACCACGCCGCCCACGATTTCCCTTACTGCTCCCACTTCCGGTTCGACCGCCTCCTCAACCATTGCCGTCCAAGCCTCTGCTTCCGACAATGTCGGCGTCACGAAAGTTGAGTTCTACCTTGACTCTGCGCTCCAATCCACCAGTCTTTCTTCTCCCTACACCTGGAGCTGGAACACAGCATCGTCAACGAACGGATCCCATACCTTGTCTACCAAGGCATATGATGCGGCAGGCAACGTGGGCACGAGTGCAAACGTCGGGGTAACCGTTTCAAACACGGTTCTCGATACCACGCCTCCCTCGGTTGCCATCACGTCTCCCACAAACAATGCAACCGTCCAAGGCACGGTGAATATCAACGGCACCGCATCCGACAACATATCCGTCTCTTCGGTTGCGATCTCCATTGATGGGGGAGCATATGTTGCAACCGCAGGCACCACCTCGTGGACCTTCAGTTGGAACACCACGCTTCTTACGAATGGCACCCATACCATCACGGCCAAGGCAACCGATTCCTCGAACAACACAAATACCCAACAAGTCACGGTCATCGTAAACAATCCTGATACCACACCTCCCTCGGTCCCCACGGGCCTCACTGTGGGTACGGTAACCACCTCAACCGTTTCTCTCTCGTGGACTGCTTCCACCGACAACATCGCTGTCACGGGATACAAGATATATAGAGGAGGCACCCAGATTGGAACGACGGCAGCAACGTCTTTCACGGATGTTGGCCTCAATCAATCCACCACCTACAGCTACACCGTGAGTGCATATGACGCCGCAGGAAACAATTCTGTCCAGTCATCAGCAGTCACGGGAACAACTAAGTTCCAGGATACGACGCCTCCCACGGTGTCCGTGACATCTCCCACTAACAACGCAACCGTATCAAGCACGATCACGCTCCAGGCAACCGCATCAGACAATGTGGCCATACAATCGGTGCAATTCAAAGTTGATGGAAGCTTTGTCGGCTCTCCCGACACCACATCGCCATATACCTTTGCCTGGGACTCTACCCAGGTGGCCAATGGAACCCATACGATTACGGCTCTTGCAAAAGATACATCAAACAACCAGACAACGTCAGGCGCCGTCACCGTCACCGTGAACAACCCACCGCCGTCTGACACCCAGCCCCCCACGGTTCCCACCGGACTCAATGTCCAAGGCACGACAACTTCAACTATTTCCCTCACCTGGAATCCTTCAACGGACAACGTAGGCGTCACCGGATACAAGATATATCGGGGAGGCACCCAGATCGGTACCAATGCAACGAACGCATTCACGGACACCGCCCTCACCGCATCCACCACCTACAGCTACACCGTTTCCGCATATGACGCCGCAGGAAACACGTCAGCGCAATCAACCCAAATCCAAGGGACAACCCAAGGTATTGTCCAGGGCGATACAACCCTACCGAGCATCGCGATCGTCAGCCCCACCAACAATCAGGTTGTTGCGAACACGATTACGATCCAGGGCAGTGCGAGTGACAATGTGTCCGTAGCAAATGTCCAAGTGAGCATTGATGGAGGCAGTTACCAGGCAGTGCAAGGCACAACCAGTTGGACCTATTCCCTTGATACCACCAGTTTGAGCAACGCCGCCCATACGATTACCGCCAAGGCAACGGATTCTTCCGGCAACACCAACACAACGGCAATCACCGTCACCGTGAGCAACACCGTCGTATCAGGCGGCGGTGGCGGCGGCGGAGGTGGCGGTTCGTCGGGAGGCGGCGGATCGGGTGGGGGTGGTGGCTCATCTGGTGGATCGGGCAGCGGTAGTTCCGGTGGAGGTTCTTCCGGCAGCTCCGGATCTGGTTCAGGCTCATCGGGTTCAGGTTCTTCCAGCTCCGGCTCTTCCTCTTCCTCTTCCTCAACCCTCCCCACATCCCAATCCGGTCTTGAAGCATTACTTCAATCCCTCATCGCAGAACTCCAAGCATTGATTGCCCAATTGAACCATCAATTGGTAGCAAGCTTCACCCGAACCCTCACGATCGGAAGCTCAGGCCAAGATGTAAAGAACCTCCAGCTTTTCCTGAATGACAATGGATATACCATATCCCCAAGCGGAGCTGGATCTCCGGGTAATGAAGTCATGTACTTTGGCGGCAAGACGCAGGCTGCTCTTGCCAAGTGGCAGGCAGCGAATGGCATTACCCCGGCATCAGGTATTCTAGGACCGAAGACGAGAGCCTATATGCAGGGAAAGTGGTAGGTTGTTCACCCTAGCAAAATCGGCATTTTTTGCTATAATTCCAGCATATGTTGCAAATTTCTCTCCGAGCTGAAGAGATTTTTCATATTGGGAGCTGGCCGGTGACCAATGCTGTTTTGCTCTCCACAATTGTGCTCGTCACACTCGCCGTCCTTGCCTACGTCTTGCGCCGGAAACTTTCGATGGTCCCAGGCATGATGCAGAGCGTTTTTGAGCTCATGCTTGAAGGGGCGCTCACCATGATGGATTCCGTGCTTGGCGAACGCCGCACGTCCGAAAAATATCTTCCGCTCGTTTTCACCATCTTTTTATTTGTGCTCTTTTCAAACTGGTTCGGCCTTTTGCCGGGCGTCGGTTCGATCGTTGTACGGCAGGGAGCCGATTCGGTGCCGCTTTTGCGCTCACCCGCGAGCGATCTTAATTTCACATTGGCGCTTGCGCTCATTGCAGTCACGCTCGTCAACATCTTGGGAGCTGCCGCAATCGGGATCAAAGGACGCTTGTCGGTATTCTTCAACTTCCACGGGCCAATCGATTTCTTTATCGGAATTCTTGAACTTATCTCGGAATTTGCTAAGATAATCTCGTTCTCGTTCCGTCTTTTCGGCAATGTTTTCGCGGGTGAAGTCCTTCTGGCCATCATGGCCTTTTTGGTACCATATCTCGTGCCGTTGCCGTTTATGTTCCTCGAAATTTTCGTCGGATTCATCCAGGCGTTCATTTTCGGGATGCTCACGCTCGTCTTCGTTGCAATGGCTATCGTCCAGCACGGAGGAGAGCATGAGGAACATCAACCAAAGGTCGCCCACTAATCATTAAAAATTTACTAACCAAATCTATGGATGTACAGAGTATTCGTTTGATCGCCACCGCGGCGGCCATCGGCATGGGTACGATTGTCCCGGCGCTTGCGATCGGTTGGATCGGTTCCAAAGCGGTTGACGCCATCGGACGCAATCCGGAGGCCGCTTCGCGCGTGCAGACGATGGCTATCTTGGCCATCGCCTTCGCCGAAGCTATCGCAATCTACGCGCTCGTCGTGGCGCTCATCTTAAAGTTCGTCGCCTAGTAACGCATGCAGCAAC
>Ga0335069_10013412_pt1 | contig 11506 bp, 15 predicted proteins | sample Lox_Sample_11_FD_206714 | JGI IMG/M metagenome (GOLD analysis project Ga0335069, IMG submission 206714) | Soil microbial communities from Loxahatchee National Wildlife Refuge, Florida, United States - Lox_Sample_1.1 | ecosystem: Environmental > Terrestrial > Soil > Wetlands | place: USA... | reverse complement strand
GAGGAAATTCAGGATGGCGTAACCGAAAAATCCGTACACCATATACCGCATCCAATCGGGTGAGTCCTTTAATACGACCTTCCACAAATCCTTTCGGTTCACGTTTCCGACGAGACGTTGCGCGACGAATATTGTTGGGAACCACACCACGAAAATCCCAACGTGCAGCATCCAGAAGAAGGCTTCCGGTGCCACGCGTCTTCCCATAACTGCTCCGAGATGAACCCAGAGGCTAACGACGAGACCGACCGCAGAGAAGGCAACGAAGAACCAAAGGAAGGGTCTAATCCAATCTGGAACGGAGTTAGCCGCAGAGGGAAAGTCGGAAACGGGGGCAGGCGCACGATTTTGCAGCAAAGCTGCGATATCAGGTTCGAGCAACGCAGAGCCGGAGGGTTTAACGGGATTGTAGTGGACGGCGACCGCCTTATTTTGGAGATCACGCACGAACTCGTCAGCTTCCTGTTGGGTGGGAAACTCACGCTTGTAGCGCCCTGAATTCAAAGTTCCTGCAACGGAATATAAGTATCCGAGTTCGGCGACGTAATACCCACGCTTGGTTGTAAAGGAAAAACTTGGCTTGTTTACATCGACCGACTCAATGCGCCCTTCAACGACAGGCGAACCAGCCGCTCTCTTACGTCGCAGCCAACGCCAAACTGGAACCATCCACCCGGCTAGGATGAACGCCAACCACACGTAGAACATCCACGGCCACGTGGTCGGATCAGTCCATCGAATTGGTGCTGTTGACATCACTCCTAAGCCATTCTGCCTGACGTGACGCCGAGGTCTGCCAAAATAATGCCCGAAAAACGCGCTCCTGCAATTATCGGCACATCACCTCGCCGAGGCTACGAGGACTTCTGAAGTGATGCCCCAGCTTGTCACCTTCGTCTGGTGGTTAGGTTTCCACGCCCCGGACGGGAAATAATCAGAGAGTTCGATAGGATGGCACCCGCCCACGATGGCCGGATGGAGCCGCCACAAGCGTTGCCAGCCCCAGCAGACTGCACGGGAGAGGGGAGACGCACCGAACGTCATGCTTACCAGACAGAGCTTGCCTCCGGGAACGACCAGGCGGTGAGCCTCCGACAGCAGTTGCTCGATGAAGTCGGGTGCAAGCAGATCGAGTACGTAGGTCGAAACGAAGTGGTCGAAGGTGCTATCTGGCTCAGGTATGCGGGGGGAACCGTCAGTCTGATAAACACGCGCACGTCCTGACCACGGTTTCAGACGCTCCAGAGCAAGCGAAACCATTTTGCCGCTGATGTCGAGCCCGACGTATCGGGCGTCAGCGGGCAGACGGTGTTGCAATAGACCTGCGGCAAATGCCCCCGTGCCACAGCCGAATTCGAAGACGGAATGCGCGGAGTCGAAACCAGCACGGGCGATCAGTTGGCTGGTGGCGGGATTCTCGTAAAAGCGTTGCCAATCCTGCCCTGAGCCAAGGCGGTCATAGAAACGCTTCGCCTTTTCCGGCTCAAGGTAGCGACTGGATGGTTCGCGAACGCTCACACGCGAATCTTAGCAGCCTCCGCTTTCAGCGGCCCCTTTTTCCCTCAGTTGCCGGGCTTAGCAAACTGATTGTAGAGCCAAGCAAAGACAGCGCCAGCGACGAAACCATCGACGACTCCGTAGAGAGTCCCGACGACGACTTCCGCAATGCTGCGAGTTGCATGGTAGCCGGGATAGACCGACGACATTGTCTGGAGAAATAGCTGACCATAATTAGCCCAGATCAAATTGGCAAGACCCATTCCCAGCATCGCCGCGCCCCAGAGGATTCCAGATGCCATTGCCAGAGCCTTTGTGTTGATTTTCATAGCTTGCTCCTCTTCTTAAATTCTACGTCGGTCAGCCGCGTTCGAATTGTTGGCGGCAATCTAAACGTCCTTCAATTGCTCCTCCGTCATTCCAAAATAATGACCGAGTTCATGGATGAGGGTCTGGCGAATTTGATGGCGAACTTCCGCTTCAGTGGAGCAGACCGCCTCAATGTTTTTCTGATAAAGCACGATGTGGGCAGGACCCGCTGATAAATCAAAGACGCTCCTCTGGGTCGCAGGCACGCCGTGAAAGATGCCTAGAAGCAGTTGCCTACGCTGCCCCAGCTTGGATGGTCGCTGGTTCGCAGGGAAATCTTCAACGAGGATCGCAACGTTCTTTATACGGCTGCGGAACCCTTCCGGCAGCGAATCCAAGGTTTCTTCTGCAACGTTGACGAATTCTTCGCGCTTCATCCTTCACCCAGTGAAGCAAATGAGGGCACTCTCACTCCGAGTAGCCGTCGTCTGTGTCTTCATGCTCGTCATCTTCTTTGCGGTCGCCCTCGTCTTCCTCTTCGTCTTCTTCCTCGTCGGGCTCTTGTCGAAGGAGGACATCGGCAGTGACCGAGCGATCAGGAGCGTCTGAGTCGGGGCATTGTGGACGTATTCTGCTCATGCCCACATGGTACTCTGTGCGCATTGGCAAGAGCAGCGGGTGTTATTTGCGGGCGCTGGCACGCTGACTCACTGAGATTGAAGCTCTCTTAAAAGAAAACTGCGGCTCCCGTTTGACCGTTTCTGCCCTTATGTTGGATATTGAGACGGAATGGACGTTGAACGCATCATCGACGACATCGAGCAGCTACAGGAGATGTTCGAAGCACCGGATATTAGACCACTCAGCGCCAGCGACATCTCTGCTGCCAATCGAAGGCACGATGAGGCATTAGCCCGCAGCCCGTGGTTTCGGCTGTGGCAACACTTTGGAGTGTGTTGTCGGCATGACGCTCCGGTATTTCAACTGCCGGAAGGCCGGAGCTAAAGGTGGCGTACCGAGTAACGATGGTACTCCAGTCACGTTCTCATAGACTCTGAATTACCCGCTGGCAAGCCATCTCAAACAGAAGGACTCCGCTTGCGACCGCAGCGTTGATCGAGTCGCATTCACCATGCATGGGAATGAGAACAACGAAATCGACAGTTTCAAGCAGTTGAGACGCCCCTGTTCATCGGGCGATGAATATCGGTATGCAGCCCTACGAGCAAGTTACAGTCTTCCTGCTCGACCGCCCAGACGGAGTGGCGCAGCCGCATCGAGGAACAGGTTTCGAGTCTCAACAATCCTCGCGGTGCGATATGATCCCTGCATGATCGCGGCTTCCTACAAACCCAAGAAGAAGTTTATGCAGTTGGCAATCGCGGAAGCCAAGCGTGCCCGTGACCGGGGCGATTATGCCATCGGCGCTGTCATCACCCGCGTAACGGACGGGCGCGAAGTAGTCATTGCCAGCGCAGGGAACCGGGTAAAGACTTCAGGATCAAGCATCAAGCATGTGGAGTTGGAAACGCTCAAATACGTATCGAGCGGTTATGGCCGCTACCTGACCGAGTTCGTGCTCTACACCACGCATGAACCCTGCGCCATGTGCGCAGGTGCCTGCGTGTGGGCGAGAATCGGTGCCGTCGTATATGGCGTCTCGCAGGAAGACATCGCCGCTTACGGCCGAAAGCGCGGGACGGAAGAATACAAGTGGCGAGCCTGCCTCATTTCCTGCCGACTGGTCTTCGAGAAGGGCAATCACGCTATACCCGTCATCGGCGGTTTTCTGCGTGACGAATGTAAGAGACTATTCCGCTATAGGGCTGGATAGGATCGCAGGCTAACATAAACCCTGATTGACTCATTCTGCTCCAGCTTTCTTCTCAGCGGGTAGCGCCGAATAATGAACATGAACCAAACACCAACGGTCGTGGTTCTTGCGATAAATCTGGGTTTCCAAGCCACGGAATGAAACTGACGACCCATCTTTTCTTAGCTTGGCTGAAAAATTCCAGTTGAATTCTGCCCAAGCCGCATCCGAGTACACCTGAACGGAGACTTCGCTGATTTCCAAGTCCCGCTCCGAATACATCTCGCCCATGTCATGGCGATAAAAACCCATTATTCGCTCGATACCCCGCCAGCGACCGACTGGGTTGATAAGTGAGTCTTCCGATGAGTCGCACCAAACGCGTGATGCCAAAGTCGGGTCGGCTTGATCCGCTGCCTTTGCGTACATCGAGATCAACTGCTTGATCTCCTGCTCCTCGCTCCCGGCATTCGCATTGGTTCGTTGTTGCTTGTCTTGTGAGACAGAACAAACCGACGCAGCAAGCAGGGCGACAAAGATGACCAAGCGAGCAAGTCCAACAAAACAGCTTCGGCTATTGGAGGTAAACGGGTTCATGCGTCCTCCTATTCCTGAATTCACGAATTCACATACCAATCCGAATGCGGCGACCATCGACTGCACGAGAGCCACTGAGTTTCAGTCCACTAGTGGAGGCGGCGGAAGCAGACCAAGCTGGCGCATCATTCCAACGTCGTCGCGATTCGCAAAGTGCTCAGCGATCTTGCCATCGAGCACTCGATACATGTGGATGTGCTGAACCTCGAAAGCGCGTCCGGTGGGCTGGACGCCCACCAGCATTCCGCCATCGACGGGAAAGCGAGACGAACCCCGGTGGGTTCCGCTATAAGTGCATCGGACAACGACCCACTCGCCCTCTGCGACAGTGTTCAGCGTCGTCAGCTTTGCGTCTGGGAAGTTGGTCTTGATCTCTCCCAACACTGTCCGGACACCTGCACGCCCCACCTTTCTGCCATGATTTTCGCAGTCTTCCGAGAAGCAGCTTGCTGCGGCGTCGAGGTCGCCGCGATTGAACGCCTCATTGAACTGTTCGGCGATGCGTCGATTGGTCTCGGTGATGTTCAATGAATCTCTCCTAATGGCGGCACGTGAGAGCAGCCGATTTTACGTTGCGTACCAACCCGAATGCGGTGACCATTTGCTGCACGAGAGACACTGCGTCTCAGTCCACTGATGCAGGCAGACTGGGCAGACGCCGCCAGTATCAAACGTGTTCCACGAATGACCACACTCGCAGAACCACTTATCTTCCTTCCGGGGCGACCAGCCGCACAGCGGGCAGCGGATTCGCGGAGGTTCCGACTCGCGGTCCTTGTCTTCTTCGAGTTCACGATCCAGCAAAGCGGAATTCTGCCCGACAGGGCTCACTGCATAGCTACAATTTGGATCGACGAAGTAAGTTCGGCTGGCATGCTGAATCCGAGATCACCCGGCTGGAGTGCGCTGACACTCTTGCGGCAAACACATTGACCGCTTCGGCCGCTTTTGTTTCTGCCCTAATAGCCACTTTAGCCAGACCTCGTTCTCCCACTCCGCCAAACTGAGGGACTCGGCTTCAGCTTTTGATTTGAGCACTTCGATCCATTCCATGTATTGGCCTTCATCGTCGGCCTTCGTCCACAAACCATCGATCCCGGCTGCCGTCAGCACAACCCGATCAATCGGGCAGTGCGGAGGCGGAACAACGATAATCCCCAACCGCCAGAGGTATTTCAGGTAAAGATTGAAGGCTTTCTGCGCAATGCCGTGACGCAGATGTTCATCGCACAAACAGTCTGAAAAAGCGGAGGACAACTTCTGGGAAATCCTGTTGATAGCTTCCCGGTGCTGAATGTCCGGCACGGTCTTCTCGGCGTCAATGTACGGTCTGGACTCTTCGATTATGACCTTCGCGAATTCTGCGCGGAATCTCTTCCGCTCGCCCTTCAATTCAGCCCGCTTGTAAATCTTGCTCCCACGCCGCACACCCAAAGCCGACTTGAGGGAATCTTTCATCGCCTGTTCCACGGTCTCCACGCCTACGGCTTCGAGGAAACAGTCATTCATTTTGAGTCGTCCTCCGTTCATTGCATTAATTTTAAAACAGTGTGCCGCGACGGTCAGCCCGGTATTGTCTTGTGGACACATCGGACGGTTCATCATTTCTTCTGCTTCGATGCACCGCCCTGAACGGCTTGCTTAAAGCGAGCCACAGCAGCGGCGGGGTTTTCGCCTTGGTGCAGATTCTCCCATCTGCTTTTGGTTGCGGGCTGCAAATACTTTAGTTCGCCCCAAGCGTACAGCAAACAAATGTGGTGCTTCGCCGAGTCCTTAAGGGTCTGGCCTGTATTGGAACCGTAGGAGAGAGCCAGTTCGACGAAGTGATCTTCAAAATTCGTGAATTGAAAGTTGCCACGTCGGAGAGCATCTTCAAATCCTGACTGGTTTTTCCCCCTGACGCAGAGCACCTTCTTGGAGCCCGTATATGCAATTAACTGCGATTCCGAGACCTCGCCTCCTGCGTAATCGGCTGACGCGACCAGACCGTACCCATGGATTGAGTCCATCACGGGCGCGGGATTCTGGGCATCTTTGAGCAGGACGAGTTGAATGTTCTTCCCTCCAGACCGATCACGGGCAGCGTCCACCATCTGCTGCAAGTTTGCCGTTAACCACTCCTGTCCGCGCAGATCGGCTGCAACCACTAGGATCGAATCAACGTCACTCGCAACGGCTTTCTGGAAGAATTGCGATTTGAACTTGTTTACATCAAATGCGTAGCGGGAGGATGTCTTACTAATGCAAATGAGAGTGCCGCCATCGAGTTGCTCTTCGAAGGCATCCTGCAATGCGCTCTCGACCGGATTAAAAAATCCCACCACGAATGCGACCTTCACAGAACATCATCCGCCTATTTTTCTCCGAGTTCATCTAGTACGTGGCCTAACGGCAACCAAACCTCTCGAAGCTCAGAATCAGACAATCGGCGGATGACCGCAGCAGCTATCCTGCGGACTTTTGATTCGGTTTGTGGTTCCGTCGTCAGCAGGGTGGATGCGGCAACTGACCCAGCAGAAGCGGTCGCCTGATGCGAAAATGGCAGCGGCACACCCAGCGACTTTAGAGCTTGTTCCAATTCTGCATGAAGGCGACGACGCCGAAATGCAGACCATTGCCTCTCAACGCCGAAATTCCGTGCGGAAAAAAAGAAGTGGCTCCACCACGAGTCCAAACCGAGAATTTTCGTGAGTTGATTCTTTGCCGATTCGTCCGCAAGACCATCGACAAACTCTTTCGCGATCTGAACATGAGTTTCAGGCGGGCAAGATGGCACCTGTATCCAAGCACCTATAGGTGCCGGTTCTTGGGCGTGCATGACGCGGAATTCTCCGGACTCTCGGTTCGCGTAGATTCTGTACGGTGCAGTCGGGCTGACGAAGGTTTTCCAGACAGCGGTTTCCACCGAAAGCCTGCGCGATACGGTGGGCACGCTGGAGATAGCGCGGAACTCTTGTTGGCGGCTTGGAACTTCTCCAATCGCTGGGAGCAGTGCGGCGGAATATCGAATATCGCCGCCGTTCCTGCCGTCTTCGAAGACCTCTTTGGCGTACTTCCCGATGAACTCACGAAGGTTTCTGCAACCGAAATCCTCCGGGCGGAAATCTGGATAACCCCGTTTAAGCAACACGGCGAGAGCACTGCCCGGCAGCTTCTGATTGGGAGAGTTCTGAACGAGGCGAGAGATATCTGTGCCGATGACTGTTGCGTCTAACATGATCGATGACCTCGCGACAAGAGAGCAAAATAAGCTGCGGAAGTAAGGATAAATACTTCCGCAAAAATCCTATTTTTGCTATCTGCTTAGCGTATGTCGCAAGGTATCACTCCGACGCAAAGTGCACTCGGAGCCAGCAGCGACTATTGCTGGCAACGCGATACCAGTCGGGTCTAGTCCGATAACCCGATACTGCGCCTTGCACTACCCGGACGGGAACCGAAGACGCATCAACACCTTTATACCTCCCCAGTCCTCTGGGTGTCAACAACGCGCAGATCGGATGTAGCGCAAGCGACTCCGTTTCAACGATTTATCCGTCGAATCGACGGTAACCGACTAGATTCAGCCCACATCAACAGGCTGGACTCGCGTTGCATACGTTCGTCATTGTTGCTATGAGAATAGCGGATTTTGAGCCTCGACGATCTCCACACGCCGCGAGCACTGGTCATCATCGTTCGCCACGTGATTGAGTCTGCTACTCACGGGATAGCACCGCATGACGCGGGCGTCGTAGGGCTTCAAGAGTTCGGAGATCGCTCCAACGTACTGCATTCCCGGATCAAGCCACAGATCGTAGCTGTCGGGATGAAGAATCACAGGCATCCTGTCGTGGATGGCTGAGGTCACAGCATTCGGAGTTGTCGTCAGGATCGAGCACGTTTTGATCCATTGCCCATCGGCGCTCTTCCACCCATCCCACAAGCCCGCAAATGCGAACAACTCCCCTTCGCGGACTTCGAAGCAATAAGGCTGCTTAGATGCACCTTTTCGCGCCCATTCGTAAAAGGCATCTGCCGGAACTAAGCACCTGCGAAACCTGATCGGATCGCGAAACGCAGGCTTGGTCGCGGCTGTCTCCGACCGGGCGTTAATCATTCCTGCTGCACCGTCTGATGATTTTGCCCAAGTCGGAATCAAACCCCAGCGCATCGTCGCGATTTGGCGGACAGGTTCCTTCGGATGCTGGCGGATGACCGGGACGGGTTGGGTCGGCGCGATGTTGTACCGAGGCGACCAATCGTCCTGCCAATCGGCAGTCTCGAAGTATTCCTCGATGATCTGCTTTCGCCGCGACAATCGGTAGCGACCGCACACAGGAAGATTATGGCAGATCGAAAGGGCGTGCTGTCATTTGGCAAGCGGGCCGGGATGTATACCTTCACCAAGCACAAAGCTCGATCCAACGCTGCCCACAACCGCCTGACCCAGCCCCCAAAAACTGGACCATCTAGAATGTGAGTTCTCCCAAACCCAGGAGAGGAGAACCGCAATGAAGGGCACGCGACACAGCGAAGAGCAGATCATCGCGATCTTGAAGCAAGGCGAAGCAGGATTGACGACGGCGGAGTTATGCCGACAGCACGGGATCACGGAGCAGACTTACTACCGCTGGAAGGCGAAGTACGGCGGGATGGAAAGTGGCGACGCGAAGAAGATGAAGCAACTGGAGGACGAGAACCGGAAGCTGAAGCACGTGGTCGCCGAACTGACACTGGATAACCGGGCGCTGAAAGACGTGCTCTCAAAAAACTGGTAGCGCCTGCGGGACTTCGGGCAGCCGTGAGCTATGTCGAAGTCGGGTACCAGATGAGCGAACGGCACGCCTGCAGGCTGATGGGATTGGGACGATCGACGCATCGCTATCGGGCGCAGAAAGCCGAGCGGGACAGCGAACTGCGAACCCGCCTGAAAGAGCTGGCGGCCCAGCGCATGCGGTTTGGCTATCGGCGATTGACGGCGATGCTGCTGCGCGAAGGGATGCCGGCCAATCACAAGCGGGTGTACCGGTTGTACCGCGAGGAAGGATTGGCGATGAGGATTCGACAACGGCGGCGGATCCGCTGGAACGGCGCGGCTGTTAAGCCGGCGGCGACGCAGCCGAACGAACGTTGGTCGATGGATTTCGTGAGCGATTGCGTGAGCGGCGGGAAGGTGATTCGGATGTTGACCATCGTGGACGATTGCACGCGGGAATGTCCGGTGATCGAGGTCGATACCTCACTGGGCGGACTGCGTGTGCGTCGAGTGCTGGAGCGGATGGCGATCGAGCGCGGACTGCCGGAAGCGATTGTTGTGGACAACGGGCCGGAGTTCCGCGGACGGGCCCTGGCGGCATGGAGCGAGGAACGCGGGGTGCGGCTGGAGTTCATTCAGCCCGGCAAGCCGGTACAAAATGCCTACATCGAAAGCTTCAACGGACGACTGCGCGACGAATGTCTGAACGCGAACTGGTTCACCAGCTTGAGCGACGCCCGGCGAAAGATCGAAACTTGGCGGCAGGATTACAACCAACAACGTCCGCACAGTTCGTTGAACTACTTGCCGCCCGAAGAGTTTGCAAGGACAGCAACGGAGATGCGCGCATGAGGAAAGCTAGCACAAGGCTGCCAGAGCAGGGGACTCAAACGCCGTCCCCTGCTCCGGACCTCATCCCCGCTGAACCCAAAAATCAACCGAGAACTCACATTGCGATTGGTACAGCGAACGGGGGCACTTCATGCCGACGCTCGCGGCAGGCCAAGTCTCCCGCGAATGTGATAGACGGCTTCGATGCCAGTGCAATGTGCGCCCATAAGGTTCGCCACCTTGAACTCTTTCATCTTGTCCGCAGTCCAATCCAGTTGCTCATCTGTCGCTGGGAAAAGGTGCAGTCCGCCGATGACTGCTTCCACTGGATCGTTGGGAAATTGCTGCCGAGCGAACGTAAGTATGTTGATGATTCCCGCGTGCCCGCAACCAGTGACTACGACTAATCCTTTAGGAGTGTTGAGTACCAGTGATTGATCCTCTGGAATGGTGTCCTCGACCAAGCCCGCTGGAGTCTGCACTTTTCCACTGACGCTCCAGTTGCGCTCCGGAAACTTGCGGGGCACCGGACCTGTGAGCCACGCACCGGGAAAAATTTCTGCCGACTCCTCATGCTCGATGAACTTGCCTCCAGTTGCTTCGTACTCCTTCCTTACTGCAATCATGGGGTTATCCTCCCCTTGGGGCGCGGGTCTGCTGTAGAAAATGCCGCGTGCGACATGCACCACTGATAGCGCCGAAGGATTCTTCTTCATCATCTCCCGCCGAAGCGTCATGAGCCCACTGACATGATCCCAGTGGTTGCGTGTAAGGATCACTTCTTTAACATCCGACAAATCGATATTCGAATCGCTCGCGTTTTGAAGCACGGTGTCAGGGTGCGCTCCCGTATCCAGCAGCACGCGATGACCATCGGCTTCGACCAGTGCCGAAAATCCCCACTCGCCTAGTCCGGTTGAACTGCCTACCAGCATCGTCGATAGCAGAGTCACCTTGAGGGCGTGAATCTGTGCGGGCATGTTCTGAAGACTGCTGGCTGGACTGTTCTGAGTTTCCGCAGGGCGCACGCTGACCATCAGAAGCGAAAGTGCAATCAGTAACGCAGAAATGTATGTTAGGTAATTCCATCCCGTTTTGTTACGCATCGTCTCCTCCGGGCTGGGAATTTTAATTCCCCACAGAACACCACCGACGACAGTGGGCAGCGCCCGCACATTGGGAGATTATGGCAGATCGACACCGTGATGGAGCGTTGGGCGGTACGGCGTTCCAAGGCGCTGTGCGGGTGCGCTCCCGCACTGTTTCGGGTGCAATTGTCTTAGGCCCGTCACTCCGACACTCCGGAGTGAGACTTGCTTCTCGATTCGCCCCAGAATTCGCACAAAGCGGGAGCGAGATAGCGCGAAAGTGCGACCTTACACTTCACACTCTGAGGATGCTGCGTCATTTTTAAGGTGTAGGATTTGCTTTCGAGTGCGTCTGAGTTTTCGTGCGACTATCGGGTTGGGCACCGCAAATCATTGCTGCGAAAGCAGAACTAAGACGCAGAGTGCGACTTCGCACTTTTCGACTGCTCCCGCATGACTCTCCCGTGCAGAGACACGTCTTCCACGTATTTTCAAGGACTTGGCAGTTCCCCTAAGCCTGTTAAGTTGTTGAAAGTATTAGATATGGGAGAATTGGCAAGGTCGCACTCTACCGCTGAGTTACTCCCGCTCGGCAAAGATATTGTACCATCCGCCCCGGAAATCCAAATGCGG
>Ga0335069_10013410_pt1 | contig 11506 bp, 9 predicted proteins | sample Lox_Sample_11_FD_206714 | JGI IMG/M metagenome (GOLD analysis project Ga0335069, IMG submission 206714) | Soil microbial communities from Loxahatchee National Wildlife Refuge, Florida, United States - Lox_Sample_1.1 | ecosystem: Environmental > Terrestrial > Soil > Wetlands | place: USA: Florida... | reverse complement strand
GGCGCCGCGAAGCTCTTCACGTCGCGCACGTGGTCGCGATACGCGGCGACCTCCGCATCGACCTGAGCCGCATCCCAGCCGAGCAAGTCGCCCATCAGTTGCGCCGCTGCCACCGCCGCGGTGAGTCCGTTGTGCGGATCCCACAGGAACAGACGGGCGCGGCGCTCGAGAAAGTCTTCCAACGTCATGGCCATCTCCTCGCGGACCGCGAACGCCACCTCGCCGCGGGTCACCGCCAGTCCGGGCGCGCAGCGTTGCGCCAGCGCCGGGTCGCCGCCCATCGCCTCGATCATGCGCTCGCCGTTGCTGCCGTAGACCGTCACCAGCCGATCGACGATATCCTCCGGCACGTGCGGCCACCGTTGCTTCATGCGCGTCGTGAACCCGTCGACATCATCGCCGGTCTCCCCACCGGTGAGCGACTCGTGCTCGCTGTCGCCCTGCGTCGCCGGAAGCGTCTGGCCTTGCGCCTTCAGGTGCTCGACCACCAGATCGGTCACCCGTTCCGCCATCTTTCGATAGGTGGTCAGCTTGCCGCCGGCGATTGAAATGAGGCCGGTTGGGCCGACCATGACTTCATCCTTGCGTGACAGCTCGGTGGGCTTCTTGCCCTCTTGATGCAGGAGCGGCCGCAAGCCGGCCCACGCACCGACGACGTCATCGAGCCCCAGCCGATCGACCGCGAAGGTGGCGTTGGCGGCGTCCAGCAGATAGTGCACGTCGTCGAGGGTGATCGCCGGATCGTCGTAGCGGCCCTCGTAGTCGGTGTCGGTGGTGCCGAGATACGCGACGCTGCGGCGCGGCACCACGAAGACGGAGCGCCGGTCCGGGGTGTTCATCACGACGATACGCGACACGTTGAGGCGCTCGCGTGGCACCACCAGGTGGATGCCCTTGGTGAGGTGCAAGCGCGGGCGTTCCCCGTCGCCCTGCAGCAGCCTGACGGCGTCGACCCACGGGCCGGCGGCGTTCACCATGATCTTCGCGCGCACAGCGAGCTCGGCGCCCGAGGTGGCGTCGCGCACCACCGCGGCGTGCAGCCGGCCGCCGTCGGTGAGCAAGCCCGTCACCTCGGCATGATTAGTGACCACGGCGCCCAGCGCCGCGGCCGACTTGATGTTCTCCACCACCAGCCGTGCGTCGTCGGTCAGGTACTCATAATAGAGCGCCGCGCCGTAGACCGTATCGGAGCGCAGCGACGGCTCCAGCGCCAGCGTCTCGTCACGGCCGAGCATCTGGTTGCGTTCGTCCTTGAGGACACGCGCCATGCGGTCATAGGTCCACAAGCCGGCGCTGAGCTTGGCGTAGCCGGAGCGGCTGTGGACCGGATACAGCAGCTGGATCGGCCGCGCCAGATGCGGCGCCAGGCGGCGCAGGACGCGGCGCTCGTTCGCAGCCTCCATGACCAGCCCGACGTCACCCTGCGGCAAGTAGCGCAGGCCGCCGTGGATCAGCTTGGAGGAGCGGCTGCTGGTCCCCACCGCGAAGTCGCGGCGCTCGACGAGCGCGACGCGCAGGCCGCGCAGGGCCGCGTCACGCGCGATGCCGGCGCCGGTGATGCCGCCGCCGATGACCAGCAGATCGAACGATTCGCGCGCCAGGGTTTCGAGGTTGCGGGCGCGCGTACGGAACGACAACTCAGGTGGACGTGCCATCAGGAGAGAACCGCCTCGTCTGCAGATCAGCCGCCACATTCCACGCTGCCGCGCGGTTTGTCAAACGGCCGTTCCGGGCGCCTTGAGTCGCTGGGTGTCAGCTGCTTACATGCGCCCGATGACGCTGCGAGCGGTGTGTTTCGACTACGGCGGCACCCTGGACGGACCGGCGAGCCACTGGCTGGATCGGTTCCTCGCACTCTACGCGACGGCGGGCCTGCGGCTGTCGTTCGAGCGCTTCCGCCCCGCTTTCGATTACGCCACGCAGCGCGGCTACATCGACCCCACGGTTGCCGCGATGGACCTCCAGCAGCTGGTGGAGTTTCACGTTGCACGCCAGCTGGAGCATCTCGGCATCGACGACGCCGCGCTCGCGATGCGCGTGGTGACCGCCTTTGTCGACGGCTCGCGCGCCGCGCTCGCCGACAGCCGTGCGCTGTTGGAACGCTTGCACGGACGTGTCGCGCTCGGGGTCATCTCGAACTTCTACGGCAACGTGCAACGGATTCTCGACGACGTCGGCATGACACGGTGGCTGGCAACCATCGTCGATTCAGGCCGCGTCGGCGTCAGCAAGCCGGACCCGCGCATCTTCGCCCTCGCGGTGGCGCAGCTGCGCTGCACGCCCGCCGATGTCCTGTACGTCGGCGACTCATTTTCCAAGGACGTCGTCGGAGCCCACGCCGCGGGGTTGCGAACCGCGTGGCTGGCCGGCAACCGTGAGCGTCCCTGCCCGGCGCCGGAGCTCATGGATGTGCGCTTGCGCAGCCTGGACGAATTGGACGCGTTGATCGCATGAAGGCCGCCATCATCGCCGCCGGCCTCGGCGAGCGGCTGCGTGCCGGCGGCTTCACACAACCGAAGCCGTTGGTGCCGGTCGCGGGCAAGCCACTGATCGACTACGTGCTCGAGGCACTGGCAACCGCCGGGGTGGAACAGGTGGCCTGCATCGTCAACGAAACCTCCTCTGGCATCGAGGCCCACTGCCGCGACCGCTGGCCACGACTGCAGTTCGAGTTCATCCGCCGTACGACGCCCAGCTCGATGGAGAGCTTGTTCACCTTGAGCCCGTTGCTCGCCGGCGAGCGCTTCGTGCTGCTCACGGTCGACGCCGTCTTCGCGCCGGCGACGTTGCGCAACTTCCTCGTCGCCACACAGTGCCGCACCGATGCCGACGGCGTGCTGGCCGTGAACGGCTTCGTCGACGACGAGAAGCCGCTGTGGGCGCGAGTGGCGTCGGACGGGCGGATCACCGCACTTGGCCCGCCGGCGCAGGACAGCGGACTGGTCACCGCCGGGTTCTACGTGTTCGAGCCGCGCATCTTCACGGAGATCGAGGTCGCGCGGGCGCGGCGCTTCACGGCCTTGCGCGAGTTCCTCGCGCATCTCTTGGCACGCGACTACCGGTTGTACGGCAAGCGCGTCGCCAAGACGGTCGACGTCGATCGCCCCGCGGACATCGCGGTGGCGGAAGCGTTCGTGCGCGCCGGGTTTGCGGAATGAGCCGCTTTCTGGGCATCACGCGCGAGCGGGTATTCTCACCCGGCCGCGTCGACGACGACCGTGCCGTCCTCGACCTGACCGCCGACGCGTTGCGCACTGCCGGGCAGGCGGTGACGGTGTGCGGCGGTGACGACGAGGCGTGGCCGCACGTGGACGGCGACACCGTGGTCTTCGCCATGTGTCAAGGCGAGCGGGCGCTGTCACGCTTGCAGGCGTGGGCGGCGCGCGGCGTGCGTATCGTGAACCATCCGGAGGGAATTCTGAACTGCCAGCGCCACCGCACCGTGCCGGCGTTGATGCAGGCGGGGGTGGCGTTTCCCGAGAGCGTGCTGCTGGCGACCGCGGCCGGCGTCGTGGTGCCGCCGTGGGTAGCCGACGCCGGCGCCTGGATCAAACGCGGCGACGTGCATGCGACGGACGCGGACGACGTGATCTTCGTCGAGAGCGCGGCGGCCGCGGCGCGGGCGATCGAGCGGTTTCGGCGACGCGGCATCGCTCGCGCCGTCGTGCAGCGTCATGTGCCGGGCATCGTGCTCAAGTTCTACGGCGTGCGCGGCGGCTTCTTCCATTGCGTGCCGCCACGCGACGGCACGACGATCGCGACAGGCGTCGTGCACCGTCTGGCCGGGCTCGCGCAGCAAGCGGCGCGCGCGTTGAACGTTGACGTATACGGCGGCGATTGTGTCTGCGACGTGAACGGCAGGTTAACCATAATTGACTTGAATGATTGGCCCAGCTACGCTCCGTGCCGCGCCGCGGGAGCGAGAGCAATTGCGGCGTATTTGCTTGCGCCAACAGCTACGACCGAGACGTGAAAGCCGCATCGAAAGAAGCGCCGGCCCGCGCGCCGATCCCTGGGCCCAAGTCCCAGGCATTGGTGGCGGCCGAGGCCGACTACCTCGCGCCCGGCATTCAACGCATCGCGCAGCTCTCACAGCTCGCGTTGGTTGAAGGCCGCGGCTGCACCCTGATTGACGCGGACGGCAACGAGTACCTCGATTTCTTCGCCGGCGTCGCCGTGGCCAGCCTGGGCCACTCGCACCCGCGGTTCGTGTCCAGCCTGGTCAACCAGATTCAACGCCTCGCCGTCGGCAGCTTCACCACCGAGCCGCGCGTCGCGCTACTGAAGTTGCTTGCCGAGTTGGCGCCCGGATCGTTGAAGCGCACCCAGCTGTACAGCGGCGGCGCGGAAGCGGTGGAAGCCGCGATCCGTCTCGCCAAGGCCTACACCAAGAAGCACGAGGTGGTCGGCTTTTGGGGCGGCTTCCACGGTAAGACCGGCGGCGTGATGGGTCTGATCGGCGACGAGTGGAAGCAGAAGTGGGGCCCCCTCGCACCCGGCACGCACCTGGTTCCCTACGCCGACTGCTACCGCTGCCCGTTCAAGCTCACGCATCCCGACTGCGGCATGTTTTGCCTCGACTTCATCCGCCAATCGATCAAGACCTCGACCGCCGGACTGATCGCGGCCATCATCATCGAGCCCATGCAGGGCACGGCGGGCAACGTCATTCCGCCCCCCGAGTTCGTGCCCGGGATCGCGGCGATCGCGCGCGAGAACGAGGCGCTGCTGATTGCCGACGAGATGATCACCGGCTTCGGGCGTACCGGCGAAATGTTCGGCTGCGACCACACCGAGACGGTGCCGGACGTGATGACCATCGGCAAAGGCTTCGGCTCGGGGTTCCCGGTCACCGGTCTCATCTCGACCGATGAGATTACCGCGGCGTACCCGTTCGCCAAGCCCAGTTCGTCGTCGTCGAGCTACGGCGGCAATCCGCTGGGGGCGGCCGCGGCGTTGACGACGATCGAGACCATCCTCGACGAGGAGCTGGTCGACAACGCCGAACGGGTCGGGGCCTTCCTGCTCCGCGAGCTGCAACGTCTGCAGGACAAGTACGAGTTCATCGGCGACGTCCGCGGCCGCGGTCTGCTGATCGGCCTCGACCTGGTGAAGAATCGAAGCACGAAGACGCCGCTGTCGGCGGCGGTGACCGAGCAGATCTTCCTCGGTGCCCTGCGGCGCGGGTTGATTCTGATGGGCTACTTTTCGCGGGTGCGGATCAATCCCCCGCTCATCCTGACGGAGACCGAAGCGCGCGACGGCGTCGCCATTCTCGACGAAGTATTCGCCGAGGTGGCGCGCACCGGCGCCTACCGTCAATGACGCCGTCCCGTCACGGCGCGATCATCGGCTTCGGCAACGTGGCCGCCAACGGGCACCTGCCGGGTTGGCGCGAGCGCTCCGACTTCGACATCGTCGCGGTGGCCGAGCCGGACCCGCAGCGGCGCGCGCTGGCCATCGAGCTGATTCCCGGCGTCCGCACCTACGCCGATAGCGCCGCGCTCCTGCGGCAGGAACGTTTGGACTTCGTCGACATCGCCTCGCCGCCGGCGCTGCACGCGCCGGCGATCGTCGCCGCCGCACACGCCGGCCTGCACGTCTTGTGCGAGTAGCCACTGACACGGTCCCTGGCGGAGTACGCCGCCGTGCGCGACGCGATACGGCGGGCCGGGGTGGTCCTGTACACGGTGCACAATTGGAAATACTCGGAAGCCTTTCGCACCACGCAACGCCTGCTGTCGGAAGGCAGCCTGGGGCCGTTGAATGCGGTGTCGTTCGACACCGCACGCAACGGGTGCTCGGTCGCCACGGGCGACAATTGGCGCGTCCGCGCCGCGGTCGCCGGCGGCGGGATTCTGGTCGACCACGGCTGGCATGCGTTCTACCTCATGCTGGCGCTGGCCAACGAACGACCGCGACGCATCTGCGCGCAGTTGGAGCGCCGGCGCTACGTCGACGCCGAGGTGGAAGACACGGCGTTGTGCCGCATCGACTTCCCGTCGGTGACCGGGGAGATCCGTCTCACCTGGGCGGCCCCCGAGCGGCACACGCGCTGGCAGCTGATCGGCGACACCGGCCAGCTCACCATTGATGACGACCAGCTCACCATGGACGGCAAGAATAGCCGGCATCAGGAACGGCTGACGACCGCGTTGTCCGCCGGCTCGCATCACCCCGACTGGTTCGCCGGGGTCATCGAGGGATTCCGTCGCGAGCTCGACGAGCCGACCGCGCGCGGTGCCAACCAGGCGGAAGCCGAGCTGTGCCTCACCATGCTCGATCTGGCGTACGCCTCCGGGGCGCAACACTCGAGCGTGTTGGACATCCCCGGCGCCGGCGTGTCCGAAAGGCAGGATGGGCGAACGTGAAGACGGCGCTCATCTTGCCGCCCACGGCATCCAGCTTCCAACCGGTCGCGGGGCTGCCGTTGATTCAACGCACCGTGCTGTCGGTGCTGCGCGCCGACTTTGATCGCATCGTCGTGGTCGGCGGACCGTTCACGCAACAGCTCCGCCAGCTCCTGCGTAGCGACGAACGCACGCGGGCGGTGGAGGTCAGCGAAGCGGTTCCGGTCATCGAGGGTTCGAGCGTGACGCTGATTCCCAGCGACCGCTTGCTGACGGTGGCAACCTTGGAGCGGGGTGCGACGGTGACGCTCGATGGGCGACCGGTGCTCTTCGAGACCGCCGGCGGCGACGGCTTTGCCCTCTGTCGACCCGCCACGCTGTCGGGCATCGACGCCGCCGCGTTGACGTCACCCGGCACCGAGGCGTTGTGGGCCGAGCTGCGCGCGCGCGGCGCCGAGCGTGTGACGCTGGACGGCGCGTTATGCGCTCGCGTCACCGACGCGCCGTCTGCGGCGACGGCGGAGCGCGCGTTGTGCGAGCGGCTGCGGGCCGACAGCGCGGACAGCGACGGGCCGCTGGCGCACTGGATCGATCGCCGCATCTCGTTGCGCATCAGCCGTTGGCTGGTGCGTCACACGCGGTTGCGGCCGAATCACATCACCATCATCGGCACCTCGGTGGGGCTGCTCGCCGCCGCGTTGCTAGGCGTCGGGACGTACTGGACCGGCGTGACCGGAACCCTGTTGTTTCTGTGCACGACCATCATCGACGGCTGCGACGGCGAGGTGGCGCGGATGAAGTTCCAGGAATCGGCGTTCGGCCAGAAGTTCGACGTGGTCACCGACAACATCGTTCACGTCGCCATCTTCATCGGCCTTGCCGTCGGCCGCTACCGTCAAGACCCGAGCGGTCACTACGTCGCGCTGATCGCCATCCTGTTGGGCGGGTTCGCGTGCTGCTCCGCGGTGACCTACTTCTTCCTGGTGCGCCGGCCCGGGTTTGCCAGTAGCGGGGGACCGGCGGTGTCCACCCGCGGCAAGCTGCGTCAGCGCTTGTTGGGAGGGTTGGAAGCGCTCATGAACCGTGATTTCGCCTATCTGCTCGTCGTGCTCGCGGTGGTTGATCGCCTGCATTGGTTCCTCTGGGGCGCCGCCTTTGGAACGTACGGCTTCGCGATTGCGCTGATCTGGATCTATCGCTGGCGGGATGCCGCATAGCGGCGGTCGGCTCGCGGTCTGATCCGGGAGCGCACCGAGTGCGGTGAGTGGCGGGATGGGAAGCTGATGTCGACAAGCCGAACCCTGCGAATCGTCGAGCGCATGCTGTTGCTCGGCGGCATTGCGCTGTTGGCTTTCCTGATCCGCGAGCTGGGTCCGAGCCACGTGTTGGCCAACCTCAGTCTGGTGGGCTGGGGCATGGTGCCGATCATCGGACAGGAGGCGGTGGCGTTCCTGGCTAACACCATGGGATGGTTTGCGGCGTTTCCGACGCCGTCGCCGCCGATCTCGTTCCGCCAGCTGTTGGCGGCGCGCATCGCCGGCGACGCGGTGAACTACGTCACCCCGACGGCGACGCTGGGGGGCGAGTTCGTTCGCACCCGCTTTCTGCGCGGCTACGCCACGGATACGCAACTGGTCGCCTCGGTGGCGGTAGCCAAGTTGGGGCAGACGATCGGCCAGATTGCCTTCGTGATCGTCGGGTTGGCGATCATCCTCGACGACACCCCGCTCCCCGCTCCGATTCGGCACGGCATTCTGGCGGGGCTGGCGGCGTTCTCGGCCATGGCCATCGGCCTGCTGTTGGCGCAGCGGCGGGGGATGTTCACCCCGATCGTGCGGCTGGCGCAACGCCTCGGGCTGCCGGCGCGGGCGCCGGAGTTCATGCATCACCTCCAGCATCTCGATGACGAGATCGCCCGCTTCCACGGCAACGGCAACGGCGCCTTCGTGCTGTCGTCGGCGAGCTTCTTCGTCGGCTGGGCGATGGGCGTCGTCGAGATCTATTTGATCCTGTGGTTCCTTGGTGTACCGGTGAGCGTGCACCGGGCGCTGACCATCGAGGTGCTCTCGGTCGCGATCGATGGGATGCTGTTCTTCGTGCCGCTGAAGGCCGGCACCCAGGAGGGGGGCAAGGTGCTCATCTTCACCCTCTTGGGGCTCGATCCGGCCAAGGGCTTGGCACTGGGCATCCTGCGGCGCATCCGGGAGCTCACATGGGCGTCGATCGGCTTGCTCATCCTCTCGCGGCAGCAGTTGGGAACGCGCCCGCTGTTGCAGCCGTTGCCGCGTTGACGCAGTTGCAGTCTCCAGCCCGGCCGGCCTACAACGATCACTCGTCATATGCAGGGAGCGTCGGTGAACCAGGCGCGGCGGCTGATCGTTTCCGCCGACGATTTCGGTCTGTCGTCCGGTGTCAACGCCGGCATCATGGCGGCGCACCGCGAGGGCATTCTGACCGATGCCAGCTTGATGGTGAACGGCGCCGCGTTCGCGGAGGCGGTCGAACTGGCGCGCGCGACGCCGACCCTGTCGGTGGGGCTGCACCTCGTGCTGGTGCAGGGTCATGCAACGTTGCCGCCGCAGCAGCTCCCTGGACTCGTCGGCGCCGACGGCATGTTCCGAAACAACCCCGTGCTGAACGGCCTGCGCTACTTCTTCACCCCGGGGCTGCGGCGACAGGTGGAGCGCGAAGTGTACGCGCAGATCGAAAAGTATCTGGCCACCGGCTTGCCGCTGTCGCACGTCGACGGGCATCTCAACATCCACATGCATCCGACGGTGCTCGGCATCCTGCTGCGGCGGGCAGCCGCCTACGGCATCCGCGCCATGCGTCTGCCGCGTGAGCCGTTGCGCATCTCGCTGCGGCTGGATGCGGGCGCGCTGCCGCGCAAGGTCAGCGAGGCACTGACCTTCAAAGCCCTGGCGGCGTACGGTCGGCCGCGCCTCGACGCGCAAGGGATCCGCTATCCGGACCAGATGTTCGGCCTGCATCAGAGCGGGCATGTGACCGAGGCGTATCTGCTCGGGGTGCTGCACAGCCTGCCGCGTGGCGTCACCGAAATCTACTCGCACGCCTCGATCGTTGACGCCGAGGCGCGCCGCTGGCGGCCCGCCGACTACGAATGCGAGGCCGAGTTGGCGGCGCTCACGGGCGGCGGTGTCCGCGCAGCGCTGGCAGCCGGCGAGATCCGGTGCATCAGCTATCGCGAAATGGCGGCCGCGCCGCCGGTGACCTGATCGGTTGGGGGGACGTTCGTTCCCCGAACGCCGCCAGCAGGGCCGCCCCGGCGATTGCCAGGGCGAAAGCCAGCGGCCGCAGCGTGGCGGCGACACCATGTTGCGGCAGCTGTTCGCCGAAGACGACCATGCCGCCGATGATCGGCACCAGGTTGGACAGGCCTGAAGTCACCGGCATGACGACGACCCCGCGGCCGGCCTGGAAGGAGGCCTGCATGAGGACGAAGCCGACGAGGTTGGCGCCCAGCGTCGGGAGCAGATAGCCGCTCTGCATCGCATCGGTGACCGATGGCGCGTCGGCCATCGCCTTGGCGTACACGGACCCGAGGCCGAGTGCCAGGCCGCTGCTGACACTCAAGCCGATGGCGCGGCTGGCGGACGGATCGCCCGCCAGCGCCAGCGCGGCGAGCCCGCTCAGCGCCAGGGAGAACAGCACCATGCCGTGCGGCGCTGACGCCGCGGGCGGGCTAACAGGTAGCGAGAAACTGAGGGCAATCAGCGCGCCCGTGATGATCGACACGCCGAGCCACTCGAGCGGGCGGATCACCTCACGCAAACCGACGACGGCTAGAACGACGAAAAGCGCGATCCCGCCGTTCAAGGCCGTGTGCACGATGGACAGCGGGGCATCGTGCAAGGCCGACAGGTACAAGAGAAAGCCGGCGATCTGCAACACCAGGCCTAGCAGCCAGAACGGGTCGCAGACAAACGCCACCCAGGCGCGCCAACGCCAACCGCCGCCGAGCGACGGCAGGCGCTCGGCCTGCCGCTTCATGAAGTAGAGGCCGACGGTCATCGCGGCGCTGGCCAGTATCGCTAGCAGCGACGCGGTGTACATGCAGCGCGCTCAGCAGCGGTTGACGCACGCGGCCGGCGCGGGGCCTCAGGCCACCGGGCTGCCGGCGCCGGCGGTCGCCGTGCCGTTGCGACGCTTACGCATGGTCGACAGGAACTCACCGGCTTCGCGCATCATGCGTTTGCGCTCGTCGGCGCTCCGCACCATCTTCTTGGCGGCCTTCCAGAAGTACTTCGGTCGGAAGTAGTACTTGCGATAGAAGCGCTCGACGGCGTCGAAGATCTGCTCCGCCGACGCTTCCGGATAGCTGACCGTGCACTTCTGGTAGCCGGCCTCGTCGTTGTAGACGTCTTGCACCAGGAAGTTCTGCTCCTTCACGTACTCGTAGAAGTGCGTGCCGGGATACGGCGACGCCAAGGACACCTGGATGGTCTCGGGATTCATCTCGCGCGCGAAGCGAATCGACTCTTCGATGGTCTGCATGGTCTCGCCGGGCAAGCCGACGATGAACGTGCCGTGGATCAGGATGCCGAGGTCGTGACAGTCCTTGGTGAACCGTCGGGCCCGCTCGACGCTGACCCCTTTCTTGATGTTCTTGAGGATCTGCTCGTTGCCCGACTCGTAGCCCACCACGAACAGGCGCAGCCCACCTTCCTTCATGGTGCGCAGCGTATCGCGGTCGACGTTGGCGCGCGAGTTCGTCGACCAGCACAGGCCGAGCGGCTTGAAGAGCTCAGCGAGCTGGCGCGCCCGCGGCGGGTCCGCCGTGAAGGTATCGTCGTCGAAGAAGACTTCCTTCATCTGCGGGAAGAGCCGCCGCATGTCCTGCACTTCTTCGAAGACGTTCTCGGGGCTGCGGGTGCGGTAGGAATGCCCGGTGGTCACCTGCGGCCACAGACAAAAGGTGCAGCGCGCCGGGCAGCCGCGACCGGTGTAGAGGGACACGTATGGATACTGACAATAGGGGCTGTTGTACTTCAGGTAGTCGAGGTCACGGTGATAGATCTGGGTCACGAACGGCAACCCGTCGAGCTGCTCGCGGCTGAGCGGCAGCGGCTCCGGGTTGTGTACGATGACGTCGTTACGCCGGTAGCTGATGCCCGGGATGCTTGCCCAGTCCTTGC
>Ga0335069_10013409_pt1 | contig 11507 bp, 11 predicted proteins | sample Lox_Sample_11_FD_206714 | JGI IMG/M metagenome (GOLD analysis project Ga0335069, IMG submission 206714) | Soil microbial communities from Loxahatchee National Wildlife Refuge, Florida, United States - Lox_Sample_1.1 | ecosystem: Environmental > Terrestrial > Soil > Wetlands | place: USA... | reverse complement strand
TCCCTATCGCCGCGACCCTGGCAGTCCATAGTTTGCTCTATGACCCATCCTGGGCGGCAGATCAAGGTGTATTGATATTCGGAACGGTTTTGATCTGGGTAGGGATGATCCTTTACTTCGCAACCGTTATCATCGCCCGGATCAAAGACCCTTCTGCCGGGAGCAGAGGCGGCCCGAAAGTTCTTATGGGCTGGCCGAATCGATTCAATGTGGTCACATACATCTTCTGGATCATCATCGTCGCAGCAACCGCATTACGGTTCTAGGCTGCCCGATACCGGCTCCAGCCCCTCCGGGAAAGGCAACCATACCGTTTGGCGTTTCCCCACCCATCTATAATGAATAAACTGCCCGGTCGAAGGGCAGTTTATTTTTTCTCGAGCCACTCCAGGATTACATCCACTGCTCTCGGGACCAGGGCGGCGGTCTCCGCCGAAAGCATTCGCTCGAACTCGAATTGGTAGCCCCGCACCGAGAGCAGGGCCGCCTCCGGCATCTTTTTGTACAACGTCTTGCACATCGACAGGAGCGACTGGGGGGTCAGGTGGTGGGTGAAGGGGGAGTGCTGGAATTCGCCCTGGATGGGTTGGAAATTGACTTCCCGGGCGACGCTGCCGGTGTGGGCATCCACGAAACAGACCCGTTCGTAATTCGCCAGGTCTTCGGCCATCTCCGGCGTCAACTGGAGATAGAAGGCAAAGTCCAGCCGGTCGTTGAGGAGGAACTCGTCTTCGTAGGAATCGGGAACCGGCAGGTTCAACCGGATTGCCAGCTCGTGCAGGACGTGCCAGTCAACCCCGTCGTCCTGCCGGTCGGGATTGCCGTAGCCGATCAGGAGGATTTTATTCAATATGCTTTACCTGTAATCGCATGCTTTGGAGCGACCCGCCAATCAACGCTGACCTGCGCAAAGATCGTTGGCGGGAATCCGTGCAGACGAGAAGATAGACTTTCTTACCGGCCGTAGCCGGTGCCGAGGATGTAATTCTCCAGCTCGTTGATGGTGCTCTCGGCGTCCTCGATCTTGGCCCGGACCACGTCGCCGATCGAGATCATACCGACCACGTGCTCGTCGGCGACCACCGGCAGGTGGCGGATGTGGTACTTGGTCATCAGCTCCATGCATTGTTGGACAGAGGTCTCGGGCTTGACGGAGACCAGCTCCTTGGTCATGACCGAGTCGACCTGGGTGTCCTTGGCGCAGTGGCCTTTCAGCTCGCCGAGGCGGGCGTAGTCGCGCTCGGAGAAGATCCCAACGAACTTGTCGCCTTGCGTAACCAAGACGCAGCCGGTATCGGCTTCCGCCATGACCTTGAGGGCATCCAGGACCTTGGCATCCAGCGGGACGGAATAGATCCTGTTGCTCTCGCCTTTTTCGTCCAGCATCTTGCGGACCGTAGACATAGTGACTCCTTTCGACACGAAAACGATAAGGATCCGGCCTATTGACAAGGAGTGCGGACACATGCGTCCGCACTCGATTCTATCCCTTAACCGCCGTCGCGCTGCAGGGTCTTGACGACCTGGCCGTCCGGGGTGACGAATTCGACCTGGATGGGCATCTGGCCGATGGCGTGGGTCGAGCAGGACAGGCACGGGTCGTAGGCGCGAATGGCGGCTTCCACCCGGTTGAGCATGCCTTCCTTGACATCCGGCCCGTGGACGTATTCCTTGGCGACGCTGTCGACGGCGTTGCTCATCGCCCAGTTGTTGTGGCCGGTCGAGACGATCAGGTTGACCTTGAGCAGCTTGCCGTGCTCGTCGGTGTGGTAATCGTGGATCAGGGTGCCGCGGGGCGCTTCGAGCACGCCCACGCCGTGGCCGGTGAAGTTCTTGCGGGTGTTGAGGATGTCGGTGCTGAGGATATCCTTGTCCTCGCACAGCACGCGCACGCGCTCGGCCGCAAACAGGGCCTCGATCAGGCGGGCGTAATGGTAATAGAGGGTGTTCTCGACCGGCTTGCCGCCGTTCAGGGACTTGAAAACCTTGAGCTCGGCGTTCGCCAGCGGGGTGTCGATCTTCTCGGCGATGTTCAGCCGTCCGAGCGGACCGACCCGGTAGACGCCTGCGGGATAGCCCAGCTTCTTGTAGTAGGGGAACTTCAGGTACGACCAGGGCTCGACGTGCTCGGCGATCTGGTCCAAGTAGGTGGCGCCGTCGAATCTCTCGAGTTGTTTGCCGGCCCGGTCGATCAGACGGATCTGGCCGTCGTACAGTTCCAGGCCGTTCTCCGGGGTGACCATGCCGAAGTAGCCGGTCGGGAAGACGGCGAACTTATTGATGTCTTCGACGTTCTTCTCGGCCCAGTCCTTCATGATCTTCAGGCCGGCCTGCAGCGTAGCGATGGCCCCGTCCACGCCGCCCAGCAGGGTATCGCGTTCTTCGACCTTAAGGGCCTTGTTGACCCCGCCCGGTACGGCAAAGACCGGGTGGATGCGCCGCCCGCCCAGGGTGCGGATGACTTCCTGGCCGAACTTGCGCAGCTGGACCGCCTTGACGGTCAGCTCGGGGTCGGCGCCGATCAGCCCGGCCACGTTGCGCATCTCGGGCGACGAGTCGAAGCCCAACAGCAGGTCGGGTCCGGCCAGCTCGAAGAAGTGCATGCCGTGGCTCTGGATGATCTGGCCCATGTGCATGAGCTCCCGCAGCAGGCTGGCGGGGCGGGGCGGGGTCTGGCCGGTCAGGGCGTCGCCGGCCTTGGCCGAAGCCAGGTGGTGGCTGACGGGGCAGATGCCGCAGATGCGCGGGGTGATCTCGGGCATCTCGAAGTACAGACGGCCTTCGCAGAACTTCTCGAAGCCGCGGAATTCGTTGACGTGCATGTAGGCATGCTCGACCGAGCCATCCGCCTTCATGTGGACGGTGACCTTGGCATGGCCCTCGATGCGGGTAACGGGTTCAATAGTTATTTTCCGTGAGTCCATGATTACCTCTCATAAATGCAGAATGCAGAATTGTGAATGATGAATTCGCATTCTACATTCGTCATTTGATTAATGCCAGTGCAGCAGTTTGTCTTTGAGTTCTGGCTTGCGGCCCTGGGCCAGCTCGCTCAGGACGTAGAAGATCACGTCCGCATCCGGCGGGCAGCCCGGCACGTTGTAATCCACCGGGACGACCTCGTGAACGGCGCGCGTCTTGGTCATGGTGGCCAGCTCCGGGTCGTTCGGGATCTGGCTGCCGGGCTCGTTGCTCTCGGCTTCCACGTAGGCGCGCTGCAGGGCGGCTTCGACGCCGCAGAAATTGCGCATGGCTGGCACGCCGCCGAAGACGGCGCAGTCGCCCAGAGCCACCAGGATCTTGGCGCGCTGGCGCATCTTGTGGGCCACTTCCTCGTTGGCGGAGTTGTTGATCCCGCCTTCCAAGACGCCCACGTCCACGCCGGTCTTGTCGGGTTCCTTCAGGTCCGTGATCGGGGTGGAGCGCAGGTCGGCCAGCTCGATCACCTTCAGGATGCGCTCGTCCATGTCGAGCAGGGACATGTGGCAGCCTGCGCAGCCGCACATCCAATCGGAAGCAATCTTGGGTTTCGCCATGGGTTTCTCCTTTTCTACCTACCGCTAATTTGCGCGCAGTGCGACGCTGGATTTGCGGGCGTGCAGGGCGGACTGCCAATCGTTCTTGACCGGCACGTTCAATCGTTTTGCGACCTCGCCCAGGATGGCGGCGTTTTCCCGCACACCCTCGGGCGGATTGACGGCCTGGGCGGCCGGCTGGACGCGCCCGTCCATGCTGACGTAATGCCCGGCCTGCTCGGACCACAGGGCAGATGGCAGGACGACGTCCGCTTTTTCGGTCAAGGCGGATTCGTACGCTGCCTGCACGACCAGGGCCGGGGCCTTGGCCAATTTCTCGACCAGCCTCTTGGAAGCGAAATCGTCGCCCAGGGCCACGTAGGCGGCCTTGTGTCCGTCCAGCTTGAATTCACTGTCCAGCCCCAGTTGGGCCGCCGCGACGCTGTTGGCTTCGCCCTTGACGGAAAGCAGCCCGGCCCGTTCGCTGTCCACCGCGCCGATCAGCTTGGCCAGGGCCAGCAGGGCTTCGACCGGCTTCGGGTCTCGCCCCGCGATCAGGCCCTTGCCATAGAGGATGACGGGGCTGACGGCGTGGGCCAGGATGCGGGCGGCCAGGGCGATGTTCTCCGCCGAAAGACCGGTGGCCTTGACGGCCGCCTGGAGGGTCTTTTCGGGATCGGCCAGCTTGAGCTCGCCGCGGCCCAGGCCTTCTTTGACGATGACGGCCTGCAAACCCTCGATCAGGGCCAGGTCGCTGCCGGGTGTGATCTTCAGGGAAACGTCAGCCAGTTCGTCCATCTTGCTTTCCTCGGTCGAGACGTGGACCAGGCGCGCCCCCTTGGGCAGGGCCCGCTTGACCAGGAACCCGGCCACCATGTGGCTGCGGGCCAGGTCCGCGCCGATCGTCAGGAACGCGTCGGCGTTGCGGAGCAGTTCCAGCCTGCCTTCGAAGGCGCCGTTCTTCTCGGCCACTTTCATGACGGCCGCGGTCGGGATGCCTTCCTCGACGCTCGTGGCGCCCGGGAAGATTTCCTTGAACAGGGCCAGGGCTTCGGCGGAGAGACGGGTGGAGGCGATGGCGGCGGTGTCGCTTCCGAGCTTGCCGGCGGCGGCTTTCAACGCTTCGTCCCAGCTCACGGGCGCCAGCTTGCCGTTCTTGCGGACCATCGGCGAGGTGATGCGCTGACGGGTCTCGTTCATCGGGTCGTAGCGGCCGTGCTCGCACAGCAGCCCGCCGTTGACCGCGCCGTCCCAGTCGCCCTCGATCCGCACGATGCGGTTGTCGTGGACGATCAGCTTGACGTTGCAGCCGACCGAGCAGCCGACGCAGACCGATTTGATCTCGGTCATGACGACGTTGTGGCCCTGGTAGGCCGAGGTGCGGCAGGTGCCGCACTTGATGCAGGAGCTCTCGCCCAGCGGGACGTCGTAGTCGGCCACGATCGAGCTGGCCGCGCCGCGCTCGGCCACGGCCAGGGTGAAGTTGCCGACCAGCTCGCCGCAGGCGCGCACGCAGCGGCGGCACAGGATGCAGCGGTTGTTATCCAGCACAAAGTATGGGTGCGAGCTGTCGACGACGAAGTTGTTCCAACCCGGCTGCATCGGCCAGGAGGTCATCTCCTCACGATAGGCGGCGTTCTGCAGTTCGCAGTCCCCGCCGGAGACCTGGCAGAAGGGGCAGAAGTGGTTGCGCTCGCTGAACAGCATCGAGAGGATGAACTTGCGGGATTTCTTGAGCGATTCCGTCTCGGTGTTGACGACCATGCCGTTGCTGACCGGCAGGGTGCAGGAGGCGATCGGGACGCGGAAGCCCTGCACCTCGACGATGCACAGGCGGCAGCCGCCGAACGGGGTCAATTCCTTCTGGGCGCACAGGGTCGGGATGTCGATCCCGTTGCGCTTGGCCGCGGCCAGGACGGTCGTCCCTTCCGGGACTTCGATGGATTTGCCGTTAATTGTCAGTTGAACCATGATGTTGTTCCTTGTCTTGCATCTTGATCATCAGCAAAATTTCTTAACACGACGGGCACAAAGGTCTCGAAGGAAGAACTCACGAACGTGTATCGTCGTGTCCTTTGTGCCCTTTGTGTTGAGTCTCTAAACGGAAACCGCCTCGGGCACCATCGGGCAGACACCGGTTGGGCAGACGCCCAGGCGGATGTGCGCCTCGACTTCGGCACGGAAGTTCTTCAGGGTGTCCCGGATCGGCACGGCGGCGGTCTGGCCCAGGCCGCAGTTGGAGGCCAGTTCCATTTCGTCGGCCAGCTTGAGCAGGGTGTCCAGGTCCTCGAGCTGCGCCTGGCCCTCGCTGATCGAGGTCAGGATGCGCAAGGCCCGGTCCGTGCCCACCCGGCAGGGGGTGCACTTTCCGCAGGATTCGGAGCGGAAGAATTTCATCAGGGTGACCGCCAGGTCGACCACGCAGGTGCGCTCGTCGCACACCAGCAGGGCGCCCGAGCCGAGCGAGACGCCGGCTTTCTTGAAGGACTCGAAGTCCATGGGCGTATCCTGCAGGCTGGCCGGGATGATCGAGCCGGACGAGCCGCCGGTCTGGGCCAGCTTGAAGGTCGAGCCGGGCTTCATGCCGCGCCCGTAGATGTTGATGACTTCCCGCAGGGTGATGCCCATCGGGACCTCGATCAGGCCGGTGAAGTTGACGTTGCCCAGGATGGTGTAGGTTTTCGTTCCCGGACTGGATGCCGTGCCGAACGAGCGGTACCACTCCGCCCCGTTGAGCAGGATTGGCGGGACGTTGGCAAGGGTCTCGACGTTGTTGATCAGGGTCGGCTTGCCCCACAGCCCGTGGGTGGTGGGGTAGGGCGGGCGGGAGCGCGGCTCGCCGCGCTTGCCCTCGATCGACTCGAGCAGGGCGGTCTCTTCGCCGCAGACATATGCTCCCGCGCCGGAATGCACGTGGATGTCGAAGCTGAAGGGCGTGCCCATGATGTTCTTCCCGAGCAGCCCATACTCCCGGGCCTGCAGGATGGCCTTTTCGAGCCGCCGCTGGGCCAGCTGGTATTCGCCGCGCACGTAGATGAAGCCTTCGTCTGCGCCGACGGTGAAGGCGGCGATGGTCAGGGCTTCGAGGATGCTGTGCGGATCGCCTTCGAGGATGACCCGGTCCTTGAAGGTGCCGGGCTCACTCTCGTCGGCGTTGCAGACGACGTATTTCTTGTCGGATTTGGGTCCGGCCACGAAGCGCCACTTGCGCCCGGTCGGGAACCCCGCCCCGCCGCGGCCCTGCAGGCCGGAGGCTTCCAGGACGTTGATCACGTCCATGGGCGTACCGCCCAGGACTTTGCTCAAGGCCTGGTAGCCGTCATCGGCGATGTATTCTTCGATGCTTTCCGGGTCGATCCGTCCGGCCCGGCGCAGGACGATCCGTTTCTCCATCGGCTGGGCGCCCTTGCGGGCCTTGAGCCAGCTGACCCGCCCGGAGAGCTCTTTGACCGGGGCGAGCAGGTCCTCGACGGCGCGGCCCTTGTACAGGTGTTCCTCGACGATGCGCTTGACGTCCACCGCCGCCACCGGCCCGTAGACCGAAGCTTCGGGATAGACGACCACCATCGGGAGGATGTCCGGACGGCCGGCCTCGGCGATCTGGGACAGGGCGACTTCATCCGTCAAATCGAATGCTGCCAGCTCGCGCTGGAAGTTCTCGAAGACTTCCTCAGCGCCGCGCCGCAGGCTTTCGGGGTCGTTCGAGACCAAAACCATCGAGCGGTTGAATTTCATCGGGCGCCTCTCATTCGTACCGGGCGAAGATGCCCGCCAGTTGATCGGGGGTGACGTTGCCGTACAGGTCGTCGTCGACCAGCACGACCGGGCCGACGCCGCAGATGCCCAGGCAGCTGACGGTCTTGAGGGTGAAACGCCCATCCGCATCCGTCTGGCCGGCTCCCAGGCCGAGGCTCTGTTGGATGGACTTCCATAACTCGCGTCCGCCCTGGACGTGGCAGGGTGCGCTCTCGCAGAACTGGACGACGTGCCGGCCGGTCTTCTCGGTCGAGAGCATATGATAGAAGGACGCCAGCCCATACAGTTGCCCTTCCGAGACGAGCACATGCTCCACCGGCTGGTGCAGTTTCTGGCGGGCCAGGCGGATGGCTTCGGCTGGGATGTAACCGAACTCGTGGTTGATCTCCAGCAGGATCGGGATGAACGCGTCCGCGTGGGCGCCGTGTTTTTCCACGGCGGTCTCCACGATGGCGGTCAAATTCTTTTCTTCGGCAACAGTGATCATCGTGCCTCCAAACCGATTCTTTCCACAAAGAACACCAATTTAGTAAAGATACTCTTTATCACGATATCCATCCAGTGATTTTGTTCGTGTCCTTCGGGTTACTTCGTGGATGAACGTCTTGTTCAGCTCAAGACGTCGATCGCGTTGAAATTGCAGACCTGCGTGCAGATGCCGCAGCGGATGCACTTGTCCGGATCGATGACGTGCGGCATGCGGCGCTCGCCGGTGATGGCTTCCACCGGGCAGTTGCGCCCGCAGACCATGCAGCCGGTGCAGGCCGCCGCCTGGATCTCGTAGCGGATCATCGCCCGGCAGACCTTGGCAGGGCAGCGCTTCTCGTAGATGTGGGCTTCGTACTCGGCCCGGAAGTTCTTCAGCATGCTGACGACCGGGTTGGGAGCGCCCTGGCCGAGGCCGCACAGCGAGTTCTTCATCGTCTCGGTGCACAGGTCCTCGAGCAGCTCGAGGTCGCCGGGCTCGCCCTGGCCGTTGCAGATCTTCTGCAGGATTTCGAGCAGGCGGCGGGTGCCGACCCGGCAGGGGGTGCATTTGCCGCAGGATTCCTCCTGGGTGAACTCCATGAAGAACCGGGCCATGTCGACCATGCAGGTCTCTTCGTCCATGATGATCAGGCCGCCCGAGCCCATCATCGAGCCGGCCTTGGTCAGGGCCTCGTAATCCAGCGGCAGGTCGAGGTGCTGCTCCGAAAGGCAGCCGCCCATCGGGCCGCCGGTCTGGATGGCCTTGAACTTCTTGCCGTCCTTGATCCCGCCGCCGACGTCAAAGATGACCTCCCGCAGGGTGATCCCGAACGGGACCTCGATCAGGCCGGTGTTGACCACGTCCCCGGCGATGGCGAAGGTCTTGGTGCCCTTCGACTTCTCGGTGCCCATGCTGCTGTACCAGTCCGCGCCTTTCATGATGATCTGCGGGACGACGGCATAGGTCTCGACGTTATTGTTGTTGGTGGGCTTGCCCCAGACGCCTTTGACGGCCGGGAAGGGCGGGCGGGGGCGCGGCTCACCGCGCTTGCCTTCGATCGAGGCGATCAGGGCGGTCTCTTCGCCGCAGACGAACGCACCTGCGCCCATGCGGACTTCCAGATCGAAGCAGAAGTCCGTCCCGAAGATATTCTTCCCCAGGAAGCCGAACTCACGGGCCTGGGCGATGGCGATGTTCAGGTTTTGAACGGCGATCGGGTATTCGGCCCGGCAGTAGATGTAACCCATGCTGGCGCCGATGGAATAGGCGGCGATGATCATCCCTTCGAGCACCGAGTGGGGATCGCTTTCCAGGACGCGGCGGTTCATGAACGCGCCCGGGTCGCCTTCGTCGGCGTTGCAGGTCAGGTACTTGGGCGAGTCCTCCACCTGGCGGCACAGCTGCCATTTCTTGGCCGCCGGGAAGCCCGCCCCGCCGCGGCCGCGCAGGCCGGACTTGATCACCTCGTCGATGACGGCTTCGGGCTTCATTTCCGTGATGACCTTGGCGAGGGCCTGGTACCCGTCCTCGGCGATGTAATCCTCGATGTTGTGTGGGTCGATCTTGCCGCAGTTACGCAGCACCACCCGCACTTCCTTGGCCTTGGGCGCGCCGAGCTCCTCGTCGGAGACCACTTTCTCCTGGGCGCGGAATTTCTCGACCACCCGGCCTTTCAGGAAATGCTCCTCCACCAGGAAGGGAATGTCATCGACGCTCAGGTTGCCGTAATGGACGCCTTCCGGGTAGACCAGCATGTCCGGCCCGAGCCGGAAGGGGTCGCCGATGCGGGAAGTCTCCAGCACCTGGATTTCGTGGTTCAGGTCCTGGGCGAGCAGCTCGTCGTTCAATGCGTCGATCACCTCATGGGCGCCGCGCTTCAGGCACTCCGGGTCGACCGAGACGAGCACATGGGAGCGATAAAAAGTCATTCTTTACCTCAAATTTGTGGAAATTTACGCTTTCACAGAGTCGGTCCTAAGCCGGGACGACGTATTCGGCGACGACCTTGCCGCCCTGGACGTGTTCATCCATGATCCTGCGGGCGGCAAACGGGTTGACTTTGCCGTAGGTGACCGGCGCGTCGGCGCCCTTGATGACCTGGACGATCGGCTCCCATGAATCCAGGCCGATGTTGCCGGTCTGGCGGACGGTGATGTTGGTCAGGTGTTTCTCCTCGATGATGGCCAGGATTTCCTTCAAGGTGTCGCGGGCCCCGGCGGCGATCCCGGGCGTGCCCATTCCGACTACGATCTGGATGCTGCCGGGAGCGGTCTTGATCTCGCGCTTCTTGAGGGCTTCGGCGCGGATTTTCTGCAGGTCTTCGAGCGATTTTACGGTTGGCATGTCATTTCTCCTGTAAGGATGCCGGTTCCAGGATGCTCTGCGCCTCGCCCAGGCCCTGCTCCAGCGTTTCTCGCAGGAAGGCGAGCACGTCGGGGTGGGTGAGCGGGACGTCGGCGAGGATCTCTTTCACCGGTTGATCGTCAAATTCGAAGGTTCTTTCGGCCCCGTCCTTGCGGGCGGTATACCGGTCGATCCAGTGTACTTCCGGGTGGGCCACGCTGAGTTCCCGGAAGGTCTCGGCCAGGTTCCCAAGCGGCATCCGGTCGATGTGGGAATGCTGGAAGCTGATTTGGATGGTCGTTCCGGCGCCCGGCTGGGAGTGGATGGTCATCCCGCCGTTGGCAGTTTCAGCCGCTTCCTTCAGAAGGGGAATGCCGAGGCCCACATTGCGGGTCGTCCGGCCGGTGTAGAACGGATCGGCCACTTTCCGGACCGTTTCCGGGTCCATCCCGCAACCGTCGTCGGCAAGGCTGACGGTCAGCCGGTCCGCGTCCAGGTCCTCGCAGATCCCGATCCGGATGGTCCCGGCGCCGGCCGAGACGCTGTTCTCGGCCAGATCGAGCAGGTGCAGGACGATTTCTCTCATAAAAATACTAACCACAGATGAAAAGGATAAAACTGATTGATGCTCGATGAATCGGCCTGACGATCCCTTTTATCTACTAAATCGTGGTTCCTATCCTTCCAGCACTTTCTTGAGCAGCTGGGGGAACTTGTTCGGCCTGACCTTGCCGATGACCTCTTCGTCGACCGTGACGACCGGGGCCTGCGAGCAGGCGCCGACGCAGCGGCAGACTTCCATGGTCAACTTGCCGTCCGGGGTGGTCTTGCCGATCTCGGTCCCGGTCAGCTGGCGGGCTTTTTCCATCAACTGGGGCATCCCGCCGACGTAGCAGGCGGTGCCCATGCAGAACTTCATGGTGTGCTGGCCGCGCGGCTCGGTGGTGAAAAACGAATAGAACGTCACCACGCCGTGGACCGCGCTGACCGGCACGTGCAGTTTCCTGGCGATGTAGGCCTGCATCGGCGCCGAGATGTAGCCGACCTTGCTCTGGGTCTCATTCAACACGACCATCATCGCCCCGGGGCGGTCCCGGTTGGCGGCGACGATCTGGTCGATCATGGAACGCTTGTTGTCGCACAGCTGTTGCGCTTCGCTCGTTGTCGTAACCGTTTCTTCCATTCACTCTCCGTAATGTCCTAATGTGATAAATTTCACAAGGCGAGCCATAGTTTACCCTGCCTCGCCAGGATCGTCAACTAACAAATGTCATAAGGCAGGTCGTGAAGGTTGTCCGCGTAATATGGACAATGCTCGTGCGTTTTGCCCGGTTATTGCCTTGCGGATCTCGGCAATGCAGGGCGATTGGATGTTCAATTGTGTCGTCCCCAGGAAACCGTCCAGGAGATGGACGTCGCCGCTC
>Ga0335069_10013408_pt1 | contig 11507 bp, 10 predicted proteins | sample Lox_Sample_11_FD_206714 | JGI IMG/M metagenome (GOLD analysis project Ga0335069, IMG submission 206714) | Soil microbial communities from Loxahatchee National Wildlife Refuge, Florida, United States - Lox_Sample_1.1 | ecosystem: Environmental > Terrestrial > Soil > Wetlands | place: USA... | reverse complement strand
GGCGGACCCGGACAGGGTCAGTTCGCGGGAGGCCCGCGACCGAAGCATCCGACACGCAGCACCCCCGGCGGATTCGCACCAGCCGGCGGCCCCGGCGCGCCCGGTGGCCGGCCCGGATTTGGAGCACGCCCAGGATTCGGCGCTCCGCGCCCAGGCGGCTTCGGGGGTCCACGGCCAGGGCCTGGCGGTGCGCCGCCGCCAGCGGAAGCGGGACGTCCGCAGCGCGCTCCGCAGGGTCGCCCCCGCCGCGGAGGCCAGCAGTATCCCAAGACGAAGGAAGGCCCGATGAAGGGCTTTGTGCCGCCGCCACGGTTTGGCGGGGCACAAATCAGCAACGAACCGCTGCCCATCACGCGTGAGATCACCGTGACGGAGGGCATCAGCGTGAAGGACCTGGCCGAGAAACTCGACATTCGCGCCAAGGATCTGATCGCAACGCTCCTCATGCGCGGCGTGTTCGTGACCGTGAACCAGTCGCTCGACGCGGAGATGGTGAAAGACGTTGCGGCCAAGTTTGGCGCCGCGGCGAATGTCATCAGCTACGAAGAGGAACTCGCCAACCAGGCCATCGAAGAAGTGCTCGAGGCCGAGAACACCGATGAACTTGAGGTGCCGCGCGCGCCTGTGGTCACGGTGATGGGCCACGTTGATCACGGAAAGACATCGTTGCTCGATGCAATTCGCGAAACCGACGTAGCTGCGGGCGAGGCCGGCGGAATCACGCAGCACATCGGCGCATACAAAGTTCGCTTCGCCAAGGAAGGCTCTCCGGCATCGGGTCGCGAGATCGTCTTCCTCGACACGCCGGGCCACGAGGCGTTCACGCGCATGCGTGCCCGCGGCGCCAAGGTCACCGACATTGTGGTTATCGTGGTGGCTGCGGATGACGGCGTGATGCCGCAGACTCTTGAGGCCATCGATCACGCGAAGGCTGCCGAGGTGCCGATCATTGTTGCTGTCAACAAGATCGACAAGCCCGAAGCGAACCCGGATCGCGTCAAGAAGCAGCTCGCCGATCGCGGACTCATTCCTGAAGAGTGGGCGGGCGGCGGAGAAGGCACCGTGTTTGTCGAGGTCTCGGCCAAGAAGCGCCTCAATCTTGACCTGCTGCTCGAGATGATCTGCCTTGTCTCTGACATCAAGGCCCCGAAGGCCACGCCGGGACGCAAGGCTGTGGGTTCGGTGCTCGAAGCCAAGCTCGATCGCGGCCGCGGTGCTGTGGCCACCGTCCTGGTGCAGGACGGAACCCTGCGCCTCAACGACAGCTATATCGTCGGCAACACCTTCGGCAAAGTCCGCGCCATGTTTGACGATCGCGGGCGGCCGCTGGAGGAGGCGGGACCATCGACACCGGTCGAAGTGCTGGGCCTGGAATCCTTGCCCGATTCTGGCGACACCTTCCTGGTGGTGGCTGATCGCGACAAGGCCAAGAGCATCGCGCAATACCGCAAGATGAAGGAGCGCGAAGCGCAACTCGCCAAGAGCTCGCGCGTTTCGCTCGAGGGGCTGGCCGAGCAGATTCGCCAGGCAGGCGTGAAGGATCTGGCTCTGATCATCAAGGGCGACGTGACGGGTTCGGTCGAGGTGCTGGCCGACTCGCTCATCCGCATGTCCACCGAAAAGGTGCGCGTCAAGGTCATTCACTCCGGTGTGGGCTCCATCACCGAGAGCGATGTGCTGCTGGCCACCGCGTCCAATGCCATCATCATCGGCTTCAACGTGCGGCCGGAGCGCAAAGCCGCCGAACTGGCGCAGCAGGAAGGCGTCGACATCCGCCTGCACTCGATCATCTACGAGTTGCAGGACGAGATGCGGCTGGCCATGCTGGGACTCCTCGAGCCGACGTTCAAGGAGAACTACATGGGCCGCGCCGAGGTGCTCAACATCTTCAAGATTCCGAAGGTGGGCACCATCGCCGGATGCCGAGTGCAGGACGGCGTGATCCGCCGCGATGCCGAGGCAAAGGTCATGCGCGACGGAACACAGATCTTCAAGGGCAAGATCGGATCGCTCAAGCGCTTCAAGGACGATGCGCGCGAAGTGACAAACGGCATGGAGTGCGGCATCGGCATCGCCAACTTTGGCGATCTGAAGGAAGGCGATGTGATTGAGGCATTTTCCACCGAGAAACTGGCCGCCGACCTGGGCGCGCTGACCTCAGCCAAAGCATGACCTGATTCAAAACAAGGAAGAACGGCCCGCTTCTCCACAAGAGGCGGGCCAATCTCTTTTGATCGAGGCGTAGTATTCTGGAGCGTCCCCAAAACAGCTTGCGAAGGAGACGCCATATGAACTTTCCGCGTTCAAGGGCGACGCTGATCCCAATCGCTTTTGCGGTCACTGCATTGGTGATGATTGTCGGCTGCCGCTCATACGCTCCCAATGCCGGTCACGAGATCGTGCTTGTGAAGAAGCCTATCTTTTTCGGGCACGGAGGGGTTGATCCCGAGCCGGTCAGGACGGGACGGACCTATGCGGCCATCAGCACAGATGGAGTTGATGTGTACATGCAGCCGCAGAAGTACGAGACGGAATTGCCCGACACGATGACCCGCGATGGGGTTCCGATCACGTTCCACGCCATTATGGTTCTCCGCGTCACCAACTCCGTGGTGCTCATCAAGACGTTCGGTCCCGAATGGTATGCCAACAACATGGAAGAACCGTTCAAGACAATGGTTCGCCAGGCGGTGAGAAAACGGGGCATGAACGAAACCGCGATCAGCACCACCGCGCTGGACGATATCGACAACGAGATACACGATCAGCTTCTGCTCTTCATTAAACAGAAGGCGCTTCCTATCGAACTCGTGACGATGACGGTAGGCAAGGCGAATCCTCCGGACTCCGTGAAGACTCAGCGCATCGCGACTGCGACGCAGGAGCAGCGCATTCAGACGGAGCAACAGACTAAGCTGGCCGAAGATCAGAGAGCGGCCGCCGAGACAAGCCGGGCCAAGGCTGACAATGCCTATCGCGAAGCACTGGGGCTGACACCTCAGCAATTCATCCAGCTTGAGATGGTCAAGATGCAGCGCGACGTTTGCGGAGAACAGGGCAAGGCAACCTGCACGTTCATACAAAGCGGCAGCGCTCAGCCCGTTTATGAACTCAACCGGAAATAGCTTTCGCCGACGAAACAAAAACTGAACACCCGGCTCCTGCGCGCCGTCTTTGGGTATATAGAACGCGGATTCAGCGCCTGAATTCTTCGTCCGCCTGAAGCCCGATGGAGTGCGTTCGGCTTTGACCACCGACCCAGACGCGGAGTTCACGGCGCTTGTCGAGCGCCAGGCCCGCTTCGTCTTCAGAGTGGCGTATGCGGTGCTCTTGAATGCGCACGACGCTGAAGACGCGGTGCAGGAGACCTTCTTGAAGCTGTTTCGCAATCGCGGATGGCAGCAGGCCGGAAATGAGCGCGCCTTTCTGGCGCGGGTCGCATGGCGCGTCGCTGTCGATCTGCGCAGGCGCGCAACATCGAGTATCAGCCTGCTCGAAACAACGGATCAACCGGACGCCACCCCATCGGCGCTGCCCGGGCCCGAGGACATCGCCCATGCGGCGCACGAACACGCGCTCGTACACGCCTTGATCGACACCCTGCCGGAAGACCTTCGTGTGCCGCTGGTGATGTCGACGTTTGAGAATCTCAATTCAAGGGAGATCGGGAGGATTCTGGCGATTCCCGAAGGCACCGTTCGGACAAGACTACAGCGCGCTCGCCAGATGTTGCGCCAGAAGCTCGAAGCCGCACAGGCGCCAAAGCAGGAGGTTCGCCATGCCTGAGCGCGACAAAATCGATGCGTTGCTCGACGCAGCTCTCGGCACTTACGCCGAGCCTCGCACTGGCCTTGAGCAGCGAATTCTGGCTCATGTCGAAGGAGCGCAAAGCTCCCAAATGGCACCGTGGCGCCGATGGCTTGGATGGGAACTTGCGGCAACGCTCGCAGCCAGCGTTCTTCTTTACAGCGGGGTTTCCGTCGTGTGGCACCACCGGACGAAGAGCGCGCCAACAGCCTCAAAGCGGGAACAAGCCTCTGCTCTCCGCATGCCGAATACACAGCCGGAGCCCCTACGTTCAATTGCAAGCCACCCGCGCGGGCCTGCGCCGACCCGGCATCGAGACACGCACGCCGAGACCGTTGCGACCGGAGCACCGAAGCTCGACGTCTTCCCTGCTCCGCGTCCGCTGAGCCCCCAGGAACAAGCACTCGTTGCTCTGGCGCGGCAGTCCGCCGAGGTAAGGCAGCAGGCGCTCCCAGCCCAGGGGGATGACGATGCGCCTCTACAGATCTCTGCAATTCAAATTCCGCCAATTCCACCGCCCGATGAGGGCGAGAATCAGGGAGAAAAGCCATGAAAAGAACATTGATGCTCTGCTGTGTTGGGCTGCTGGCCGTTGTTTGCTGCCGAATAGTTCTTGCACAGGAGGATGGCAAGGCGCCCGATGCCGCAAAGGCACCCGAGCTGCCGGTCCACTTTTACCACCTGGAGTTTGTCGTGCAGGAGCTTGGCACGGATGGAAAGCCTGTGAACAGCAGATCGTACACGACGATGCTGAGCAACGGCCGAGGATTCGTCGGATCGATACGAACGGGTTCGAGAGTTCCCATCCAAACCAGTCCCAGCGCCTTTCAGTACATGGATGTGGGAGTCAACTTCGATGTCCGGAACCTGCGCGAAACAAATGGAAAACTCGCCATTGACCTGGCTGCCGATATCAGCAGCCTCGCTACACCCGCCGGGATGAGCCAGCCGTCCACACCGGTAACTCGCAACAACAAGTGGCAGGCCCCGATTCTCATTCCGCTAAGCAAGCCGACGGTCGTTTTTACTTCCGACTCACTCGACACGAAGGGCGCCATGCAGGTGGTGGTGACGGCGACTCCGCTGCAATGAAATGCGCGGCTCGAAATCGAGCCGCGCCACATCAGACCACCAGTCTCTCTTTACTGCCTGCTGCGCATCTTCGAGAGGAGACGCAGGATCTCGAGGTATAGCCAGACCAGCGTGACCATCATGCCGAAGGCGCCGTACCACTCCATGTACTTGGGCGCGCCGTGGTTCACTCCCTGCTCGATGAAGTCGAAATCGAGCACCAGGTTTAGTGCGGCGATGGCGCATACCAGCAGGCTGAAGCCGATTCCAATGGCCCCGCCCGAGTTGATCGCAATCAGATGGACTCCAAAGAAGCCCATCACCATCTGCACTAGGTAGAAGACGGCAATTCCGCCAGTCGCAGCGATGATGCCGAGGCGCATCTTGTCGTTCACCCGGATGATCCGGGAGGAATAGGCCAGGAGCAGGACGAACAGCACGCCAAACGTGAGGCCCACGGCCTGGATCGCGATCCCGGGGTAGCGCATGTCAAACACAGCCGAGACGCCGCCAAGGAAGAGCCCTTCGAGCAGCGCATAGATCGGAGCGGTCACCGGTGCCCATTCCTTCTTGAAAACGGTCACCATGGCGCAAATGAATCCGCCAAAGACGCCCAGCAGCAGCAACCCTGACACACTGGCGGGATCCCTCGAAACGGTGAACTTGTACCAGGTATAGGCGGCCGTGGCAAAAGCGCAAATCAGCAGGATGCCTGTTTTGTTCACGGTGCCGCTCAGGCTCATGCGGTTGGCTGCATCGATCGCGCCTCCAAATCCGGTGCCTGGCAGGTTGCTGAACGTCTTCTCGCCCAGCGCAGGATTCGAAGTCTTCAATAGGGGCATGGGATCTCTCCATGAGGCGGGCTGGGTTTCACGTTTTGGCTCGAAACCACCGCTCTCGTGACTATTTTAATCCGGCAGAGGCGGCCAGCCCGGCGACACCACCCCGGTCCGGGACCCTGAAAGGGCATACTTCCAGCGAAGATTCTTTTCCAATCCGTCAAAAATCCTGAAAATTCTCTCTGTTCTATTGTTGTGCGGATGGGCTATATTGACCGTCATTCAGCTCGCGTATCCGGGGAGGAATTTCATGAAGATCAACGACACGATCGGGGTGTTACTGGGGTGCAAGCCCGCCAGAGGCATTCTGTCGATTGATCCCGAACAATCGGTGTACGAGGCACTGGAGATGCTGGCCAAGTATGACGTGGGAGTATTGCTGGTCTGTTCCAACGGCCGGCTGGTTGGCATCTTTTCCGAGCGGGATTACGCGCGCAAGGGCATTCTGGCGGGGCTCATCTCAAAGGAAACGCAGGTCAAGCAACTGATGACAAGCCCCGTCATCTCCGTGTCGCCCTCGCACACGGTGGACGAGTGCATGGCCCTGATGACGCAGCACGACTTCCGGCATCTGCCGGTGGTACAGAACGATGCGGTTGTCGGTGTTGTCTCGATCGGCGACCTGGTCAAGTGGGTCATCTCAGGCCAGCAGCAGACCATCCAGGCCCTCGAAGGCTACATCGCCGGCGCGTACCCGTCGTAGAACAGGTTACAGGGGTCAGAGGTCAGGGCCCGGCTGACTAGAGTGGATACTTCTCCATCTGAATGCACTGCCGCGCCACCATGCGGCTGAGGCTGACCGCGTCAGCCGGTGTGAACTTCGCGAGCCGGCGGAGAATCGCAAGCTGCGTCCGCAGCTCGTCGCCCTCGCCGCATGCTGCCAGCACACGGCGCGCAGACTGATCGCCAAAGGCCAGGCTCTCGTCCGCAAGCAGCGCCGTCATGGCCTCCGCCGTTTTGGCTGCGGGCTTTCCAGAAGCGGCCAGCTTTCGCGCGCGCAGCAAGGACGACTCAAGCGCATACACCTGGGCGATGAGGTCGGCCAGGTCGGCCATGATCTCCTGCTGTTCCTCCAGGGCCGTCAGGTATCGCTGGCTCGCGACACCCGCCGCGAAGAGAGAAATCTTCTTCAGCCGGACCACCATGTCCGCCTCGCGGGCCAAAGGTTCACCGGTGTCGTCTGCCAAGTCGAGGGAGGGCGGCTGCATCACCTCGTCCATAAGAGCCTTGATGGCGGGCAGCAGCGGCAACTCGCCCTTCATGGCACGCTTCATAAGCCAGCCGGTAATGATGAGCCGGTTGATTTCATTGGTGCCCTCAAAGATGCGATTGATGCGGGCGTCCCGGTAGAACCGCTCTGCCGGATAGTCCTCAACGTAGCCGTTGCCACCCATCGTGGCGAGCAGTTCATCGCTCACGAGGGTAAGCATCTCGGAGCCGTAGACCTTGAGGATGGAGCACTCGACGGCGTACTCCTCGATGCGACGCTGGATCTCGCGTGGGGTGCGATTGCCGTGGTCGCCAAGCTGGTCAAGACTGGCATCGATCATCCCCACTGTGCGGTAAACCATGCTTTCGGTGGAATACAGTCGGGTGGCGCCGGCCGAAATTTTGCGCTGTATCAACCCGAACTCTGCGATCGACTTGCCAAAAGCCTTCCGCTCCTTGGCGTAGCGGATGGTATGGGCCAGCGCATGGCGTGCGCCGCCCACGCAAGCCACCCCAAGTTTGAAGCGGCCCACATTGAGCACATTAAAGGCAATGTAGTGGCCTTTTCCCGGTTCGCCGAGCAGGTTCTCAACCGGCACCTTGCAGTCCGTAAGAATCAGCGGACAGGTGGACGAGCCGCGAATGCCGAGCTTATGCTCCTCTGCCCCGACTGTCAGCCCCGGAAAGGTGCGCTCCACCAGGAATGCCGAGAACTTCTCGCCGTCGATCTTGGCGAAGACGGTGTAGAGGTCCGCAATGCCGCCGTTGGTAATCCACATCTTTTCGCCATTCAGAATGTAGAACTTGCCGTCAGGTGAGAGCGCGGCGCGGGTTCGAATATGCATGGCGTCAGAGCCCGACGAGGCTTCAGACAAGGCGTAAGCGCCAATCCACTCGGCCGTGGCGAGCTTCGGCAGGTATTTCTGTTTCTGCTCTTCGGTGCCGTACCAGGTCAGGGGGAGGGATCCGATGCCGATCTGGCTGCCGAGGGCCGTGGAGAAGCTGGCCAGCACGGCGAGGTGGTCGGTGATGACCGTGGACGTGGTCTTGTCCATCCCCATGCCGCCGTACTGTTCCGGGATGTCCACCCCGATAAAGCCGATCTCGGCTGCTTTGCGCAGCACGCCGGCAAGCACACCTGGCTTCTTGGCCTCGATGTCGTCCAGCGCAGGCAAAATCTCATCCCTGGCGAATTGCGCGGCGGTAGCCGCCATCTGCCGGTGCTCCTCGCTCAAGTCTTCGGGGGTGAAGACTTCGGCCGGATTGCAGTTTTCCAGGAGAAAGCTGCCGCCCTTGGCGGCACGGATGAGGGCGGCGATAGTCGAGGGCATGCGGGGACCTTCGTTCTCCAACTGTAAGAAGACGTTACGCCACGGCAGTCGAAAGCGGCAACCGGGGAAACTTGAAAATCAGGTTGCCCTGAAGGCGATCATCTCTTCGAAGCGGCTGTTTAGTGGCCAGCCAGAAATCCCAAATAACCATTGAAACCACTCCGCGGCATTAGGATAAGAAAGATCTCTCAAGTGAACTGCTCCATGCACTACCTACGGTTCATAACAGCGTTGTCGGTCGTCTTTTCCGCTGCCGTTTCTACTGCTCAGCTTCATGTTCAGCCTGGCCAGGTCGGCTTGGACGGATGCGCTCCAACTACCCCCGCTCAGATCTGCCTCGGCCCAACCGGAGACGCCCACTGCTACTCTCCAACAAGCGAAAAGGACTATATCTTCGGCCTTGAGCCAACTGCCAAAGAAGTTGGGAAACTCGAAGGTCAGCCACTCGTCCTGTTTACCGCGATGTTCTCCGGTTGCGGAAGTGGCACACTGACCGATGTCTCGCTGCTGACGCCTCAAGCCGAGGTTCTCGTCAACTTGCTTCCGAAGGTAAGAGTCACGAACCAGAGCGACCATGGGGCTGTGGTCTATACCCCAAATCTCGCACCTGCCGATTGTGGCCACGGCAGATTTCGTATGGGATTTCAAGGCCGGAGAGACCCACTTTTCATCTCACCGATACCTGGTCAAGGCATACGTCTTTGACCCAACGAGCGGAAAGTACGATGAAAAGGTCTCCTATGAGACCACAACGAAATACCCCGGCTTGGATGATGAGGATCAAGTCCACGTTCTTCGAGCCGAAAAGCCGACGATATTGACCAAGCTTGGGCAACAAGCAAATTAACCCCAGACCTTCGCATCGCTTACAATTTTGATATCCCTGTTTGTGGAGGCTCTGAACTGTTCGCCGCGCTCGCCGCCGTCCTGAATTCGACCGCCAGCCTCATCACTGCGCTGGCGGGTCGCGCCGCCGCATTTCTGGCCCTGGCCCCGCAAAATGACCTGAAGCACTACCTGAAGATGCAATACGCGGACCAGACCTTCCGCGGACTTTACCACTGGAACTGGTTCGATCTGGCGCTGCTGCTTCCCTACTTTGCCGTGATGATCGTGCTGTCGCTGTACGGCATTCACCGCTATCAGCTCTGCTACCTCTACTTCAAATACAAGAAGAACCACAGCGCTGATCCGCCCAGGAAGTTTGACGAGTTGCCGCGTGTCACGATTCAGCTGCCGATCTTCAACGAGCAGTTCGTAATCGACCGCCTCGTGGAAGCGGTCTGCTCGCTCGAATATCCGCGCGAGAAGCTTGAGATCCAGGTGCTCGACGACTCGACTGACGAGACGACGGAAGTGGCGTCGAACATTGTGGAGCGTTATGCAGCTCTCGGCCATCCCATCGTCTACATTCATCGCACCAACCGGCATGGGTTCAAGGCAGGGGCTCTCGATGCGGGCCTGAAGGTTGCGAAGGGCGAGTTCGTTGCGATCTTTGACGCGGACTTTGTGCCGCCGCCCGACTGGCTCATGCGCGTGATTCACCACTTTGCCGAACCCGATGTGGGCATGGTGCAGACACGGTGGACCCACCTGAACCGAGACTACAGCCTGCTGACGCGTATCGAGGCGATCCTGCTCGACGGCCATTTTGTGCTGGAGCACGGAGCGCGTGTCCGCACGGGCGACTTCTTCAACTTCAACGGCACAGCCGGTATGTGGCGGCGCCAGGCGATCTTCGACGGCGGGGGCTGGCAGCATGACACTCTCACCGAAGACACCGACCTGAGCTACCGCTCGCAGATGACTGGATGGCGCTTCAAGTACCAGCCGGAGATTGAGTGCCCGTCTGAGCTGCCGATTGAGATGACGGCCTTCAAGACGCAGCAGGCTCGCTGGGCCAAGGGGTTGATTCAGACATCGATCAAGATGCTGCCAAGAATCTGGCGATCCGATGTGCCGCGGCGCATCAAGATTGAGGCAGCGTATCACCTCACCGCCAACATCAGCTATCCGCTGATGATCGTGATGTCGGCGTTGCTGATTCCGGCGATGATCTGCCGCTTCTACCAGGGCTGGTTCCAGATGCTGCTGATCGACGTGCCATTGTTTACCGCATCTTCAGCGTCGATCGCGGTGTTTTACCTGGCGAGCCAGCGCGAACTCTATCCGAAGTCGTGGATGAAGACGTTTCTGTATCTGCCGTTCCTGATGGCGCTCGGCATCGGCCTGACCGTCACCAACAGCAAGGCCGTGATGGAAGCGCTTCTCGGCATCAAGAGCGCTTTTGTGCGCACGCCAAAATATCGTGTGGCGCAGAAAGGCGAGAAGTCGCAGGCTGCAAAATATCGCAAGCGTCTCGTGCTGGCCCCGTGGATCGAGCTGTTGATTGGCTGCTACTTCATGCTGGCGATTCTCTACACGTTTTCGAACCACAACTATTTCACGGCTCCGTTTCTGATTCTCTTTGTCGTGGGCTATTGGTACACGGGGCTGATGAGCCTGCTGCAAGGCCGATTCGAGCGCTGGAGGACCGGCGGCGTGAACACGGACGAGTCAAGCCCGAAGCCGTTCCCGGTGGGTGTGTAGGAATTTCAAGGAATGCGGACAAATGCAAGACCATCCCTACGTTGTACCCTTCGTTGTCGCGTGCGTTTGGATCCTTTCCTGCTTGTGGAGCAGCGTTGCGTGCGGCTGGTGGGCGTTGACTTCCCGCTTTGTAGCGACGTCAAAACCCTCTGGCCAAACACAGAGCTCAAGACCCTTCCTCGACATGGTGTGTTGGCGTTTGGCCTCACGCGATCCATTTGTTCGCATCACAGCCGCGAACGATGCACTCTATATCGCGATGCTACCGCTTTTACGTCCTTTTCATCCGTCGCTTCGTGTCCCTTGGGATGAAATTCAGATGGAGAATGGCGGCGGATACCTGGGAAGCGGAAGCGTCCTCCTCATACTCGGTAAAGTGGAAATGATCCCCTTGACCCTCCCCCGGGGCACGGCGCAAAGGCTCGGCATTATTGAAAGGGTTCCGAATATCAGGCAAATTGATGAACCGAATTTCGATAACTTGAGCGAAGGCTTCATCGAATCGATGAACGAACGGTTCAAAATCAAGTAATCGCATTGGGAAGGCGAGAGGGCTGGGTTCCGCCCCCTCCGCTACAATAGGTAAAAGCGCCTGCCGTACCGGGACTCGGAATCCCCGGACCGCCAGGCGCATCAACGCATTATGCTAGCCAAAACTCTT
>Ga0335069_10013407_pt1 | contig 11507 bp, 11 predicted proteins | sample Lox_Sample_11_FD_206714 | JGI IMG/M metagenome (GOLD analysis project Ga0335069, IMG submission 206714) | Soil microbial communities from Loxahatchee National Wildlife Refuge, Florida, United States - Lox_Sample_1.1 | ecosystem: Environmental > Terrestrial > Soil > Wetlands | place: USA... | reverse complement strand
TCCCGCTGCCTCTCCCCCAGATCGGCCTTCTCGGCCGGGTGCCAGCCGATGGCCGTGGGGTAGAAGAGAACCTCCGCCCCCTGCAGCGCCGTCAGCCGCGCCCCTTCCGGGTACCACTGATCCCAGCAGATAAGTGTTCCCACCCGCCCGTGAGCGGTGTCGAACGCCTGGAACCCGAGATCCCCCGGGGCGAAGTAAAACTTCTCGTAGTAGGCCGGGTCGTCCGGTATGTGCATCTTCCTGTAGAGCCCGGCAATCCGGCCGTCGGCGTCGATCACGGCCGCGCTGTTGTGGTACACCCCGGCCGCCCGGCGTTCGAAGACGGGGGCGATGATTGCGGCGCTGTGCTTCCGTGCGGCGGCGGCGATGGCTTCCGTCGTGGGTCCGGGGACCGGCTCGGCCAGTTCGAATGCGGCGGTTTCCTCCCGCTGGCAGAAATAGCGGGAGCGGAACAGCTCGGGGAGACAGATGACGCGCGCTCCCCGGCCCGCGGCGTCGGCGATGCCGTCGAGGGCGCGGGCGAGGTTGTCGGCGGGGTTCTCGCCGACCGACATCTGGACGAGGCCGATAGAGTAGCGGCGGGGCTTGGTCGAAGTGCTCACTGCCCCGAATATACCCGCCCAATGCCTGAAAATCAAGCCGGCGTTCCCTTGACTCTCGGAGGATTTTCGGGTATGTTTTGCCATGCGAAGCGAGCGTCTCACCCACGCAGTGATACTCGCGGGCGCGGCTCTCTGGTGCATGCTCGTTGCCGCCGCTCCCCTTGCGGCCACGACACCCGCTCTGGCACCGTTCGGCGCGCTCGTCTACGCATTCTTCCACCCGGTCTGCCACCAGATCGACGCCCGCTCGTTCCACCTCTGCGGTGCCCCTCTGGGGGTGTGCGCCAGGTGCTCATCGATCTATTTCGGATTTCTTGCCGGCACAATCGTCTACCCCGCGATTCGCAGAGCGCTCAAGGGGCGTGCGCCCGGCCGCGTGCTGCTCCTGGTCGCCCTGACGCCGATGGCGGCGGAAGTGCTTGCCGAGATCGCCGGCATCTCCGGGTTTTCCAACGCCCTTCGCGCAGCGACGGGGGCGTGGTTCGGATTCTGTATCACCGCCGTGATCCTCCCGGGCGCCACGGAGGGGGCGGCGGAAATTCTCGCGCGGCGCCGCGCTCACTCGGTCCAACCAGAGAAAGGACTTGCTGATGCCTGATAAGCCCGGAAAATTGATGCCCGCCCTCTACGGAGGGATCATTATGGGTGTGCTCTCCGGCGTCCCCGGCCTGAGTCTCGTCAACTGCCTCTGTTGTGCGGGCATCATGCTCGGCGGATTCATGGCGGTGTTTTTCTACAAGAAGGAGCTGAAAGATTCGAGTCCCCCCCTCACCAACGGCGACGCCCTCGCGCTCGGCGCCCTTGCGGGTGTCGTCGGCGCGGTGGTCACGACGATCCTCGGCGCCATTTTCACCTCACTCCTGGGTTTCGGTATGGGCGGAGGAATGGAGCGGCTCCGGAGCATGGGATTCGGTGACCAGATTCCCCCCGAGACGCTGAAAATGATCCAGAGCCTCACATCCGGCGGCGCTCTCCTGGGCATCGGGTTCGTGTTCCACCTGGTGATTATGCCCCTGTTCGGGCTGATCGGCGGCCTGATCGGGTACGCGGTGTTCAAGCCGAAGGTACCAGTGGTTCCGCCCCCGGCGCCGCCCGCGCCCTGAGGCACTGACACTCACTCTTTCTCATCCGCCCGTATGGCCGCCCAGGACGCACCAGGCGCTGGTGGACTTTCTCCACAGGAAGAAAACCGCCGTCTCAAGAGGGCTGTTGAGGAGCTGTCGATCCTGAACGACCTCGCCCGCGCGATCGGGGCGTCCGTAAACCTGCAGGATATCATGCGGACGATCATCCACAGATCGATCCGCGCCATACGGGCGGAGCAGGGTGTGATTACGCTGGTCGACCATCGCGCGCAGGACGTGATGAAGACACTCGTCCGCACGATGGCCAGCTCGTCACAGTCCCCCCAGTATCACTTCAGCCAGAGCCTCCTCGGCTGGATGCACCTGAACAAGAAGCCGCTGATGCTCAACGACCCCCGCACGGATGACCGGTTCCGCGGCGTCCAGTGGGACGAGTCGATCCGATCTCTCCTGTGCGTCCCGATGATGGTCAAGTCTTCGCTCGTCGGCGTCCTCACCGTGTATAACAAGAGGGATGAGGCGGCGTTCACCGACGAGGACCAGCGGCTCCTGGCGATCATCGCCGGCCAGTCCGCGCAGATCGTCGAGAACGCGCGTCTCTACGAGGAGGAGCAGGCCCTGCAGCGGATGAAGGAGGAGGTCCGGCTTGCGGCAACCATCCAGATGGACCTCCTCCCCAAGGCCCCGCCCGACGTTCCGGGCTATGACATCGCGGGGGTGAGCATCCCGGCGCAGCTCGTCGGGGGGGACGCGTTCGATTTCATCCCGATCGACGGCACGCACATAGCCATCACGCTGGCGGACGTGTCCGGGAAGGGACTCCCGGCCTCGCTCCTGATGGCCAATGTCCAGGCGACGCTCCGCGGACAGACGCTCGTCGGTCCCGGGGCCTCCGTCTGCGTGCAGCGGGCAAACAAGCTTCTCTTCCAGAGCACGAGTCCCGACAAGTTTGTCACGCTCTTCTACAGCGTGCTCGATGCAGGCGCCCACACGCTGACATACTGCAACGCCGGGCACGACCACCCGTTCCACTTCACCGGCCCCGGGCTGCCGAAGAGGCTCGAGACGGGGGGGCTCGTCGTCAGCATCGTTGAAGAGTTTCCCTACCAGGAAGACACCGTGCCGCTCGCCCCGGGCGACGTGGTGGTCGTCTACTCCGACGGCATCACGGAGGCGGTGGATCCCCGGGCGGCCCAGTTCGGCGACGCGAAGATCGAATCCGTCATTGCCGCAAACCGCTCGCTCAACGCCCCCGGGATCATCGATGCCATCGTGAGCGCCGTGCGCCAGCACGCCGACACCGCCGCCCAGGCGGACGACATGACGATCGTCGTTATCAAGCGGCTGTAACTGAGGGAGGGCGGCATTCGGGATGACACTCGCCGGTCGGTGCCGATGATGCGCCAGGAGTTTGCCAGGGACATTGCGTCGCTTGACGCGGTCTTCGGTTTCATGCGACGCTTCGCTGACGAGGAACGCCTGGACGCGCGCGCGTCCTACGTGCTCAACCTGGCCGTGGAGGAGTTTTTCACGAACATCGTGAAGTACGGGAAGGGGCGCGAGGGGGGTGTCCTGCTGGAGGCGGTCCGCTCCGGGGGGACCGTGACAATCCGGCTGGAGGAAGAAACCCCCGTCCCGTTCGATGTTACGCGCCAGACAGTGACACAGTTCGACACACCGTTTGCGGAGCGGAAGCCCGGCGGCCTGGGCATCCACATTGCCCGAGAGATGCTCGACGGCCTGGCGTACGACTATGTCGACGGTACCAGCCGGATCACACTGACCAAACACCTGGAGTCGTAGCATGTTCAGCATATCAGTCAACGATGAGGGGATCGTTGTCCTGACAGGGAGGTTCGACGCATCGCAGACCGACAGGGCGCGGGAGGTGTTTGCGGGACTGCGAAATTCGGCGGTCGTGGACTTCCGGGACCTGGACTATATTTCGAGCGCGGGACTGGGGGTCCTCCTGGCGACGCAGCAGAGGCTGAAAAAGGACGGGAACGCCATCAAACTCGTCCACATGAACCGGATGGTGCGGGATGTGTTCAAGATCGCCCGTTTTGACCTGATTTTTGAAATAGAATAGTGCCAACTTTTGTGACGACGGACGGTATTTATGACAGAGACGAGTGACGAAGACCTTGTCAGGCAGTGCCGGGCAGGGGAATTGCGGGCGTTTGACGCACTTGTGGAAAGGCACCAGCGGACCGTGTTTAACCTTGCTCTCCGCATGGTGCGCAACGGGGATGACGCCGCGGACATAGCGCAGACGGTGTTCGTCAAGGCGTATGAGAACCTGGAGCGCTTTGACCCCCAGTACAAGTTTTTCAGCTGGCTCTACCGCATCGCCGTGAACGAGTCGCTGAACGCGCTGGAACAAAAGAAGCGGTTTGAGGGTCTTGACGGGGTGGAGATCGCCGTCGAGCCCGCGGATGAGAAGGACGACGAGGCGCTCAGGCAGGAACACCGGATACAGGTGGGATTGATGCTCCTGAGCGTGGACCAGCGGGCCGTGATCATCCTGAAGCACATGCAGGGGTTGTCATACAGGGAGATCGCTCAGGTGCTGGATCTCCCGGAAAAGACAGTGAAGTCGCGCCTCTTCAGTGCGCGGCAGGCGTTCAAGGACATACTGAAGCGGAAAGGACCACGACGGAATGACCGCAGAAGAGCTTCGTGAACTGATCAACCGGGAGATCGACGGCGATCTCTCCCCGTCGGAAAAGCGCCAGCTGGCGCAGGCGCTGCGCCGCAATCCCCGGGCCCGCCTGCTCCAGTCGGAGCTGAAGAATGTCGCTTCGGCGCTTGCGTCCGTCCGCTCCGTCGATCCGCCGGTGCACATGGCAGGGAGGATCGGCGCCGAGATTCGTGCCCGCGCCGCCGCTTCCGCAAGCGTCACCGCGCATGCGCGTGCAGCGGTCGACCGCCGGGCTTCGTGGTGGGAGCCCGTCCGATCGGTCGTGCTCGGGCCTTCGGCGGTCCGCTACGGTTCCGTGTTCGCGGGGGGGCTGGTGGCAGGCGCTCTCCTGTTCATGCTGCTCGTGCATCCCCAGCCGGCCCCGTCGGTGTCCGGCGCGGCTGCCACGGGCACGTTGCTCTCACAGTCGGAATCCTACCCGGTCAACGTGCCGGGGGCGCAGGGAACCGTGACCGCCGTGCCGACGGAGAACGGCAAGGAGCTGACGTTCCGCCTGAGCTGCACTTCCGCCACGACCACGAAGTTCTCGTACGACCCTTCACGGGTGAAGCTCGAGAACCTCCGCGAGATCCAGTCCACGGGAGGTCCGGTGGCCGTCAATGACGGTGTCGTGCAGATCACCGGGACGGGCGCACAGCGATGCACGCTCCTCTTCTCCGGCGTCAGAGATTCGAAAGTCTCCGTCCAGATTGCGTCCACAGCGGGCGGATCGTTCCATGCAGAGTTCCAGGTTCATTAGCGCGGCCGCACGGCACCCGTGCGGCCTGTCTCTCACACCATCCCCCCCCAGGAGGCAGAGATGGAAAATGTTCCCGTGACACAACCGAAGAAGAGCCGGCGCCCGCTCTGGATTGGCATTGGCGTGGTGGCAGCCTGTTTCATTGTGTATATCGCGTTCCACGGGTGGCCCCCGGTGGACAACGCCAGCGGCACGATCGGCGCCGCGAAGAAATACCGCTCCGGGCAGATGAGCGAGAACGACGTCCGTCTGCAGAATCCGGAGCTGCAGAAGATCCTGCAGAACGACAAGATCCAGGCGATCATCAACAACGACGGTTTCAAGTCCGCGCTCGCCACACCGGCGTTCACGGCGGCCATGACGAGCCCGGCGTTCACGTCGGCGCTTGCGACCCCCCAGCTCGCCTCGGCGCTTGCACAGCCGGGTCTCGCAGCTGCCCTTGCCACGCCCGAAATGGCGGCGGCGATGTCGTCGCCGGCGTTTACCGCCGCGCTGGCTGTTCCGCAGCTGACCGCGGCCATGGCGTATCCGGCCTTCACCGCTGCGCTCGCGTCGCCGGCGTTCACTTCCGCGCTTGCCTCGCCGGCATTCACATCGGCACTGGCGCAGGGCAACATGACGGCCGCGCTCAAAGCGGCGAATATGACTTCTGCGGCCATGACCGCGGCGCTGAAGGCGGCGAACATGACTCCTGCGGCGATGACAGCACAGCTCAAGTCGGCGCTCCAGGCCCCCGCGCTCGCGGCTGCCCTGAAATCACCCGGACTCGTAGCCGCGCTGAAGTCGCCCGAGCTGACCGCCGCAATGCAGAGCCCGGCGCTCCAGTCTGCGCTGACGTCTCCCGCAATGACGGCCGCGCTGGCGGCCCCGGCGATGCAGTCCGCGCTCAGTGCGCCGGCGCTGCAGGCGTCGCTCCAGTCTCCCGCGCTCCAGTCAGCGCTCAGGTCGCCAGAGCTCCAGTCGGCCCTGAAGTCGCCCGAGCTCACAGCGGCGCTCCAGAGTCCCGCGCTCCAATCGGCGCTCAAGGCGCCTGAGCTGACGGCGGCGTTGGCGAGCCCGGCGCTCCAGGCGGCTCTCACGAGCCCGGCGCTTCAGGCCGCTCTCACGAGCCCTGAGCTGAAGGCTGCCCTGACCAGCGCCGCGTTCACCTCTGCACTTACGAGCGGGGCATTCGGAGCCGCCTCGCCGCAGTAAGAACTGTGCGGGTCTAGATAGCGCCTGTCATTGCGAGCGCTCCTGCCCCCGTCATTGCGAGGAGCGCTCCTCAGCGACGAAGCAATCTCGGTCATTGCGAGGAGCGCTTCTCAGCGACGAAGCAATCCCGGTCATTGCGAGCGCTCCAGGCCCCGTCATTGCGAGCGCTTTTTGCGAAGCAATCTCCCTCGAAAAGTCTTATATTCCCCCCAGCTTCTCACCTTCCCCTTCCCACATTGCGCAAGTTCATTTTTATCTGGGTGGTTGCCGCACTGTTTCCCGTCGTGGCGCGGGCGCAGCTCTATGACCGCGAGACTGCGCACCTCCGTCTCGTCTACTACTCGAAGGCGCACGAGTATCTCGTTCCCCACATCGTGAGCTGCTTCGAGAACGCTTACCGGTTTGAGCACCGGCTCTTCGACTACACGCCGTCGGAAAAAGTCAGCGTCCTGATGCAGGATTTCGGCGACTACGCCTCCGGCGCTGCAAACACCGTCCCGTTCAACGTCATGAACATCGGCATCGCCCCCTTCAGCTATGTTTACGAGACGATGCCCGCAGAGGAGCGCTTCAACCTCATGATGATGCACGAGATGGTGCACGTGGTCACTATGGACAAGGCATCTCCGGCCGACGGTTTCTACCGGTCCGTGTTCTTCGGCAAGGTCGCCCCGATCCCGGAGCAGCCCCTCTCGATGCTCTACGGCTATCTTACGGGACCGCGCTGGTACGCGCCCCGCTGGTACGTGGAGTCCATCGCGGTCTTCATGGAGACCTGGATGGCCGGAGGGCTGGGCCGCGCGCTCGGGGCATACGACGAGATGGTGTTCCGTACGATGGTGCGCGATTCGAGCTACATCTACGACATGGTGGGCCTGGAAGCGGAGGGGACGAAGGTCGATTTCCAGGTCGGCGCGGCATCCTACCTGTACGGGACGCGGTTTATCAGTTACCTGGCGCTCCGTTACGGTCCGGATGCGCTGCTCCGGTGGTTCATACAGTCCCCCGGGAGCGACGCGGGGTTTGCCTCGCAGTTCGAGGATGTCTACCACTCGTCGCTGGACGACGCGTGGCAGTCGTGGATCGCGTGGGAGAGGCGCTGGCAGCAGGCCAACCTGGATTCCGTCCGCCGGTATCCCGTGACAGTGTGCCGGCCCGTGACACCCGGGGCCGTTGGTTCGGTCTCCCGCTCGTTCTACGATCCTTCCGCGCGCAGGGTGTACGTGGCCGTCAACTACCCCGGACAGACGCCCCATATCGCCGCGATTGACACACGCACGGGGGACGTCGAGAACCTCCGCGAAGTGAGGGGCGGGGCGCTCTTTTACGTGACATCTCTCTCGTTCGATCCGGGGAGCAGGACGCTTTTCTACACGGCGGACAACAATCACTGGCGCGATCTCTACGCATACGACGTTCCCACGGGCTCGACGCGGCACCTGATCAAGGACGTCCGCACGGGTGACTTCGCGTTCAACAGGAATGACCGCTCGCTCTGGGGGGTCCGGCATTTCAACGGGATCTCGACGCTCGTCCGTATCCCCTACCCGTATACCGAGTGGAACCAGGTGTGCTCGTTCGACTACGGGAAGGACCTCTTCGACATCGACATTTCTCCCGACGGTGCCTGGCTCGTCGGTGCGCTCACGCATGTGGACGGACGGCAGTTCCTGATCAGGATGAGGACGGCAGGGCTGCTGGCGGGTAGCACCGCGTTCGACACGCTCTATGATTTCGTCAACAGCACCCCGGCGAACTTCGTCTTCTCGGAGGACGGCACGCGCCTGTACGGCAGCTCGTACTACAGCGGTGTGTCCAACATCGTCCGGTACAACATCGCCGCCGGGACGATGGACTGGGTGACGAACACGGAGACGGGTCTCTTCCGGCCTCTTCCGCTGCCGGGGGATTCACTCATGGCGTTTCATTTTACGGGGAAGGGGTTCCAGCCCGTCATGATCGCCGACAGGACAGTGACGGACGTGAGCCCGATCAGTTACCTGGGCCAGGCGGTGGTCGACAGTTTTCCCGTCCTCAGGACGTGGGCGCTCCCGCCGCCATCGGCCGTCAATCCCGACTCTGTGACGATCGCCTCGGGAGAATACCGCCCGGTGGAGCACATCCGTCTCGCCTCGCTCTATCCCGTGGTGGAGGGCTACAAGGTCTATCCCGCGTACGGACTGCGGTTCAATTTTTCCGATCCCTTCTCGCTGCACAGGATCGACGCCACCGCGTCGTACACACCGAACCCCTCTGTCCCGGCTCAGCAGCGGCTCCACGGCGCGTTCCACTACAACTTCTGGGAATGGGGACTGAACGGAAGCCACAACGGCGGCGACTTCTATGACCTGTTCGGACCCACTCGCCTGAGCCGCAGAGGGTCGTCGCTGGGACTGACTTACAGGAACTTCTGGACGTTCGAGGAGCCGGAAACGCTCGAGTTCTCCGGCGCCCTCCAGGGCTACTGGAATCTTGAGAATCTGCCGGAGTACCAGAATGTCATTGCGACATTCAGCACGCTCTATTCGCTGAACGCATCCGTGAAGTATTCGCTGATGACCAGGTCGCTCGGCGCAGTCGAGGAAGAAGGCGGGTTCGGCTGGGAGGTCGCGACGCTGAACGGTCTCGTGAACGGTACCGCGTACCCCCGGGTGTACGGGACGCTTGCGCTGGGCACGCTCCTCCCGCTCGACCATTCGTCCGTCTGGCTCCGGGCCGCCGCCGGCTGGTCGCCGGGCAGTCGTGACGATCCGTTCGCGAATTTCTATTTCGGCGCGTTCGGGAATAACTGGGTCGACCACGGCGATTTCCGCCGCTACAGGGAATACTACGCGTTCCCGGGCGCCCCGCTCGACGCGATCGGCGGGACCAACTTTGCGAAAGCCCTCGTCGAGTGGGTGGTGCCTCCCGCCCGTTTCAGGCGTTTCGGCGGCAGGTCGTTCTACTGCACGTGGGCGCAGCTCGTGCTCTTCGGCGGCGCGATCGCCACGAACATGGATGCCCCGTCGCTCGGCCGGACCGTCGGCGACGCGGGCGCGCAGCTCGACCTCCGCCTCGTCCTCTTCTCCGCGCTTGAGTCGACGCTCTCGTTCGGATGGGCCGCAGCGGTGGAAAAGGAGGAGCGGTTCACGAAGGAGTTCATGGTCTCTCTCAAAATCCTGCGCTGAAGAGGAGAAAACGCCGCCTCATGGAATTTCTGCTCGGACTCGTTCCCGTCTGCGTGTTTCTCAGCGCGCTGTTTCTCTTCGACAGCTACAAGCTCGCGCCTCCCCGCGCGCTCTTCGTGGCGATGGCCGCCGGCGGGGTCGCCGCGGGGATCGCCTACCCCCTCAATGTGTTCCTGATGAACTCGACGGGGATCGGACTCACCGCATTCACGCGCTATGTGGCCCCGTTTGTCGAGGAATCGCTCAAGGCGGCCTTCCTCATGTACCTTCTCGTCACGCGGCGCACAGGATTCCTGGTCGACACCGCGATCGAGGGATTCGCGATCGGGGCCGGGTTCTCGCTTGTGGAGAATATTGCGTACGTGGCCTCGCTCGGCTCGCACAGCGCTCTCCTGTGGCTCGTGCGGGGTTTCGGCACTGCGATGATGCACGGCGCCACCACGAGCATCGCAGGAATCGTGGGGAAGGTCATGTCCGACCGCGCCGGCGCGGCTGGCGTCGGTACGCTCCTGCCGGGAGTGCTCCTGGCGATCGTGATACACTCCGCGTTCAATCACTTCTTCATCCCGGCGGTGGCGACCACGATGCTGATCGTACTCCTCCTCCCGGTGCTCATGTCGATCGTCTTCGCCCGGAGCGAGGATGCCACGCGCCGGTGGCTCGGCGTCGGATTCGATACCGACAGGGAGCTCCTGGAGATGATCTCCAGCGGGAATGTCGGCGAGACACGCATCGGCCAGTATCTCCATGCGCTCCAGCGGCGATTCCCGGGAGAGATCCTTGCGGACATGCTCTGTGTGCTCCGCCTCCGTCTCGAGCTCGCGGTGCAGGCCAAGGGACTCCTCCTGATGCGTGAGGCGGGCTTCGAGATTCCCGCCGATCCCGACGCAAAGGCGAAATTCGAAGAGCTGCGCTACCTGCGCAAATCCATAGGCCCGACCGGCATGCTGGTCCTGCAGCCGTTCCTCCACACTCCCGAGGAGCAGCTCGCGCGGATTTTGCGCGTCTAGCCCGTTGACTTTCGCTGTCAACTTTGTTACATGTCATAACGCCGGTCATTGCGAGGAGCGTTTCTCAGCGACGAAGCGCGCTCTCTGCGTCCCGCCGCAGGCGGGAGCCGCTCTTTGGACCACGCCACTTTCTGGCGTGGCAATCCGGCGCTCTTCGCCGTTGCGAGCGAAGCGTGGCACTCCCACAATTCCGTTCTCATACAGTCCCGCGCCATGTTCATGCGCACCGTACATCTGCGGCTCGATCCCAACCGCATCCTGGAACTTCGCCAGATGTACGCCGGTGTCATCGTCGCGGAGCTCGCCCGAACGCGAGGGTGCCTCTACGCCGGGCTCCTGCAGGGCGTCGAAGATCCGGAATCGGGCATTTCCCTCACACTCTGGCAAAGCACCGTTGAGGCGGAGGCCTACGAGCGGAGCGGGACATACGCCCGGCTCTGGGATCAGGCGCGCCCGTATCTGTCCGCCTCCCCCGACTGGACAGTGCACCTCACGGACGACCTGCAGCTGCGGTATGCTCCCGTTGACGAAGCGCCTGTCGTGTCCCGGTATGAAGCTCCCGGTCCAACCGACACGTCCGGATTTTCCGCGGATGGCAAAGGCCGGCTGTATCTCCGTCTCCTCTCCCTCCACGTGAGAACCGGCATGCTGGAGGAGTTCACGTCGCTCTACAGGAATGAGATCATCCCCGGCCTCCGCCGTGTCGCGGGATGCCGTTCAGCCTTCCTGACGGGCGACAAAAGTGATCCGCGGCGGCTCATCTCGGTGACAATCTGGAATACCAGGGCGGACGCCGAGCAGTATGAGCGCGACGGCGCGTTCAGCGCGCTGAGCGAGCGGGTGGGATTTACGCTTGAGAATTCCACCCGCTGGACAACAACTGAGCAGGGCGGGGGCCGTGCCGTTGCAAGCGATGACATGTCGGCTACGGGATACACGCTCGTCGTCGGCAAGGCGTTCAGCACGGGCAGCCAGGGGTGACCGCACACGAAGGAGGTTTCATGAAAAG
>Ga0335069_10013406_pt1 | contig 11509 bp, 12 predicted proteins | sample Lox_Sample_11_FD_206714 | JGI IMG/M metagenome (GOLD analysis project Ga0335069, IMG submission 206714) | Soil microbial communities from Loxahatchee National Wildlife Refuge, Florida, United States - Lox_Sample_1.1 | ecosystem: Environmental > Terrestrial > Soil > Wetlands | place: USA... | reverse complement strand
AGCCCGGAGGTCGTGGCGGCGTCCAGCTTGTAGATGCCGGTCAGCACGACCTGGAGCTTGGCTTCGGCCTGGGATTCCCCGCCGGTGATCCGGACCACGATCGGGTACTCACCGGCGGTGGCGTCCTTCGGGGGCGTCACGGACACCGCGACGGTCTGGCTGCTGCCGCCCTTGATGCGCAGGCTGGAAATCTGCTTCGACTCGTAGCCGGGCTTGAAATTGACTTCCCACTTTTCCGGCGCCTGGGCGGCCAGGTTGAAGTTGCGGTCGGCATCGCTCTTGTTGGCGACGTCCAGGGAGAACTCGAAGGTCGCATCGGTCTGGCCGCGCAGCACGGGATAGGACGTGGTCACCTGCAGGTCCTCGGTGCCCAGCCGGCTCCGCTCGCGGGTCGTCACCACGATGGTGTAGTCGGCCTTCTCCTGCCCGTCCGCCGAGACCCCCTCCAGCTTGAAGTCGTAGGTGCCCAGGCCCACGCCCTTCTCGGGCTCCGCGCTGAAGGTCAGCGTGCGCGTCTTGCCGCTGGGCACGGCCACCCCGGTCACGGTGAAGCTGCCGCCCTTCAACGCCGCCTTCCAGCCCTTGGGCACGCTCACCAGCTTGAGGTTGACCACCTCGTCCTGCTTCCCCTTGGCTTCGACCGTGAGTTCCATCCGGACGGTCTCGCCCAGCGGGACGACCACGCCCGAGTACTCGGAGTAGAGGCCGATTCCCCGCGCCGGGCGTGCGTCCCGCTGCGCCTCCTCCGCGGCCCCGGCCGGTGTGGTGAGAATCAGCATAAGAAGCAGGACAGCGATCGAGAGGATTGCCTGCCACGCAATGCCTTGAGCGCGACGCGCCTCCATGACTGCCTCCTTTCGAGAAAGAGGGGAATCTATTATACGCTCATCGGACGGGCTTCGACTCGCTGTCACCGGCCAGCTGCACGAGCGTCGGCCAGAGATCCACACCCAGCCGTTTCTTCAGGAGGAAGGCATCTGCGCCGGCCGCGGCAGCCGTCCGACGATAGGCGTCTTCCTCGTGCACGGTGACGATGACCACGTGGATCCCCGGCCAATTCGCCTTCACCCGGCGCGCAAGCTCCACCCCGTTCATGTGCGGCATGGCGAGGTCGGTGAGCACCACGTGGGGCCGCACCTCGGCGGTCAGGCGGAGCGCCGCCTCGCCGCTGTCGGCTTCGCCGACAATTTCCACCTCCAGCCGGGGGGCCAGCACGCTGCGCATGGCGTCCCGGAAGCCCGCATCATCATCGACGATCACGATGCGAATCGGCATTGCGCGTCCTGCGGCACTGCGGCCTAACCGATAGAATGGGGTGGTACCGGCTCGGCGTCTACCCGGTGATTCTCCAAAGGGCCCGGGAGAAGATGCCTCGGCCGGGTGGCATTCGGAGAGTGCCGGCATGTCCGCGATGCTCGCTGTGCCTGTGGATCCCGTGCACCGCTAGAGAAGCCGAGCGCGCCTGCCGGCGTATCGATCGCCCCGCTACTCCCACAGGGGCGAGGCCCGGCACCGTCAGGCCGAGGCCGGCTCGCTCGCACGCGCACGTCGCCCGGATGCGCCTCCAGACAACCCGACCTCATCCACGTACCGTAGCATCCTGCTCGCAGGCGCCGAGGGACGTGCCGCGCTGGGGCCGCTGCGCCTCGACTATGTCCGACGCGGGTGGCACGGGAGCCCTCACAAAGCATCGGCGACGTTCCGCTGGAAGGAGACGGCCAAGACCTTCCGCAGCTCGACTATCAGGGCCTCGTCGGGCATCTGGCGTTGGATGAACCGGACCGTGTAGCCGCAGGTCCGACAGCGCTTATAGCGATACTCCCATTGCCCATCGCGTTGCACCTCTCCTACCGTTTCCATGGCAGCGAAGCAGCACGGGCCGGACCCCATCGGGGACACGATGCGCCGCGGAAACTCATTCGGGGGCGGCTCCGTATCGGTGTACTTGACAATCGTCGCCATCGACTACCCTCCGGCGGTCGCTTGCCCGGCGGCGAGCTGGACGGCGCCGGGCCATCGGGCCTCCGGCCCTCGGATTGATGCGCGCGGGGTCCGGCAGCGGCCACCATCCTGAGATGGCCAGCCAAAGCATGCCTCCCCGATCAGGTCGCCGAGGAACCGGGCGGCCCCGGTCTGTCGGGGACAGTCCCCGAAGCGGGCCGTCGCACAGAACTGGGCGTATGCCGCCTCCGTCGGAATCATCGGCCGATCGCCTGAGCCGCCGGGGAGTCCGTAGCCCTGCACGGGACACCAGGCAAAAAAGGCGGTCCGGAACCGTGGACACCGGTGGTCTTCGGTCATCTTCCCTCGCTCCTCCGCCTCCTCATCTCATCCCGCGGGCGCCTCAGTCACCTCAACTGCGACGAAGACCCGCGCATCCTTCCGGTGGATCAGGAACAGCACCGTTTCGCCGGCTTTGCTCCCCGCGAGCACGCTCCGCAGGTCCGCCACCGAGCGGACCGGCTTCCGGTTCGCCTCGACGATAACATCCCCGGCCTGGATGCCCGCCTGCTCGGCGGGGCTGCCGTCCGCGACCACCCGGACGACGACGCCCGTCCGATCCCGGATCCCGAGCCGCTTCGCCAGGGCCGCCGTGAGGGGTTCGACCGAGAGGCCGAGTCGATCCTGCGCCGGTTCCGTCGTGGCCACGGCCGCCGATTCGGCCAGTTCGGCGATCTGGGTCGTCAAGCTGACCGGCTTCCCGTCCCGGAGCACGTCGAGCCGGACGGTCTTCCCGACCGGGGTCTCGGCGACCAGGAGCGGGAGGTCGCTGGTTTTGCGGATGGGGTGGCCGTTATACTGGACGATGACGTCGCCTGGCTGGACCCCCGCCTTCGCAGCCGGCGAGTCGGCCGTGACCTGCCCGACCAGGGCGCCCTCGTCAGTGGCGAGATGGAGCGCCTTGGCCAGCTCGGGAGTGATCGGCTGGATGCCGACCCCCAGCCAGCCCCGCGTCACCCGGCCTTTGGCCTCGAGCTGGGGGAGGATGGCTTTGGCGAGATTGATCGGGATGGCGAAGCCGATCCCCATCGAGCCCCCGCTCTGGGAATAGATCGCGGTGTTCACCCCGATCACCTGGCCCGCCGTATTCACCAGGGGGCCGCCCGAGTTCCCCGGGTTGATCGAGGCGTCGGTCTGGATGAAGTTGTCGTAGGGCCCTTCCCCGATGACCCGCCCCTTGGCGGAGACGATGCCCGTGGTGATGGTGCCCTCCAGGCCGAACGGGTTCCCGATCGCGGCCACGGGCTCGCCGATCTGGAGCCGCTCCGAATCGCCGAGCGCCAGAACGGGGAGGTTGCTGGCACTCACCTTGAGGAGCGCCAGATCTGTCTTGGCATCGCGGCCGACCACCTTGCCCGGGAAGCGCCGGCCGTCGGTAAGCTTCACGGTGATCTCGGTCGCATTCTCCACCACATGATTATTGGTCACGATCAGGCCGTCGGCGCGGATGAAGAAACCCGACCCCAGGCTCTCCCGTTTGAAGTTCTTGGGCAAGTCGCCGAAGAAGTGCCCGAAGAACTCGTCGCCAAATGGACTGCCACTCCGGAACGGATTCTTGACGACCTGCGCCGTGCTGATATTGACGACGGCAGGCGTGTCGGTCTTGGCCACCGTCACCCATGGGGTCGGCGCGGCGGGCGCGGCGGGCCCCCCGTCCGTCCAGAGGGTAGGTTTCTGGGCCGTGGCGAATTGGGTCACCGTCACGACGGCTGCGCCGATCAGGACGAGGACGGCCAGCACCCGCCAGGGCTTCCAGGGTTTCAAGAGAAGACTGCGCATACTCTTATCCTCCCTGCGGCTGGGAACCGGCTCGGCGCCTGCCCGCAAGCGCGAGAGTGCCGCCAATTCCTACTGGACGGCATGCCGCCGGTCCGCAGGCACCGGAGCACCGCGGATCAACGCGTGCGGTCGGCGGCCTGGTCCTTTGGTTTTATGATGTCACTTTAACAGCACTGCCCCGATGGCCTCGCCGTCGGGGCAGTGCGAGTGACCTCACCGATTTCGTTGCTTCATCACGGTCTGCATAGCCGTCCACGGTGCCGCTGCCGCGTGCACTTCCACCACGGCGGTCGTGTGCCCCGCGTGATCCGTGTCATTTAGGCACCCCAATGTGTGCGCGGCATCCCGGAGGTGGCAGGCGCGCGGCTCCCGCTGGCACGCCTGACAGCTCGCCTCCCACATCGTTGCTTTCGCCCCCCGATGCGCATCCTGCTGGGCGCTCGCCGGTCATCCCGCAGGTCCGGCTCATCCCACCCGGACCTCGATCGCCTTCGGCTTGGCCTTCTCCTTCTTGGGGAGCTGCAGGGCCAGCACGCCGTGCTTCAGCTCGGCCGAGATGCGGTCCGCGTCCACCTGCTCGGGGAGCTCGAACTGGCGGAAGAAGTGCAGCAGTTCGTACTCCCGCCGTACGGGCGTGCCGGGCGCCACGTGCTGCGTCTTGGCCTGGAGCGTGAGCACCGCGTCGGCCACCCTGACGTCGAGCGCCGAGGGTTCCACCCCGGGCAGATCGGCCACCACGACTAGGCCGTCCTTGGTCTCGAAGATGTCCACCGGCGGTGTGATGTAGCGGTCGTGCTCGCGGGTCTCCTCCCGCCAGTTGCCGCCGTCGGTCTGTCTGCTAGCTACCGTCCTCTCTGCCATGGCGCTCACCTCCCTTCCATCACGCTGACCGGAATCTGCTTCGGCTTGGCAGCTGCGCTCTTGGGCAGCGTGATGAGCAGCAGGCCGTGCTTGTAATCGGCCTGGATCTTGTCGGCATCCACCGTGCTGGGGAGCTCGATCTCCCGCACGAACCGTCCCGCCGCGCGCTCGTTGCGGTGATACGCCTCGGCCTGCACCTGGGCCAGGCCGGGCTTCTCTCCCTTGATCATGAGGCGTCCCTGGAGCACCGAGAGCTCCAGGCTCCGGGGGTCCACGCCCGGCGCCAGCGCCTCGATGTAGAGGGTGTCCTCGTCCTCGCTCACGTTGACCAGCGGGTACTGCCGGGCTCCCTCCCCCGGCAGGAAGGCCGTCCGCCAGAGCCGCGGGGTGCGGTCGGCCCAGAAACTGTCGAAGTTCCGGTCAATGGCGCGCCGGAGCGCCTCCAGTTCCGCAAATGGATTCATAACCGGCATGGGGTTCCCTCCTTCGGACGCGTTGTCAGGCGTCGGGAGGCCCGCGTCCCGGACTCCCGCGCGTGAGGTCGGATCAATAGTCTTCCGGCGGGGCGCCGGGCGTCGCCGGCTTCTTCTCCTTCTCCGGGATCTCGGTGACCAGGCACTCGGTGGTGACCATGAGCCCGGCGATGCTCGCCGCGTTCTCCAGGGCGGAGCGGACCACCTTGGTCGGATCGATGATGCCGGCCGCCATCAGGTCCTCGTAGGTCTCGGTCTCGGCGTTGAAGCCGTAGGCGTCCTTCCCCTCGCGCACCTTGGCCACCACGATCGAGCCCTCGACCCCGGCGTTCTCCGCGATCTGGCGGATCGGCTCCTCCAGGGCCCGGCGGACGATGTCCACCCCGACCGCCTCGTCCCCCTTGACCTTGAGCGTGTCGAGGGCCTTTTCCGCGCGGAGCAGGGCCACGCCGCCCCCGGGCACGATCCCCTCTTCCACGGCCGCGCGGGTGGCGTGCAGGGCGTCCTCCACGCGGGCTTTCTTCTCCTTCATCGCCACTTCCGTCGGGGCGCCCACCCGGACGACGGCCACCCCACCCGCGAGCTTGGCGAGACGCTCCTGGAGCTTCTCGCGGTCGTAGTCCGAGGTGGTCTCCTCGATCTGGGTGCGGATCTGCTTGATCCGGCCCTCGATCTCCTTCTTGGCACCGCTGCCCTCGATGACCGTGGTGTTCTCCTTCTCCACCACCACCCGCTTAGCCTTGCCCAAGTCGCTCAGCTTGAGGTTCTCAAGCTTGATCCCCAACTCCTCCGAGATCACCTCGCCGCCCGTGAGGACGGCGATGTCCTTCAGCATCTCCTTGCGGCGGTCGCCGAAGCCGGGCGCCTTGACGGCGCAGGCGGTGAAGGTGCCACGGAGCTTGTTCACGACCAGGGTGGCTAGGGCCTCGCCCTCGACCTCCTCCGCGATGATGAGGAGCGGCTTCCCGAGCTTGGCCACCTGCTCCAGGAGTGGCAGGAGGTCCTTCAAGGCCGACAGTTTCTTTTCGTGGATCAGGATCAGGGCGTCCTCGAGGGTGGCCTCCATCCGCTCGGGGTCGGTCACAAAATAGGGGGAGATGTAGCCCCGGTCGAACTGCATGCCCTCGACCACCTCGAGGGCGGTCTCCATGCTCTTGGCCTCCTCGACGGTGATGACCCCGTCCTTGCCGACCTTCTCCATGGCGTCGGCCAGGAGATCCCCGATCTGCTTGTCATTGTTCGCAGAGATGGTGGCGACCTGGGTGATCTCCTTCTTGCCCTTGGTGGGCTTCGAGAGGAGCTTCAGCTCGGCGACCACGGCCTCCACCGCCTTGTCGATGCCCCGCTTCAAAGCCATCGGGTTCGCCCCGGCGGTGACGTTCTTGGCCCCCTCCCGGTAGATCGCTTCGGCCAGAACCGTGGCCGTGGTGGTCCCATCGCCCGCGACGTCCGAGGTCTTGGACGCCACCTGGCGGACCATCTGGGCCCCCATGTTCTCGAAGGGGTCCTGCAAGTCCACTTCCTTGGCCACAGTCACGCCATCCTTGGTGATCGTCGGGGCGCCCCACTTCTTGTCGAGCACCACGTTGCGGCCCTTGGGGCCCAGGGTGGCCTTCACCGCGTCGGCCAGCTTGCGGACGCCCTGGTGCACGGCCCGGCGGGCCTCTTCCTCGTAGAGCAACTGCTTTGCCGGCATGGATTCACCTCCTGGTCGTTCGGTTCGTTTGCGTGGGCGCTTCCGCTGGCGTGCGCCGTTACTGGAGCACGCCGAGGACGTCGTCTTCCTTCATGATGAGGTATTCCTCGTCGTCCAGCTTGACCTCGGTCCCCGAGTACTTCCCGAACAGGATCTTGTCCCCGACCTTCACCGTCATCGGCTGCCGCTTCCCGTCATCCGTCACCTTGCCGGGACCCACCGCGATGATTTCCCCCTCCTGGGGCTTCTCTTTGGCCGTGTCCGGGATAATGATCCCGCCCTTCTTGACCTCTTGTTCGTCGACGCGCTTCACGACGACCCGATCCTGGAGCGGCCGGAACTTCCTCATGTACCTCCCCCTTTCGCGAGGAGGGGAGGACCGCCCTCCCCTCCGTGCCTGGTGCGTTGGTTACGCGGCCTTGAGCTGCTTGGGATCCGACCCCGCACCGATCTGGATCGGGATCTGCCGGCCGGTCAGCTTGGATGAGACCGGCACCTGGATTTCGAGCACGCCATGGGTCAGGTTCGCCTTCACCTTGTCCGGGTCGACTGGTTCGGGGAGGGTGTAGTGGTAGCTGAACCGCCGCTGCTCCTGCCGTTCGCCTTCCTTGCTCTGGTGCTCGGCCTCGATCTGCAGGGTGTCCCCGGCCAGGTTGACCTTCACCTCGTCCGGGTTGTAGCCGGGCACCTCGGCCTTGAGGACGAGATTCCCATCCTTCACGCCGCTCTCGACCCGCGGCGTCGTGCCCGATGCCATGCTGCCCCAGTCCGCACCGAAGAACGTCCCGAACAGGTCGTCCATCTCGTCCTGGAAGGACCGCAAGGACCGGAACATGCGGGTCGGCATCCAGTCCTCCCGGTCGAAGAACCGCTCGAACAGCCCGTCCATGTCTTGGCGGAGCCGGCTGATCCCTTGCGGCTCCCAGCGCATCAACACCATGGGGTCCACCTCCTTCGATGAGTTGGCGAGGCGGGCGCGCCGCCTCCCGTTCCACGACCACCAATCCTTCGAAGCCGCCATCCACTCTTGCATCCGTTCCCGGAGCCGGCTGGAGCCTCGGCGGCCCCACCGTGCTCGCTCTCGCATCGCCCCTCACCTCCTTTCGGCCTGACTTCTGGAGGTAAAGTACGCCGGGAAGTCGGCGGCAGCCATAGGGGGATTACCTGAAGACCCGCGGGGAAGATTCCTGGGTGGGCAGGCGCCTGGCCCCCCGGGTGCTCCGCCGGGACCGACGGATGCTGCGTGGCAACCGGACCGAATGCCTCCCCCCGCCCTTTGACGGGAACGGTGTCATCCGGTTCGCAGACACCCCGAGGCCAACCGGAGTGGACGGTTGCTTGCCTCCGCCAAACGCCACGAGCCACTGTTTGTAGCCCGGTACGGGGGGTGCGCGTCCCGTTCTGGGCGGCTGGCGCGCAGATCAAAGACCCCCTCACTCCTCGCCTCAATTCTCACGCCTTCGGTCGCGGCAGACCTGACGGCAGGGGGAGAAGATTGCTCGAATCGGGCACGCCTCACGGTAACGGGCACCGGTCGGCGGCCTGTCGGACGACGGAGCGGGGGTGTGCCTGGGAGGCGGATGCTGAGAGGGGCGTCGAGAGGGGGCGGGCCACGCACGAGGTCACGCTGGCTGTCCCGGCGCGCCTCCTGTACAATACCGCTCCTAAGCCAATCGGATTGGGAGGATGGGCGGAGGACGGGCATGGGAACGGACGAGCAGCCCGCGAGACCCGTCGCCAGCGAGCGGCTGGTGCAGGTGCTCGCGCACGCCGCGATCGCGCTCGGACGAACGGCCGACGCCGCCGACGTAGTCCGGGTCGCCATCGCCGAGACGCAGCCCGCCGCCGGCTTCGAGACGGTGTCCCTTTACCTGGTGGACCGGCAGCGGGGCGTCCTCGCGCTCCGGGAGTTCGCCGGTGCGGTCCCCGCGGTGCGCAAGTATCCGCTGCCCCCTGGCGGGGAACTCCCCGTCGCTCGCTTTCAGGACCTGTACGCGGCCCAGGGCTTTCGCCACGTGCGGGCCGTGCCGGTCGCCGGCCGCGAGCAGGCGCTGGGTGTACTCGTGGTCGCCGCCGGATCCGCGGCCGGGCCGGCCTCGGAGGAGGCCACGCTCCTCCAGAGTCTGGCCGGCCTGATCGGCGTGGCGCTCGAGAATGCCGCGTTGCGTGAGGCCCTGACCGCCCAGCGGGACCGCCTTCGGGCGCTGAGCGAAGGTGTGCAGCAGGCGCGCGAGATGGAGGCGCGGCGCATCGCGCACGAGCTTCACGACGAGGCCGGACAGCTCCTCGCCGCGGTCCACATCGCGCTGGACAATCTGTCGCACGCTGCCGATATGGCCGGCGCGCTCCGGGAGATCCATGCCCTGCTCGACCGCGTGGAGGCCCAGCTCCGGCGGCTCTCCCGCGAGCTCAGGCCGACCATCCTCGACGACCTGGGGCTCGGCCCGGCCCTGGAGTGGCTGGCCCAGGGTATGGGCGAGCGATCAGGCATTCCGATCCACGTCGATGCCGCGCTACCGCGGCTGGCGGGGCAGCTTGAGACCGCGGCGTATCGCATCGCCCAAGAGGGCATCACCAACGCTGTCCGGCACGGGCAACCGACGCAAATCACCCTCAGCATGCGGGCGGCGGGCGGCGGGGTCGAGTTGGAGGTGCGAGACGACGGCCGCGGGTTTGATGCGGCCGCCACGCTGGAGCGGCGCGGCGACCGGGGACTCGGTCTGCTCGGCATCCGCGAACGCGCCGAGAGCCTGGGCGGCACGCTCCAGATTGACTCTCAGCCGGGAGCCGGCACCCGCCTCACCGTCCGGCTGCCGATCGAGGCGGACGCATGATCCGGGTCCTCTTGGCCGACGATCATACGATCGTGCGGGATGGGCTTCGGGCCATCCTGTCGGCGCAACCCGATTTCCAGGTGGTTGGCGAGGCGGCTGATGGCCGGAGCGCCATCCGGCTGGCCCAGGAACAGCGGCCCGACGTCGCCGCCCTGGACCTTAGCATGCCGTTGCTCAACGGCCTGGAGGCCGCGCGGCAGATGGGGAGCTGGGCGCACGCCCCGCGGGTGGTCTTGCTCACGGTGCACGCCGAAGATCGTTACGTGCTGGAAGCGCTCCGGGCGGGCGTGCGGGGATATGTTCTCAAGAAGGATGCAAGCGCCGACCTAGTGCGAGCGATTCGGGAGGTGGCCAGCGGCGGGGTGTACCTCAGCCCGAAGATCTCCCCGGCCGTGGTCGCGGCAGTCCGGTCACCCACGCCCATGCCCGAGGAGTCCTTGAGCGCACGAGAGCGCGAGGTGCTCCAACTGGTCGCCGAGGGGAAGACCACAAAGGAGATTGCTACGCTGCTCGGCGTCAGCGTCAAGACCGCTGATGCCCATCGTACCCGACTCATGCAGAAGCTCGACCTGCACGACATCGCTGGGCTCACCCGCTACGCCATTCGGGTCGGCCTGATCCAGCCATAAGCACGATTCTGCTGCCTGTGATTCCCTGTGTGGCAAAAAATGCGCGCCCGACGCCCCGCAGTATGTACGCCTTCCAGTCTGTGCGGTCCATGGCGCTGCCGCGGAGAATTTCAGCACAGTTCCATAGGTGCGATTTGAGGTCTTGCAGAGTAAGTGGCATTTTAGCCTACCGCTCGACGGGGCATACCTTGAGAAACGTCATTACAAGAATAGGGTTGGAATGAACTCTGAGTAACTTGATTCACGAGTTCCTCCGATCCGAACGCGGGCAAAGCCTCGGGGACCGGCGAACGAGCACCGATGGGCGCGTCCGATCTGCAGGCCCTGTCGCGCACTGAGGGCGAACGGAAGATTGTGGGGGGACGGTATCAAATGCGGGGGCGGGGTGCAAGGAGGCACGTGAATTGGCTGTCGGCCGTATGGTTCTTCGCACTAACAGCAGAAACGCGACAATTGACTTCCTGGCCAGATTCGCGGTAGCGTGCAGACCGTTCTCCTCCTGATCCCCCTGAGCGTGCGGGAGGTGCAGGATGGACACTGAGCGCTCCTTCACGGGCTGGGAACTCGAGACCCACATTCGGCGGCTCCTCGACGCGTCCCCGCCGGGCAAACCCTACTGCGTGCTCTGTCTGGCAGACGCGCTCGGCATCACCTCGGCCACGGGGTATGGTGACATCGCCCAAGCAGTGCGTCGTGTCGGCACGTACCAGCCAGATGCGTACGCCACGACCCAAGGGAAGTGTGGCACGCATACCGGGCACAGCGGGACGGGCACATTCTGGATGATTGGCCGGCGATCGGACCCGGCGAGGCAGCGATTTGCCGTGTGATGGAGCAATGCTGATGGACATCGTCTACCCGCTCACCCCCGCAGAACGGCTCTTGAGCACCCTCCTGAATGGCGGCGTCAAGGTGGCTGCGGGCAGCGAGAAGAAGCTCCGGCGGGCCTTGGCGGCCACTCTCGCGGCGCTCAGCCCCCGGCAAGCCCACGTCCTTCGGTTACGCTTCGGCCTCGACACTCAGGGGCCCAGCCAGACGCTCCAGGCCATCGCGGACGCCCTCCACCTCACCCGTGAACGGGTCCGGCAAATCGAGCAAGACGCCCTCCGCACGCTGCGGAGCTCGGACTGCCTGGAGAGCCTCACACACCACGTCGACCTCGCGCGGGTGCAGCCCGGAGGCAAAGAGTTTAGTGGCAAACCGCAGCTGGTGTGGGAACCCCTGGCCCGGACTGAT
>Ga0335069_10013405_pt1 | contig 11509 bp, 10 predicted proteins | sample Lox_Sample_11_FD_206714 | JGI IMG/M metagenome (GOLD analysis project Ga0335069, IMG submission 206714) | Soil microbial communities from Loxahatchee National Wildlife Refuge, Florida, United States - Lox_Sample_1.1 | ecosystem: Environmental > Terrestrial > Soil > Wetlands | place: USA... | reverse complement strand
AGCTTGCGCCCGATGGTATGGACCAGCAGGCCGATGGTTCCCTTCAGCCAGGTGAAGCGCGGGTTGAAAATCAGATAGATGAAGCCCGCGAGCGGCGCCGCCGGCGCGCTGCATTTGTTCCGGTACATCTGCTGCTGGGCGCGGGACAGCGCGGCATATTCATCCGTCGACAGCGTGGTGTACGGTCCACGGTATCTGTCCCAATTGCCGTTATGTGCATGGTGATAATTGTGGTGCTGGGACCAGACATACTGTGGCATGCCCGACACGACGCCCAGGACAAACCCCACGCCTCGATTGAGCCCACCGCTGCGAAACAGGCTCCCATGACCGCACTCGTGCATCAGACCGAAGACGCGAACGGTGAGGAGGATGATGGGCAGCAACGGAACCAGCGCGAGCCAGGGAGAGACGGACGCGCACCGGACAGCGGCCCACCAGAGAAAGACGAAGGGGACCAGGGTCGCGAAGACTTGCTTCAATCCCTTGATGTCACTGGACTTCGTATACCGACCGATCATGGCGCCTTTTTGGCGCTTCAAGCCGTCATCCGCGATCACTAGGGAGCGCCCCCACTCTCTCCACGAACCTGCTGCGTCCTGCGCACCGCATTGGGCTCGGTCGGAAACGTGGCAGTATGTTCCCAGGCACCGTCCGGCGCCAGCACGGGCTTCTCGGTATTCGCATAAGGGGTGACTCGAGGCGCCACGGTCGAATGTGCCCCGGACTGGCACTCGAATGCGCCGACTTATATCAACGATTTCAGGTGGTTGTAATCACCAGGCATCCCCGGAAGCAGCGTCAGACCGCGACCGAGGAGGGCGGTGGATAATCGTCGGTAGTCTTATTCACCGTGAGAGGCACGATGGACCGCACGCTGGCACATCACCAGGAGGAGCTTGCGACTCGTGGATATACGGTCGTCGCGGACGTGCTGTCCTCAGCCGAGGTGACTGAGCTACGCGAGATCGTGGACTCACTCTATCGGCTTCACGATCCGGAGATCGATTTCGCGGGACTGGATGTCGCCAAAGGTCAGCCTGATGGCCGCGCGCCAGAGCGGCAGCTCTTCAGACGCGAATACCATTTCGCCACCGGACTGCTCACCAGACATTCCTCGATGTGGCCTCTCATCAGCCGAGAGCCTGTGCTGTCGCTCATCAAATCCGTCATCGGTACGGACTGTGTGCTGAGCAGCCTCAACTCCCTGGAGCCGTTACACGGTCAGGGACACCAGGCCTTGCATAGGGATGAAGGTCCCGTCGGGCCCGAGGGGTACGTGACGGCGAACTCGATCTGGGTGTTGGACTCCATGGACGCCGGCAACGGTGCGACGCGCCTGATTCCCGGGAGCCATACGACTGCGGAGCTTGCAGATGACAGCGACCCACGTCTGATCTACGCAAGCGCGCCCGCGGGAAGCGTCGTGGTGACCAACGCGCACGTCCTGCACGGCGCGTCGGTCAACCGGGATGGCCGGCGGCGACGCGTGATCCATGGATATTTCACCAGGCGAGGCCGGAAGTGCCAGATGGACTTCCGTTACTACAGCTCGCCAGCCGCTCTCGCCCGGTTACCGGAGTCGTGTCGCGCCTTGCTCGATTTAGGTTGATCGGCCGGGGCTTGCCGTCAGCGGCGTTCCCGTCTCTCCGCACCGTGACCTTTCGCGCTGACGCGCGTTGCATCCCTTTTGGATTGCGGTGCCGAAGCCTCACTTCGTCGGAGAGTCCGGGTATTCATCATGGCGCCGCGGCCACCCGGGATATCCGCCATCGTTGCGCCCTTCCGGTGTCAGGTCGAGGTAGTGATTCGTGCCGAGCAGCATATCGAGGCCGCGCGCATAGGTTGAATAGGTCAGGAAGACATCGCCCGCCTCATCCTTCGCGAAGATGCTCACACCCGGAAGTTCCTCGCTGATGTAGCGCGGGTCCGCCGTGATCGTCCCGAAGTTGTAGTCGATCTGCTTCTGCTCGATCTGCTCCTTCCTGAAGGATACGTGGAAGTCGAAGTTGAAGTCATTGCCGAAGGAGGAGACCCATTCGAAGTGCCAGCCCATCCGCTTGCGGTAGGCCAGGATCTTCGCGAGTGGCGCGCGGGACACCGCCAGGATCGTGACGTTGTGCCGGGCGAGGTGCGGAGCCGGTCCGTCGATGTGCTCGGCCTGAAAAGAGCAGCCGGGGCAGGCAGCATTCCAGTCGGGCGCGAACATCAGATGATGGACCACGAGCTGGTCGCGACCGTTGAACAGCTCCGCAAGGCTCCGGCGGCCCTGTTCCGTATCGAAGGTGTAGGTCTTCTCGAGCTTGAGCCACGGTAGCCTGCGCCGTTCGGCAGCGAGCTTGTCCCCCGCGCGCATGTGGGCTTTTTCCTTCTCGAGCAGTGCCTTACGCGCACTCAACCAAGCATCCCGCGAAACGATCTCGTTGGATTTCATGACGTCTCCTTCCCGGTCCATGAATGCTACGACGTTCGGGGCCGCCCGGGATCGACACGTGGGATAAGGCTTGAACTCGAGACAGTGCTCTGTATCGGCGGCCTGATTGCAGGGCAGTACACATGAGAACAGGGAGGTTGGTGGGGTCTGGGAGCGCAAGTGCGTTGCCCGTGCCCGCGGCAGGCGCTCCTCACTTCTCTTCGGCACCCTTCGCCCTCTTCGGCACTCATCGCCGCACGGTTCACCGACTCGCTGACGCGATGCAACGTCGCGGTCATCTTCACCCCATGGATCAAAGGAGCCTGTCATGGATCTGCTGAAGGAATTCCGCTTCACTTCGGTCTCGGGCCACTTCTCGCCCAAGCCGGCAAGCAACCTGCTGGGCCCTCTGGGCATGCTGAAGGGCGCCTGGAAGGGACAGGGGTTCAACCAGATCTGGCGGCCCTTCAATGGCGGGCCGCCGGGCCAGGACCGGTTCCTGGAGCTGAATCAGACCCATGAGTCGCTGGTCTTCGAGGAGATACCGGGTGACATCCCCAATCGCGGCCTGCTGCAGACGGACATCAATCTGCACGGCCTGCGCTATCTGCAGCAGGTCCAGGATGCGAACGTCCTCGGTCCCAACGGGGCGCTGGCGGGCATTCACGTCGAGCCCGGCCTGTGGCTGCACGTTCCGGCGACGACCAATCCGCAGGATCCGACCACCGTCGCCCGGCTCGCGAACATCCCGCACGGGACGTCCCTGATTGCCCAGGGCCAGGCGCTGCCGCCAATCAGCGGACCGCCGCCGATCGGCGCCGTCAGCATCACGCCTTTCACAATCGCACCGCCGCACAACCCGGTACCGTTCCCCGAGACGAATCTCGCGATCCTGTCGCCGTTCCGGACCGACCCGGAGGACATTCCCAATGTCACCCAGGCAATGGTGGACAACCCCAACAGCGTGCTGATGCTTGGGCTGCAGGGCAAGACGGTGATCTCCACGGTAACCCTGAAGATATCCACCATCGCTCCGAATCCCCCCAGCAGCGGCGGCGGTACCTCCAACATCGCCTTCCTGCAGGGAGCGGCCGGCGGCCCGAACGCTCAGGCCGCGCAGATGGACGCCATCTTCTGGATCGAGACGCTGCAGGAAGCGGATGGCCGCATCAAGCATCAGCTGCAGTACACGCAAACCGTGTTGCTCAACTTCAACGGGCTGAGCTGGCCGCACGTGTCGGTTGCGACGCTGATCAAGCAGGAACCGGGCTGAACGCGTGACCGGACCGGTGCCACGGCACGGGTCCGGTCACTGGCCGAAAGACGCTCGCGCCGCTACTGGAAGCTCGCCGGCGGTGATGCCAGGCGGAACTCCGGGATCCGCGAACGCAGCAGGTCGTGGAATTCATGCATCCACTGCTCGATGTCCGAGAGCGGACCGGGGCGGTAGCTGCTGTCGCCGAGTCCCTTCTGCAGCCGCTCGCAGAGCATCCTGTCTTCCTTGTTGACCTGCATGTTGATGCGGTTGCCGAGCCAGCGGATCAGGCGCATCTCGCGGCGGTTGTCGGGCACGCCGAACGCCGCGCCCCGGATCACCGTCTTGCCCGGGCCGAGCGGCAGGACCTGAAAGAAGTCAACCTGCTCGGGCATGATATCGATGCCGAGATTGGGCAGGCAACTGTAGAAGCGCCAGCAGCGCCGGTTCGGCTCGGGAAGGTGTGGCTCCGTCACTGCGGCCACGTACTTCTGATAGACGCGCTCGCTCCAGCGCGGTGAGGGCGCCTCGCGCATCCAGCTGAAGCCACGCGCAATCCCCGGAATCCCGCGCTGGTCCTCGTAGTCAGGAGTGAACAGGCGGTTGAGCCCGGGGTGGCCGATGGGAACGTGATAGGACTCCAGATAGTTGTCCATCGCGATCTTCCAGTCCACGTTCCAGTGGTCGTAGTAGATCGGGAAGATCGGCTCGAGTTCCTCCAGTCGGTAGGGGAGGAGCTCATCGATGATCGGCGCCCACATCTGGGAGGGCGGCTGTGGATCCCCCGCCAGGCAGACGAACACGAAACCCAACATTGTGTCCACGCGCACGGGTTCGAGGCTGTGCTCGGCGAGATTCAGGTTCGGAAAGGACTCCCGCGCAGGCGTCGCCAGCAGCGATCCATCGTACCGGTACGTCCAGCCGTGGTACGGGCAGACAATCCGGCCCGGGCAGCTTCCCGAGCCCTCGAGGAGCCGGGTGCCGCGATGGCGGCAGACGTTGTGGAATGCCCGAATGCCACCCTGCGCGTCACGCAGTACGACGACACTGTCCGTCCCGAGTTCGAAGGTCACGAACTCGCCGGGCTTTTTGATCTGGCTGACGTGGCAGGCGATCTGCCAGCTCGGACGCAGGATGCGTTCGATCTCCAGGCGCGTGAGCTGCGGGTGTCCGTAGACCCACGCGGGCAGTCCGCGCCGTTGCGAATCCTGCTGACGGGTCGGCAGTGACGTGACGTTGGCTGTATTGCTCATGGGCCCCTCCGGATTCGCCAGGCCCCAGCATCTTACGCTGCGCGGGCCCCCACCGGAAATTACCCGCGATCAGACCGTCTTATCGCACCTTGCTGTAGTCGTACCACACCGCTTCGATGTTGTTGCCATCGGGATCGAGTACGAAAGCGGCGTAATAGCCCGGCCAATAGTCCCTGTAGCCTGGCTCCCCGTTGTTTTTCCCACCCGCTGCGAGTGCTGCCTTGTGAAAGGCATGCACCTGGTCCCTGTCACGAGCTTCGAACGCCACGTGCAGCGGCAGCGTGGTCTTCTGCCTGGTGATCCAGAAATCGGTGTTCTTGCCATCGTTGAATCCCGCCGCCTCCCCGTATTCCATGTTGTTGGTATAGCCCAACGGCGCGAGCGCCTCGGAGTAGAAGGCTTTCGATTTCGGGTAATTGCTGACCGCAAGCGTGGTGTGGGCAATCATGGTGGCGGCTCCTCCGGCCCGAAATGGGCGGTTAGATAATCGGTAATCAGGTCGAAGTCATGGTCCGGGCTGCTGACGGCGGGCAGCCGACGGCCGCCGCGACTGCGAGCGTCGGCCCCCAGCGGAGCGACAGGAGCGTGCTGGACACGTGTGTGGCGCTCAATCTGCCGGCCTCGCGGCGCCTGGCCATTTGTACACGACACCGCCTCTCATGACGAACACAACGCGCTTTACCGCGGTCAGATCCTCAAGGGCGTGCAGAGAGATGCTTCGGCGCTTCGGTCGCGGTAATGTGCGTCATACGCAATCCGCAAATGGCGCATGAGCGCTGGCCGGCTATGAGTGCGCCGGTGAAACCCCATCCTGGGATCCATGGGAAAGATGAAATCGCCGCGACTGTCCAGATACCTCGCCGCCATCAAGTGTTTCGCGTGCGATAAGGAGCACGAACCCAGGACGCTCCTGACGGTCTGCCAGGCCTGTGGGATGCCGCTTCGCGTGGACTACGACCTCTCGCGAGTACGCCTTTGCCTTGCCGATCTGCGAGGCCGGCCGCCGTCCCTGTGGAGATACCGCGAAGTGCTGCCCTTGGAGCAGGGCGACGAAGTCTCCCTGGGCGAAGGTCTCACTCCGCTGCTGTCAGTCGGATCCAATGTGTGGGTCAAGGACGAATCACGAAATCCCACGGGGTCCTTCAAAGCGCGTGGCATGGCTGTCGCCGTATCGATGGCAAAGCATCTCGGAGCTACCGCTCTCGCGGCGCCTTCCGCCGGAAACGCCGCCGGCGCGCTGGCTGCATACGGGGCGCGAGCCGGTCTTCCGGTAACCGTCGCCATGCCGGAGGACACTCCAGCGCCGTTCTTCGCTGAATGCGAGCACTACGGCGCAACGGTACGCCGCGTGAAGGGCACCATCGCCGATGCCGGCAGACTTCTGCGCGAGAGTGGACCGAAGGACGCATTCGATGTGGCCACATTGCGGGAGCCCTATCGCATCGAAGGCAAGAAGACCATGGCGTATGAGCTGGTCGAGCAGATGCAGGGTGATCTGCCGGATGTGATCCTCTACCCCACAGGCGGCGGCACCGGCCTGATCGGCATGTGGAAGGCATTCGGAGAGATGGAGTGTCTCGGCTGGATTGCGCGGGGCCACCGGCCGCGGTTCGTGTCAGTCCAGGCTGAAGGATGCGCTCCCGTCGTCAGGGCGTTTCAACAGGGAGCCGAAAAGACGGCACTCTGGCCGGAGCCACGGACTCGCGCTTACGGATTGCGCGTGCCGTCGCCCCTGGGTGGATTCCTTTGCGTGCGCGCCCTGCGGGAAACCAACGGGACCGCGGTTGCGGTCTGCGACGAGCGGGCTGACCTTGCCATGCGGGAACTCGCGGCCAGCACCGGGATCGATGTGTGTCCCGAGGGCGGCGCCGCCTGGGCCGCGCTCTCGCGGCTGCGCGAGACGGGATTCATCAGCTCGAATGACAAAGTCGTGGTCTTCAATACCGGGACGGGCTTGAAGTATCGCTGAGCCGGGCCTCGCCGGCGTGCTCCTCCGGCGTCGACCACCAGCCGCCACCGAGGGCCACGTACAGCGCCACCGTGTCCTGGAGGCGGGCGGCCGTCGCTTCCAGATCGGCGATCATCGCCTGGTGATACTGCGCATCGGCGTTCAGCACGTCGAGATAGTTGTTCAGCCCGGCCTCGTAGTTCGTATGCACCAGGTGAAGCGCATCGGCTGCCGTTTGCAACGCTTCGTCCTGCGCGGCCAGAGTGGCGGCATCGTGGTCCAGGGCCCGCAGCACGTCGGCAACCTGCGCAAACGCGTTGAGCACGGTCTGGCGATACAGAGCCGTGGCCTGCTGGTAACTGTCGATCGCTGCCTTGCGTCTGAACCACAGCGTTCCGCCCGCGAACAGCGGCTGAGCCACATCGGCCCCGAGACTCCACGAGCGTCCGCCCTGCGCGAATGTCGTACCCGTGGTCATGCCGCTGGCGCTGTAGGTGCCGCTCAGATTCAGCTTGGGAAGCAGAGCTGCGGTTGCCACGCCGACGTTGGCACTGGCGGCGTGAGCGGTCGATTCCGCAATCAGGATGTCGGGCCGCTGGCGAACCAGGGCTGACGGCAGGCTGACCGGCAGTTCCGCCGGCAGGGCGAAGTCAGCCAGCGACAGAGGCGGTGCACGCCACTCAGCCGGCACATGACCTGACAAGCTCGCCAGCAGATCCTCACTCTGCGCCAGCTTCTGCTGGAGCTGCGGAATCGTCGCCCGCAGGCTTGCGAGCTGGCTCTTCAGACTCAGAACCGTGGAATAGGGAACCGTACCCGCCGTCGCCTGCACTTCGGCGAGCCGGACCTCCTGGCTCTCCAGATCGATGAGGTCGCTCGTCGCCGCGACCTCGGCCCGATAAGCCGCGGCAGCCACGGTCGTATTGACGATATTGGCTATCAGTGTGAGGTATGTGCCGCGCTCGGTAGCGCGCTGCATGTCAACCTGGGAGCGTAACGACTCGATGGCGCGGCGTTGGCCGCCGAACACATCGAGCGCGTAGCTGGCCGTGGCCGAGAGCGTGAACAGGTTGAAGAGGCTGCCGGGCGTGCTCAGGCCGATCCTGGCCGGAGCATAGCGTTGCCGCGTCGCGGATGCGTCCAGTGCCACTTGGGGGTAGAAGATTCCGTAGCCGCTGCGCAGGCTGTCCTCGCTCTGTCTGAGGCTGGCCCGCGCCGCCTCCAGGCCCGGATTGTGGAGCAGGGCTTCGCCGACAATCGCCTGCAACGGCGGTGATTTGAACAGCCGCCACCAGTCGGCGGCGCATTCGGCGCCGGGATGGAAATGCTGGGGTACCCCTTGCGCCGGGGCAGTCTCGACGGGATCCGCGTCGCTGGTATAGCGCGTGACCGCCGGCGCAGGTGGCCTGCTGAAATCGGGGCCGACCGCGCAGCTCACCACGAGGCCGGCGAGCACGCACGCGCAGATCCGGCAGGCGAGACTATTTCGCGCCCACATATACATCGACCAGCTGCCCGGGATACAGGTTGATGTCGCCGGGCTTCTCGAAACGGAACACCAGCGGCAGGACCCGCAGGTCTACCCGCTCCTCGCGCTGATCGGAAAGCTCGATCTTGGGTGTGATGTAAGGCTGCACCCGGACGAAGGTCAGCGGCAGGTGACGGGTGGTGCCGCGAATGAACATCTCCGCGTGGATTCTCGAAGGATCGGGCAGTTCGTGCACCAGGATCTCATCGACGTACGCGCGCACCTGCAGGTGGTTCTGCGGAAGTCCCATCACGATCAGCGGCCCGAAGCCCTCCGTGTAGGTGTTGTAGGCTCCCTGTGTCGAGACGAAACTCCCGACGCCGGAATTCACCGCGAGTACGACTCCGTCACTTGGCGCCCGGAGCGTGTACTTGGCCAGCAACGCCGCGGAAGACAGATAGGCCTTGTCGAGCGCGGAGTGAGTCCGCTCCTCGCTCTGGATGTCGTAGGACCAGGCCCCGGCCCTGGTCAGGGCAAACTGCTTCTCGATGACCTCGAGATTCGTGGCGGCGATTGCTTCGGCGTTGCGGGCATTGTCGAGCGCATCCTGGCTGACCGAGCGGGAATCCATGTCATACGAGTGTTGCTGCTTCGCCAGCTGGTCCTGCGCGCTCTTCAGCGTGGCCTGGGCGTTCCGTACCTGAGCGGCCGCCACGGCGAGATTCTCGCGGCGCGGCTCGGCCCGGAGTTCCGCGAGCGTGGCGGCCGCCGCATCCGCCTGCGCCTTCTGCTGTTCGGCCACTTCACGCTGCACGGAGTCGTCGATCGTGACCAGCGGATCACCCTTGCGCACGCTCTGTCCCTCTGACACCAGGACCTGAGTGATCGGGCCCGTGACCTCGGGGTAGATGTTGATGTTGTTGCCCTGGGCCTGGTCGCTTTCGATCACGCCATTGGAGTAGATGCCATGCGGATAGGGATTGGCCGCGGGCGGGAACAGCGGCGGCGGAGTCTTCGGCTGCTGGCTGAAGAGAAACGCACTGACGAGCGCCAGCAGCAGACCCACTCCCGAGACGATGAACAGGACCCTATTGCGCATCGAGCTGACTCCGTTCGATGCCGCTGAGCCTGCCGTCCTCCATGCGCAGGATCCGGTCGGCGAATTCGTAGATCCGGCTGTCGTGGGTGACAGTGATGATGCAGCGGTGATCCGTGAGGATGTGCTCGCGAACGAAGCGCACGATGTTGCGTCCCGTATCGCCATCCAGTGAGGCGGTTGGCTCGTCGAAAATCAGGATGTCGGGCCGGCTGACGATGGCGCGGGCGATCGCCACGCGCTGCTGCTCGCCGCCACTGAGCTTGACGGGCGCCAGTTGCACCCGGTTGCCCAGTCCCACCACTTCGAGGTTGCGTGCCGCCTCCTCGAGCGCCTGGTCCCAGTCCTGGTTCTGCAGGATCAGGGGAATGGCCACGTTCTCCGCCGTGGTCAGCCGGGGAAACAGGTGATAGTCCTGGAAGACGAAACCGATCCGGTGCAGACGGAAGTCCGCCAGTGCATCGCTGGACAGGTTCCAGATGTCGGCGTCCTCGATGCGCACCGAGCCGGAGTCCGGCCGCAGGATGCCGGAGATCATGCTGAGCATGGTCGTCTTGCCACTGCCCGAAGGTCCGACCACGTAGAGCATCTCGCCGAACCGCGCATCGAAGCTGACATCCTTCACGGCGTGCGTGCGTGCCGCGCCCTCCCCGAACCACTTGTTGATGCCGGATACCTGGATTGCGGGACCTTCCATGTCTAACCCCGGAAGATGTCGAACGGCTCGATCCGCAGTACCTTGCGGACCCCGACGTAGCTCGAGATCGCCGCTATCAGCATCACCATCAGGAAAGCCAGGCCGAGGTTCCAGAAGGTGATCATCGCCGCGTAATCCGGCAGGTGCAGGCGCGCGATCCAGATGAGCACGGCGCACAGACCGACACCGATGCCGTAGCCGGTCAGGGCCACGAACAGCGCCTGGAACAGGATCATGGTGACCAGGCCGCGCGACTTCGCGCCGATGGCCTTGAGCGCGCCGAACTTGTCGATGTTCTCCAGGATGAACGTGTAGAAGGTCTGGCCGGAAATGGACAGGCCGACGATGAAGCTGATCAGCGTCATCAGCATCATGTTGGTGCCGATGCCGGTCTGAAACATGTAGAAGCGCGAGATCTTCGCGATGAACTCCTCGCGGGTGAGGGCCAGATAGCCCGCCGCCGTGACCCTGCTCTGGATGAGGGCGACATCCGCCGGCGTCTTGGGTTCGACCAGGATGTAGGAAACCGTGAAGCGGGTATTCGGGATGTACTGCAGCGCGCGGCTGTAGGTCGTATACAGGGTCGGAACGCCGAACAGGGCACTGGAGGCGACGTGGGCGACGCCCACGATGACGCCACGATGGTCGTTCAGCTCGAACTCCGCGCCGATGTGCGGGTTTTCCAGCTTGTAGAACTCCGAGTCATCAATGGCGATGAAGGCGTTGTCCGCGTAGATATCCTGGATGTTGCCCTCCGTCATGATGGGCCGGCCAAAGAGACTGGTGTCGTCGAGGCCGATCACGTTGGCTGCCTGGTAGGCGCCGTCGCGAAGTTTCAGCAGGGCCGAGCCCGAGTAGATGGGAACCGCATACTTGACGCCCGGAATGCTGCGCACTTCGTCCAGCACGTAATCCGGCAGTGGAATGGCGTTCGCCACGGTCTGCACCGCGGGATCCATCACCCAGACCGAGGCGCCAACGTTGATCACGGTGGATGACGACCGGCTCAGTATTCCAGCGAACAGCGACGTCATCTCGATCATCAGGAAGACGGCGAAAGTGATCCCGACCAGCAACGCGGCGAACTTGGCCCGATCGTTGACGAGCAGTCTGTAGGCAATCTTCAGGATGCCGGACATCGGTCGTGCAACCCAGCGGGCGAGGCTGGCTAGGGTCGGTCACGGGACCCGCGGGCGGGAATCCGCGAAAGACACGGCGCACCCCCCGGTAAATACGTACGATACGCAACAATCCGGATTCGCCACTCTGCCTCCGGGCACACACTGCTTGCGGGGATGTTCAGGAGGTGCAACGTGAATCACGGGACCAACGCATGCCGCGCGGTTGTGCCTGAGCGCGCCAGCTGCCTGTGGATCGCA
>Ga0335069_10013404_pt1 | contig 11509 bp, 7 predicted proteins | sample Lox_Sample_11_FD_206714 | JGI IMG/M metagenome (GOLD analysis project Ga0335069, IMG submission 206714) | Soil microbial communities from Loxahatchee National Wildlife Refuge, Florida, United States - Lox_Sample_1.1 | ecosystem: Environmental > Terrestrial > Soil > Wetlands | place: USA: Florida... | reverse complement strand
GCCGGCGTAGTCAACCGGGAGCGTGAGGCGACGCCGGAGACCCCCACCTGGAACCTGGTGATCGTCACCACCGGCATCGCGCGCCGCTGGTTCCAGGACGGCCTCATCACCGCCCGCGACACCATCATCGTCGACGAAATCCACCAGACCTCGGCCGAGCTGGAGCTCTGCCTGGCGCTCGCCAAGCGCGCGCGGTGCCGGTGCATCTGGCTGTCGGCCACGGTGGATCCGGAGTTCTATGCCCGCTACCTGAGCTCGGCCGAAGTGCTCGAAACCAGCGCGTTCGATCCCGCGCGGGCCGCGGACGTCCGCGTCATTCCCGAACAGCCGCTGTCGTTCCTGAACGAGCGGTTCGTCACCCGCGTGCTGCGGGAGCGGCGGGGAGTCGCGGTGTTCGTGCCCACCCGGGCGGAAGTCGAGCAGATCGCGGCGGAGCTGTCGCGCCGCTGGCCGCGCCTCGAGACGGCGTTCTACCACGGCGGGGAACCGATCCGCGTCATCCGTCCCTTCCTGGACGGCACCGTGCGCCGTCCCTTCCTGCTCGCGATGACCGCGGCCGGGCAGTCCGCGCTGAACATCCGCGGGCTCGACACCGTGGTGATCTACGACGCGCGGTACGCGAACGTCATCGAGCACGGCCGCAACGTCCTGACCCGGCTCTACCTCGGCGCCAACGAAATCCTCCAGATGGCCGGGCGCGTGCACGGGCGGGTCGAGGGCGGGGAAGTCACCATCCTGAGCGACCGGCGGCTGGTGTTCGACCAGCTTCGGCCCACGCCGCCCGAGTTCCAGCTCGCGGGCGACACCGAGCGCGTGGCGATCACCTGCGCGGCCCTGGGCGTCGACGCCTCGGAGCTCGACCTCCCCGTGCCCCTGGACCGCCGCGCCTACCGCGACGCGGTGACCCGGCTGGCCGAGCGGGGACTGGTGGAAAACGGGCGGCTGACGGGCTACGGCCGGCAGGTGGAGGCGATGCCGGTGGAACGGCCCTGGGGAGAGCTGCTGGTGCACGCCGACAGCCCGCTTCTGCCCGTGGTCGCCGTCGCCGCCAACATCGATTCACTCCACCGCATGACCCGCGACGAGCGGAACCTGAAAGGCCTCATCGTCTCCGGCTCCGATCACCTCACGGCGTACAACCTCTTCGCCGAAGCCGTCAACCTGCACGCCGACCTGGGAGAGGTGTACGGACTCCCGCGGCACCTCTTCCGCGAGACCGTCGACCGCTGGGCCGAGGGACGCGGCGTCCTGGTGAAGGCCCTGGAGGACATCGCGCTGGGCACCGCGTCCGTGTACCGCCAGCTCGAGCTGCCGCTCCCCGTCCGTCTCCCGCTCGCCGACGACCGGGTGCGCGCCGCTTTCGGTGATCTGGTCGCCAAGATCGCGCCCTTCGACGTCGTGATCGACGAAGAAACCGCCGACGGCCAGGAGGCGCGCGTGAGCCGCGGCTCGGTCTGCGGCAGCTGGGGAGCCATCGCCGGCTCGCTCCGGTACTTCGCCGACCGGTTCGGAAACCCGAGAGCCGCCATCGAGGGCACGCAGCTGCCCGAGCGGTCGGTCCGCCGGTACGCCCGTCGCGCCCCCCCGCAGATCACCTTCGAGCGCCACCGCCGTCACGAGGGACTGATCGCCGTCCGCTCGGTGGAGTACTGCGGCTTCCTGCTCGAGCGCGAGGTGGAGACCCTGCGCGGACCCTTCCCCGCCGATCTCGCGGACGCGGCGCGGAAGGCCCTGGTCCAGGCGATCCGGAACGGCGGCACGCCCCATCCCGACCAGCCCCGGATCTCCCGGGCCATCCACCGCGCCGAGGCGCTCTGGCGGCGGTCGGGCGGCACGCTGCCCCAGCTCGCCGCGGAGGCCCTCGAATCCCGGCTGGCGGCGCAGCTGGCGGAGGTTTCGAGCTGGGAAGGATTCCTCTCCACCCGCCTGGCCCTGGAAGTCGATGAGCTGGTCCCGGAGCCGGAGCGGGCCCGCCTCGACGGCTTGCCCCAATCCCTGCCCCTCTTGGGGGACCGGGTGGCGATCGACTACGCGGTGGAGGGGGGCCAGGGCGTGGCCCGGCTCCATCTGAAGGAAGGGCAGGCCCGCCGCCTCCGCGAGACCGACCTCCCCCCCTTCGACCGGCCCCTCCGCTTCACCGTGATGCGCGGCAAGCGGGAGGCCGCCCGGGCCGACTCCCTGGCCGACCTCCGGCGCCAGCTGGACCAGCTGCCCCGGGGGAAAGCCAAGCCGTCCCGGGCCCCCCGGCGCCACCGGCGCCGGTAGGCATGGTGCTCGTTTAAGTCTGTGACCCTTGGGCCCTTCGGCGGGTCTGGAAAATGAACCCCGATCGTCGCGAGGTCGTGACCCATGCCAACCAAGGATCGTCCGTTGACTCAGACTCCGGTCCCGCTGACGCCGCTCGGCCGCATCCTGCTCGATTCGATCCGCGAAGGCATCGTGGTCTTCGACAACGACGGCCGCGTGATGTACGCCAACCCGGAAGGCCAGCGCTCCATCGGGAACGGCGCCGCGAACGGAAACACCCCCGGACGCGAGGAGCTGCTCCCCCGCCTGTCGGCGCTCGGCGCCCGCATCCTTCCCCTCCGGGTTCCCGAAGCCCAGGCCGGCGCCGCCGCGGTCATTCCCCCGAAGACCGACCGGGGCCGGACGCTGGCGGAGCGCGAGCGGCAGGCGATCATCGACACGCTCGAAGCGACCCAGGGCAAGCTCGCCGAAACCGCCCGCCGGCTCGGCATCAGCCGGACCACGCTGTGGCGGCGCCTCCGCGAATACGGGCTCAAGCAGAAGAACGACGGCTTCTGGCGCGCCCGCTCCGCCTGACGGGCTGATTCTCCTCGGTCTTTCGTCCCTGGGAGGCCGCTCCTAGCTTCCCGGGGATGCCCAAGCCCCCGGCTCCATTCATCATCGAAGAGTACGTCCGCTGGTCGGACGTGGACTACGCCGGCATCATCTTCTATGGCGCGTACGTCCGGTTCTTCGAGATCGCCGAGACCGAGCTGTTCCGCGCCTCGGGTCTGGCCTACAAGGATGTCTTCGACCACTACGGGATCTTCCTGCCCCGCCGCGCCATACACGCGGAGTTCTTCACGCCGGCGCGGCTGGACGACCGTCTCTCGGTCGCCGCGTACATCGGCAAGGTCGGCAACCGGTCGATGACCATCAACTTCGACGTCGTGTGGGGCTCCCCCCGGTTCCTGGGCGCCACCGGGTGGCAGGTGCTCGTGTGCGTGGACCGCACGAGCTTGAAGCCCACGGCTCTTCCCGCCGGCCTGCTCCAGTCCCTCGCGCCCCACACTCTCACTCCCGAGGCCGCCCGCGCGTCCCTCGGCGTCCGGCTCCCCTGAGCCGCCTCGCCGCGGCGTTGACCGCCGCCGCCGCGCTCGCCTGCCACGCGGCGGCGGTGCCGATGATCCGGGTCCGGATGACGCGCGCGCAGAGCGACTCCACCGCCTACAGCCTGCCGGCCGCGGTGCACCGGTGCCGGGGCGGCGGAGCGCTGGTCTCGGGCGCCGAGGGAGCGTACGGCGTCCTCGCCTGGGTCCGCGCGCCGGGAGGGGTGACGCCGGGCGCGTATCCCCTGCTGGGGCGCGCCGACAGCACGACGCCCCGGGGCGCGCTGGTCGCCGTCCGCTTCCTCACCCATGAAATCGCTCACGGATTCCAGGTGGACTCCGGGACCCTGACCCTCACCGCGGCGGGCGCCTCGTTCTCCGGCCGGATCGAGGGCCGCGGCCTGGACGCCGCCTTCGCCACCCGGACCCAGGTGACGATCGTGATCGACCCGGTCGCGCCTAAGGCCGACAGCGTGGCGTGCGGAGCCGCCCCCTCGTGACGGTCCGCGTCGGCATCATCGGCACCGGGTTCGCCCGCCGGGTGCAGCTCCCCGGCTTGAAGCTCGTCCCGGGGGTCACGGTGACGGCGATCGCGTCCGGACGCCGCGCCAACGCGGAGAGCGTCGCGAAAGACTTCGGGATCGCCCGGGTCTTCGACGACGGCGCCGAGCTCGCCCACGCCCCGGACCTGGATCTGATCGTCATTTCGTCCACGCCGGACACGCACCTGCGCTTCGGCCTCGCGGCGCTCCAGGCGGGGCGGCACGTGCTCTGCGAAAAGCCCACCACACTGTCCGCTCCCGAAGCTCTGCAGCTCCGGGACGCGGCCGCCCTCCGTCCCCGCCAGGTGGCGTGGATGGATCACGAGCTGCGCTACGAGCCGAACCGGCGCCAGGCGCGCGAGCTGATCCGGAGCGGCGCCATCGGAGAGGTGCGGCACCTGGAGCTCGTGCTGCGGCCCTACCTCCGGGGCGACGGACGACCCCAGGCCGCGAGCGCTCCCTGGAGCTGGTGGTACGACGCGGGCCGGGGCGGGGGGCTCCTGGGCGCGGTGGGCTCACACCTGATCGACCTGTGCCGCTTCCTCACCGGCAGCGAGGTCGCCTCGGTGGCGGGCGTCACCGAGACGTTCACCCCGCGCCGCAACGACGAGGCGGGCGTTTCACACGCGGCGACGGCGGACGAGTACGCCAGCTGGGTGATGCGGATGGCTTCGGGTCCCGTCGCCACGCTGACGCTGTCGGCGGTGGCGCACCACGGTACGGGCCACTGGTGCCAGATCACCGGGACCGAGGGCACCATCGTGATCACGGGCGAGCACCGGCTGGAGATCGGCAGGCGGGGCGGGGAGCTCGAGGACATCACGGTCCCCGACGATCTGTGGGAGCGGGTGACCCCCAACAACATGTGGGCCCGGTCGTTCGTGCGGCTGATGCGGGACCTGGTGCCGGTGCTGGGCGGGGCCGCGCCGGCGGGGATCCCCGCCACCTTCGAAGACGGCTGGCGGATTCAGCGGGTCATGGACGCGATACGCGCCGGGGTGAGCGCCCGGTTAGATTGACGCCGTGGAGCAGACGTACTTCCGGAAGGGCTTCGGTCTCAAAGGGGCCATCGAGGGCACCCTCTCCGCGGACTATCACAGCCGCGTGGTGGACCGGGTGCGCGCCGCGGACCACCGCCTCGACGTCGGGGACCTGAGCTTCCGGCTCGCCCGCGAGTTCGGGTTCTGCTACGGTGTCGACCGCGCCGTCGAATACGCCTACGAAACCCGCACCAAATTTCCCGGCGCCCGCATCTTCCTGGTCGGCGAGATCATCCACAACCCCCACGTCAACGCGAAGCTGAAGTCCATGGGGATCGAGTTTCTGCACCGGCCCGACGGCGGGGAGTTCGACTTCTCCCAGGTGGTGGCCACCGACGTGGTGCTGATGCCCGCGTTCGGCGTGACCGTGAAAGACTTCGAGCGCCTCCGCGCCCTCGGGTGCGTGCTCGTCGACACCACCTGCGGGTCGGTGCTGAACGTGTGGAAGCGCGTCGAGTCGTACGCCAAGGACGGATTCACCGCCCTGATCCACGGCAAGGCCTACCACGAAGAGACCAAGGCCACCTCGAGCCAGGTGACGAAGTACCCGGGCGGCCGGTACGTCGTGGTCCGGGACATGGGCGAAGCCCGGCTGGTCTGCGACTACATCGAGGGACGGGGCGACCGGGACGCGCTCAGCGCCAGGTTCGGGAGCGCCATGTCCCCCGGGTTCGATCCCGACCGGGACCTGGTGCGCGTGGGCGTGGCCAATCAGACCACGATGCTGTCGGGCGAATCGCTCGCCATCGCCGCCGAGGTGGCGAAGAGCATGGCACGCCGGTACGGCGACGCCGCCCTCCCCGAGCACTTCCGCACCTTCGACACCATCTGCTCGGCCACCCAGGAGCGGCAGGACGCGGTGCTCAAGCTCATCGCGGAGCCCCTCGACCTGATGGTGGTGATCGGCGGCTACAACTCGAGCAACACCACGCACCTCGCGGCCATCTGCCACGAGCGGGTGCCCACGTATCACATCGAGGACGCCGCCGGCATCGATCCGGAGGCGGGGACCGTGCGGTTCCGGCCCGTGGGCTCGAAGGCCGAGGAGACGAAGCGCGACTGGCTCCCGGCGGGGCGCGTGGTGATCGGCGTGACCGCCGGCGCCTCGACGCCGAACAACAAGGTCGGGGAGACCATCGAGCGCATCGCGGCGACGCGCGGCCTGGCACTCGAGCCCGCGGGGGGCCCGGCGTGAAGCCGTTCCATCCCGCGGTCGAGCGCTGGTTCACCGGCCGGTTCGCCGAGCCCACGGAGCCGCAGCGCCGCGCCTGGCCGGAGATCCAGAAGGGCCGGGATGTCCTCATCGCGGCGCCCACCGGCTCCGGGAAGACCTTCGCCGCGTTCCTGTCCTCGATCGACTCCCTGCTCCAGCAGGGGGTCAACGGCGCTCTCGCGGACCAGATCCAGGTCGTTTACGTCTCGCCCCTGAAGGCGCTCTCGAACGACGTCCAGAAGAACCTGAGCGAGCCGCTCCTCGACATCAGCCGCACCGCGCTCGAGATGGGCCTCCCCGAGGTCGCGCTCCGCACCTGGGTCCGCACCGGGGACACTCCCGCCGCCGAGCGGCAGGCGATGCTCAAGGATCCGCCGCACATCCTGGTGACGACGCCGGAGTCCCTCTATCTCCTGCTCACCTCGGAGCGGGCGCGGGAGATGCTCCGCTCGGTGCGCACGGTGATCGTGGACGAGATCCACGCCCTGGCCCGGGACAAGCGGGGCAGCCACTTCGCGCTCACGCTCGAGCGCCTCGCGGCCCTGACCGGGCGGCCCCTCCAGCGGATCGGCCTGTCGGCCACTCAGAAGCCCATCGAAGAGATCGCCCAGTTCCTGGTGGGGGCGGGCCGCCCGATGCCGGAGATCGTGGACGCCGGGCACGCCCGCGAGATCGACCTCGCCGTGGAGCTGCCCTCGTCGCCGCTGGAAGCCGTGATGTCCGGGGAAGTCTGGGGCGAGATCTACGACGGGCTGGCCCGGCTCGTCGGCGAGCATCGCACCACGCTGATCTTCGTGAACACCCGGCGGATGGCGGAGCGGCTCACGATGCATCTCTCGGAGCGGCTCGGCGAAGGCGCGGTCACGTCCCACCACGGGAGCCTCTCCAAGGACGTCCGGTTCGAGGCCGAGCGGCGGCTCAAGGCCGGCGAGCTGAAGGCGCTGGTCGCCACGGCGTCGCTCGAGCTGGGCATCGACATCGGCACCGTGGACCTGGTGTGCCAGATCTCGTCCCCGCGGTCCATCGCCACGCTGCTGCAGCGGGTCGGGCGCTCCGGTCACCACCTGAAGGCGATCCCGAAAGGCCGGCTCTTCCCGCTGTCCCGTGACGATCTCGGGGAGTGCGCCGCGCTCCTCCGCGCCGTGAAGAAGGGCCGGCTGGACCGCTTGATCATCCCGCAGAAGCCGCTCGACATCCTGGCGCAGCAGATTGTGGCCGCCGTGGCGTGCGAGGAATGGGACGAGAGCGCGCTCTTCGAGGCGTTCCGGCGGGCGTATCCCTTCCGGGATCTGACGCGCGCCGAATTCGATCAGGTGGTCCAGACCCTGGCCGACGGCTACACCACCCGGCGCGGCCGGCGGGGCGCTCACCTGCATCGCGACGGCGTCCACGCACGGCTCCGGGGCCGGCGCGGCGCGCGGCTCGCCGCCATCACCTCGGGGGGCGCCATCCCCGACATCGGGGACTATCGCGTCATCCTCGAGCCCACCGAAACGTTCGTCGGGACCCTCAACGAGGACTTCGCCATCGAGAGCTCCCCCGGCGACGTCTTCCAGCTCGGCAACGCGTCCTACCTGATCCTGCGCGTCGAATCGGGGCAGGTGCGGGTGGCGGACGCCAAGGGCCAGCCCCCCACCATCCCGTTCTGGCTGGGCGAAGCGCCGGCGCGGACCATCGAGCTCTCGGAAGAGGTCTCGCGCTTCCGGGCCGACCTGGAAGAGCGGCTGGGCGACGTGACGGCCGCGGTGCGGTGGACCATGGACGTCACCGGACTGTCCGAGCCGGCGGCGCGGCAGCTGGTGGAGTATCTCGCCGCGTCGAAGAAGGTCCTGGGCTCCCTCCCCACGCAGGAGACACTGATCCTGGAGCGCTTCTTCGACGAAGCCGGCGGGATGCAGCTCGTGGTCCACGCGCCGTTCGGCGCGCGGGTCAACAAGGCGTGGGGGCTGGCGCTCAGAAAGCGGTTCTGCCGGTCTTTCAACTTCGAGCTCCAGGCCGCCGCCACCGACGACGCGATCGTCATCTCCCTCGGTCCCCATCACTCGTTCGCGCTGGGGGACGTCTTCCACTATCTGAGCTCGGGCACGGCGAGGGACCTCCTGGTCCAGGCCCTGCTCGACGCTCCGGTGTTTCAGAGCCGGTGGCGCTGGAACGCCACACGGGCCCTGGCGGTGCTCCGGGCCCACGGGGGCCGCAAGGTCCCGACCCCGCTCCAGCGGATGCAGGCCGAGGACCTGTCGGCGGCCGTCTTTCCGGATCAGCTGGCGTGCCCCGAGAACCTCGTCGGGGACCGGGAGATTCCCGATCACCCGCTCGTGAAGCAGACCATCGAGGATTGCCTCACCGAGGCGATGGACTGCGCGGGCCTGCTCCGCATCCTCGAAGGCATCGAGGGCGGGAAGTACACGCTCGTCGCCCGGGACACGCCCGAGCCGTCGCCCTTGACGCACGAGATCCTGAACGCCAAGCCCTACGCCTTCCTGGACGACGCCCCCCTCGAGGAGCGCCGCACGCAGGCCGTGCTCACCCGCCGCGGACTCGACGTCCGCACCGCCGACGATCTCGGCTCCCTGGACCAGGCCGCCATCGACCGCGTGAGGGAAGAGGCCTGGCCCGAGGCGCGGGACGCCGATGAGATGCACGACGTGATCACCGTCGCGGGGTGCCTCCCGGTTCAGGAGCGGGGAGCGGGGAGCGGGGAGCCGTTCGCTCCGCTCCTTGATGGGCTCCGCCGCGAGGGGCGGGCGACCGTCCTGGACGGACCCGTCCCCCTCTGGGTCGCGACCGAGAAGCTCCCGATGCTTCAGGCCGTCTTCCCGGGGGCGACCCCGAGCCCCGCCGTGCAGGTGCCGGAGCGGGATCAGGCGAAAGCGTGGACCCGGGAAGACGGGATCCGGGAGATCGTGCGCGGCCGGCTCGAGATCGTGGGACCGACGACGGCGGCGGAGCTGGGACGCACCTTCGGCCTCGAAGGGTCAGACGTCGACTTCGCACTCGGCGCCCTCGAGCACGAGGGGTTCGTGCTGCGCGGCCACTTCACGCCCGGAATGACCGAGCTCGAGTGGTGCGAGCGCCGGCTCCTGGCGCGTGTGCACCGCTACACGCTCGACCGACTGCGGCAGGAGATCGAGCCGGTCGCCGCCGCCGATTTCATGCGCTTCCTGCTCCGGTGGCAGCGCCTCACCGAGGACACGCGGGCCCAGGGCCCCGAGGGGCTCTCGGCCGTGCTCGACCTCCTCGACGGCTACGAGCTGCCGGCCGCGGCCTGGGAGACCGAAGTGCTGCCGGCCCGGATGGCCGAGTACGATCCCCTGTGGCTCGACGGACTCTGCCTGTCGGGTGAGATCGCGTGGGCCCGCCTGTCGAAAGCCTCGTCGGGGAACGGCGCCCGCAAGTCGGGTCCCATCCGGACGTCGCCGGTGTCGCTCTTCCGGCGCGAGCGGGGCGAGGTGTGGCGGGCGCTGAACGGCGCGGTGGATCCGGCGGAGCTGCCGCTCTCCCACGCCGCGCGCGCGGTGTGCGACGCGCTCGACGCCCGGGGCGCGTCGTTTTTCGGCGACCTGGTGAACGCCACCGGGGAGCTGCGGACCGAAGTCGAGAAGGGGCTGGGCGAGCTGGTCGCCTGGGGCCTCGTGAGCGCCGACTCGTTCGCCGGGCTCCGCGCGCTGCTCGTGCCGTCCGATCGGCGCCGTCCGATCGGCGGGGGCGGTGGTGCCCGGCGGCGCGGGAAGGTCGCGCCCTTCGGCGTCGAAAACGCGGGGCGCTGGTCCCGCGTGGGCCGGGCCTCGCTCGTGCCGCCCGAACAGCTGGTGGACGCCCTGGCCTGGCAGCTGCTCCGCCGCTACGGCGTCGTGTTCCGGCGGCTGGTGGAGCGCGAGGGGTTCCTCGCGCCCTGGCGCGACATTCTCCGCGTGTACCGGCGGCTCGAGGCCCGGGGCGAGATCCGGGGGGGCCGGTTCGTCGGCGGGTTCTCCGGAGAGCAGTACGCGCTGCCCGAAGCCATCGGGCTTCTGCGGGCGGCGCGGAAGGAGGAGCCGTCCGGGGCTTTGGTTTCGGTGTGCGGAGCCGACCCCCTCAACCTGGTCGGCGTGATCACGCCGGGAGATCCGGTGCCCGCGCTCGCCACGAACCGCGTGCTCCTGCGGGACGGCATTCCCGTCGCCGTGCAGGAGGGAGACGGCCGGTCGGTGCGGCTCCTCGTCGAAACGCTTCCCGAAGAAGCCCAGCTGCTCCGCACCGCGCTGGTCCGCCGCCGCCCCACGCCCCTGGTGCGGGCGTATCTGGGGAGGTAGCAGGCTGATGCGCCGTCTCGATTTGCGCTGCCGAACGGCCGGGAAACATCCCCCTTCCCGGCGCGAGGTTTGAGCGTTACGCTCTCCCCATGGAAAAAATATCCGCCAAGCCCCCCGTCCTTCCCGAATCGGTGCTCCGCGATGCGGTGGCCCATCGGGTCACCGACCGGTCGCTGCGCCGCTGCGCCCGGGAAATCAGCATTTCGCCCAACGGCCTGCGGGATTTCCTGCACGGAGCGGCTCCCCGGCTTTCCACGCGGAGCAAGCTCGAGCGCTGGCTCGCCGCCCAGACCTCGGACGACAAGGCGCCCGGCGTGGCCCACGTCGTCCGGCTGGTGGGTGAGCTGACGGTCGAGCTGTCGCCGTCCGACGGCGACAACCTGCGGCGCGAGATCACGCGGTACCTGACCGGCGCGTACGAGTCCCGGCGTCAGGCGGCTCCGAAGTGGCTGAAGGAGCTCGCGGAGCTGGACGCGGCGGCGGCGCGGCGGCTCAAGCTGGGCTGACCTCCGGCACCTTCAAGTCGAGTTGGACCAGGCGGGACCGGGTCAGATACCGGTCCCGCATTCCGTTGTTGACCTGAAATCCAAACTCCCGCTGCAGCCGCTGGATCCGCCGCGTGAGCGCCTGGGCGTAAGCCCGGGGCGCGTGACTGGCGCGCGCGTAGGCCGTCCGGTAGCGCTCGGAGAGCTCCGGGTAGTGCTCCGTGAGCACCGGCAGGAAGCGGTCCCGCACGCCGGGGTAGAGCCGGAGCGGGCTCGCGTGGATGAAGCGGGCGCCGGCCTCCCGGGCCGCGCCGAACAGCGCCCGCAGGTGATCGTAGTCGTCGGTGATGCCGGGCAGCACCGGGGCGACGATCAGCCCCGCCCGGAGGCCGGCGTCGGTGAGCCGCTTCAGGCCGCGCAGTCGCGCCCCCGGCACGGGCGAGCGGGCTTCCAGCGCCCGGATGACGTAGTCGTCGGTGGTGATCAGCGAGACGTAGATCTCGACGTCGTTCTTCTCCGCCAGCCTGGTCAGGACGTCCGCGTCCCGCGCCACCAGCGGGCTCTTGGTGATGATCCCGACCGACAGGCCCTCGCACTTGGAC
>Ga0335069_10013403_pt1 | contig 11509 bp, 11 predicted proteins | sample Lox_Sample_11_FD_206714 | JGI IMG/M metagenome (GOLD analysis project Ga0335069, IMG submission 206714) | Soil microbial communities from Loxahatchee National Wildlife Refuge, Florida, United States - Lox_Sample_1.1 | ecosystem: Environmental > Terrestrial > Soil > Wetlands | place: USA... | reverse complement strand
GCCGCCAGCAGCAGCGTGATCCACCCCCACATCGAATACAGCTCCCACATGTGGCCGAGATAGCCGAGGTTTGCCAGCCGCAAGCGACGATTGCGCAACGCCTGGGCGCATTGCCGGAAGTCGAACTTCGGCTGCACGACCTGCAGCGGACCTTCCCGGACACCCAGCATCAGCGCGGCCGCCAGCAGCGAGAACCCGGAGCACACGTATACGACCTGGCGCCACGGCAAGGAACCGATGGATGGCATGAGGCAGCGCCGAACCGACGGTGATCGCTCCCACCACGATCCCCATGGCCAGGCCCCGGCGCTCGCGCCCGAACCAGCCAGTCAGCAGCTTCATGCCGGTGGGATAGACACCGGCGGCGATCATCCCGGTCAGAAAACGAAAAAGCAGTGCAAGCCCGATGTGGTCGGCTGCAACCAGCGCGAATGCCGCATTGAAGATCGCTCCCAGCACGCCGGACGCAGCAAAGATCCAGGCTGCGGCCACCAGGTCCAGCAGGTTCGATGCCGCAAGGATCAGCGCGCCGGCCACAAATCCCAACTGGACGGAAAGCGTGAGCCACGACGTGAGTGCTACATCGGCGTGCCACTCGCGGGAAAGCTGCGGGATCACTGCCGTGCCGGAGAACCACAGCGACTTCGCCAGCAGTTCAGCGAGCGCGATGAAGCAAAGGACCCTAGCCCGGGAAACGGGGCTGCTCATGGAAATCTGACCCCGACTACTCGGCGCCGGAGGCTCCCAACTCGCCCTCGCCGTCCCTTCTCTTCACCCGGACCACCACGATCTTGGTGAACCCTTCCTCAAACTTCGGGGGGCGAAGCTTGGCGGCCATGCGCCGCAGGACGTCTTCCGGGACGATCCGGTCGCGACGCCGGTTGCGATCCAGGCAGACTTCCAGGGGGACATCGAAGAAGACCGCGTGCACCTCGTAGCCGAAGCCCTTGGCCATGTGGATCCACTGGCGGCGCTCGCGCGGGGAGAGGTTGGTCGCGTCCACGTAGTTCCAGGGCATGCGGGCAATGAGGCGGGCGCGCAGCAACTGACGCAACGTCGAGAACACCAGCCCCTGGTAGCGCTGCTCTTCGACATCATCAAAGAGAACGCTCCGCAGCAAATCGCTGGAGAGCGGCGTGACGCCGCGCCGGCGGAACCAGGTGGTCTTTCCCGATCCGGGCAGACCGATGGCCAGCACCACCACTCCCTTGGGCTTCTTCTGCGGCGCATGCCCGATCGCTTCCGACGCCGGCGCCGGCGGCATGGCCGGGGATTCCGGCTGCAGTTCGACTTCGATCTTGGGCTCGGGGGGTCTGGCTGCAGGCGCGGGCCGATGTGGGGGCGCCGGCCTCTCCTGTACCACGGCTTTCTGCGCTTCGAAGGCTTCGAGATAATCCGGCTGCAACGGCTGTGCTTCTCCGGCAGGACGTTGCTGCCCGACCTTGCCGGTCGACTCCGACTCCGCAACGGCGGAAGGCTTGCGCTTGCGGCGACGGAGACGCTCTTTCATCCATTTCCGCATGCTGCGTGTGTAACACAAAAAGGCGGCTCTTGGCTATTGGCTCTTAGCTGTCCGGCTGTTAGCTCCCGGCTCTTAGCTTTCGACTTGCGCGTGGTGGTTGCGGGGCCCACGTCCTGAATAAGAGCCGCAGCAAATCAACAGCCAAGAGCGCCCCTCAACAACCAAGAGCCAAGGGCCGCTTTTGTGCTAGGATTTTACGTTCGCATATCAGGCCCGGGCCCTTCCGATCTTCTCTTCATACCGCCGGAGGAAACATGGCAATCAAAGTAGGCATCAATGGTTTCGGGCGCATCGGGCGCAACATCCTGCGCGCCTCGCTTAACGACAAGAACCTGGAATTCGTCGCCGTCAACGACCTCACCGATCCCAAGACTCTGGCGCATCTTCTCAAGTACGACTCCATTCTCGGCAATCTGCCCAACAAGATCACGCACGCCCAGGACTGCATCCAGGTGGATGGCAAGTCCATCCGCGTCTTCTCGGAGAAGGATCCAGCGAAGCTGGACTGGTCGTCCTTGGGCGCGCAGGTGGTGGTGGAATCAACTGGCCGCTTCACCGACGCAAACGACGCGAAGAAGCACCTGCGCGGCACGGTTAAGAGGGTCATCATCACCGCGCCAGCGAAGAACGAGGACATCACCATTGTGCTGGGCGTGAACGAAGACAAGTACGATCCCGCCAAGCACCACGTCATCTCCAACGCCTCCTGTACGACGAACTGCCTGGCGCCCGTCGCCAAGGTGGTGCACGACAACTTCGGCATCCAAGTCGGCACGATGACGACCATCCACTCTTACACCAACGACCAGGTGATCCTCGATTTCCCGCACAAGGACCTGCGGCGCGCGCGCGCGGCTGCGGTCTCCATGATTCCCACCAGCACCGGAGCGGCCAAGGCGCTGCACCTGGTGATCCCGGAGCTCAAGGGCAAGCTGGACGGCTTCGCCATGCGCGTGCCTACGCCCAATGTGTCAGTCGTGGACCTGGTGGCATTCGTCGAGAAGAAGACCTCTGCGGAAGAAGTCAACGCGGCGATGAAAAAAGCCTCGTCGAGCGGCCGTCTGGCGCCGTATCTGGGCTATGAAGAAGAAGAGCTCGTCTCGGTGGACTTCCGCGGGAATCCCTACTCTTCTATCGTGGACGCGCCCATGACCCGCGTGGTGGGCGGCAATTGCGTGAAGGTCATCTCCTGGTACGACAATGAGTGGGGCTACTCCTGCCGGGTGCGCGACCTGATCAATTATCTCGGCAGCAAAGGACTGTAGGGAAATCCGTCGTCGGCTCACGGTCGCCGGCTGTCGGCCGTAAGGCGCTTCGGCTGACGACCAACGACCACCACCGAGGGCCTCATGACAAAGCTTTCCATCAAAGACCTCGATCTCGACGGCAAGCGCGTCTTCATGCGCGTCGATTTCAATGTCCCGCTGGACGAAGGAGGCGGGGTCTTAGATGACACCCGCATCGTCGAAACCTTGCCCACCATTGAGTATGCCGTCCGCCATCATGCACGGATGGTGCTGGCTTCGCACCTCGGCCGCCCCAAGGGCAAGCCCAATCCGAAGATGAGCCTGAAGCCGGTGGCGGAGCGCCTGCGCAACCTGCTGGATGAACGTATCGGCCGCGGCATCAACGTGGGTTTCGCGCCCGATTGCATCGGCATCCAGGCTGAAGAAATGGCCGCGAAGCTGGAGAAGGGCCATACCCTGCTGCTCGAAAACCTGCGCTTCCATGCCGAGGAAGAAGCCAACGATGAGAATTTCTCGCGTCAACTGGCCAAGCTGGCGGACTATTACGTGAATGACGCCTTCGGCACAGCCCACCGCGCCCACGCTTCGACGGTCGGCATCACCAAGTTCGTCAAGAAAGCAGCTGCTGGACTGCTGATGCAGAAGGAACTCGATTATCTGGGCAAGGCGCTGCACCATCCCGGGCGGCCGTTCGTCGCCATCCTGGGCGGGGCCAAGGTCAGCGACAAGATTCCGGTCATCCAAAACCTGATCGACAAGGTGGACGCGCTGCTGATCGGTGGCGGCATGGCCTACACCTTTCTCAAAGCGCGCGGCATGGAGGTGGGCAATTCGCTGGTCGAGAACGACAAACTCGATCTCGCGAACAAACTTCTCGCCCAGGCCAAAGCCCGCGGAATCAAGTTTCTGTTGCCGCTGGACCACGTGGTCGCCGACAAGATCGCTCCCGATGCCAAGACCCGCATCGTCGGGGAGGGACACGCGATCCCCGCCGGGCAGATGGGCCTCGATATCGGGCCGAAGACGGTGGCCTTGTTCTCCGAACAGATAGAAACTGCCAGCACCATCGTGTGGAACGGGCCGATGGGGGTGTTTGAGCAGGAGTCGTTTGCGCATGGCACCTACGCCATTGCGCGCGCGGTGGCGGCGAACCGCCCGGCAGTTTCGATTGTCGGGGGCGGTGACTCGGTCTCGGCCGTGCACAAGGCCGGCGTGGCCGACAAGATCACGCACATCTCCACCGGCGGCGGCGCGTCGCTGGAGTTCCTGGAGGGCAAAAAGCTGCCGGGAGTGGAAGCGCTCAGTAACAAGTGACGGCGGTCAGCGGGCGCTTGAACCCGGGGTAGAAGCTCTGAAGATGTCTCGTGTGGCATCACGTGTCAGGGCACGACTTAAGTCGTGCCGAAATGACGCCAAAAACCAAGGGCTTCAGCCCCACGGCACAGGGGCTAAAGCCCATCTCTTCGAGGCAAGGAACGGCACGAGTAAACTCGTGCCCTGACACGTGATCCTGTACGAAGCACTTTGAAGCTGCAGGTAGACGGAAGCAGGCCTGCTCCAAGGACGACACCCTGTCAAGCACCTCTGCAATCCGCGTCGATCTCGGCTCCGGCAAGGCCCTCGAACTCGTCCAGGGCGATATCACCCGCGAGACCACCGACGCCATCGTCAACGCCGCTAACTCCGAGCTTCTGCCGGGCGGGGGCGTCTGTGGCGCAATCCATCGCGCGGGCGGTCCAGCGATTGCGGAAGAATGCCGCAAGCTGCGCGCCGAGCGGGGATCCGTCTCAACCGGACACGCCGTCTCGACCGGCGGCGGCCGTTTGCCGGCCCGCTATGTGATTCATACCGTGGGTCCGGTCTGGTCGGGCGGAGCCAGCGGCGAACCAGAAGCGCTGGCCAGCGCTTATCGCGAGTCCATCCGCGTAGCCGACGAACTCGGAGTCAAAAGCATCGCCTTTCCTGCCATCTCGACCGGCATCTTCGGCTATCCATTGCGCGAGGCCACCGAGGTGGCCGTCCGTACCGTACGCGAAGTCCTGCCACGCGCGAAGAACGTCAGTGCGGTGCGCTTCATCGTCTTCGATGACGCCGCGCTCCAGACGTATTCCCAGGTCCTAGGAACGAGGTGACGATTGGCTCGCAAAAAACTGATGGCCGCAAATTGGAAAATGTACAAGACGCCGCAGCAGGCGCAGGACTTCCTGCGCGCCTTCCTGCCCATGGTCGAGGGCCACACGCGCGATGAGATCGCCATCTGCCCGCCCTTCGTCTGCCTGCCGGCGGTGGTCGAGGCGGTGGCCGGACAGTCAATTGGCGTGGGCGCGCAGAACCTCCACTGGGAAAAAGAGGGTGCCTACACGGGCGAGGTCTCGGCGGGGATGCTGGTCGCGGTGGGATGCAGCCACGTCATCATCGGCCACTCGGAACGGCGCCAGTATTTCGGCGAAACCGACGACACGGTGAACCGCAAGCTCAAAGCCGCGCTCGCTGCCGGGCTCATGCCCATCGTCTGTGTCGGCGAGGTGTTGCAAGAGCGCGAGTCCGGACTGACCGAAGAGGTCTTGCGCCGCCAGTGCCAGCGCGGTCTGGGCGGAATTTCCGGAGACGAGGCGCGCAAGCTGGTGATCGCCTACGAGCCGGTCTGGGCGATCGGCACGGGCAAGACGGCAACCCCGCAGATCGCCGCCGAGGCACACGCCGTCATCCGCGCCGAAGCCGCCAAGGCCCTGGGCAAGGCAGTGGCGGACGCCATGCGCATCCTCTATGGCGGAAGCGTGAAACCGGAGAATGCCAAGGCGCTGATGTCGGAGAGCGAGATCGATGGAGCGCTGGTCGGGGGCGCCAGCCTCGATCCCAAGTCATTCGCGACTATTGTGACTTACAAAGCGATGTCGTAGAGACGCAGCATGCTGCGTCTCTACATGGATGCTGCCTGATATAATGAGCGTGCCCTCAACGGAAAGCGCGTGATTCGCGCACGCGGGGAGTGTTGTCCGACTGCGGAAGTGGTGGAATTGGCAGACACACCATCTTGAGGGGGTGGCGCCGAAAGGCATGCGGGTTCAAGTCCCGCCTTCCGCACCATTCGGTCCTCCGCACATCTGAAATAAAGACACGGGCGCCTGGGGCGCCGAAATCAGGTTCAGCATGGTTATAGCAATCACCATCGTTCATGTACTGACTTGCGTCTTCCTGATCATTGTGGTGCTGCTGCAGAGCGGGCGCGGCGCCGACGTGGCCGCCGCCTTCGGCGGAATGGGTAGCCAGACCGCTTTCGGCCCGCGCGGTTCGGCGACGGTGCTGTCGCGTGCCACCACCTGGTCAGCCATCCTCTTCATGATCACGTCGATTACGCTGTCCATCATCGCTTCCCGTCGCTCGACCGGCGGCTCGGTGCTGGGCAACATCAAGCCGGGCCAGACCAAGAGCCAGCCTGCGCAGCAGCAGGCGCCGAAGCCTGAGTCGCCGCCCGCGACGCCGAAGTAACTGGCAACTAGCTACAGACAACTAGACATGATCCACGAAATCCTTCCCGTCGGGCCGCTGGCGTGCAATTGCTCTGTGATCGGTGATGAGACCACGCGCGAAGCCATGGTCATCGATCCCGGCGACGACGTGGACGAGATCATGGCCATCGTCCGCCGGCACGGCTTGACGGTGAAGCAGATCGTCGTGACCCACGGCCACATCGACCACGTCGGCGGAGCCATGAAGCTGAAACGGCTCACCGGCGCTCCCATCCTGCTCAACCAGAATGACTACGATCTGCTGAAGACAGCCGACCAGGTTGCCGCCTGGCTGGGCATGACGCCTCCGGGCAAAATCGACATCGACCAGAATCTCTCCGCAGGCGATACGGTGAGCGTAGGGAACCTGAAGGGCGAGGTGATGCACACCCCCGGCCACACCGAAGGCAGCGTCTGCCTCCACTTTGCTCCCCAGCAAAAGTTGATCGCCGGCGACACGCTGTTCGCCGGCAGCATCGGCCGCACCGACCTGCCCGGCGGCAACTTCAAGAAGATCATGCACTCGCTGAAAGGACCGGTGATGTCACTGCCAGATGAAACGGTCGTGGTCCCCGGCCACGGCCCGCTGACCACCATCGGCGAAGAGCGGGAGACGAACCCGTTCATCCTCGGTCGCTACAGCGAATAATGCCGAGACAGCAATGGCACGACACCTAATGTACAGATTTGCGACGGCTATCGTGGTGCTCTTTTCGGCCTGCATTGCATGCGGTCACGAGCACCCCTGTACGGCTGCTGAAGCGCAGCGAGCGGAAGCGGAGGCGTTAGCGGAGACACTCCATACTTGGGACAGCCTCCACAACTCATACACGGCGTATCGGCAATGCGACGATGGTGTGATTGCTGAGGGCTACAGTGAGTCTGTCGCCCGTATTCTAGTTGACCACTGGAGCACCCTGCCCCGACTAGCTTATTTAGGGAGAAAAGATACCGGCTTTCGGCGTTTCGTGCTCGCGCACATCGATGCCACGCTGGATGTGAAGGACCTCAAGAAAGTTAGGGCAAAGGGAAACGCACAATGCCCGTCGGCACTGCGAGTCGTGTGCGCTGAAGTGGCAAAACAGGCCGATGCTGCTCTCAAAGAGGACGCCTCCTTGGGCATCAAGTGAATGTTGTCTCCGTATTAGCTGGTCAGAAATTGCCGTTCCACCAACAAAGCTCGCTCAAAAGCATCCGAGTACCCGTTTCACCCCTTCTGCAAAGACTTCCGCCGACGTGATCAAACTGACCACCAAATAACCTTCGCCAGGGAAATCATAAAAATGTCCGGGATGGACAATCACCGAGTGCCGCTCCAGCAATTCGATTGCGAGATCTTCATCGGGGCGTGTCGCCGGCACGCGCAAGACGGCATACCATCCGCCCTCAGCATCGAGCCGCCGAACTGGTTGTTGTTTCGCAAGCTGGCGGTCGAGTTCGGCCAGATTGGCTGCCACGCGCTCTTTCACCTGCTGCTGGAGTTCGTCGCGCAGCGCGAGGAACTCCGGCAAGGCAAGCTGAACCGGAGTGCTGACTGAGAGGTAAGTGTCGGCGATGACCTCGAGGCGCGCCAGCGCTTCTCGCGCCGGTTCTGGAGCGCCGCTGGCGACGACCCACGCCAGCTTCATCTGCGGCAGTGCACAGATCTTCGAGATCCCGCTCAGCGTGAAGGTCAGTGCCGTAACGCCGCCGTCCCGGCGGCTGTCTCGCGGGCGTCCCGCCCGCGTCTCGGGCCGGCGGGACGCCGGCGCTACACCGGCGAAGCTCGGCCGCTCAACGCCATCGTGGGCGTAGTCGAGAAATACCTCGTCTGCCACCAGCGCCACTTGCCGCTCGCGACAGAGCGCATCGAGCGCGTCCATCTCCGCCGGCTTCACGAACGAACCCGTGGGGTTGTTCGGATGCACCACCAGGATGGCGCGCGTGCGCGCCGCCAGTGCTTCGCTCAGCCCGTGCAGATCGATCTGCCACCCGTGGTCATAGATCAGCGGATACGGGACTAGCTTCACGTCCTGGATCGAAGCCAGGAACTCGAACAGCGGGTAGCTGGGCGCGGGCACCAGCACTTCGTCGCCGGGATCGCACAGCAGGCGGAAGAGGAAGCTGTATCCCTCGCTGGTGCTGGCGGTGAGGATGACCTGTTCCGGATCGATCTCCGCGCCGCGCTGCCGGTAGTACCCGCAGACCGCTTCCCGTGCCACGCGCAGGCCCTTGGGATGCGGATCGTAGGCGAGGCCCCGCGCATTCCCTAGCGCCGCAAGCAGCGACGGATCGTAAGCGAATCCGCAGCGTGTCGGGCTGGATTCGGTGAGGTCGAGCGCTTCCCTGCCCGAGGCGCGATGGCGCTCAAGCGCAGCGGAGAAGCGATTGGGCTCAAGCGCCCATCCGGTGCGGGAGGCGAACATGCCTCGGCAGCCTACAGGATGGCACGGAGCGTTTACAATCCGATTCGAGACCTCACGCATGATCGCACGCGCCCTGATCGTGGTCGCGCTGGCAGGGCTGCTCACGTCCACCTTGTACCTGCTGCTGGTCGGGTTAGCCGCGCTACGCTTTCGCAGAAAACGCCTGCCCTGCGGCGCCGCCAAGCTTCCGCCCGTCACGCTGCTCAAGCCCGTGCACGGCATCGAGCCGCATCTCCGCGACAGCCTGGAAAGCTTCTTTCGTCTCGACTATCCCCAGTTCGAGATCATCTTTGGAGCGCGCACCAGCAACGACCCCGCCTTCGCGGTCGTTCGCGAACTGAAGGAGATCTATCCCCAGGTGCCGGTGAAGCTGGTCACCTCCGGCGAGCCGCCGTGGCCGAACGCAAAATGCTGGTCGCTCGCGAAAATGGTCGATCAAGCCCGTTTCGACCACCTGGTGATCAGCGACAGCGACGTGGAAGTCGCCCCCGACTACCTTCGGCAGTTGATCCCGGCCCTGCTTGACCCCGGCGTCGGCTGCGTGACCACCGTCTACCGCGGCAAGCCGACCCGCGGTCTGTGGGCCCGCCTGGAGGCCCTGGGCATGTCCGTCGAAATGACCGCCGGGGTGCTGGTGGCTGACATGCTGGAAGGCATGAAGTTTGCCCTCGGGCCGACCATGGCCGTGCGCCGGGAGGCGCTCGAACAGATTGGAGGCTTTGCCAAGTTAGCCGACTATTGCTCCGACGACTTTCTGCTGGGCAAGTGGATCGCTGCCGCCGGTTATAAGGTCATCCTTTCGCCTCACGTCATTGACCATGTCATCCTCCACCTGTCGCTGCGCCAATCGCTCAATCACCAGACGCGCTGGATGAAAAGCACCCGCTACTCCCGCCCCAAAGGCCACCTGGGAATGGCCTTGACATTCGCTACGCCGTACGGTCTGCTCGGCCTGCTGACGGGCGTGGCATCGGGCAAGCTCCTGCTGGGCGGAGCCATCTTCGCCGCCACATTTCTCAATCGAATCCTGCTTTCGATTGTCGCGGGATGGGAAGCCGTGCGCGATCCGCGCTCGCTCGCCCAGTGCTGGCTCTATCCTCTCCGCGATCTGATGGGCTTCGGCTTCTGGCTGACCAGCTATTTCAGTGACCAGATCCGTTGGCGTGGGGAGCGCTACCGCCTTAAGGTCGGCGGCAGGATGGTCAGGATCACGTAATTTGTGATTGGTATTTTGTGATTTGTGATTGCTAGAATCGCCTTGTGTGCGGAATCGTCGGCTTCACCCATAAGGACCGTCCCTCAGGCGGCGAGCGCATCCGCGAAGCCACCGCCATGCTCCTCCACCGCGGCCCGGATCAGCAAGGTGTCTTCGAGACGCCCAATGTTTCGCTTGGCGCCGTCCGGCTGAAGATCATCGACCTCATCTCGGGCGAACAGCCTATTCGCAGCGATGATGGCGACACCGTCCTCGTCTTCAACGGCGAGATCTACAACTATGCCGAAGTGCGCGAGGAGCTGAAAGCACGCGGACATCGTTTCACGACCCGCAGCGACACCGAAGTCGTGCTCAAGGCCTTCCTGGAGTGGGACACCGCCTGCTTCACCCGCCTGCGCGGCATGTTCGGATTGGCGCTGTGGACGGAATCGCGCCGCCGCCTGGTGCTGGCCCGTGATCGCATGGGCATCAAGCCACTCTATTACTCGCGCCGCGGCGATGATATCTACTTCGCCTCCGAACTGAAGGCCATCTTCATCCATCCGGAGATCGACCGCGCCATCAGTCTTGACGGACTGAACTGCTATCTCCGCCTGAACTGGGTCCCTGCGCCGCACACGTTGGTGCGCGATATCGTAAAGCTCCTGCCCGGACACCTACTCGTCTGGGAGGACGGCCAAGTCCGCACCGAGTGCTACTGGCGTTGCGCGCCCGACCCCCTACCAGCGCAAATCACTCTGGAGGAGGCCAAACAGCAGCTCGATTCCCTGCTGCAGGCCTCAGTGAAGGAGCACCTGGTCTCGGATGTTCCGTTGGGAGTCTGGGCCAGTGGCGGTATTGACTCCTCGACCATCCTGCACTACGCGGCCGCGGCCAGCCCATCGCGTCTGAAGACGTTCTCCATCACTTTCAAAGACCGCAGCTTCGACGAAAGCCGCTACATTCGCGAGGTGGCACACCTCTACGGCACCGACCACACCGAGTTCGACCTGAGCCCCGGGGCCGAACTGGTGGACGCCATCCAGCAGTTCGCCTATTATTCGGACGAGCCCAGCGCCGACGCAGGCTCGCTTCCCGTCTGGTTCCTCTCTAAAATGAGCCGCCAGCAGGTGACCGTCGCGCTCAGCGGGGAAGGCGGCGACGAGCTCTTCGGCGGCTACCTCACCTATCGCGCCGACCGCTATGCGCGGATGGCGCAAGCGATGCCGGCGTTCCTACGACGCGCGGCGGCTTCCGCTGTCCGTCTGTGGCCGGTTTCCGACGACAAGATCAGCTTCGAATACAAGCTCAAGCGCTTCCTGGACGGCTCGCTACTATCGCCCGAGGAAGCACATGTCTTCTGGAACGGCACGTTTTCTGCGGAGGAGTTGCGCGCCTTCTTCGTGAATGCCGATCCCGAGCCGTTGCGCCGCATGCTGAGCGACGTTGCGCCCGGCTATGGCCTAAACCGCTTCCTGCTCTTCGACCAGCGCTACTACCTGCCTGACGACATCCTTTACAAGGTTGATCGCATGAGCATGGCGCACTCCATGGAGGTACGTCCACCCTTTCTCGACCACCGCATCGTGGAATTCGCCGCCGCCCTGCCGAACTCTTACAAGATCCGCGGC
>Ga0335069_10013402_pt1 | contig 11509 bp, 13 predicted proteins | sample Lox_Sample_11_FD_206714 | JGI IMG/M metagenome (GOLD analysis project Ga0335069, IMG submission 206714) | Soil microbial communities from Loxahatchee National Wildlife Refuge, Florida, United States - Lox_Sample_1.1 | ecosystem: Environmental > Terrestrial > Soil > Wetlands | place: USA... | reverse complement strand
CAGACGGGGATGAACCCGGTGATCCAGTCGGTGCAGATGGAGATTGCTGCTGACGCGCAGTTGGGGACGGCGGTGAGCGACCTCCTTGGCAATCTCGCCAAGGCGTACGCCTACACCTCTTACCAGCAAACCCAGCCGGGTGGCGCAGCGGGTGGCAACAACCCGCTGTCTAAGGTCGGCGGTTCCACGGGGCAGACCGGATCTGGCGCGTCCGCTGGGTTGACTAACCTGATGAACACCGGATCTCCGACTGGTGGGACGGCGATTCCCAACCTCGTCGGCTCTCTTGGAAGCCCGTCCCAGTATCCCGACTACGGTCAGCAGCAGACGACGGCCCCGACTGCCTCGGAGGTGTCTGGCTCCCTGCCTGCAGTCACGCCTGGTAGCGTAACTTCCGGCATGAACCTCCCTGACCTAAGTCAGCCGCAGACGACTGATCCAAGTGCGGCTGACGTGACGGCCAATCTTCCGTCCGTTGACTTGTCTGGTGACACGATCAGTCAGGACACTCTGAACGCGATCTACGGAGGGTCGTTTGACCCGGCTACTTCGGACACGACTGACCTTGTTTCCTACTTCGCGGGGACCTGGTAATGAACGTAGATCCGCTGAACCCGATGGGCGGTTTCGACTGGTCTAACCCGCAGCCGACGGCTCCTGACCTTAGCGGCAGCGCCGCGACGCCTCCGATGGTGTCTCCAGGGCAACCGACTCCTCGTGCCGCGCAGCCACAGGCACCCGCACAGCAGCCGGCCGGTGTTCCCGACATCACGGACCCGAAGTTCCTTGCTGACGAGTACCAGCGCACTCAGGCGAAACTGGAACAGCTCGATCGGCTGATGGCGCAGCAGCGCGCGTCTGCCGACTCTCAGACTCAGCGTCTGGTGTCTGACTTGAACACGCCTATGCCGGTTCAGCAGCACGAGCAGTTCAACCAGCAGGCGCCGCAGCCTGACGTGCAGGCGTTCGCCAAGACCGCTCCTCTCATGGCGATCTTCGCGGCTCTCGGCGGCAAGCTCACGAAGATGTCTGGCCTCACGATGCTCAAGGCCACGAACGCGATGATCCAAGGGCAGATGTCAGGCAATCAGGAAGCGTACACGCAGGCGAAGAAGATCTACGACGACGAGTACCAGAAGTTCATGGACCGTGAGCAGCAGCGCGCGAAGATCTGGCAGGACCAGATGACCGTGCGGCGCGAGACGCTTCAGGAGCGCGAGGCAGCGCTTCGCATCGCCAATGCTGCGGTCGGCGATACGGTCAAGGACGAGAAGGGGCTCATCGAGAAGCAGGACGCCATCATGCGGGCGGCGGCGCAGTTGAAAAGGCAGAAGGCTGCGGAGCAGGCTCGCGCACAAAGCATGAAGGACACGGAGAGGTTGATTGGTCTAGGAGAGGCTGCCGACAAGAATCTCCGCTCAATCGAGCAGAGCATCCCGCGTATCAAAATGGCTAACGATACCATCCAGCGGATGAAGGACGATTGGCCGGCGCTCATGGCTGATCTAAAGAAGGCTCTCGGTCCGAGCGCAACCGCTCCCGTTCCGATCGCAGAGTTGCTAAAGAAGTACAAGGACGACCCTCGCGTCGGAGAGTTCGTGCAAAGAGTGAACGCCCTAAAGTCCGCGCTTGTGGTCATTGAGAGTTCCGGTGCCGGCGCGATCCGCAGCAACCAGTTCATCCAGCAGATCTTCGCGAAAACCGCTCCCGATCTCTTCACATCTACCGCTCCTCAGATTACCGAGGCGCTACGCATCGACTCCAAGATGATCGGTGACTTCTACGCCAATCAGCAGCAGGAACTGGCACGGCAAAAGGCTCGAGCCGAATTTATTAGAAAAAAGATCCCAGGCATGTCGTCTGGAGAGTCCGACTCGGCAACAGACGATAGCGGCTACTCGGCAGAAGATATGGCCCTCATCAGCAAATACTTACCGCCGAAGCAGTAATGCCCACTCAAGATGAACTGTTGCAGGCGCTAAGGAATGCCGACAAGGCTGGCGACAAGGCTGCGGCGACTCGTATTGCGCAGTTGCTGCAAGCCAAAGGAGCCCCATCGTCGGCATCGCCTTCGGTTCCTGCTGCTGCTGCGCCTGCTGCTCCAGAGACGAGTCTGGTAGACAAGAACGTATCAGTAGCCAAGGGGTTCGGAAAGAAACTGCTAAGTCAGGCCAGTGACATCAACTCGATGGTTCCTAACCTGATCGGTCAGATGACACCGGAGAATGTCTCACGCGGCTGGGAGAATCTGACCACACCTAGCAAGTGGCCAGGAGCCATTGCAGAGGGCGTTGGAAAGGCTGCATCAAACGCCACTGAGTTCCTGACCGGGTTGTTCCATCCTGGCGAGACGCCTGAAGATCTTGAGAAGTGGGGAGGTCGTCTTGCCGTCACTTCTGAAAATGTGATCCCAGTTGTCAGCGGGGCTACTCGCGTCATCGGTAGTCTTGGAAAGACTGGTGCTGCGTTAGATGCTGCTACTGAAGCTACGGCGGGCGCTGGTCGTGAAGCAGCCGGGGCAATGCGCGCTGGCATCGCCGCAGAACAGACCGCCCGAGAGAAAGCCATCAAGGGTGAATTGTCTCTTGCTCACGCCGAGGCAGATACTGCCGAACAGGCCGCCAAGCACGAAGCCGAAATGGAAGAGCACGCAACTCGGGAGGCTGCTGAAAAGGAGCGTGCTGCCGGTCTACAGGCCGGTCGCGAGAAGGCGAAGGTCATCTCTGCATTCAGACGCCAGCAGAAGGAAGCATTAGAAGGTGCTTCCAAGCAGGCCGCTGAGTCTGTTGGTCTCCCGCCGTCCGACGTGACGAACGAGGCCCCGAATGGGACTGTCGGTCGCGACTATCGCGCCCGCATGATCGCTGCATTCAAGAACGCAGTCACCACTCGAAGCAAAGACCCAGCTTGGGAAAACTACATCAAGCGTTACGGTGAGCTTGAGGACAGCGGCAACTTCTTCATCAGCAGCCAACCAGGCATCAAGTTCTCAAAGGACTTGGAATACTGGGAGAATGTCAAGCTAGATGACAAGTCCACGCCATTCACTCGGCAGATGCAGGCCAGCGCCAAACGTCTTAGAAAGGCTCTCAGCGGAGAGATCCCTAAGGATAAGGATGGCGTTCCCGTAAAGGGCGAAAAGGCTCGCCCTGTTACGATGGATGTCGTTGATGCTGAACTACAGAATCTCAGATATCTAGCCAACAAGAATGACTTTGTTGGGCATAGCGCAATTGCGGCTAAAAATGCTTCGACCCTCGCAGATCATCTTGAAGAGGCGATGCGCGCATTTGTTGGTGAGGAATACTATCCTCGCGAGCGTTACAGACAGCTTTCCGAGCGCGTCAATCAGTTCAGTACTGGCGTTGGACAGCGCGCTATCAGCCGCGAGAATATCGACTACCTTAAGACCAGACGGACCCCGTTCAAGGTCGATGCTGCTGATCTAGTTAAGGACTTTGAGAGTTCAGAGAACATCAAGCAGATGCGCCTGATCCTTGGGGATAAACAGACCGCTGAACTTGCCGCGCGTCACGTATCGAACGAGTTGCACGGCCTAGACGCTGCCGGTGCTCGTCGCTGGCTTGACAAGCAAGTTGCGAATGGGTGGATCAAAGAGTTCCCGGAACTCCGCAACATGGCTGAGAATCATGCGGGGGCTCTCGCTCGCGCTGAAGGCAAGACCGAAGGTCTGGCGCGTGAGGCGAAGGCACGGGCAGAGTCGATCTCTCAAACACGCAAAGAGATCAAGTCCGCTATCAAGGAAGTGCGATCTACTGCTGAACGTAAGATAAGCGCTGCTGCCGAAGAGAAGGCCAAGAAGATCCCGAAGATCGAGGCGAAGACTGCCGAGACAAAGGCTGCTTCTGAGGCTAAAGCGTCAAAGCAATACGCAGATCTACAGAAAGAAATGGACGGTCGCCGTAAGGTGGCCGACAGTCTTGAGGCTCTTCTTGCTGGCGAGAAGCCGACTACGATGGTAGGAAAGTTTGAGGCTAATGCAGAGAAGGATCTCATCGACAGCGGGCTCATGACTCCGCAACAGACGGCTGCCCTTAAGCAGCAGTTGCGCGCGTTGGATCAGGCCAATAAGGCCGTCACGGACAGTGCAAAGCTCAAACAGGCGCTGTACAAGGCGCTTCTGATAACCGGATCGACAGCCGCCCTTGCTACTGGCGGAAAGAAAATCTACGACGTTATCCAGGCAGCGACACCGTGACTCGCAAACCAATCATCGACAGTCTCGAGGAGCTGATCGGGCATATGCTCGATGATGCGTCCATGCCGACGACCAAGATGACTCAGGAAGAGAAACTGGCTGTCATCGACCGTGCCCTCAAGTTGGGCACGTTGAAGGTGAAGCAAGAGGAGGGTATGGGCCGTGGCTTCGACTGGGGGGGCGACACAGATGACACTTGATCTCGTGACTTTGGCTCAGGCGGTACAGGTTGGTCTCAAGGTCCTGGCGGCGCGCCTGATGGCGCTCGTCGGCCTGTGCATGACCTTCGGCCTGTTCACTTGGGCGATGTACTTAGGCTCGTGGACCGCGCTGGCTACCGCCGGGGCGTTCGCGGTGGTAGTGTTCCTTCCCGTGCTTGCGAGCATGAGGATCAAACAGGAGAAGGCAGATGCGTAACCCGACACCGGAGCGCGACCGGCGCAACAGGCTCATCGGCGGATTGCCGACGAATCACCGCGTCGCGAACAAGATCACAGCGTTCGTGTTCGATCATTCCAAGCAGATGCCGATTGCGCCGAAAGGCGCGTTTGCTGTCGGCGGCGACAGGCAGTCCTCGACCCGAAACGGCATCTTCTCTGGCCGCTGCATGAACGGCGACGGACGTGCTGCCATGCCACTTCGCGGTGTCGGAGTCGGCGGATCTCCGGACACCCGCGGCGTCACCAACTTCGGCAAGCAGGGCATCAGCCGAAGCTCCAAGAACGCCCCGATCTCCCAGAGGACGAAGTAATGGCACTCCCCGGCGCATTCGCTCCCGTCGCGGCGACCAATGCGACGTTCGGTAACTCCATCGCGGTGACGATCTCGGGATCGAACACGACCGCTGCGCTGCCGTTCGCGGTCAACCAGGGCAAGCAGCTTCGCTGCTACAACGCTGGCACTGCTGCCATCGCCATCACGACCGGCACGAACACGACGACTGCGGTCGCGGTGTTCCCGACCAACGGCAGCCCGGCCAACGGCTATGTGATCCCGGCCGGCGCCGTGGAGGTCATCACGATCCCGGATCAGGCGGCGTTCATCGGCGTCATCGGTGCCGTTGCCGGCGGGCTCGCGTACTTCACGCAGGGAGAGGGCGTATGAGCGTACGTTTCAACCCGGGTAACGGCGGGTTCGCCGGCCTCACTCTGACCGCCGCATCGGCCGCGACTACCGGAACGAACGTCGCCATCGGCAACACAACCCAGACGACGGTCGGATCTGCCGGTGCCGCGGCTGCGATCGTCACTCCGCTCGGCTACCTTGTGGGGTACGTCGGGTCCACGAAGATCGCGATCCCCTACTGCAACGGCTGATGCGTAAGCTGCGCTACCTGTGGCTCGGTCAGATTCCGGTACAGGGCGGCATCCTGTGGCAGAACAACGCGCTCAATCTGGTGTCGTGGATCAACAACTCCGCATCCATCGTGTCGTGGTCCGTTACGTCTCTGTCGGCATACATCAACGTGCCGTCGAACGCCATCACAGTGTCTTCTCAGCCTCCGACGACAACGGTTGGTAGCGGGGGGAGCGGACTCATTGCTACGACGGACTTCGCAGCGCGAGTCTCTGGCGCTGGTGTCGTGTGGTACCACGACTTCGCGACCGACTCGGAGGTCAACGCATTCAAGTGGAGTCCGGGGTACAGCAGCGGTAATGACCCGCTTTCAGGCGGGGCTCATGCAGCGGATCTGCATCGCATCACGAGCGACGGCATAACCGGCGCGTGCATGGAACTCATCCGCAATCCTGGGAACTATACTGTTGCCGCCCCCGTCTGGTGGAGGCCCATGTCAGCCATGAAGGCTGGCACCAACCCGTTCGCAGCAGGAGTTACAGGCGCGCAGCTTGGTAACGGCAAGAACGCAGACGATCAAGCCGCTGCACGCATGACAACCGGAGCAGTGACCATCAGGCAGTATTCGCCGACCGATGGCGGCGGCCAGGTGGCTGGCTGGGGGCCACTCGGAGTCTACGGTAACGCGATCTATCAGGGCGTCTCGACGCCCTACGGAACGGAGCAGAACGACGGCACCGAGTACTGGCTGCAGTTCCGCTACAAGATGGACCCGGCGCGCACGGCGACCGCCGGCAACCGGTCGCAGTCGAGCGCGACCGGCGGGAAGATGCTTTATCTCACCCGCACGGACAACTCGCTCACCGACCAAGAGATCAACACGATCCAGTACATAGGCGGCTCCGCTGCTGCGTCGAACACGATCGATTTCTTCGACATGTATCGAAGCGGCTCGCCGCCGCTCTGGGGCGATCCTCCGGGCCTCGCGGTGCAGGGCAACCAGCCCGGCACGCAGTGGGGGCACACGGGCGACGGCATCTGCTCGCTCGACAATTCCAACGGGCACAACGTCGCGAACTGCTGGTCCTATCCGCTCGGCCAGTGGATCACGCTGATGTACCACTTCAAGGGCGGCACCATGACTGGCGCTCTTGGGTCGCAAACTCCCAATAGCGACACCACCATTCAGGTGTATGCGGCGCTCCCCGGAGAAGCGGCGTTCACTCGCATCTGGTCGCAGCAGAACGTGCCTCTGCCTTTCGACCACTGGTGGGGACACAACGCAGTTCACTTCACGAACTGGCTTGAGAATGGCGGTTCCGGCATCGACACCCAGTTCTACCAGCGCTGGTGCCAAGTGATCTTCTCGCAGCAGCCGATACCGCCGCCGCTCGACACGTCCACGCCACCTCCTTTGCTGTCTGCGTGTCGTGCTCTTGCGGTCAACGGCACTGCCTCTTTCCACCCTCAGACTGCCGAAACGCAGGCTCCGATGGAGTGGATGTCGCACTTCCTGCATGACCCCATCAGGGGCATCGTGCATATGATGACGAAGCAGGCAAGCGCCCCCTCTAACTGGTCATACCAGTACTACAAGATCGCGACCGACACATGGGTTGCTCCTGCCGCCGAACAGAACATGTGGAACAACACCGGCCACATATACGGCAATTTCGCCATCGACTACGTGACTGGTGATCTGTTCCAGGGTCGTCAGGGCATGGGCGGCGGCGCTTACGACCACTTCAAGCAGATCGCGTGGCGAAAGTTCGACAGCCCTGAGCCTTGGTCCTACTCGCCTGTGTCTGGCGACATGTACTCCGGCTCGATGAACGACATCTGGAACGGCATCGTCTACCACCCGAACCTTTACGGACCAGGTGACGGCGGCTGGGTGGCTGATGCGGGAGACCCAAGCACCGCTGATGCGCTATTCTTCTGGAGAAAGAGCACTGACGTTGTGACTCGAGTCCAGACCGCTGGACAGCCTTGGGGGACCTACTACGGCGACTCTCTCTACTGGCCGTACTACGATGTCGGCATCTTTGGAGGGAGCTCAACGGACGGCGGCAGCACTCAAGGCCCATTGGCGCTTCTCCGACCGAACGGCGGCGCTACTCCGTTGGTGACATCACTTGGTCTTCCTCCGATCCTGACGACCGGACAGAGTCGTGAGGGCGGAGGCATCTTCGGGTCGTTGCACGTCCATCCGGGGAACCCTGCCAAACTGATCCTGATCGGCACCACGACCTCTGCGTACTACACGGCGACCTACAACCCGGCTAATCACACATTGACGTGGTCCGGTAACTTGGGGCCACATCCGTTCAGCATTGATACGAGCACCACCGGGCGCGCCAGAACGACGTGCTCGTTGCTCGGGTTCGGGTGCATGTGGGCGCAGATGACCGACAGCAGCAACAACCACACTGACATGCTCTGGAAGCCGCCACCGTGACTACGTTTTCGACTGATTTCAGCAACTACGCGATCGGAAACCTGTCAGCGACAGGCGACTGGACCGTTCTTGCGACCACCGGGAACTGGCACCAGACTGTCGTCGCATTGGGAGGAACGATCAACGGTCAGGCGGCCGAAATCGCCCGCTCAACCACTGGCGATGCCATCAACTGCGTCGTCAACTCGACCATCGGATACACCACTGGTGACATCGAGGTCCTGTGTCACTTCCGCCCTGAGGGGACGATACAGAACGACAGTTCGTTCAGAGGACCGGCCCTGACGACAAACGGCACGACCAGCTCTGTCGCGTATTGCTACGGGGTGTCATACCCGACGACCGGCGCCTCACTGGTCCTTGGACTTGCAAACAACTATGGCGCGTGGGCGTATCAGACCAACCTCAACGGTTTCACCGGGCCGTACACGTTAACGTCGAATCAGTGGGTATGGGTTCGCCTCGGAAGGTCCGGAACGACCATACGACTCAAGACGTGGAACGGGACGTTCGCGTCAGAGCCAGGAGGTCCGACCGGATGGAGCACTGGCGGCGTCAATACGAATGGCGGGGCCGTCATCACCGCAACGAACACGACACTCTCGTCAGTAGGAGCTTGTCTTGGGTGGTACGACTTCACAGAGTCTCCGATGCACGCTGACTGGTTCGGTATTGGATCTGGGTCAGGTGTCGTTGCCCCTGGTCCTCCGACACCCCCCTCTCCGCCCCTGATCTACACCAGTCGCAGGGTCATTCAACTCGATTCCACCGTCTACTACTAGGAGCAGAACATGTCAGGTCTCGGCTATGTGATGTCCAACACCCCCACTGCGATCACGAACAACGCCTGGGTGATCGCGCAGTACACCACCTCGGCGTCGAACCCGATCACGGTGCTTCAGTTCCGTCTGCAGACGGCGAACCTCACGTCGGCGCAGTCCGTCGTGGTCGTGCAGTGGGGCTACTACGCCACCGGCACCTCGACCAACACAGTCGCACTCCCGGTCGTGAAGCCCATCGTGAAGCGCAACAGCGTCGCCGCTGCCGGCACGCCTTACGGCATGACCGCAACCCTCGGGACGACGTTCACGATCTACGACCAGGTGCAGTGGAACACCGCGGCACCGTGGGAGGACACGATGGGTCTCGAGCCGCTGAAGATCGAGGTCCCGGTATCGACCGCGTTCGCGATCATCCTGCCCAACGCCTCAGGTACTCCCACGCTGAACTGCACCGTGAAGTTCGAGGAGCGTTGATCCGTGGCTACCTCAATCACCATCTACAGCAACGGCAACCTGAACATGTTGCGAGCCATCGACATGTCCGTCGGTGGCACCGCAAACTTCAAGGTCGGGTTGGTCACGTCCGCGTACACGCCTGCCAAGACGACGGACAACGTCTGGGCGAACGCTTCCGGCAGCGAGATCTCGAACGCCGGCTACACAGCGGGAGGTGCCGGGTTGCAGAACCCGACGCTCACGTTGTCAGGCAGCACGGCGACGTTCACCACCGGGACCAACACGGTGTGGACGGCATCCGGCGGCAGCATCGTGGCTCGATATGCGATCCTCTATGCGGTCGGCACGTTCAACTCGCTCGTGAACCCGCTGATCGCGTACATCCTCATGGACACGACTCCTGCGGATGTCACGGTGACGAACGGCAACACGCTGACGCTGGCGTGGAACGCTTCCGGCATCGTGACGTGGACCAGCCCGTAAGCCATGTCATCTCCAGATAGCATCGGTCAGGATCAGCCGGTCTATCTGGAGAACGTCACTGCGCTCCGGAGGAACGTCCAGGCGCTCGCTTCGACGTTCCTGCTGCTGTCCGCTCCGCAGCCGGTCGGCACGTTAATCAACGTCCCTATCGCGTCGGTCACGGTCACTCCGTTCGCTCCTACGGAGATTGATTCAAACGACCCGCTGCCAGTATTCACTGCGCCGACGTACGTTGATGCCCCGACATCTTTCGTACGTAGCAACAGGTGGTTGGATCAGTTCAGGTGGAACCTACTCAATCAGCCGACTCTTGGGCCTGTCATCAACGTCCCAACGGCCGCCGTCTCGGTAGCGCCGACACCTCCGAACGTCTTTGAGGGGTTCCTGTGGGTCTACCTGCCATCTGACGACGGGTGGTGGCCCGAGCCCGATACGTTCTACAAGAGGAACGCCGGGTACAACTTCGCGATCCTGTCCGCGTCCACGACGCCGACCAATGTCGTCATCAACATGCCGGTGGTCAACGTATCGCTGGCGACATTCGCTCCGAACGTGGTCGCGAGTGGTAACGGCGCAACCATCAACCTGCCGGCTCCGCCGAACGTATCGCTGGCGACGTTCCCGCCAACCGTAGTACAGATCAACAACACCGTACTGTCTATCCCGGTAGCGCAAGTCCTGCTCAATGCGAATAGCCCTGTAATCTCAGGGTTCCAAGTCCCACCAGGACAGGTGAGCCTTGCTGCATACCCGCCGACCGTAACGAACAGCTCGCAGCCAACCATCTGGGATGCCACCTACAGATGCGTGAACGCCGGCCTTACGATCGGCCAGGACCAGTGGGTCACACATCCGACTATCCCGTACGGGTACGTCATTTCCCAGAGTCCAGCATCTGGGACTCAGGTGTCCCCGTGGACCACCGTCAACTTCGTCGTGTCCTTCGGTCCCGGAGCTTCCATACAGACACTCACGGTCCCGTCGGTCGTCGGTCTCGAGGCGTATCAGGCTGAGCAGCAGTGCGTAGCTGCAGGCATGGACATCAACCCCCGTTCGTACGCCTACTCGAGCACTGTTGCACCTGACTATGTCATCGCGCAGTCCGTTACGGCCGGGATCTCCGTCTACGCCGGGACTCCGATCAGCATGACAGTCAGTATCGGTCCTGCACCAACAACAACCACGGTAACGGTCCCATGAACGATGACACCAAGACGGCAATGGACGTGACTGACGCTCTGCAGGCTCATGGCGGCTGGATAGCCGCCAGCGTGGCTGGAGTCATTGCTTGGGTGATGAAAATTGGAGCTGGGCGCACCCTCAAGACGCTGGACACAATGTCTGAGAAACTGATCGAGATCGACGCCCGCCTGTCTCGCATTGAGGGGCGGTTTGACGAGATGGATCACACATGAGCGACGCAGCCGCACTGGCGACTGGTCGCTGCAAGGTCAATGAAGGATTCAGGCCGACCAAATACACCGATACGCGAGGCTTTCTCACAATCGGTTACGGTTTCTGCATCGACGCCGGCATCAGCGAGTACCAGGCCTCCTGCCTGCTTGACGCTCAGGTACACGATGCCGAGGCCGACGTGTCGAACTTCGACTGGTACGCGTCCCTAGACGCAGTGCGCCAGTCCGTGCTGATCGAGCTTGCGTTCAATATGGGAATCCACAAGCTGCAGGGGTTCAAGAACATGCTCGCCGCGTGCTCTAGGGCCGACTGGCAGGCCGCTGGTGACGAGCTTAGGAACTCGGCGTGGTTCGGTCAGGTCGGACAACGGGGGCCGCTGCTGGTGCGGCTGCTCACGAA
>Ga0335069_10013401_pt1 | contig 11510 bp, 11 predicted proteins | sample Lox_Sample_11_FD_206714 | JGI IMG/M metagenome (GOLD analysis project Ga0335069, IMG submission 206714) | Soil microbial communities from Loxahatchee National Wildlife Refuge, Florida, United States - Lox_Sample_1.1 | ecosystem: Environmental > Terrestrial > Soil > Wetlands | place: USA... | reverse complement strand
TCGTGGTCATCGTCGTCCCTCCTCACTGGAGCGTGAACACCTGCTCCTCTTCCTCGGTCACGTACACCTCAGTCACGACCTTCCCCGATGACTGGGCGACCTGCTCGGCCTTCGCGTTGGCGAGCGCGACCCGCGCAAACATCGCCTGCAAGGCCTGGGACGAAAGCGTGGTCAAGGTCTGAGTCTGCATCGTTCTCTCCGTTGGTCAGGTTGCACAATCGAGCGCGCCGCTACGCGCGCTCTCAGTGGAACCTTAGGCCTCGTTGTCGAAAATGCCGAACATGTAGGGACCGTACATTTTAGTGAGCGTTGCAGTCCCTAGCTGCGCGGTGTCTGTAAGGCGGAACTTCATTCGCGCAAGCGGGCTGCGAGCGATCCATCCTTCGATCAACTCAACAGCAACCTCCACCTTTTCCGCATTGCCGACGACCGCGAGCGTATCCATCGGGTCGCTCGGCACGAGCGCAACGACCGTGTACCTCATGCTGCCTCCGCAAGCTTGTACGCCTTCGACGCCGCAGCCCTCGCCGTCATGCCGTCAGCGAACCAATCCGCAAACGGCGCGTCGGGAAGGTCGTGAATGCTGAGGCCGTGCTTCTCCCAACTCCACGCGTCCACGGCCTTCATCCACTTCTCAAAGGTCTGTCCAAACCGGTTCACGTTGTCTCCTTTCGTTCCTGCTGCAAAACGTTGCTGGCGTAGCGATAGCCTGCAAGCCAGCGAGCAAACAACTCACTGCCGACGGGGTGGGGATTGTCGAAAACCTCTCCGCCCTCCCGACGCATGCGAGCCTCGTACCCTTCCTTGTACGCCTTGATCCTCTGCACGCGCCACCAGACGCGTCCTTCGAAGTTGCGGTCCATCGTCCCCTCCTCAATGCAGCGCGGCCGCAGCCTTCATGGCGGCGACCTGGTTCCGAAACCGCGCAGCAAGCACGGCCTCTTGCTCCGTGAACGGCCCGACCTCGGTCCCGTTTGCCTCGTGGACCTCAGCCTGCTGGACGACGTACACGTTACCCATCCTGCAAATCTCGAACATCTGTTCCATCGAAGTCCTCCTCCTCAAAGCTTAATCGAGCACCCCGCATTTTGGGCCACGAGGTGCTCTCAAAACTTTGAAACCCTGTCGCTCCTTTTCCCTCTGGCCCGCACGCACTTGTTGGTCACGCTTTGTGTGTGCATCGCGCAGTCCCGAGTACTCGCAAGAGGCCTCAACGGCATTGGCCGACGCTGTGGAACGCGTCGGAATTTTACCTACGGGTAATGGCGTTGCACAACGCAGCGGGCAAGCGCATGACTTAACGCTGGCACGCGGTGCTATTGTGAACGACTGAGACGCACGGCAGCACTTGATGGCTGCTAAGGCCGGGCATTTGGCCAGGCTCGGTGCGCGCGCGGTCGACGTGGATCGGATCGAGCTATCGCACTGGTTGAGGTCTTGGCGACATGACAGCGACAGCTTTTTTTGAGGCAGGCTGTTTGCTGGCTCGTAGTCGGCACTGTCGGCCGGTGAACTGAAAGCATATGACGCTTTCGAGTTATATATAGTGCTTTTACCAACTTAGTACAACCACTTTCTTTCCAACGAAATCAACAGGTTACACGATTTTTTCCGGCACCTGAAAGCCCCCAAATCATCGAGGTTTCTAGCCGTCAAGGGTGCTTGGAAAGCCAAGCGCTGCGGCGCTAAGCTGCGACGATGGCAAACAAAACGCTTTCCATCCTCAAAGCGTGCGACGACCAGCGCTTGTTCGGTCAGTGGTTCTCGAAAACCAAGCACCAACAAGTGTCGTGGTCAGCGTGGATGTCTTTCCTGCGCGTCCTGTTCGGGCTGCCGCTGCGCGCGAGCGATATGCGCCTCTTCGAGAAGTGCACAGGCCGCACGATGCCGCCGAAGGGTCCGTTCAACGAGGCCTGGTTGATCGTCGGACGACGTGGCGGCAAGTCGCTCGTGCTTGCTGTGGTCGCGGTGTACCTCGCACTGTTCCGCAGCTGGACGCAGTACCTGGCGCCTGGCGAGCGCGCGATGGTGCTGATCATCGCCGCCGACCAGAAGCAAGCGCGCACCATCTTCAACTACATCAAAGGATTCATCTATGCCGTCCCGATGCTAAAGGAGCGCATGACGGGACAGACCAAACAGTCCATCGACCTCAAAGGTCGCGTGACCATCGAGATCCAAACCGCATCGTTCCGCAGCGTGCGCGGCTACACGATGATCGCGGTCCTGTGCGACGAGATCGCCTTCTGGCGTGACGAAACCTACGCCAACCCCGACGCCGAAATCTTGAACGCGCTGCGCCCCGGCATGGCGACAGTGCCCGGCTCCATGTTGCTGTGCGCATCATCGCCCTTCTCCCGACGCGGCGAGTTGTACAACACCCATCGCGACTATTGGGGGAAGAACGGCGGGGACGTTCTCGTGTGGCAGGCCGATACGAAAACGATGAATCCCTCGTTCAGCGACAAGGTCATCCAGAAGGCCTATGATCGCGACGCGTCGCGAGCCGCGGCCGAATACGGCGGCAGCTTCCGCAGCGACCTCGAGGCACTGTTCCGTCCTGAGGTCATCCAAGCGAGCATCGTGCCCAATCGCATATCACTGCCCTACCTTTCGGAGTTTGGTTACTTCGCCTTCGTCGATCCCTCGGGCGGCTCGGGCAAGGACGCGATGACACTCGCGATTGGTCACACCGAATGGGAGAGCGGCATCGTCACGATTGATTGCACGCGTCGCGTGGTTCCGCCCTTCGCTCCAAAACAGGTCGTGAGCGAGTTCGCACAAGTCTTAAAGAGCTACCACATTTTCAGTATAATGGGTGATCGCTTTGGCGGCGATTGGCCTCGTGAACGTTTCCGCGAGCACGGAATTGATTACGAGGTCTCGGCAAAAAACAAGTCGGAGCTCTTCTTGGACCTGCTGCAAAAGATGAACAGCACTGGCGTTGAGCTTCTCGACGATATCATCCTCAGGAATGAACTCGAGGCGCTGGAGCGACGCGCAGGACGCGCTCGTGACACGATTGACCATCCGCCGAACATGCACGATGACTTGGCGAACGCAGTGGCCGGCGTTGCGAGCATGATCCAGCTGCACGCTGTGAAGTTCGACGATGAGCACACTGTCGTGGCGCCAACGCTGGTCAGCCATCGCGGGGACTTCAGCGCCTTCGATCCCGATAGCGAGAACGCGCTCGCCGACATGGTGCCTGGTGGAGGAATTGATTGGCCGCACTGAAAAAGAAACCGAGGGTCCTCCTCGTAGACGAGTCACCAAAAACAATCGAGAACGATCCAGCGCGGGTCGCCTCGGTGCTCGGGTCGCGCCTCTACGGCATGAAGCAACAGGATATCGCCACGCAGCTGAACATGCCGCTTGGCGAGGTCAAGGCGATCCTGCGCACGCATGCTGCGAAGATCGACAACTGGCCGCAGGGGCAGCTGGCTATCGCGGGACCGAGCCCGATGTTCGCTGGCTCGACCATGCCGCCCTACAATCCCGACGTGCTCGTGCAGCGCAAGGGCCTGGGCATCTTCGACCAAATGCGTCGCGACGATCAGGTCAAAGCAGCGTTGACGTTCAAGAAGCTTGCCATGTTGTCGACGGGCTGGGAGATCACGGGACCCGACGGATTCAAACTGGAGAACAAGCAGGATTGGGAGCCGGCCAACTTTCTCGATTGGGTCCTGCGCCATGTCGAAGGCTCTTTTGATGACATCCTTTACGAGTACCTGACCGCGCTTGATTACGGCTACGCGGTCGGTGAATTGATCTATGACGAGATTCCCGATGGGCCCTATGCGGGCAAGGTCGGCCTCTCCGCCATCAAAATGCTGAAGCCTCATTATGTCCACTTCGAGGTCGACATAAAAGGCAACATCACCTGGGATGGCATCCTCCAGCGCACCGCGCACGGCTTCTTCCGTCTGCCTGTCAACAAGTTCGCGACCTTCACCTACCAAGAGGAGTTTGGCAACCCCTACGGTCGCAGCGACCTCGACAACGCCTACCGCGCGTGGTGGATCAAGGAGAACACATATCGCTGGCTGGCGATGCTCCTCGAGCGCTTTGGTATCCCGCCCATCTTCGCCTTGTACAATCCGAATGGCATGGCACCGGGACAAGTCACGCAGCTCATGAATATCATCAATCGCATCCAGGCGTCGACGGCAGGCGCCATTCCGCGCATGGGCAAGGACGCACTTGAGCTGTGGTCACCTGAACTCGCGGGACAAACGGAACGCGTGTTCCTGCCCGCACTCAACTTCTTCAATGGCGACATTGCGCGCGCGCTGCTGATGCCCGGACAACTCGGCATGACGCCCGATAGCCAGCAAGGCTCGTTTGCCAAGTCGAAGGTGCACTTTGACGTGTTCCTCCTTGGTGTGCTGTTCCAGCGCAAACAACTTGAGGAGGTCCTGGTCTTCGATCAGATTATCCGACCCCTCATGGACTACAACTACACGCTTGATGCCTATCCTCGCATGCGGTTCCTGCCGATCACCGACGACCTGCGCCTCGATATCATGGACAGTTGGGGCAAGCTTGTTGGCACCGGCGTGGTGCAGCCGCAGCCAAGCGACGAGGAGCACATTCGAACCACTGTCGGCTTTCCTGCCAAGGACCCGGGGCAACCCGATGCTCCTGGACCGTTTCCGGGCGTGCCTGGTGCTGCGGGCACGTCTGGAGGTGGCGGCGGCAATTCGCGCGTACCTTCACCTTCGCGCGGAGGGGGTCCGCCGCCCACCCCATCCCAGGCTCCTTCTGTGGCACCTGCTGCCGAACGCCGCGAGGCCAATCGATATGAGCGCGGAATGGACTTTGCGCTTGTGCACGATATCCTCGACCGCGTGGAGAGCAAGGCGAAGGACAAACTGGTCAACGCGTTCCTCGCTGCAAAGGAGCGCTTCATCGCCTTCGCCAAGAAGGACCTCAAGGCTGCGAAAGGTGTGCACGTGCTACGCACCTCGGCACCGATCCGCAAAGCCTACGCGGATTTCGTGCAGGCAGCTTATGGCGAAGGTTTCCAATCGCTGCGGCGTGAGTTGCCGCGCCAGTACGGGAACCTTCCAGCCGTGCGTCCTGCGCACGCCATACGCTACATCCGCGAGCGCGCTGATTTCTTTATCACAGGCGTGGATGACGCGCTGACCAAGCAAGCGGCTGAGGTGCTCGCCGACGCTTTCGATAAAGGCGAGCCGCTTGAGGAGACAATCGCGAACCTCGAGGACCTGTTCACGCCCTACGTAGGCGGAAGCGTCAAGGAGGAGGTCGTCGAACCGTGGCGCCTCGAGACGATCATACGCACCAACGCGACCGATGCCTTCAACGCGGGGCGCTTGGCGCAAGCGCGTGAGAATCTCGATTACCTCAGCGGCTTCGAATACAGCGCAGTCATCGACCAGCGCACCACCGACGTGTGTCAGTTCCTCGATGGCAAGGTGTTCGAAGTCAACAGCCCCTACCTTGATACGCTGCGCCCGCCGCGCCACTACAACTGTCGCAGTGTGCTCGTGCCGCTGACTCCTGATATCGATATCGCGGACGAGGACGTGCTGACAGATGAAGACGCCCGCGAGGCGCAGGTGCTGACCGCAGAGGCAGGTGGAGGTGACTTTGCGCAGCAAGAGGCAGCGTGGCATGCCTACATCAATAATCTCGGGTACGATGACTGGCGGGTAATGTACTCGCCTGACCAGCCGCGCGTTCCCGCAGGTTCGAGCGATGGCGGGGAGTTTGCGCCAGGAGAGGGTGGCGGCGGTGTCAGCCTCAAGCCCGTCAACCAGCGCGCCTTCTTGGGCAAGCAAAAGAACGTGCGCAGCAAGCTTTCCAAGCAGGCAACAGGCGCGCTTGGCGAAAGCATCGGCCTCAGCCTCATCCGCGACAAGTACCCCGACGCTCGCCACCTCAACGATGAAAAGGCAAACTTCCCCGTCGATCTGATCGCTGATCATGAATTGACTGAGGTCAAGACAGGCTTGGTCAGCAACGGCACGCAAGCACAGCAATGGCGCGCCACGATCGGACAGCCAGGTGTGGCCGAGGCGAAGTGGCTGGCCAAAGCATCGCCTGAGGAAAAGGCCGAGTGGAACGCCGACAAACAGCAACAGATTATCGACCGAAAGAATCAGGTCGTTGCCGACTACTCGAAGAAGCTGGGCAAGAACGTCAAGGGCAGCACGCTTTGCCTGATCGTCGACCCCGACAAGAAGGTTGCGGACGTCTACAAGTTCAAAGGTTTCCATTCCCGCATCGGCTGGAACAGCCCCGAGGCGAAAAAGGCATACGTGGGAAGCTACAAATATGGTTAAGGTTCCGCCCGAAGTCCAAGCCGAACTAGACGCCTACCTCGATGACTACGCCAAGGCACTCGAGGCCGGGCTGGATGCCCACTTCTCGAAGAAGCACACTGAGGTCAAGACCTATCCTGCTTCCTTCGACAACTGCGTGGCCCAGGGCGGACGCGTGCGTACCGTCTCGATCAACGAGGATGAGTACATCCACGTCTGCTACCTCGATGGCAAATCGCATCCAGGCGAGGTTAAGACCAAGAAGAAGCACGCCGCCAACGAGAAGGAGCCAAAGGACGTTGTTGACTATCGCGATGGCAGAGGTGATAGGCGCTGCGAGAACTGCACGATGTTCATCGCGCCCGACCGCTGTGATAGTGTAATTGGCATCATCAGTCCTGAGGCTGTCTGCGATCTGTTCAAGCGCAAGGCCGGCGCCCACGAGCACTATTCACCTGACCAGCCCCGCATCCCTGCGGGCACGCCTGATGGCGGACAATTCGCTCCGAAGGATGCTGGTGGTGGTGGCGGTACAGCGACAGTCATGCCGCCTGGCTGGGACGACGGCACGATGGCGCAAGTCATCTTTGACAAGAACATTCGGGAGAAGCTGGCAGCTGATATCGCGAAGGCGCAAAATCTGCCCAAGACCAATTTCATCAATACGCCTGAGCGCAACCAAATGCGCGCCGATATCGTCGACAAGCTGTATGGTGATGGTGCTGCGACGAAAGGGCGCGAGGCATGGATCGTGACAGGCATGCCGGCCTCGGGCAAGAACTCCTCGCTGGCTGAGCCGTTAGCAGAGGACCACGGCGCCATGATCATCGATGCCGACGAGGTCAAGAAAGAGATCCCCGAGTTCGCGGGCGGCATCGGCGCCAATGCTGTGCACGAGGAGTCAGCTGAAATCATCCTTCCAAAACTTTTGGAACGCGCAGTGGTCAACGGTGACAATATCGTTATGCCGCGCGTGGGCAAGACATACTCCTCGCTTGTGAACGATATTGGTTTGCTGAAGTCGGCGGGCTACAAGGTTCATCTGAATTACCTGCACACAGATGAAAAGGTCGCCATGCAGCGCGCGGTGTCGCGCTACCTGAACACAGGCCGCCTCGTGTCGCTCTCGTACATTAAGAGTGTCGACGGCAATCCTGAGAAGGCTTATCAGCAAGCGAAGGCCGAAGGCATTGCGGACAGCTATGCTCGGTACGATAATACCACCACCGCGAAAGGCGAGCGCGCGAGGCGCGTGGAATGAGCAAGAATCCGCACCTGGTTAAAGAGATCGAGGCGCTGGCGCACACAACGCCGAAGCGCTCCCAGCCATTAACCCCGGATCAGCAGGAGACGGTGACCGAGGGCGGCATTAACTCGGGACTGCATATGGCGCTGCACAAGCTACGCACGCGCCGCGCCGGTCCCCTTCCCGGTCCCGAGTCATTAACCCCTGTGAGCGATGGACAGAGCCAGTTCGCAGAGGGTGAAAAGCCCGGATCCTCCGTCTCGATAGTCGTGCCGCCCGAGGTCGGCACGGTGAAACGCTCCTTTCGAGGAGTTGCTGACTGACAGGCGTCTTCGCTGGCTTGTCCAAGTTGCTCGAAAGTTCGGGGTTAATGGAACCTACTCCTGCTGCTTCGTCTCGATGGCGAGCGCACAGCGCTTGCACGATTGGGCGAAGGCGCAAGGGATGCCGAACGTCATCCCGCCTGAGGAGATGCACGTAACGATCCACCACGCGAAGGAAAAAGGGATCGGGCCGACCTACCAACCGCTCTCCACAGCGACGCGGATCGACAAATATCACTCCATCGAGCATTTTGATCCCGAAGGCAAGCCTGTCGTGGTCACGCTCGATCCAACCAACGCCTCTGCCTTCGTTGCGCAGCATGAGAAAGCGCTCGCCTCGGGCGCACAGCCAACGACACCGCGACCCTACATCCCGCATGTCACGCTGTCATACGACGCCGCAGGCTACGATAAGACTGACCTGCCAGACTTCCCGCTCGATTTCGATCCCGAGGTCACAGGCGCGGTCGACGTTGACCTAGCGCGCAAGCTGTATGAGCAGCAAGGCGGGCATTGGAAGACGCTCTACAGTCCCGACCAGGCACGCGAGCCTGCTGGCAGTCCTACGGGCGGACAGTTTGTTCGGGAAGGGGACACGGTCGGAGGCTTTGGCTCACGGACGGCTCCAAAGTCAAATGATTTTGATAGTCCGCTGCACAGCGTTGACTCAGAATATATCCTTGGAGCCCTAAAGGACAGTGGAAAGGCCTACTTCGATAGACCGCAGTCGATCGAGGACGTGCCAACGCAACAGCTGACGTCCTGGCAGAATGTTGTCTACAAAGGCGTGTACCCGCTATCGGAGCATTACGAACCAATCGACGTTGTAAAGCACAATGGCCGGTACATTATTTGGAATGGTAACCATCGCAGCGTCTCAGCGTGGTTGGAAGGCCGCCCGACGATAAAGGCCAAGGTCCTCGACCTCGACAAGCCGGGCGCTGCGCAGAAGTATCTGAAATCCAGCTACCTAAAATCGCATGACCACTACAGCCCCGACCAGCCGCGCGTTCCCGCAGGTAGTCCCGAAGGCGGGCAGTTCCAGGGCGGCCAAAGTCTGAGCGAGCAAGAGCAGCATGTGGTCGAGGATTGGGTGGCGGGGAATATCTCTGACCGCAACCGTCCTGGTACGCCCTTGTTTGACAGCTTCTCTAAGGTGCTCGATAAGGCTCCAACCTACACGGGTGTCGTATATCGAGGTCTGCTTCTCACTCCAGACCAGGCCGAGGCATTGAAGATTGGCTCCCAGTGGAGCCTCGATGCACATAGCTCATCTTCTAAAACTCGATTGGTCGCGGAAGCCTTCGCAGTGTCGAGGGCTAATATGTCGAGTGGCAAATTGCCGGTCGTCATACAAATGGAGACGAAGCATGGCGCCGACATTTCTAGTTGGGCGAGTAGCATGCAGGACCCGGGACTAGACCAAAAGGAGGTTGTGCTGCGCAGCGGGACAAAGGCGAAGATCACAGCCATTGTTGATGTCCCGATCCGACAAGCTGCCCTTGATGCAGCTGATGTTTATGACGCGCCGACCGAGAAGCTAAAGATCATTCGCATGCGTGAGGTCTGAAAATGGTTAGGGATCTTGCACGCTTTGGTGATACGGCCTGGCCATTCACGCCGCTTGCGCGCGATTTTTACAGTCCCGACCAGCCTCGCGTCCCCGCAGGTAGTCCCGAAGGTGGACAGTTCCAACCCAAGGACGGGGCAACAGCTGGCAGTGCAACGCTGCAAAAAGGCGGCACGTTCCTCAAGGGCAGCGCTTTCGACGAGATGTTTCCAGGCAAAAGCGAGGCTGACTTTGAGAAGATGGCGAGCGATATGGTCGCCTCGTCGGGCATCAAGTTCGAGGTTCGTATCGCACCAGGGAAGGGAGACTTTGGCGAGCCTGGCGTCCAGCTGCATTTCAAGGAGCCTGGTCCGACCAGCGACGAAACTACGCAATGGTACGGCACGTTTCTGATCAGCGACGATGGCGAAATGGTGTTTGACCTTGGCGGGATCAAGGTCGGTGATTCCAAGCAGGGCGCTGGCGTCGCGCGGTCCTTGCTCAAGGACATTGCCTCGACGGCACAAGCTAACGGCGCGACCGCAATCCAACTCCATGCCAATATCGACGTGGGAGCGTATGCTTGGGCACGCGCTGGTTTTGTCCCCTATGCAAAGTGGAACCGCGTCAAGGACGAGGTTACTGAACGCCTTGTTGATCTAGTCGACGAGAACAAAATACCGCAATCGATGGCCGACCACTTGGAAGCTAGCATGAAAACTGGGTCCAAAGGAATATGGGATGTCGCTGACGCGCGTTACGGCGGCGCCAACATTGGCTTTGAACTTTTGAAGGGCAACAATTGGTATGGTCGCCTCAAGTTCAGCGATGGAAAGGCGAAGGCAAGGTTCGATCACTATGTCAACAAAGCTTCCTAAAGGGGCGCTGTTCAGCATCGTCGACGGCAAGAAGGTCGACGCTGACCTCTGGAGTGAGTTGCTAGGCGCCGACGATCACGAGGCCGTTGACTACGCTGCGGCTGAGGTGCACGAGCACGCTGCACGCTCAACGCATGCTGACAAATACGTTTGGCAAAAGGGTGACCTTGCTGTTATCAGGGAGCACTTCAACCCTGAACAGGCGCGCGTCCCCGCAGGCAGTCCCGAAGGCGGGCAGTTTGCTCCTGAGGGTGGTGAAGGACGCGAGGCCCGAATCGTATCCTCGTCGCGCCTCGAGGATGTTATGCGACGCGATGAGTTGTCGAAGGCGCTCGAGGATGGAGCCTTTGGGCCGCAATGGTCAAAGAAATTTGATTATCAAACGCTTGAGGCTATGGCGAAGTACACTGACGCTGGATATCGATGGATCAATCAGCAGCTACGGCATGGCGAAGGTCGACTGGATCCCGAAACGGCTAAGGACGTGGACAGCCTCGATCGGATTCTCAATGCGTCATCGCTGCCCGATGACCTCGTTGTATATCGCGGCTTTCGCAACGATGCCATCAGCAACTCTCTAAAAACTCTGCCCGGCACCATCGTGTCAGACAAGGGTTACATTTCGACGACCTTGGATGTCGGCTTGGCGGCTGCCTACGCAAAAGGTGAACTGGTTGCCGAGATCCATTTGCCAAAGGGCTACAAAGCAGCATACGTTGATCGCATTTCTGCCTCTTATGGCGAGCGCGAGGTTTTGCTGCCGCGCGGCAGTCGGTTCAAGGTCGTGAGCGTCTCTCCCGCACACACCAATTACCTCAAGAAGGATGTGATCGTGCTGGAGCCTGCTGACGACACCCGGCTCCACTACAGTCCCGATCAGCCGCGCGTTCCCGCAGGTAGTCCCGAAGGTGGGGAGTTCCTTGGACATCCAGGCGCCCCCTCTGCCGCAGCGCTGCGCGAGGTCGCCATGCAGTCTTATGGCTTCCACGTTCCTAACGTCTCTGGATTTGAAAAGCCCATAAGCAAGGACGACGTGATCGGCAATAATGAGGACCATGTGCTAGCGCTCGCGGAGCAAACGCACGAGGATCCCGATGAGCTGCGGCAGCGCCTGCAAGCCCAGGCAGAGTATATAACCAGCAACGCCAATGTCTTTGTACGCATTGGTCCGACAGCGTTGGGCAAGGTGCTTGACTCAGGCTCCTTCCTAAACCAATATGAATC
>Ga0335069_10013398_pt1 | contig 11510 bp, 12 predicted proteins | sample Lox_Sample_11_FD_206714 | JGI IMG/M metagenome (GOLD analysis project Ga0335069, IMG submission 206714) | Soil microbial communities from Loxahatchee National Wildlife Refuge, Florida, United States - Lox_Sample_1.1 | ecosystem: Environmental > Terrestrial > Soil > Wetlands | place: USA... | reverse complement strand
CCGCCGCCACCATGATCGCGGGCTCACCCCAACTGCTACAGGTCTCACCCGTCTGCAGGGAACCCGGCGGAATCAATCCGCTGAGCACAGAGTATTGCAGCGTCGAATTCGTGGTCTGGCTGTTGCCACTGGGCAGCGAGTTGGGGCACTCATTCGGTTCGTTCAGGGGCGCCGGCCCTTGGCCAAGTGACCACCCCAGCGCCGTCGGCGTTCCTGCCGTGGTCAGGCTGGTGACCAAGCACCCGGCGTCGATCTCGGTGGTGTCCACACCCTGATTCACCTTGACGTAGTACATCAAGTGAACGGCGTACCAGGTCACCGCACTACCGTTCAGGTAAGGCCAGAAGTTCGCCACCTCGTGCGATGAAAAGCACGCGGTCGCGATGGGGCATTGGTAGGTGCAGGGCACCGAGCCTCCCAGCCCTGTAACCGATCCAGTGCAGAAGGGCTCCGACGGCCAGATCGGCGTCGCGGGAGCGCTGTCGTCGCAGTCTCCGCTCTCGCACCAGGCGGCCCAGTTCGTCCCGCCCGGCACCATGGTAGAAGTGCTACTCGAGGCTAGGTGGATCTCGACCCCACTGGTGTTACTGCAGTTCCCGTCGTTCCATAGCCCCGGATAGGAGTACAGCATCCAGAGGTTCGTGCCGAACGGATTTGAAGTGCCGCTCACCGACGGATCGCGGCGGATGCTGGGGTCCGCGTAGCCGGAGAAGGCGATGGGATAGTCGCCGTTCTGGCACGAGTTGTATTGATGGAAGTCCAGACTCGGTGGGTCACCGGGGATATCTTCGCTCCCGCCCGTGCCATCCGCCAGGGTCGTGCACTGAACGGCGTTATTCAATCCAGTGGTGCTGGTGCCTGTGGCGTAACAGTCCACCTCCTGCGCCGCGCCGAGGCTCGGCGAGAAGAGACTGAAGAGGGCCCCCGCCGGCAGCACGCTTGCCGAAGAGTTTCCCGCCTGGTCCGTCGCGGTCACCTGGAAATAGTCGTACGCAGGTGGCGGGGAGGATCCCGGCCACGCCCACATGAATGAGCTGAGGCCACTGATAAGCGAGGTGCACGTGGACTCGCAGCCCGCGATGCCGAACGTCAACGGGTCGCTGGGATCCAGCACGTCCTGGCCGGCGTAAGTGACCCACTGCGAATCGTCGGAGTTAATGTATTGTGGTTGGTATTGCTGGGTCTCAGGATTAAGCAGGCCCGCCGGCGAGTTCACAGCCACCGACGGTACACTGGTGTCCAGGTTGATGGTAGGAGACGCATATGCGCTATACGTGGCGCCCCCCCCGGGGAACCGTGCGGTACTGCGCATAGACAGTATTTACGCCGTACCCCTGATCGAGTGTCCACGTCGTGGTACCGTTGGTCCACGAGCCGCAGGGATTCGGAGGTGGTCCGCTCGTCGGCTGCACCAGGCAATACTCTACGTGGCAGCCGGCCGTGCAACTCAGCAGCACGCTTTCCGGTATGGCCCAAAACACGTTGACGGCCGTGTTGCAGGTGAAGCCCGGCTGAGAATCCGGGCACCAGCCCGGCTGGGCGGACAGGGTGACTGCCGGGGCAGCCCACTGCGCAACCGCAGACGGTACGACCACAAGAGCAAGGAGGATCAGAAACACGCGGCGGAACGGGCGCATTCCAAAGACTATACAGGGTTCCCCGACAAACGTCAAATGAAATCCCGATGAATTACTTGACTTAGCGGATCGTAACGAGAGTAACAGCAGATGCCTACACTTAGCCGCCCACTTAATCAGATTCAAACATCTTGGAATGCGCCGGCAGTTCGACGGTTCGCGTGCGCCTGCCGGAGCGCGATCGCGCGTCACTCGAGAAGCTGCTGCGGGAGCTGATCGACAACGGCCTGCAGGGCCTGGAAGTCTACCACAGCGAGCACTCGCCCGAAGATACGGCGCTTTATAAGGAGCTGGCCGCGCAGTTCAATCTGATTGAGACCGGCGGCACCGATTATCATGGCGATAACAAGCCCGCGATTCACTTAGGCACCGGCAAAGGGAATAACGTCAACACGCCGTACGCGTTGCTGGAGAGCATGCGTCGCGGCGTGGCGGTGGGGGCCGCGCGGTAGAAGCCCCGGCTCATTACGCGGCGCACCGGGGAACCCTTCTGCTGTGTTCCACAAAGGGTAAGTTTTGCAACGAGGCTTTAAGCGGCTCCTGCGATCGCCAAAAGGACCAGTTCAAATAGTTCGTCAGGCCTATTGGTGCAACCGTAAGCTCCGTGCCTGCGCGATTCCACAACATGTTCCGGTGCGCGTGATCCAGCATAGATAATAAACGGCGTTTGATTTCCTTCCGACCTTATCTTGTCGAGAAGCGTGTACCCCGCTCGCGGGTCTGGAGGACGGCCCCTGTCCGAGATGATGACATTGAACGAACCGCGACTGAGTTCTTTTAGCGCTTCCTCCGTTGAGGTCGCTAAGACAAATGTGATGCCCAGCGCTTCTAAAGCTTGGCGCTCGTAAATGTTATTGCGGGGCCGGTCGTCCACCCAGAGGACGGTTGCTTTTTCCGCCCGATGAATCATCTGTGGCGTGGCAATCCGTACAACGGCCCGCGCATCTGATGCCGTAGCGTCGGATGGTTTTCTTGCGATTGCCTCCTGGAGAGCAGCAGTCGCCTCAACTTGCTTCCGTTTTGCTGACACATCCAAGCCAGCTGCCTTTAACGAAAACTCCCCCATGCTGGCAATAAATTCACGAATGACTGAACCGAAACGGACTAACGCAAAAACCAGAACAGCTGGCCATACGAGCACGCCTAACAATTTAGTGGCTGCATCGAGAAGCTTGAGCACATTGTCAATACTCATGAGGCACCCCCGTGCCGGGACCAGCGTTTGCAGACCACTCTTTCTTCAAAGGGGTTATTGTGGTTCAATTCCCAATGCCACTGGCGTTCTGCCTCAGCTTCGGGAAGTTCCCACGCCCTACGACGTTTCGGAACGGTCCTTTCTGCAATTAATGTCATTTCTGCGCCCGGTAGTACGATGGATCGATGCAGACAAAAGTAATTTCGCGTGTTTTCGCAGTCCTCATCGCTTTTGCCGTCTCTGCTCTTGCCCAGTTTGACGCTGGGAAATTTGCAACCGATCTACGCGCCAAGTACGGTCCTCCGGTCGCGAGAGCAGTGTTTACAATCCCAGCCGGCGAGATGGTGGTTGATTACGCCACGAGCGGTCATGTATGCAGAATCCAACTTCCCGGTATCGGACCGGAAGAAGCGGGTTCGCGTGTGAGGAGTCCCAAGGGCATGGATGATTTTCTTCTCGGGTTATTGCCGTTGAGCATGCGCGGTAAGCACTTGGGGAAAATGTTTACGGCCCAGGGTGCGCCTTCTGCTTTAACGACGCAGTACGAGAACGTCACAGTATCCGAAATGTTTCAGGACAAGAGGCGAATCGGGTTAACCGTGACATTCACGAACGAAAAATGTGGAAACTGACGGTGACGGTTCCCAAAGCTTTTTCCCACTCACCCTGGCCTGATTGTCCGGAGCGGGAAATTGCTGGGCTTGCCGCCGCTGTGAGGGAACGGCTGCGGGGCCACATCAGATCAGCTCGCCGCCCACCCGCCTGCCGCGAAGCAGTTCGTCCAGCGTGTAGCGACGCCGCCCGCTCTTCGTTGCGGCTGCCGACTTGGCTCGCAACAGACGCATGTGCCTACACGCTCGCCATACGATAGCCCGCGCGATTCTGGAAGAGCACTTTGCTGCCGTCCGGGTCGAGCGCGATGGGCAGCTCGCGGTAAGCCTCCATCGCCTTGCGCACCGCCTTGTGATGCGCCGGGTCGCAGTACAGCAGCAGGAATCCGCCGCCGCCCGCGCCGCAGATCTTGCCGCCCGTGGCGCCCGCGCTCAGCGCCGTGTCGTACATCTCCTCGATCTCCGGGCTGCTGATGCCCTCCGCCAATTGCCGCTTGAGCTGCCAGCCGTCGTTCAGCACCCGGCCCACTTCCCACAGCCGCAGCTTGTCGAGCGCCTCGGAGGTGCGCATGGCCAGCGCCTTCAGGCAATGCAACTGCTCCAGGTTCGCATCCGTGCGCTGATCCTGCACCGCCAGAATATTGCCCGCCTTGCGCGTGCGCCCGGTGTAGAACAGCATGATGTTGCGCGACAGGCCCTGGAACAGTTCGGCCGAACGGCGGAACTGCTTCACATCCACCGTATCGTCCTTGCGGAAGGTGAACCGGCAAATGCCGCCATAGGCCGCGATGTATTGGTCCTGCTTGCCGATGGGCTTGCCGCAAATATCGATTTCGATCTCGCAGGCCTCGCGCGCCAGTTGCTCGGCCGTCACCAGCCGGCCTTTATAGGCGTACAACGCATGCAGCAGCCCCACCGTCACGGTGCTCGAAGAACCCAAGCCGGAGCCTTCCGACGGCACATCCGCCAGCGTAGTAATTTCTACGCCGTTCTCCACGCCCGTGCGCAGCATCGCCTCACGCACCAGCTCGTGCTTCAGATCGCTGACGTTTTCGACGGTCTCTTTTTTCGTGTAGTTGACGATGATCAACTCGTCGAACCTCGGCACGACGACCACGTACACATACTTGTCGATGGCCGAGCTGACCACCGCGCCTTCATGCTCGCGGTAGTAGCGGCTGAAATCCGTTCCGCCGCCGGCAAAGCTGACGCGCAACGGCGTTTGTGAAATGATCATAATTCCTCGCGCGCGCGGCAAGCGGAGGCATAATCCGCCTGCGCGCTGTAGTAGTTTTCCAGAGTTCCTATATCTATGAAGTATCCGTCAATCGGCAGGCCCTTCGCCTGCCCCACCAGCGCCGGCATCAGCGCGCGGCCCACATCGGCCGGCGCCTCCGCGGGCAGGAAGGCGCGCACGCCGCGGCGAAAGACATACAGCCCCGCATTCGCCAGGTTGCCGCGCGGATTGGCGGGCTTCTCCTCAAACCCTGTGACCAGCCCGGAGCCATCCATTTCCACAATCCCGCATGCCGACGGATTCGGCGAGCGGAACAGCGCCATCGAAGCGATGCGGTCATGTGTGGCATGGAACGCGGCCAGTTCCGAAACCGGGAACGTCGTCAGGTTATCGGCATAGATCACCAGGAACGACTCCTCCCCGTCCACAAAGCTCCAGTTCGCCGTGATCGTTCCTGCGCTGCCCAGCAGCTCCGGCTCAAAAGCCAGGGTGACCGGCACGCCGCGCCGCGGCGCCACGAACTCCTCGACGCGCTCCGCCAGGTGATGCGTATTCACCAAGACGCCATCCACACCCGCGCGTTCGCATTGGCGCAGCCACAGTTCGAGCAGGGGCACGCCGTTGATCGGTACCAGGCACTTGGGAGTGGTTAATGTGATCGGCCGTAAGCGGGTCCCCAGTCCCGCCGCCAGGATGATCGCCTTCATGAGGCCATCATCAATCTTAGCCGATCCATTCCGCGAGGCGCACCCCGCAGGGCGTCTAGTACCTAGCACTGCGCACACAGGGCGCCCGTCCGTGGTATCGTAACAAGATCGGTCCAAGTGTAACTATGCAGCAAGAACCCCAGAAGCAAGCCCCGGCGGATACCGCTGTCCCCGAACCGGCCCAGCCGGCCGCACCAGGCGATGCCGCCAGTGAGCCCGAACAGGTCATCCGGCCGGAAGATGAAGCCGTGGTTGTCGAGCGGCTGCGGGAATTGGGCTATATCGAGTAACGGCGCCGGGCGGTAGGGTTCCGGCGAAAATCTTAGGATTCATGCAGGCCAAACCGAACATCATTTTGATCAGCGCCGACTCCCTGCGCGCCAACCATTTGGGGTGCTACGGCTACCAGCTCCCCACCAGTCCGAATATCGATAAATTCGCCTGCCAGGGAACGCTCTTCGAGCATGCCTTCGCGCCGGCTATCCCGACGCAGCCCTCGCACACCACCATCTTCACTGGGCAACACCCGATCACGCACGGCGTGGTGGCGCATGGCGGCAAGGCCAAGCTCGGCCGCGGGACGCCGTTCCTGCCCGAGATTCTGCTGGGCGAAGGCTACACCACCTGCGCCGTCGACACGCTGTTCCGCGAGCGCATCTGGTTCGGCCGCGGCTGGGAGTACATCATCGACCCCAGCCTGCATCACACGTTTTACGCTTCTGTAACGCAGGAAGAGCTGAACGATCGCGCCATCCACTGGATGCAGACGGTTCCCAAAGGGCCGTTTTTCATGTTCATCCATTACTGGGATGTGCACTACCCGTACACCCCGCCCGATCGCATGCGCGGCCTGTTCTACAAAGGCGGCAACCCCACCGACCGCGACAACCACTCGCTCGACGAATGGTGGGACCACCCGGTCGGCGCCATGGCTCGGGACACCTGGCTGCGCACCTCCAACGGCCTGATTACCGATCCGAACTACGTGACCGCGCTCTACGACCGCGAGATCAAGTATCTGGACGAGGGCATCGCCGCGCTGAGCGACGCGCTCGAAAAGCAGGGCCTGGCCGAAAACACGCTGGTGATGCTGGTGGCCGATCACGGCGAGAGCATGACGGATCACCGCATTTTCTACGATCACTACGGCCTGCACGATTGCTGCACGCACGTGCCCATGATCGTGCGCTGGCCCGCGGGCAATCTGCGCACCGGCAGCCGCCACGCGCCCTTCCGCCAGTTATCCGATGTCTCGCCGACGTTGCTCGAAGCGGCCGGCAGTGAGCTGCCCGACGAGCTCGACGGCAAAAGCTTCCTGCCGCAATTGACCGGCAAGGAAGAGCCCTCCGGATACGACAGCATCTTAGGTCTCGAATCCACCTGGCAATCCAAATACTACCTGCGGACGGACCGCTACAAATTCATCCTGGCGCGCTATCCCGACCTGCTCGGCAATCCGGACCGCGAGCTGTTCGACTTGCAGGCCGATCCGGGCGAGGACCGCAACATCGCCGCCGAGGAGCCCCAGATCGCGGCTGAAATGGAGAAAGAATTGGAAGCCCGGGTCGCGGAGAAGATGGAAGCCGCCGGCCGCAGCGAAGATCCGGTACGCAAGGAAGGGCCGGTCGCCGTAGAGATCTGGGAACAACATCGAGGATGAACCTATGGAAAATCAAGTCGCACCCCAAACAGATTTGAAAGTGCTGGCACAAGCCTATCTGGACGCCTTCCATGCGCGCGACATGGAAAAGTGCCTGGAGTTTTTTACCGACGACGCCACGGTGGACTTCAACAAGACCATGTACAGCGGCAAGCAGGGCGTGGCCGACTGGCACAAGGACCGCTTCGAGGCGGACCTGAAGTTGCTCAAGATGAACTCCATCACCGTGGACGGCGATACCGTGGTGGTGGATGGCGCGGTGTCGTCCAAGCGCCTGGCCGCGTGGCGGCTGAAGGCCTTGAGCGGCCGCGTGACCATGAAGTTCGAAAACGGCAAAATCAAGTACGGCAAGCTGGCCCCGCGCATGACGAATCCGTTTAACATGATGCGCGAGGACATGGGCGCGTAGCTGCGCAGGACGGTTCTCTCGCAGGCCTGGACCGAAGTTGCAGGAGTATGACGCGCGAGGTTTGGCTCTGGCCGGATCGCCGTCCCATCCGCCATTAGTACCATCTTCGCTGCACGATCGCAGCAACCTTGACAACGGATCTGGGCAGGTTTATTTTGTTTAGAACCGTGGCCGCCAACTACCGGCAGACTTACCAGGAAAGTTCACGCTGTTTGCGTAAGCGCGCGCACTTCACCGTCCTTCCTATTCTCCTGTTCATCTATTTTCTGTTGGCCGGAAGCCGCTGCTTCGCGAATCCGGTACCCCTGGTCAACCAACCGCTGGTTCCGGCTGCCGTTGTACCGGGCGGCTCGGAGTTCACACTGATCGTCAACGGCACGGGGTTCGTACCTAGCTCGATCGTGAACTGGAACGGCAGCCCCAGAGCGACTACCTTTGTCAACGCATCCCAATTGGCTGCGACGATTCCAGCGTCCGACATCACCTCGCCTGGCACGGCATTGGTAACGGTTCTGAGTCCCGGTCCGGGCGGCGGCTTGTCCAATACCGTATACTTCGAGTGCACTCTCCCCACAGGTGCGGTCTCTCTCAACACCTCGAACCTTGGAGCCGGAGTGGATACGTCGGTCCAGGTGGTAGCGGATTTCAACTTGGACGGAATTCTAGATTTAGCCGCTACCAATTACCCGGATACGGTCTCCGTCTTGCTCGGCAGCGCTTTCGGGCCGCCTCTCACTTACTCTACCGGAGAAGGATCGGCTCCCAATTCACTGACTGTCGGCGACTTTAACGGGGACGGAAAGCCGGATTTGGCTTCAGCGAACTTCGGGAACAACAGTGTCTCCGTGTTGCTCGGCAACGGGGACGGAACTTTCCAAGCGCATGTAGACTACCCAACTCCTGGACAGCCTTACCGATTGATTAGCGGCGACTTTAATGGTGATGGCAAGGTGGACTTGGCGGTGTCCAACTCCGACGGGTTGATCTCTATTTTCCTCGGCAATGGCGACGGGAGCCTGCAGTCCTGTGTGAACTACATCGCTCCCGGGCTCGCCGTTGCAGCGGGGGACTTCAATAGGGACGGCAACCTGGATTTGGCTGTGGCGAACGATGCCTCTCCGGGCGCTGTCCTGATTCTGCTGGGCAACGGCGACGGAAGCTTTCAGAGTAGTGTAGGCTACCCGACAGGATCGCAGCCCTATTCGGTCACAACGGCTGATTTTAACGGCGACGGCAAGCTCGATTTAGCCATTGCTAATACGAGCCAAGCCTCCAATTCAGTGTCCGTTTTAATTGGGAACGGCGATGGAACTTTCCGGGCGCACACTGACTACCCGGTTGGCTTTGGCCCAACCTGGATTACCGCCGCGGACGTCAATGGTGATGGGATCTTGGACCTGGTGACGGCTAACGACATTGCTAATACCGTCTCTGTCCTATTAGGAAATGGCGACGGAACATTCCAGCAGCACACGGACTATGCAGCCGGGGATTTTGCTGGAATCACGCCCTCGGTTGTAGCCGCGGATTTTAACAAGGATGGCCGGCTCGATCTGGCGGCGGGGCCTTCTCTTCTCCTGCAGGCTCCCTTCATCACTGTTTCTCCGTCCAGCCTGGCATTCGGTGACCAGAGCGTCTACACAACGAGCCCCCCACAAACACTGGCTGTCACCAACACCGGCAGCGTCGCCGTCAACCAGTCGAGTATCTCGATCACGGGCGCCAATGCCAGTGACTTCAACCAAACCAATAACTGCCCAGCCGCTTTGGCACCCGGGGTGTCATGCACGATTACCGTCGAATTCACACCCAAGGCCACGGGAAATCGAAACGCCTTCGTCAGCATCGTGGATAACGCGCCAGGCAGTCCGCAGACCATAGCTCTAACCGGCACTGGGGTTGCGCCCACAGTCAGCCTTTCGCCCGCGAGCCTAACCTTCGCGAGGCAACTGGACGGGACAACCAGTAAGGCAAAGGCAGTGACGCTGGCCAACATCGGTACTGCCTCTCTTACTATTTCCGGTATCACGACCACCGGCCCATTTTTACAGACACATACGTGCCACTCGATTCTGGCGGCCGGAACGAGTTGTACGTTAAGCGTGTTTTTTGTACCCACGACGGCGGGGCCGACAGCCGGCACGGTCGCGGTTGCAGATAATGCGCCAGGCAGTCCGCAAACGGTAGCGGTTTCGGGGATCGGAACAGTCGTGAACCTGTCAACCGACCACCTTAGCTTCGGGACGCAAGCGGTGGGCACGACTAGCGCCGCGGAAACGGTCACCGTGACAAACGAGGGAGCGGCGACCCTGACAATGAAGATTGCCCTGGCCGGCGCCGATCCTGGCGACTTCGCTGAACAGTCGAGTTGTCGCGGTAGCCTCGCGGCAGGCCAGTCGTGCCTCATCAGCGTGACGTTCACGTCTACGGCACAAGGGGTCCGAAGCGCGATCCTTTCCATCATCGACAACGGCGGCGGCAGCCCGCAGGAAGTCGCGCTCACGGGCACCGGCATATAGAGTCTGGAGCGATGCCTGGCCTGCCCGTGTTGCTGCAGCCTGCTCCAGCATGCTCATGACCGGCATGCCATTATATGGGATATACTCATGAAGCTCATACTCACTAGGCGCTTTCTTCAGTAGCACGGTAAGCAGTTGTCAAGGCGGAGTTAGACCTTACGTCTGCGTCCGTTTCTCAAACGCCTCGTAATCATTAGCGATCGCCTGCGCCAGCGCGAACAACTTACTCAGTAACTCCTCGAGCGACTCGAAGCGGATATGTAACTCGCCGGGACTGAGTCCCACGCCCGGCGGCAGATCCGGCAAGCGGCGGCTCAGCACCTCGGCCGCCACCGGGATCGCCACGCGCGCGCCGGTCTGCAGGCGGCGGATGGCTTCCAGGCGCTCGGCCAGACGCTGCTTGCGCTGCCACTCCATCTTGAAATCCGGGCTCGCGCGGATCTGTTCGAGCTGCGCCGCCAGCTTGGGCCGGTCAATCAGGAACGTGCGGCCCGCCTGGTAGCCGCCGAAGGCGCGCATCAGGTCGATGGTGCGGCGCCGCCGCAGGCGGAACAGACGTTCGCACACGGCGCGGTCCACCACCGGCACGTCCAGCGCCGCGAGCTCTTCCAGGATCTCGGGCACGCGCAGCAGCCATTGCGCCTTGGCGGGCATTTAGTGGCCGGCCGTCTCCAGCAGCATGTGCTGGATCTCGATCCAAAAGCCGCCCGGCCCGGCGTCGAGCACCTGGCCGAGCACCAGTTGGCCATCCCAGGTGAGGCGCACCGCGTCGCCGCCTTTCGCGGGCAGGGTGGTCGCCACGCGCAATCGCTTGCCGGTGAGCTCCAGGATCTGTGCGGCGCCGGCGCGCTCCCCATCGCCCAGGATGCTCAGGGCCGCGGCTTGTTCCGGCTGCCAGCTCAATTCGCGCATGCTCTTCGCTGCCCAGTGTACTATGCGTTAAGGGCGATGTTGTCTTTCCTCAGGAACCTTTTCTCATCCCGCGTGCTCAGCCTGCTGGTTCCGGAGACCATCCTCATCTTCTCGTGCTACATCGTGGCGGCTTACTGGGCGGGCGGCGCGGACCCGTCCGTGTTCCTGTTCTACGATAACGGCCTGCTGCAGGTCGCGCTGGTCGTGGCGGGCGTGCTGGCCGGGTTGCAGATCAACAAGCTGTACGTGCAGGTGGGCGTGCGCTCGAAGATCCTGCTGTTCCAGCAGCTCTCCATGACGCTGGGCGTCACGTTCCTGCTTGAGTCGCTGCTGACTTACCTGCACAATCCGGAGCTGGTGCTGGCTTATTCGATTATGCTGCCGGGCAGCGCGCTGGCGCTGGCCGTGCTGCTGGCCTGGCGCATCTTCTATAGCGCGGTCTTCTGGAAAAGCTTCGGCGCCAAGCGCGTGCTGTTTTACGGCGCGACCGAGGCGGCGCTCGAAACCGGGCGCGGACTGGCCGCGCGTCCCGAGCTGGGGCTTTCCGCGGCCGGCTATCTGGATAGCAAGACCACCACCGGCCGCGACCTGGAGCGCACGGTTTCCGAGATGCGTCCCGACCG
>Ga0335069_10013397_pt1 | contig 11511 bp, 8 predicted proteins | sample Lox_Sample_11_FD_206714 | JGI IMG/M metagenome (GOLD analysis project Ga0335069, IMG submission 206714) | Soil microbial communities from Loxahatchee National Wildlife Refuge, Florida, United States - Lox_Sample_1.1 | ecosystem: Environmental > Terrestrial > Soil > Wetlands | place: USA: Florida... | reverse complement strand
ACGCGGCCGGGGTCCCGAAGCCCGGATCGCCGAACTCGCTGCGGCCCATCGGCGCTCGGCGATGGCGACGCTGCGGATCGCCTTCCTGTCGGCGCTGGTGCTCGAATTGGTGGCCACGCTCGGCGTGGCGCTGATCGCGGTGGGAATCGGCCTGCGCCTGGTGTTCGGCGAGATGACCCTGACCACCGGGCTGACGGTGCTGCTGCTGGCGCCGGACGTCTATTGGCCGCTGCGCCGGATCGGGGTGGAATTCCATGCCGCCCAGGACGGCAGGACCGCCGCCGACAAGGCGTTCGCCCTCATCGGCGAGCCGGCCGGCCCGACGACGCGCAGCCGGAGCGTGGACGCGCGCGGCAGCGAGATCCGCCTGGAAAACCTCGGCGTGGCGGGCCGCGACGGCCACGCACCGCGCGATCTCAGCGCGGTGATCGAGCCCGGCCGGGTCACGGTGCTGACCGGACCCAACGGCGCCGGCAAGAGCACCACACTGCAGGCCATCGCCGGGATCACCGTGCCGTCCTCGGGCCGGGTCACCGTGGCCGGGGCCGACGTCACCGGCCTGGACCCCACCGCGTGGTGGCGCCAGCTGTCCTGGCTGCCGCAGCGCCCGGTGCTGGTCCCGGGCACCGTGCGCGACAACCTGGTCCTGCTGGGTCCCGTTGGCGACCTCGAGAGGGCCTGTGCCGCATCAGGTTTCGACGCCGTGCTGGACGAGCTGCCCGACGGGATGGACACCAGGCTCGGGCGCGGCGGCGTCGGGCTGTCGCTGGGACAGCGGCAGCGCCTCGGCCTCGCGCGAGCGCTCGGATCGGCGGCCCCGGTGCTGCTCCTCGACGAGCCCACCGCGCACTTGGACGCGCGCACCGAGCAGCGGGTGCTGCGGGCCGTCGTCGAGCGGGCACGCGCCGGCGCGACGGTGGTCGTCGTCGGCCACCGCGAGCCCGTCGTCGCGATCGGTGACCGGGTGGTCGGGGTGGCCGCCGAGGCCGGGGTGGGCCATGCCGCGGTCTGATCCCCTCCTGGCAGCCGCGGGCCTGCTGCGCCCGCGGGTGCCGCGGATCCTGGCGGCCGTGGCGCTGGGCGTGCTGTCGCTGGGCAGTGCGCTGGGCCTCGCGGGTGTTTCGGCGTGGCTGATCACGCGGGCGTGGCAGATGCCGCCCGTGCTGGACCTGTCCGTCGCCGTAGTCGCGGTGCGCACGTTCGCGATCTCGCGCGGCGTGCTGCACTACTGCGAGCGGCTGGCCACCCACGACTCCGCGCTGCGCGCGGCGGGCACTGCGCGGGCGCAGATCTATCACCGGCTCGCCCGCGGGCCCGCGGCGTCCGCCCTCCGGCTGCACAGCGGTGAGCTGGTGGCACGGGTGGGCGCCGACGTCGACGAGCTGGCCAACGTCCTGGTGCGCGCCGTGGTGCCGATCGCCGTCGCGGCGGTGCTCGGGCTGGCGGCCACCGCGGTCGTCGCGGCCATTTCGCCGCCGGCCGCGGCGGTGCTGGCGATCTGCCTGCTCCTCGCGGGCTTCGTCGCCCCCCGGCTCGCCGGCAGGGCCGCCGCCACGCAGGAAGAGGTTGCCCGCCAATACCATTCCGATCGCGACACGTCGGCGATGATCGCCCTCGAGCACGCGCCGGAGCTGCGCGTCGCCGGTGCCCTACCCGACGTCATCGCCGACTCTCGGCGCCGCCAGCGCGCCTGGGCCGACGCCCTGGACGCCGCCGCCAGACCGGCCGCCATCGCCGAGGCGATGCCCACCGCGGCGATCGGGGCCAGCGTGCTGGGCGCGGTGGTGGCCGGGATCGGGTTGGCGCACGCCGTCGCGCCCACCACCCTGGCCGTGCTGATGTTGTTGCCGCTGTCCGCGTTCGAGGCGACGACGCCGCTGCCGGCCGCCGCGGTCCAGCTGACGCGGTCGCGGATCGCCGCGCGTCGCCTGCTCGACCTGGCTCCCCCGGACCACCCGCCGCGGGCCGGCCGGCCGGTGCCCGCGGGCACCGGGGGACTGTCGGCCGATGTCCTCGCAGGTCACACGTCGCGATCGATCCCGGCGCGGCTGGACCTGCCGGCGGGCGCCCGGCTGGCCGTCACCGGTGCCAGCGGCTCGGGCAAGACCACGCTGCTGATGACCCTCGCCGGGTTGATCTCGCCACTGGACGGGCGGGTGACGCTGGACGGAACCGACGTCATCCGCTTCGACGAGGACGGATTGCACAGGGCGGTCAGCTTTTTCGCCGAGGACGCACATGTCTTCGCGACCACGGTCCGAGACAACCTGCTGGTGGCCCGCGGCGACTGTCCCGACGACGAACTGACGGCGGCGCTGGGCGCGGTGGGCCTCGGCGAGTGGCTCGCGGGATTGCCCGAAGGGCTGTCGACGGTGTTGACCGGTGGCGCGCAGGCGCTCTCGGCGGGCCAGCGCAGGCGGCTGCTGCTCGCCCGGGCGGTGATCTCCCCCGCCCGCATCGTGTTGCTGGACGAGCCGACCGAACACCTCGACGCGGCCGATGCCGAGCGGGTGCTGCGCGATCTGTTTGGCCCCGATGCCGGACTTTTGTCGGCGGAGCGGACCGTGGTGGTGGCTACCCACCACTTACCCAAGGGCCTGCACTGTCGCGAACTGCGCATCGAGCACGGGTCTGAAGCCGCCGTCACGCGGTAGCCCCCCGGCGTTCTGCGCAGCTCACAGCGAGGCGGCAATTTCCCGACCGGGTTGCCATTCCCGCCGAAATCTCGTTGACCCGAACTGCCGTCGGCCGAGGTGTCGCCGGGCGTCCATGGCGTGGGATATACGAACGCTATTGCGCGCCAGTCTTTTTCGCAGCCCCGTCCTGGAGATGCGGCCCGGCACCCATCGTTCAGCTTTCGGCGGCCAAGACGTCACGCACGGCGGCGTCGACGGTGCTGAGCACGTCGGGCGCGATGCCGGCACGGCCGCGCACCAAGATCGACGCGCAATTGGCCGGCGGCAGCCCCTCTGCCGGGCACAGGCCGTCGGGAAGCTTTCCGATCATCGGCAGCAGCGCCACCCCCAGGCCAGACCGCACGGCCGCGTAGAGCCCGGACAGGTCGCCGCACTCGGCGGCGATCTCGTAGGCGATGTCACGCTTCTCGAGAACCGAAAACGCCGGCTCCCGCAACGTACACGGCTCGGAAAAAATCACCAGCGGCAGCGGATCGTCCGTCGACGCCGCGAACGTGCGCGCCGAAACCCATTGCAGCCGAACCAGACCCGACACATTGATGCGATCCAAACCTGCCCCGTCGAGCATGACCGCCAGGTCCACCAGCCCGCGTTCGATGGAGTCGGCCAGCGACACATTGCGATCGAGCCGGAAACGGACCCGCCGGTCGGGAAGTCGCTCACGCAGCGCTCGAGTCAGGCCGGCCAGCATCACGTCGGCGCCGTGTTCGGTGGCGCCGATCGTCAACAGCGCCCGTTCGGTTGCGCCCAGGTCGTCGAGCGCCGCGTCGTGCGCGGCCAGGATGGTGCGGGCATGCCGCAGCACTTTCTGACCGACCTCGGTGAACACGATCCCGCGGCCCGAGCGCTCGACCAGCGCCTGGCCGACCACCGCTTCGATTCTGCGCAGGTGCTGGCTGACGGCGGACTGGCTCAGGTGCTGCACGGCGGCAGCGCGGTGAAATCCGCCACAGTCGGCGACAGCGACGAGGCTGCGCAGGGGCGCGATGTCCAGGACCTGGGCCATACCCGTACGATAGTTCGATTCGTATCCATGATCAATAGTGCAGATGGCCACCCGAAAATCGGCTCAGCTGACAACCAAAGATAAGCATCAACGATCGGTAGCGACCAACAATAATCGTTGGACTCGGTCGGTCGGCGAGGCCAACATGGGGGCATGGACTTGCCGCGCATGCCGCTGTCCACCGCCTCGGCGGTGACCCTCCTCTACGCGCTCGGTTACCCGATCGGGGCCCTTGCGGTGGCCGCGATGACGCCGATGGCCGCATTGGTGCTGCGGTTCGCTTTGGCGGCATCGATTCTGACGGCCTGGACCGTGCTGGCCAAGGCGCCCTGGCCTCGGGGTGCGCAATTCGGTCACGTGGTGGTGGCCGGGCTGCTGATCCAAGCCGTCCAGTTCTGCTGCCTCTACGAGGCCCTTCAGCTGGGCTCGCCCGCGGTGCTCGGTGCGGTGGCGATCGCGATGAATCCGGTGACCACGGCGATTCTCGGCACCGTGTTCCTGCGGGAGCCGCTTGGTCCCCAGCGGTTGGCCGCGCTGGTCCTCGGCGTCGTCGCGGTGCTCGCCGCGTGCGCCGGAAGGCTAATGAGCACCCGCGGGGTGGACCCCGTCATCGTGCTGCTTGTCGTTGCCCTGCTTGGTCTTTCGGCCGGCGGCGTCTATCAGCAGCGATTCTGCGCCGGTGTCGACTTCCGCGCGATGAGTGCCATGCAGAATGCGGTGGCCCTGATTCCAGCGGCGGCCCTTGCGGCCCTCACGCCCTTCGCCGTGCACGACGGCGTCAAGGCGGCGATCGCGGTCGGCGGCATCGTGCTGTTGAACGCCACGCTGGCCGTCAGCCTGTACGTGCGGGCCATCAATACCCACGGCGCGGCGGCGGTGGCGATGCTGTTTGCCGTCATTCCCGCGGTCGCCGCGGTGCTGTCGTGGCTGATGCTGGGCCAGCGCCCGGATCCCGGCGTCGGGATCGGCCTGCTCGTCGGGGGGCTCGCCTGCTGGCTCAACAGCAGGGCGTCCGGCCGGCGCCGCGCGGCGAAAACCCCCGAGACCGAAGCGTTTCCCAGAGCCTGCGCCGTCGGTTAGAGGTGTCGCCGGCGCGGCATGAATTCCAGCGTCAACAACACGACCACCAGCGGCAGCAGTTGGGTCATCGATATCAGCGCGTAGCGCCGGGCGTCCATGGCGTGGAACTTGCGCACGTACCGGTACAACGACTCCAGCGCGATCAGCGGGTCGAGAATGTGGATCAGCCGGTAGAAGACGCGCTGGACCCGACCGCGATTCTTGTCCTCGAAGATCTCGGGGAACGCCGCGAACGAAAGCGATACTCGCTGCGCGCCAGCCACTTTGGCGGCCGTGATCATGTCGATGCTGAGCCGTTCGTCGATCCCGTTGGGCGACCCGCGGCGGCGCCATGGGACGTCAAGCGTGACCTCGCTGCCGCCGCCGGCGGTCGCGTACCGATGGAAGCCCTGCACGCGACCCTCGGCGTCCCTGGCGATGATCAGCCGGATTCCGGGGAACCGGCCCTCCAGCACGCCGTCGAGGTTCATGTAGAAGCCCCGATCGGTGTGGGCACCGCTGGGAGAGGCCCGCACCACGTCGGTCAGCTCCGCGAGCAACTTGTCGTCGAGTCCCTGCTCGGCCACGATTTCGGTGGTGATGCCGCAGTTGTGGGTGCGCTTCACGGCCTGACGCAGGTTGCGGAACTTGCGGCCCACCATCTCGAAGCCGGCCACGTCGACGACGACGTCGCGGCCGATCGGTATGGCCCGCAGCGATTGCCCGATGACCGCGGGGTCGCGCCACAGCTCGAGTCGCCGCTCGCTGCAGCCCACCACCGCGATCCGCCAGCCGTGGGTATGACACATGGCGGCGAAGTCGGCGACCAGCTCGGGGAATTTTGCTTCGTCACCGACGGGGTCGCCGCCGACCGCGGCATACCCCAGCCGGGTCCGATAGGCGAGGGCGGCCATGCCGTCGGCGGTGAAGTGATAGCACTTGCCCGTCTGCATCGCGAAGGGCGCCAACGGGTCGCCGCTGGTGGCCTCGATCAGCGACCACACGCGGGGCAGGTCCTCCGATCGCGGATGCGCCGACGTGGGCCACATCAGCACCATCCCGGAGCCGGCGATCAGCAGGTTGCCGAGCAGGTCGAAGGACAGCACGTGCGAGCCCAGCCCCGCCACCACGAACAGCGCGGCGGCGGCGGCGTGCATGGTCGTCACCGGACGTCCCAGAAAGATGCCGCGTGCGATGAACGCCACCGCGCCCAGCACCGTCAGCGACCAGCCCAGCCGGTCGGCATAGTGCCAATCCGGCTGCTGGTGGTGGTGGGCAAGGATGACGATCAACCAGCCCGCCGCGCAGAGCAGGGCGAATGCCCCGATCCAGCGGGCTGCCAGTGAATCGACATGGACGACGACGCGTTCGCGCGCGCGGGGCTTCGCTGCGACGTCGACGGGTCCGTTCACCTTCACCTCCCGATGCGATCAGATCACTTCGGCAGTTTGTTCCCGCCACTCGCACCGAATACCCGGCTGACTGGAACTTACGCCCGATTGCGGCCGCGGTGGGCCGAAATCAGGCGGTTTTCCTGCAGGTATGCCGTACTGTGACCTGTCTATCGGCCGGAGGGCGGGAAATATATCAACACGCCCTCCTGGACGACCGTGGCGATCACTTGCCCGGCCGGGTCGAAGAAATGCCCGGTGCCCAACCCGCGTGAATCCGCGGCCACCGGCGACGATGTCGAGTACAACACCCAGTCGTTGAAGTTGACCTGCCGGTGAAACCAGACGGAATGGTTGGCGGACGCGGCGAAGATGCGGTCGAAACCCCAAGACAGCCCGTGGGTGGTGATGACGGAGTCCAGCACCGTGGTGTCGGAGGAGAACAGCATGGTCGCGGTGTGCAGGACGGGGTCGTCGGGCACCGAGCCCAGCGCCTTCATCCAGACCCTGTTGTGCGGCAGCCGCTCACCCTTGTCGCGCATCACCCAGGACGGGTCGTTGGTGAAGCGCCATTCGATCGGCTGCAGGGCGTTGACGAAGTGCGGGACGGTCTTCTCGTAGCCGCGCAACAACTCGCCGAGCGGCGGCTGCGTGTGGGGCTGTGGCACCTGCGGCGGGTCGACGGCGTGCTCCAGGCCGGGTCCGCCCTGCATGTACGAGATCAGCGCCGAGGACAACACGACCCCGTCCTGCACCGCGTCGACGCGCCGGTTGGCGAAGCGGCGCTCGTCCCGCAGCCGCACCACGTGGAATTCGATGTCCTTGGCGGTGTCTCCGCCGTTGATGAAGTGCACCGACAACGCGCTGGGCGGCAGGTCGTCGCGGTTCAGCGTGCGGCTGCCGGCGACGAACGACTGCGCCATGAGCTGACCGCCGAAGGTGCGCATCGGGTTCTTGCTGGGATGGGAACCGAGGAAGCGGTCGTCGGATACGCGGTTGAGGTCCAGGACGGCCAGCAGTTCCTCGAAATCAGAAGTGGTCTTTATCGCGGCCCCTCCTCCTAGGCTGGCTAGACGTCGTCCTCCCCGATCCGGTGCACATGGATCAGGTTTGTCGACCCTACTGTGCCAGGTGGCGCGCCCGCGACGATGACCACCAGGTCACCGCGCTTGTAGCGACCGAGCTCGAGCAGCGACTTGTCGACCTGGCGGATCATGCCGTCGGTCGACGTCATCATCGGGACGATGAACGTCTCGGTGCCCCACGTCATGGCGAGCTGGCTGCGCACCTCGGGCCACGCGGTGAAGGCGAGCAGCGGCAGCGGGGTGTGCAGGCGCGCCAGCCGCTTGACCGTGTCGCCGGATTGGGTGAAGGCGACCAGGGCCTTGGCGTCGAGCCGCTCGCCGATGTCGCGGGCGGCATACGAGATCACGCCGCGCTTGGTGCGGGGCACGTGCGTCAACGGCGGTGCGGCCGTGGAATTCTCCTCGACCGCGCACACGATTCGCGACATCGTCCGGACGGCCGCCAGCGGATACTTGCCCACCGACGTCTCCCCCGACAGCATCAGCGCGTCGGCGCCGTCGAGCACAGCGTTGGCGACGTCGGAGGCCTCGGCTCGGGTGGGCCGCGAGTTTTCGATCATCGAGTCGAGCATCTGGGTCGCCACGATGACGGGTTTTGCGTTCTCCCTTGCGATTTGGATCGCCCGCTTCTGCACCAGCGGAACCTCTTCGAGCGGCAGCTCGACACCCAGGTCGCCGCGCGCCACCATGATGGCGTCGAACGCCAGCACGATGGCTTCCAGATTGTCGACGGCTTCGGGCTTTTCCAGCTTGGCGATCACCGGTACCCGCCGCCCGATCCGGTCCATCACCTCGTGCACCAACTCGACGTCGGACGGCGAGCGCACGAACGACAGCGCGACCAGGTCGACGCCCAGGTTCAGCGCGAAGGTCAGGTCCTCGATGTCCTTGTCCGACAAGGCAGGGGCGGACACGTTCATGCCGGGCAGCGAGATGCCCTTGTTGTTGCTGACCGGGCCGCCCTCGACGACGGTGCAGACCACGTCGTCGCCGTCGATGGCGTCGACCACCAGGCAGACCTTGCCATCGTCGACCAGGACGCGGTCACCGACCATCGAGTCCTTGGCCAGCTTTTTGTAGGTGGTCGAGACGCGGTCGTGGCTGCCGTCGCATTCGGCGACGGTGATGCGGACCGTTTCCCCCTCGGCCCAGAACGTGGGCCCGCTGGCGAAGCGCCCCAGCCTGATCTTGGGGCCCTGAAGGTCGGCGAGTACACCAACCGCGCGCCCGGTCGTGTCGGAGGCCGCCCGCACCCGGTCGTAGGCGGCCTTGTGATCGGCGTAGTCGCCGTGGCTGAAGTTCATTCGAGCGACGTCCATTCCGGCCTCTACCAGCGCCAGAATCAGTTCGTCGGAGTTTGTTGCCGGGCCGAGGGTGCAGACGATCTTCCCGCGTCTACTCACGGCGAACCAGCATAGTCGCGCAGGGCGAGGGCAGCCCGAGTTCACCGATTGGACGCACCGCGGCTACCCGCCGAGAACGGTCGGAACCAGCGGGAAGCCGGGCAGGTTGCGCAGCACCGTCCACGCGATCGCCACGACGGTGATAGTCACCACCGCCGGCGTCGACAGCGCCGGCCGGCCGCGCCGCCGGCGAAGCAGAATCCAGCCGGCCAGCGCCGGGATGCCCACCAGCAGGAGGACGTTGTCGTTGATGGTGGCCATCAGGTCACCGTGCAGCAGGTCGTGCGTCATGCGAAGCCCACCGCACAGCGGGCAATTCCAGCCGGTGAGCCACTTGAACGGGCACTGCGGATACACCGAATTCGTGTCGTGCGGGTCGACCAGTGCGACGTAACCGACCGCACCGGCCAGCAGCGCGCCGGTGCCGGCCGCGGCGTACGCGCGACGACGGGGTGGCCCGTGCCGCAACTGGTCAGGCACGCTTTTCAGCATGCCAGACCTCAGGAGGCTAAGGGTCTTCGTCGTCGTCCCCGCAGCCCAGGAATCGTTCGGGGTGGTGAAATCCATTGGTTCTGGGTTGGCCGTGATCGAGGTGGGGCGGGGGTAGCCATTCGGTTTCGCCGCGGGCGTTGGTTTGGGTGGTCCAGCCTTTGTCGGCAAGTCGGTTGTGGGGGCCGCAGGCCAGGGTGAGGTCGTCGATGTCGGTGCGGTGGGTGGTGGCCCAGCCGCTCACGTGGTGGACCTGGCTGTGGTAGGCCGGGGCGTTACAGCCCGGTTTCGTGCAGCCACGATCCTTGGCGTACAACATGATTCGCTGCGCGGGGGAGGCCAGCCGCTTGGTGTGGCGCAGCGCCAGGGCTTTGCCATTGTCGAAAATTGCGAGGTAATGATGGGCGTGGCTGGCCATGCGGATCACGTCCGACATGGGCAGCCGCGAGCCACCACCGGTGAAGCCCTTGCCCGCGGCGGCCTCCAGGTCCTGCAGGGTGGTGGTGACCACGATCGACACCGGCAGGCCGTTGTGGCAGCCCAGCTCGCCTGACGCCAACAGGGCGCGCAGCCCGGCCAGCAGGCCATCGTGATTGCGCTGAGCCTGGCTGCGGGTGTCGCGGCGCACCGCGTCCTCATCGGGTGTTTGGTCGATGACGGGTGTGTCGTCGTCGGGGTTGCACGCCCCGGGGGCGGCCAGTTTGGCCAACACCGGTTCGAAGGTGGCCCGCGCCTCGGGGGTCAGATAACCGGTGATGGGCGACATCCCGTCGTATTGCTCTTTGCCGATCGTGATGCCGCGTTTGCGGGTGCGCTCGGCGTCGCTGAGCTCCCCATCAGGATTGAGCCAGTCCATGATCCGCTGGGCGTAGCGGGCCAACTCGTCGGGGCGATATTGGCCGGCTTTGTCCGCCAGGTCAGCGTCGGCGGCCTCCCGGGTTGGCAGGTCCACCTCGGCGGGCAGATGGGCGAAGAAGCTGCGGATCACCCTGATATGCCCGTCACCGATCAGCCCCCGGCGTTGGCCGGCCGCCGTCGCATGCAATTGCGGCGCCAGCGGCTCGCCGGACAGCACCCGGCGTTCACCTAAGTCCTCGGCTTCGGCGATGCGCCGGCCGGCCTCAGCATTGGTGATACGCAATCGATCGGCCAATACCGAGCGCAACGTGCCACCCAGCTCTTGCTCGTCGGCCTGCGCGACAACCTGATTGATCAATGCGTGCTGCGGGGCGCGCAGTCGGCGAGTCTCCCGTTCGAGCCGCTCCAACAACACCAGCCGCTCAGGCGAGGTCAACGCGTCATACGCATGCCCCAGAATGCGCGAGACCACCGCACCCAGCGCGTCGAAGTCCTCCTGAACCTCCTCACGGCTCGTCGCACCCATACCCCAGACACTACGAACGACCACTGACAAAAACCGCCCAAATGTGACTACTGAAACCACAGTGACACAAGGGATTTACAGAGATTCGCCGGCCGGGGCGAGCGGCCATCGTGGTCGCCGACAACAGGTCCGCAACAACTCGACGCTGCGCGAGCTCAGTGCTAGCGGCCCCTTCTGTTCCTTAGTCGCAAGCTGAGTCGCCGCCGGTTTGAGCTGGGAGTGCGCGACGTCGTGGTGTCATCGGCGGAGGTTTCCTCAGCGGTCTCGTCAGCCGCGTCTTCCGGCTCCGCCGACTCTGAATCAGCTTCGGGCGCTTCGGGCTCTTCGGCGTCTAGCTCTTCGGCGTCTAGCTCTTCGGCTTCGGCGGCCTCCGTAGCAACGGCCTCCGCCCTCATGGCCTCAGGCTTCGGCGGTTCGCTCTCGATCGCTTCTGCCACAGCGGCTTCCGCGTCCACGGCTTCTGGCTCTTCAGCCTCGGTCTCTTCGGCCTCGCCTTCTTCGGCGGTGTCTTCGGCTTCGCCCTCCGGCTCCTCGGCCACAGCCTGCGGTTCTTCGGCCTCTGGCTCTTCGGCTTCGCCCTCCGGCTCCTCGGCCGCAGCCTGCGGTTCTTCGGCCTCTGGCTCTTCGGCTTCGCCCTTCGGCTCCTCGGCCGCAGCCTGCGGTTCTTCGGCCTCTGGCTCTTCGGCTTCGCCCTTCGGCTCCTCGGCCACAGCCTGCGGTTCTTCGGCCTCTGGCTCTTCGGCTTCGCCCTTCGGCTCTTCGGCCTTTTCACCGTCGGCGTCCGGCTCGGCTTCCGTTTCTTCAGCTTTGGGCTCAGGTTCAAGCCCTTCGGCTTCAGGCTCAGCAACCGCGGCCTCCGTAGCGACAGCCTCGGCGGTTTCAGGCTCTTCCGTTTCCGGTTGGGCGACTTGAGCCTCGGCGGTTTCAGCCTCTTCGGCCTCCACCTTCGGAACTTCGGCGTCGGCTTCTACGGTCTCGGCCTCGGCTTCCGCCCCTGC
>Ga0335069_10013395_pt1 | contig 11513 bp, 4 predicted proteins | sample Lox_Sample_11_FD_206714 | JGI IMG/M metagenome (GOLD analysis project Ga0335069, IMG submission 206714) | Soil microbial communities from Loxahatchee National Wildlife Refuge, Florida, United States - Lox_Sample_1.1 | ecosystem: Environmental > Terrestrial > Soil > Wetlands | place: USA: Florida... | reverse complement strand
CCACAATCCGCATCCTCAGAATCCAACGCCTTTTCGATCCGCGCCCTCCCTTGCGCCGCCCCGGCTGAGGCTGTGCTCATCCCGTTCTCGGCGTTTCCCGCACCCAGGAACGAACTGGAAACCCGTGGCGATTTCGTCCAACGCCTGGTAGCTGCGTTGCGCTCGCGAGGGACTCTGGAATCGGAATTGTTCCTCTACGTCCCGCGGCTCCATCGCGGCGGTGCAAATCAGAAGGTCGCCGCGCACGCCCAAGACTGGAGTCCGAAGCAGGGCCTCGGTGTGTGGCCCAGCCGCGAACCACCCAAGCTCTGGACCAAAGAGGAGTTCATGGCGCTGAACCCGGGTGATCAACTGCGGCCCCTTATGGATCTCGTCTTTCACATCACGCGCAAGACGGCGCAGCGCGAAGTGACCGAGTCCCTGCGAGGCCTGGGAGCGATGCTGGAGTTTCTCATGCCCGCCGGCGATGCCGATTTCTTCAAACGGTCGAAGAACCTGCTGCAGCCGATGCTCAAGGAACCGGTCTTCCAAAGTTTCAAGCTCCTGGTTCCGCTGCTCGACGCGGCTGCTATCGAGGGCGCGGAATTCGATCAGCTTTCGCGCTGGCTCTGCGGAGCCCGTGCCTACGTGTGGGAAAGCGACGGGGACCATGGCACGCTGATCCTGTCCCTCGCGCCGTTGGCTCCCCTCCTGGAGTCGCTCGGGGCCCGCCGCTTGCCCGATGCCCCCGGTGAGTGGCGCGTGCCCCTGGCGCAACCAGTTCGGAGTTGAACCGAGTTTCCACGTTACAACAAGATATACTGGGGTTCACGATTTACCTATGGGTTTCTCCCCAGGGGAGTTGGTCGGCGACTACGAAATACTCGGGTTGCTTGGGTCCGGCGGTCACGGCCAGGTCTATCGCGTCCGCAATGTGATCTCCGATCGCCAGGAGGCGATGAAGGTCGTCCTGCACGAGGCCTCCAAGCAGGCCCAGCTCGCCGAGCGGTTCCTGCGCGAAATCAAGTTGCACGCCCGGCTGCATCACCCCAACATCACTTCCCTCCACGCGGCGCTGAAACTCAACGACCAGATCGTCATGGTTCTGGAGTACGTCGAAGGCGTCAGCGTCACGGAAATGCTCAGCAAAGGGCCGATCGACTGCGACCAGGCCACCGCCATCATCTCCCAGGTTCTAGCCGCGCTCGATTACGCACACCAGCACGGTGTTCTCCACCGCGATGTGAAGCCCGACAACATCATCGTCAATCCCAAGGGCGTCGCCAAGCTGACTGATCTGGGCATCGCCAAATCAGATGCGGTGGAAAATCTCACGGAAACCGGCGGGCTGGTCGGGTCCTTCAACTATATGTCGCCCGAACAGATTCGGAGTCTCGCGCCCGACGCCCGCTCGGATATTTACTCGGTCGGCATCACGCTGTACGAAATGGTTACCGGGGTTGTGCCGTTCGACGGGCCGAGCGAATGGGCTGTCATGCGCGCGCATCTGGAGAAAGAAGCCAAACCGCCTTGCGAGGTGAACCCTGATGTCTCCATGGCCCTCTCCGCTGTCATCTTGAAGGCGATGGCGCGCAAGCCCGAGGATCGCTTTCAATCCGCGAAAGAGTTCCGGCAGAGTCTGGAGAAGGCAATCGGCCAGTTTCGAACGTCCCCATCCGGGCGCATGGCCAAAGTGCCCACTCCCCCAGCACCTGCGCCTACTCCCGCTCCGCCGAAGCCCCGTCCCATCGCGAAGCGACTTTGGATTGCCGCGGCTGCCTTGGCCGTCCTGTGCGTCCTCGGCCTGGTTGCTCTTCTTCGCACACGAACCAGCCCGCTCGAATCCGTCGCCGTTTTGCCCTTTACCAACGTCAGTGGGGATCCTAGCGCCGCGTACTTGAGCGACGGCGTCGCCGAAAATCTCATCAATAGCTTGGCCCAGGCCCCCGCGCTCTCGGTCCGGTCCTTCAGCTCCGTACAGCGCTACAAAGGTAAGGACCTGGATCCGCAAGCGGTGGGCCGCGAGCTCAATGTGAAGGCTCTGGTGACGGGCCGCCTCCGCCAGCAGGGCGACAATGTCTCCATTGACGCCGAGCTGATCGACGTTGCCAACAATCGCCAACTTGCGGGCTATGCTTACAGCCTGAAAATTGCCGGCTTGGCCGGTGTCGAAAGCGAAATCTCTCAAGGGATCTCCAAGAAACTGCGGTTCCCGTTGAGCGCGCCCGAACAGGAGCGCATCGCCCGTCGTTCCACCGGCAATCCTGCGGCTTATCAGCTCTATCTGCAGGGACGCTACGAATGGAACCGCGGCACTCTGGAAGGCTTGCAGCGTAGCATCGAGATTTTCCAGGAAGCCTCGCAAAAGGATTCCCGCTTCGCTCTCGCCTACGCCGGTCTTGCCGATTCCTATGCTTCGCTCGCCGACTACAACGTCCTATCGGCGCTCGAAGTCATGCCGCGCGTGAAGGAGGCCGCCGGCCAAGCGCTGGCGCTCGACGACTCGCTCGCCGAAGCCCACAATTCGCTCGCCTGGGTGAGCTTCATCTACGACTGGGACTGGCCCGCTGCCGAGCGCGAGTTCAAGCGCGCCATCGCGCTCAATGCCAGCGACGCAACCGCCCATCTCCGCTACGGCGAGTTCCTCATGGCGCAAGGGCGGTTCGACGAGTCCCTGGCCCAAATCCATCAGGCCAGCGATCTCGACCCTCTCTCTCCGGCCATCAATCTGGCTTTGGCGACGCGCTCCTATTACGCCGGCCGCTACTCCGACGCTGTCGACCAGTGCGAAAAAGCGCTCTCGCTGGACACCTCGTTCGTGCCCGCTCACACATATCTTGGGCGCGCCTACGAGTTGAAGGCAGACTACACAGGCGCACTCGCTGAATTCCGCAAGGCCGTCCAGCTGTCCGGCGAAGATACGAGTGCTCTGGCTGCCCTGGGATACGCCGAAGCCGTTTCGAATCAGAGTGATGCAGCCCGGAAAGTGCTGCAAGAACTGGATCAGCGCTCCCACCAGACCTATGTCCAGCCGATGTGGCGCGCCGCTCTTTACATGGGGCTGGGAGACGCCGATCAGGCCTTCGACTGGCTGCAAAAAGCCTACCAGGACCGTTCCGGATGGCTGGTTTACCTCCGCGTTGACCCGCTGTTCGCGCCGCTCCGCTCGGATGCGCGGTTCGCTGCCCTGCTGCATCGCATCGGACTCGGGTCTTGAAGAAAGCCTCTAGTTTCTTCACTTTCAGCCGATAACTAGAACAGCGACTCTCCATGAGCTTAGCTGGAAGACTATCTGCGGGCTTACTCTGCCTGCTGGCGGCGCAATCAGCGACTGCGCAGCAGTACGGCTTCCGCCACTACGGCAATGCCGAAGGCCTGCAGAATCTGGTTGTTCTATCGCTAGCCCAGGATCACGAAGGCTACATTTGGGCGGGATCCGAAGGCGGTTTGTATCGCTATGATGGCACGCGCTTTCGCCTGATGGGGCCAGGGGAAGGGCTGCCTTGCACCGCCGAAGCACAGGCGTTGCATGTGACTCCGGACGGCGCGCTGTGGGCCAGCACCTGTGCGCAACTCTTCCGCTTCGACGGGCAGAGGTTTCATAGCGTCAGCGGGTTAAGCGAAATGCTTTCGGGCGGGCAGAAGTTGGCTGACGGAAATGACGGCCACGTACTTGTGGCGGCTTCATCGGGAGTTTATGAGGCAGGTCCAATTGGATCGGACAGGGCCTATTCGTTGCGGCCCTATCGTTTAGGATCCGCGGTAGACGGCAAGCCGGTTCGCTCTCTCTTCCGCCATGGCTCCGAACTTTGGATCGGTTGCGGCGATCGGGTGTGCGTGAGCCAATCGGGGCGGGTCTCGGTCTACGGAGCCGACGAGGGATTGCCGGCGGATCATTGGGACGGGATCGGTGTTACAAAGGACGGGTCGGTTTGGGTGCGGAGCCCGCGGTGGTTGTACCGCAGGCCGCCGGGCGCGAAGAAGTTTGTACAGGGAAACGCGGACCTGGCCGGAAGCATGTTCTGGGGTGCAGTGCAGGTGGGTCACGACGGCTCTCTAATGATCCCGACCGATCGGGGACTGGCCATCTTTAACGGAGGGTGGAGAACCGTCGACGATCGCGTCGGCCTTCGCACCGCGATGACAAGTTCTGTCCTGGAAGATCGCGAGGGGTCGCTGTGGATCGGGCTCATCGGCGCCGGGCTGGCGCGCCGCCTGGATGCGCGGTGGGAGTCCTGGACCAAAGCGCAAGGTCTGCCCTCCGATCTGATCTGGAATATCTACCGTGATAAGAAGGGCGCGCTCTGGGTGGGAACCGCGAGAGGCTTGGCCCGCCTGGATGGCAGCGCACCGCCTAAAGTCTGGGATGCACCGCGCGGTTTGGGCGGAGATACGGTGCGCTGGATCGGCGAAACTTCCGACGGCTCCATCTGGACGGTGACCAAACCAGGAGGCCTGGCACGCATCGATGGCGCCGGCAAGGCCCGGGTTGTGGGCGAATCCGACGGATTGGCTTGCCAGACGCTGAACCGGGGATGGGTGGATCACCTGGGCCGAATCTGGCTCGCAACTTCCTGCGGAGTCTATCGCAACGACAAGCCGAAGGCCTCCTTGCGCTTCGTCCGGATCGAGCAGCCGGACTCACTGCAGCGCACGGCCTGGGCTGTAGTCGAAGACCATCAGGGAACGATGTGGTTCACCAATCCGGACGGTCTGTGGAGCCTGCGTGATGGCGAGTGGCGTAAGTACACCAAAGCCGAGGGCCTTCTCAGCGACAATCCCTACGTGATCACCGTAGCGCCGGATGGGGCGTTATGGCTGCGCCACCGCTTTAACGCCGGCGTTGAACGATTGGAGTTCTCTGGCCGCCGTTTGATTCGCTCGACGCCGATGGTGCCGGTGGATCCGGCGTCTACCGAGGTCACGGATTTCGCGGGCTTCGACGCGCTTGGACGTTTCTGGCGCGGTACCGCCAACGGAGTGGCCGTATTACAAGGAAAAACGTGGATTCAGCTGACGACCGAGGATGGCCTGGTTTGGAACGATTGCGACGGCGAAGCCTTCTGGGCCGACTCGGACGGAGGCGTGTGGATTGGAACCAGCGGCGGCCTGGCGCATTTCCAGCCTCGCGGCGACAACCGGATCGAGCAGCCGGTCGCGGAACCGGTGATCACTTCGTTGGAAGTCCGCCCTAGCCCGCGTCTGGCGCGAATCACCTTTTCCTCACTGAGTTTCCGCAGCGAGCAGCTGGCGAAGTTCGCCTACCGGTTCGATGATGGGCCATGGACCGAAACCGCGGAGCGAACCGTCTCCATCGCCGGCCAGTCGCCGGGGCGGCACCGGATCGAAGTTAACTCTTGGATACGCAACCATCGGGCCTCCGCCAAAACAGCGATTGCTGAATTTCAGGTGCCACCGATGTGGTCGGAAACCTGGTGGTTCCAGTCTGTTTTGCTGCTGCTGGCGGCCGCCGCGGCTTGGAGCCTGCTGGTGTGGAGGCATCGTGTTCTACGAGCGCGCAATCGCGAATTGGAGGAAGCCGTGCGGAAGCGTACCGCCGAACTCGAAGCCGAACGCGCGAAGGTCCTGGAAGAAAAGAAAAGGGCCGATGACGCCAACCAGGCCCGAGGCCGGTTCCTGGCGCAAATGAGTCATGAGATCCGGACGCCGCTCAACGGCATCATCGGGCTCAGCCGCTTGCTCGAGGAAGTGCAGGATACTTCCGAAGTGCAGCATACCGCGCACTTGCTTCGCTCATCCGGCGACACTTTGCTGCGTGTGATCAACGACATTTTGGATTTCTCGAAAATCGACGCCGGCAAGCTGGAACTGGAGGTCGCGCCCTTCCGGCTGCGCGAGAGCCTGGAAGACTGCGCCGGTCTCTTCCAGGCCAAGGCTTCTGAGAAAGGGCTGCGTCTGGCCTGCGACCTCGCGCACGAACTTCCCGCATGGGTTGCCGGCGACGAGACGCGTCTTCGGCAGGTAGTGCTGAATCTGATATCGAATGCGGTGAAGTTCACCAGCGCTGGAGAAGTCGCGCTGTCGGCCGTCTTGGAACAGCAGGGCGGAACGTCTTTTCGTGTGCGCGTGCAGGTTCGGGACACCGGGATCGGCATCGCGGCCGGCGAACTGCCGCATCTGTTCCACTCGTTCTCGCAGGCGGACGCATCGATCAGCCGCCGTTTTGGAGGAACTGGATTGGGCCTGGCCATTTCCAAGCGGCTAGTTGAGCTGATGGGAGGGACCATCCAGGTGGAATCGCAACCGGGAAAAGGGACGTGCTTCTGTTTCACCATTGAGCTTGCCGCGGCCAATGAACCGCCTCCGGTTGCCCCCGTTTCGGCACCGGATGTCTCTACGCGCAACCTGAAGGTATTGGTCGCGGAAGATAACCTGGTGAACCAAAGGGTGGCGCTCAAGCTGCTCGAGAGGCTGGGCGTGAAGGCGGACCTGGCATGCAACGGCCGGGAGGCGGTCGAGGCGGCCCGGCGAGTTCATTACGACCTGATTCTGATGGACATGCAGATGCCGGAGGTCGACGGCCTGGAGGCGACCCGGCAAATCCGTACTTTCCCGGTGGAAGAGCAACCCATGATCTACGGCCTCAGCGCCCACGCCACCGCGGAGCATCGGGAGGACTGCCTGAAGGCGGGAATGAATGGCTATCTCACGAAACCCATTGAAACAAATAAACTTTGGGATGTGATTGCCGAGGCCGCCGCCCAGCCGGACCGGGGCCTTCCGTCCCGGTCTTAGGCCCCGTGCGGCGCTGCATGCCGACCCGGCCTCCCCTTGCATGCAAGCAATTTCTTTGTCATCATAAAAGGCACGCCTCGTGTCGCGGCGGAGGGTGGAATGACCCGAAAATGTATCCTCTGTATGGTCGGTTGGTTGTTGATGGTTCCGGCTTGCATGCAAGCCTTGCCCCCGCCTCCTCAGCAACCAGCTGCGGCTAGTGCCCCGACGGCCGCTTCGGAGCGGGCGCTGCTGGACAAATATTGCGTCACCTGCCATAGCGACAAGCTCAAGAGCGGTGGGTTGACCCTCCAGTCGGCGGATGTGAATAGCATCCCGGCGGGCGCCGAGACCTGGGAGAAGGTCATCCACAAGCTCCAATTGGGCGCGATGCCGCCGCAGGGCATGCCGCGGCCGGACAAGGCGACGGTGGATGGCTTCGTTTCGTGGCTGGAGACTTCGATCGACCGGGCCGCTGCTGCGCAGCCGAATCCGGGCCGGGCTACGGTCCATCGGCTGAACCGGACCGAATACGCCAACGCGGTCCGCGACGTTTTGGGCCTGGAGATCGATCCCTCTGCGCTGCTCCCGGCCGACGACGAAAGCTACGGTTTCGACAACATCGCCGACGTGCTGAAGACCTCGCCGTCGCTACTGGAGCGGTACATGTCGGCCTCCTGGAACGTCAGCCGTCTGGCGGTCGGCGACCCGAGCATTGCCGCCGACACGGCGACGTATCGGGCCAAGCCCGATCTTTCGCAGAACCAGCACATGGAAGGTCTGCCGCTGGGAACGCGCGGCGGCATGTCGATCCGCCATTATTTTCCGCTGGACGGTGAGTACGTGTTCAAAGTCCGCCTATGGCGCGCGACGGCCGACATCATCAAAGGCCTGGAAGAGCAGCACCAGGTGGAGATCAGCGTGGACGGAGTTCGCGTGAAGCTGGTCACCGTCGGAGGCAAGGAAGACCAGGAGCTGAGCTATTCCAACTCTGGCAAATCGGCCTCGGAGATCGATCAGCGGCTCACCGTCCGTGTGCCGGTGAAGGCGGGCCCGCGCACCGTGGTGGCGACTTTCCTGACCGACAGCGAGGCGCAGGACGACAGCATTCTGGAGCCGTTCGAACGGGCCAATCTGGATGCTCTGGATTTCCGCGGGCTGCCGGTTGTGGATCGCGTGAGCGTTACAGGTCCTTTGAAGGCAACCGGGCCTGGCGACACGCCGAGCCGGCGTCTGATTTTCGTATGCCGTCCCACGACACGCACCGAAGAGCTACCCTGCGCGCGGAAGATCATCTCCAGCCTGGCGCGGAAAGCTTATCGCCGGCCGGTCTCCGACGACGACATGGAATCTCTGCTCAGCTTCTACCAGCGCGGGCGCAACGAAGGCGGGAATTTCGACGCCGGGATCGAGGCGGCCATCCAGCTCATCCTGGCCAGCCCCGAATTTCTGTTCCGGTTTGAGCCCGATCCGCCCGCTTTGGCAAAGGGCGCAGTGTATCGCGTCAGCGATCTGGAACTGGCGTCGAGATTGTCATTCTTCCTTTGGAGCACAATCCCCGATGACCAGCTCCTGAACCTGGCTGCTTTAGGCAAGTTGAAAGATCCGGCGGTGCTGGACCAGCAGGTCCGCCGGATGCTGGCCGATCCGCGATCCAAGTCGCTGGTGGATAATTTCGCTGACCAGTGGCTCTACCTCCGCAATCTGAAGAACATCAACCCGGATTTCGAAACCTTCCCGGATTTCGACGACAATCTGCGCCGCGCGATGAAGCAGGAGACGGACCTGTTCTTCACCAGCATCATTCAGGAAGATCACAGCGTGCTGGATCTGCTGAACGCCAATTACACGTTCATCAATGAGCGTCTGGCGCGGCATTACGGAATTCCTGGAATCTATGGAACCGACTTCCGGCGCGTGACCCTCACGGACGACCGGCGGCGGGGGCTGCTGGGCCAGGCCAGCATTCTAACTCTGACTTCGTATGCGACGCGGACGTCGCCGGTGCAGCGCGGCAAGTGGATTCTGACCAATCTGATCGGTATGCCGCCGTCGCCGCCGCCGCCCAACGTGCCGCCGCTCAAGGAAAAGGCCGAGGCCGGCAAGCCGACGTCGCTGCGCGAGCGCATGGAAGAGCACCGCAAGAACCAGCCCTGCGCCGGTTGCCACCGGGTGATCGATCCGGTTGGGTTCGCTTTTGAGAATTTCGACGCCGTCGGTCAGTGGCGAGCCACCGACGAAGGCGTGAAAATTGATCCTTCCGGCGTCATTTTTAACGGCGCGAAGGTGGACGGGCCCGTGGCTTTGCGCGACATGTTGACCAGCCACCCCGAAATGTTCGCGGGCGTGCTGACCGAAAAGCTCATGACCTACGCACTCGGCCGCGGCGTTCAATATCATGACATGCCGGTGATTCGCGGGATTCTGCGCGACGCCGGCCGCAACAATTACAAATTTTCGTCGATAGTTCTAGGGATCGTGAAAAGTACGCCTTTCCAGATGAAGGAGAAGGGCGATCCGGGTGAGACGCGGAACGAGACCGCCAGCGCCCGGCAGCAGGATTGATATTTAGGAGACCGGAAGCATGATTATCACTAAGAAACATCTTCCCCGCCGCACGTTCTTGCGTGGCATGGGCGTCACCTTGGCTCTGCCCTTGCTGGATTCGATGCTCCCCGCCCAGACGCCGCTGGCGAAGACTGCGGCCGCCAACCGGATCCGACTGGCTTATTGCTACATCCCGCATGGCGCGGTGCTGAGCAACTGGACCCCGGCGGGCGAAGGCGCGGGCTTCGAGCTTTCGCGGACGTTGAAGCCGATCGAGCCGTTCCGGGATCAGGTGGTGGTGGTCAGCAATCTGGCACACAAACTGGCCGGGCCGCTCGGCGCTGGCGACAGCGGTGGCGATCATGGCCGCTCGCCCTCGGTCTTTCTGAACGGCGTCCACCCCAAGCGAACGGAAGGTGAAGACGTACGCGCCGGCACGACGGTTGACCAGATCGCCGCAGCCGCCATCGGACAGGACACTCCGCTGCCGTCGCTCGAATTGGCTACCGAGGACATGACCGGCCTCATCGGCGCGTGCGACGTGGGTTTTAGCTGCACGTACACCAACACGATTTCCTGGCGCACGCCCACCGCGCCGCTGCCGATGGAAATCAATCCGCGCGTGGTGTTCGACCGGCTGTTTGGCGATGGCAGCAACGCCGCCGAGCGGTTGGCTCGCATCCAGCGCGAGCGCAGCATCCTGGACGCGATCACTGCCCAGATGAACCACCTGCAGCGCGGGCTGCCGGCTAACGATCGCAACCGTGTGGCCGAGTACCTGGACAACGTCCGCGAAATCGAGCGCCGCATCCAGTTGGCCGAAAAACAAAGCGCGTCGAACCTGAAGGTTCCGGCCGCGCCGATCGGCATTCCCGACGACCACGAAGAGCATTCCAAGCTGATGTTCGACCTGATGGCCGTGAGTTTCGAGGCCGACATCACGCGCGTTTCGTCGTTCATGATGGCGCGCGAAGTCAGCTACCGCACGTTCCCGCAGATCGGCGTGCCCGATCCTTTCCACGCCACTTCGCATCACCAGGACAATCCCGAAAAGCTGGAGAAGCTGACCAAGATCAACACGTATCACGTCAGCCTGATCGCTTACTTCCTGGACAAGCTGCGCAACAAGCAGGATGGCGAAGGCACGTTGCTGGATCATTCGCTGGTGCTGTTCGGCAGTTCGATGAGCAACAGCAACCTGCACAATCATTCGCCGCTTCCAGTGTTCGTTGCCGGCGGCGCTTGCGGCAGAGTGAAGGGCGGCCGTCACCTGAAATACCCGGAAGACACGCCGATGGCGAACCTTCTGGCGACCACCCTTGTGAAGGCGGGGCTGCACGACGATCACATCGGCGACAGCAACGGCCTCGTCGACTTGTAATCGGCAGGAAGGAAACGACACGCATGCGAATCGAACAGTTGACCCGGTGGTCGATGGCCGCGCTGTTGTCCGCCGCCTGCTACGCGGGTGCGACCAACGGAATTACTGCGTTGGTGGACGCCGCCAAGACGCAGGACAAGGACGCGGTCCGCGCGCTGCTCAAGCAGCATGTCGATGTGAATGCTGCCGAGCCGGACGGCACTACGGCGCTGCATTGGGCCGCGCATTGGAACGATCTGGAAACCGTCGACCTGCTGTTGAAGGAAGGCGCCAATGTGGCGGCGCTGAACCGCTACGGCGCGACGCCGCTTTCGGAAGGCGTTCGCATCGGCAGCGCTGCGCTGATCACCAAGCTGCTGGATGCCGGCGCGGACGCCAACACCACCGTAACGGCCCAGGGTGAAACTGTGCTGATGCGCGCGGCGCGCGTCGGCAATCTCGACGCCGTGAAAGTGCTCCTGGACCATGGCGCGGACGTGAACGCGCATGAGAATTTCCGCGGACAGACGGCTGTCATGTGGGCCGCCGCCGAGGGTCATACCAATGTGATCCAGGCGTTGGCTGCCAAGGGCGCCGATCTGGATGTGCGCTCCTTCGATCACGACACCACGCTGCCGAAGATGGAAGCGGGAACGCCGCTCGCGCCGATTGCGCGCGGCGGTCTGACAGCCTTGCTGTTTGCGGCTCGCGAGGGTCAGATGGATGCCGCCAAGACGCTGTTGGACGCCAAAGCGAACATCAATGTGGTGGATTCAGACGGTAACAACGCATTGGTTCTTTCGATTCTGAACAGCCACTACGACCTGGCACAGTTCCTGATCGATCGCGGGGCGGACCCGAACGTCGCGGCCAAGAACGGTAGGACGGCTCT
>Ga0335069_10013394_pt1 | contig 11513 bp, 6 predicted proteins | sample Lox_Sample_11_FD_206714 | JGI IMG/M metagenome (GOLD analysis project Ga0335069, IMG submission 206714) | Soil microbial communities from Loxahatchee National Wildlife Refuge, Florida, United States - Lox_Sample_1.1 | ecosystem: Environmental > Terrestrial > Soil > Wetlands | place: USA: Florida... | reverse complement strand
CTTGGGACTCACGTTGCCGATCTGAAAACAAAAACCCCCGCTTTCCGGGGGTTTTGAGAGCGGATGATGGGACTCGAACCCACGACCTTCTGCATGGCAACCGGACCGTTTAGACGAGCCCCTGCTTCGCTACGCCCGATGGTTGAGCCTTTTCGACGATTCTGCGTAGCGGTCCGCCTCGCTAGAAAAGCCGCCATTTGCGGACGCTTGAGGCGGGTTTAGGCACCAGTGCCTAAACCCTTCTCGGCCTCCTTGACCTTCTGCAGTTGCGACAGGAGGTCGTCTTCGAGCCCGTGGCGAACCTAGTCGCCGATCGGAACGACGAGGAACGTCCAGAGGTTCATCGTGCCGACGAGCTGACTCCGCGGTCTCGACATCGCATTGGGACTGGCCGCGCGGGGATCCAAGTCAGAGATGCTGTACGGGCTGGAGGTGCAGCCCGGCGGCCGCGCCGTTGACACGATCGTGGTTGAACGCGATCCTGATCCTCGGGTTGCTCACGACTGAGCTCCGACGCCGTCTGCGCTTCCCGTTGAAGGGGACGGGAGAGATCGGTGCGTCTGTTCGGACGTCTCGGCTTGGCGGGCTGTCGGCGTTGGCGACCGTGAGACGGCATTCGAGCCGGTTGGGAACTGCGCTGGTGGCGGTCGTTCTCGCCGCGGCGTTCGTGAGCGGGGCGGGGGGCTCCGCGAGCGGGCGGGCCGGCCCTTCAAGGGGTGGCGTGCTGCGGGCCGGCATGCTCTTCCTCGACGAGCTCTCGCACTACGCAAGGCTTCCGCCCGGGTACGACTACTTTCTCGACCCGCAAGCGGGCTACACCCCGCAAGAGATCGAGCTCTTCCGCTGTTGCCTGGCGCGCACGCTCCTCTCCTATAACGGCCATCCCACTGCTCAGGGGGGTACGGAGCTGCATCCCGACCTCGCGACCTCGCTGCCGGAGATCTCGCCGGACCGGCTGACCTGGACCTTCCACCTGAAGCGCGGGCTCCACTACGCGCCGCCGTTCGCGCACACCGAGATCAAGGCGCAGGACATCGTCCGCGCGCTCGAGCGCGACCTCTCCCCGTCGCCACGGCGGGCGGCGAATGCGATCGGCCCCAACCTCGGCAGCTACCGCTTCTACTACGTGGGCGTGATCGCCGGCGCGCAGGAGTACGCCGCGGGCAGGACGGACACGATCTCCGGCCTCGAGACACCGGACGACCACACGCTCGTCGTCCACCTGCTGCGACCGGCCGGCGACCTCGGCTACCGGCTGGCACTTCCCGCCGCCGCGCCGATCCCGCCCAGCCCTCGCGACCCCGCCGCGCGGCTGGGAGCGGCGCAGGGGCACGGCGCCGGCTACGGCCGTTTCCTGGTCTCGTCGGGGCCGTACATGATCGCTGGATCGCAGAGGCTCGATTTCTCGCTACCCGCGAGCAGGCAGAAGCCGGTCTCCGGCTACGTGTGGCGAACCGCCTCCGGCTTCGTGCACGCCACATCGCTCACTCTCGTCCGCAACCCCTCCTGGGACCCGCGCAGCGACTCGTTGCGCAAGGCCTACCTCGACCGGATCGAGTTCACGTTCGGCGGCACGCCCGCAAGGGACGCCGCCGCAGTCGACAGAGGAAAGCTGGACCTGGTGTATGACGCCAACCCACCCGTCGACCAGGTGCGCAGGTACCTAGCCGACCCGCGCTTGAAGAGACGCGTGTTCCTGACCCCGGGTGACCTTCTCTACTTCATGTCAATGAATCTCGCGCTGCCACCATTCGACGACGTGCACGTCCGGCGGGCCGTCAACTGGGCGATCGACAAGGCCGGCCTCGTCCGGCTTGCGAACTCGAAGCCCTCGTTCTTCATCGGCCCGTTGTACGGGACAGTCGCCACCCACGTCGGCGTCGACAGTGTCGAGGACAGCCTCCTGGAGGGCTACGATCCCTACGCGACACCCGCTCATGGAGGCGACCTCCAGGCGGCCCGCCGCGAGCTGGCGAAATCGCGCTACGACCGAAACCACGACGGCATCTGCGACGCCCCCGCCTGCAAGAACGTGCTCCTCCTCACCTGGAGGGATACGGCCCAGCCGGCGATGGCCGCGCTCGTCCGGAAGGATCTGAAGCGGATCGGGATCGACATCCGGATCAGAGTCCTACCGCGCAACTACTCCGACCTCGGGCACGACGACCCCCCTCGTGCCAAGGTCGCTCTCGTGATCGGGGCGCAGACCTGGGCGGACTACCCGAACGGCTCGACCTTCTTCGTGCCGAACTTCTACGGGCCCGAGCTCGCGTTCGGGAAAGTCGGCAATGCGGTACCGAACCTGTCCCTGCTCGGCGCGACGCCGGCCGAGCTGCGCAGGTGGGGCTACACGGTGCCGTCGGTCCCGAACGTGGACAGCCGGATCAACGGGTGCCTGCCGCTGCTCGGCCTCGCCCAGATCGAGTGCTGGGCCACCCTCGACCAGTACCTGATGGAGAAGGTCGTGCCCTGGGTCCCCTTCCTGCGCATCGGCTACGCCACCACGGTCTCGGGCCGGGTCACGAACCTCACCTGGGATGCCGCCAACAACGGGCTCGTACCGCTCGATCAGATCGCGGTCGAACCGAAGCGCTGAATCAAGGCGCCGCCACCGGCACCCAGACAGAGCGGCCGACGAGCGCGACTCCTCCGGGTTCCCTGCCGACCGGGATGGTGGCGACGACGCGGTTCGTCGTGGGATCGATTCGTGACACGGCCCCCGCGAGGCCGTCAGCCACCCAAACGGCCCTGGCATCGACGGCAAGACCGACCGGGGCCTCCCCCACCGGTATGTCGACAGCGACCGAGCCGGTCGCGATGTCGATCCGCGTCACCACGTTGTCGAGGTTGCTGGTCACCCAGACCGAACCGCGCCCCACGACCACACTGGTCGCCTGATGGCGCAGCGCGATCCGGTCGACGACGCGGTTCGTCCCCACGTCAACCTTGAGGACGCTCCGCCCGTCGGCGACCCAGAGCGAGTGAGCGTCGACGGCGACGCCTGTCGGGCTGCCGCCGACGGCGATCGTCTTCACGAGCGCGCCCGTGGCCGGATCGAGGCGCAGCACGGTGCCGTCGACGCTGTTCGCAATCCACACGGCGTTGACGGCGACGACGACGTCTCCGACGCCGCTCCCGAGCGAGACCGTCGCGGTGATCCTGTTGAGCCCAGGGTCGATCTGCGAGACGGTGCCGGCGAAGCCGTGCGTGACCCACACGAACCCGCCGCCGGCGGCGAGGCCGGTCGGCGCGCCACCAGCCGGGATCCTGGTCAACTCCTTCTTCGTCACGGGGTCGACCCGTGACAACGTCTGCTCGTCGAAGTTCGCCACCCAGACCGAGCCGTCGCCGACAGCAACTGCGGTCGGCCGCGCGCCGACGGCGATGCCTTGCTCGAGGCGACCGGAGCTGGCATCGATCACAGCCAGCGAGTTGACCGGCACCGATCGGAGTCGCGTCGTGCCCCGAGTGAGCTCGACAACGGCGAAGGCGGTCACGCCTGTGAGCAAGAGCAGGGCGGCCACCAGCAGCGCGCGTCGGTCGTGCTGTAGGCGCGATCTGACGTGAACTGGAGGCAGCTCACCGGGTGTAAGGAGCTCGGCCGGCGGCACATCGTCGTTGTCGGCAAGCGGCTCCACCGCGAGCGCCGGGTCCTGTACGAGGATCGCCTTCTCGAGACGCTGGAGCGCCTGGCTCGGCTCGAGCCCGAGCTCGTCGACCAGCAGCCGACGCGCCTCCCGGTAGGTCTCCAGCGCCTCAGCCTGGCGGCCACAGCGATAGAGGGCGAGCATCAGCTGGCCGCGGAAGCGCTCCCGCAGCGGATGAGCGGCGACGAGCGATTCGAGTTCGCCGACGAGTTCGCTGTGGCGACCGAGAGCAAGATCGGCCTCGATCCGCTCCTCGACGGCCGAGATACGGGCTTCCTCGAGCCGGGCGATCTCGCTCTGCGCGAACCCGTCGGAAGCGAAGTCCGCCAGTGCTGGCCCGCGCCAAAGCGCGAGAGCCTCGAGCAGTACATGAGCCGCCCGCCGAGCCCTTCTCGCGGCTAGCTCCTGCCGACCCTGGTCGACCAGCTCCTCGAAGCGGTCCGCATCCAGCTGTCCAGCCGCGACACGGATCATGTAGCCAGGCGACCGGGTCACGAGGATCGGCTCCTCTTCGCCCTGCCCGTGCCTGGCTCTGAGCGACTTGCGCAGCTGGGAAACGTAGACCTGGACGACCTTGGAGGCCGTCGCAGGTGGCCGGTCGCCCCAGAGCTCGTCGACCAGGCGATCGGTCGAGACGACCTCGTTCGCGTGGAGGAGCAAGACGGCAAGCAAGGCGCGCTGCTTCGCTCCGCCGAGCGACAATTCACGCCCCTCCGAGCGGACTTCGAGCGGCCCGAGGATCCGAAACTCCATGTCGAGACGCCAAGCGTAATCGAGCGGCCAGTCGGTCAAACCGCCCGCCTGCGAACACCGATTTAGCCGTTTCTTTACCGCCGGCAGCCGAGACTTCGTCGCTGCTTTACCACCGGGATGCAGGCTCGCGCGAACCGATCGCACCGGGCGATCGAGCAGGAGAGGAGCAGGGAGATGAAGCGCGACCGGAACCTCACGAAACAGCGCCGGCTGGCGCGCGCTCTCGAGCGCGCCGCCGCGCCCGAGCGTCCGTTCATGGGTCGGGGACCGCGGTACCTCGTCCAGCCGAGCGTCACGCTGGCATGCGCACCCTCGCTGCAGGCGATTGCGACGGCACTGCGGGAAGACGCGCGCGTGCTCAATGAGGATGGGCTTGGCGCGGTACTGACGTTCATCACCGACGGCGCGTCGCCGTTCTTTGGCCGTGATGTGACAGAAGCATTGCGCGAGGCAGTTCGTCTCCAGCACCTCGTCATCGACGCAAAGCCTGCCGTCTCTCCCCCGCTCCCGCTCGAGTCGAGAGAAGCCCAGGTTCCCGGTCCGATGGTCGTGACGAGCTGACCTCGAATGCCAGAAGTCTCAGCCGAACAAGTACGCGCCCCAAAGAAGAATGGAGATGTCATGCCTCGCACACTGATCACGATCGCCGCCGTTGCGACGGCGCTCGCACGCCCCGCCGGTACACGGTTCCGGCGGCGGCCCGTAAGAGGCTCAGCCGCAGCCGCCGCGCTCGTCCTCGGCCTCGTTGCCCTGGCCTTTCAGTTCAGCTCAGCCGCGAGCGCTCGAAGCACGAGCAGTTCTTGTGCCGATCCAGTGACCAGCACTCCCACGGGCCCTGCGACCGTGTCGGCTGCCTCGACGCCGTATGGCAGCGTGCTCGTGGTCGGTTCAGGCGACTATTCGGGTTGTTCCTTGTACCTGCTCACGTCGGACCAGCTCCATCCGCTTACCGGCGCGCACTTCGCGTGTAGCGACGGCCCGAACGCGATAGGTTCGCCTTGCGACACCGTCCTCTGGCCGGCACTGCTCACCAACGGTGCCCCCATCGCAGGACCAGGGGTCAACCCCAAACTGCTCGGGACGGTGACCCGCACCGACCTGCCCGGCATCTCGTCGGCGCACCAGGTGACGTACGCCGGTCAGCCGCTGTACCGGTTCTTCCTCGACGAAATGCCGGGGGAAACGGAAGGGGCCAACTTGTTCGACCCGGTGACCAGCCCCACGGGCATCTGGTACCTGGTCGAGCCGAATCGAGGCCGTCCCGCACCAGGTACGGCTCAAGTGCAACTCGAGACCGCTCCGGTCGGAGGCACCGGGCCCGACAGTACCGTCCTGGCCGCAACGATGAACGATGACTTCAGCCTCTTCCCGAACGCGAGCTTCCCCGTCTACACCTTGAGCCCGGACCGTGGTTCCTGGAGCAGCTCTACCCACATGGACCAGGAAAGCGCCTGCCAGACGTTGTGTCCCCAGTACTGGCCGCCGGTCCTCACCTCCGGGCGGCCCGAAGCCGGCCCCGGCATCGACCAGCACGCGCTCGGGATGACCATGAGGCCCGACGGCACCCAACAGGTGACCTACAAGGGGCGACGCCTGTACCTGTTCGCCGACGACGCCTACATACCCGGCTTGGCGTACAACGGCGGAACGGCTGCCATCAACGGAGCGGGTGCTGAGACCCTATGGGGCGTGTTCAACACGATCCCACCGTCGTCCTAGCACTTCTTCTGTATCCCCGAGCTGACCGAAAGCCCCGGCCGACCTAATCGACCGGGGCTTTCCCATCTCCTGGCTCGGCCGGGTGCGCAACCCTTTGCCAACGCCGCTTTCGCGGTCTGCCGTGCGACCTTCCCGCCCCGACCCGCGGCAAACCTGCCAACCTCACCGGGATTGCCGTTCGGGGACCCAAGCATTCACTTCCACGCCCCGGATGGCGGTCTCGGCCCACGTCGAGCCAGTGCTCACCAAAGCCGCGAAACGGTCTTTCGAGCGGGCAGCCGAACGTGGATGACGCCGAATAGGTCAGCTGGTCGCCGTCGCCAGACGCTGTCTCGCGCCCCCGCTGTAAACGACTTCCTGCGACCGGCCGCCTCGTGCGGCCGTTCGTTTTCCAGGATCTCAGCCGATTCCGGGCCGACGGTCACCGAGGCAGCCCGGATTGGTCGAGGTCGGCGAGAAGCAGTGGCGCGAGGGCCGCCGGCCTCGCCCACCGCGTTTCGTCTACCGAACGTCTACCAGCCGCCGGCGGTGGCAACTCTTTGAGAATCGCCTGCGCAAGTTCGATTCTTGAGCCAGCCTATACCGGGCCTATAGCGGGCGTTGAGCCCCGCCTTCTAGTAACGGCCTTGGTGGGTCGCGCTGGGCGACTCTCAACGGGAGGTCAGGGATGAGACCGCTATTGGGCCGCAGGTGGAGGCGGCTTACCTTGCTCGCCGTCGCGGTGTTCGCCCTCGCTGGAGGGGTCGCCTACGCGACGATCCCGAGCAGCGGCGGCGTCTTTACGGCGTGCATGTTGAAGGCGACGGGGACGATTCGGATCATCGACCCTTCGTTGCCTGCGACGAGTCCGCTTGGGCATTGCGATTCGAAACTGGAGGCGCAAATCAGCTGGAACATGGCCGGCCAACCCGGCCCGGCAGGGCCGAAGGGCGACACCGGCCCGGCAGGACAGAAAGGAGACACCGGCGCAACTGGCGGAACCGGGCCGGCCGGTCAGCCCGGTGCAAACGGAAAGGACGGAACCAACGGCACCAACGGTGCCGACGGCACCAGCGTGACTAGCACGGCGCTCGCGCTCGCCGATCCCAACTGTCCCTTCGGCGGCTCGCAGTTTAGCGCCGCAGGCGGCAACTTGACCTACGCGTGCAACGGCGCCGACGGCGCAAGCGTCACAAGCCAAGCGCTCAACCCCGGCGACGATGCCAACTGTCCGAACGGCGGCTCCCAGTTCACCGTCCCTGACCCGCCGGGAGCCAAGCCAGAAAACCCCGGCGGGAAGAGCGGAAACGGGACCACCACCTATGCCTGCAACGGCAAGGACGGAACCAACGGCACAAACGGTACGAACGGTACGAACGGTAACGACGGCATCAGCGTGACAAGCACGGCGCTCGCGGTCGGCGATCCCAACTGTCCCTTCGGCGGCTCGCAGTTCAGCGCCACAGCGAACAGCGTCACCTACGCATGCAACGGCGACAAGGGCGACAAGGGCGACCCGGGCACCGCGGGGCCGGCAGGCCCAGCAGGCACCCAAGGCCCGCCCGGGACCGATGGTGGAACGCCGCTGATCGGCGGGAGTACGGGCTTGAACGGTCTAGGTCCCAATAACTTCATGGGAATGTTCATGGACGTCACCGTCATCCCGGAGGCATCGATCCAGATGGACATGCCGGCTGCCGGGACGGTCAAGGACTTCTACGTCCGAGCCCAAGGAAGCATCGGAGCCGGAACGATCACGTTCACTGTGCGCAAGAACGGCGCCGACACAGCCGTCAGCTGCACAATGACGTCCGGTCAGTCGTCCTGTTCCGACACGATGAACAGCGTGGCATTTGCCGCGGGTGACCTTATCTCGATCGCATCGGTGAGGAGCGGCAGCCCGACCAGCCAGCGAACCTGGTGGAGCGCGCAGTTCGCTCCGTAACCGACGCCTACGGCAAGGGTGGACAACGGGGGCCGAGAGCCCCCGTTGTCGTAGATCGCGCTCGGTTCGCGTCGGGAACGTCGATCACCGTGGCGCCGCAACCGCAGCCGACCGTCGGCGGCGGCACGAAACCGCTCGTCGTAGGTCACGATGCGCGCGAGACTACTGCCGAGTCGAAGCGAACGCTGCACGTCATGCGCGGGACACAGAGCGCCGCGGAGCAGCCACCGGGCCGGCGGGACGACGCTACTACGATCGGAAAGCCCGCCGTCTACGAGACTGACCGGTAGTTCTAGCGGCACCGTTGTCCGAGGCCGGCGAGGAATGCTTCGATGAGCGACGCGAGTTCGCGGGGTCGCTCGAGGGGGATCTCGTGGCCGCAGTCGAGGATCACCATCCGCGCGCCGTTGATCTTCGACGCGATCTCGTCGCGGAGGAGTTGGACGGTCATGAACTCGTCGCGTCCGCCGACGACGACGAGCGTCGGCGTATCGAGCGACGCGAGTTCGGCGGAGAAGTCGGTGTCGAGGGTCACGCGCATGCTGCCCTTCAGCGCCGGCAACGAGGCGCGGGCCGCCTCGCGCGCGAAGCGGTCGTGCGCTGCTTCGTCGACCGAGCCTGTCAGGAACGGCACGACGAGCTCCTTCATCGCCTCGACGTCTCCCGCGCGGGCATACCAGCCTTCGAGCATCTCGTCCGGGATCGTCATCGAGGACGCCTGGGTCCCGGCAACGAGGATCAGCCCGGCGACGCGGTCGGGATGGCGGAGCGCGAAGTGCTGGACGAATTTCCCGCCCATGCTGTACGCGAGCAGGACGGAGCGCTTGGCGTCGATCGCGTCGATGACCGAGAGAATCTCGTCGTCGATCCGGTCGAGCGTCCACTCGCCGTCGCCGCCGGGGGAGTCGCCGTGGCCGCTCAGGTCGAGGGTGGTGGCGCGGACGTGGTCGAGGTCGAGCGCGGCGATCGTCTCGTCGTAGTAGAGCCCCGAGCCGGCCCAGCCGTGGACGAAGACGAGTTCCGGCGGGCCTGTGCCGGCGCTCCGATGTGCGATCGCGAGCTCAGTGGACGGCGTAGCGAACATCGTTTTTCCTCCTTGTTTGGTCGAGTGCGTAGGCGACCGCCTCGTCGAGGGTCATCGAACGGCCGCGCGACCAGGCGTCGGTAAATGCCTCGGGAGCGAGCTCGGCTCGTACCCGAGCGACCTCTTCGTCCGTGCCGTGGGAGGCGAGATGCATCGGGTGCTGTCCGACCATCTCACGCAGGATCGCCGCTGCCCCGTACAGACGGGCGGCGGCCTCAAGGTCGGCTCGCTTGCTGCTGAGCAGGGCGATCTGCTCGAGGCTGGCCGCGATGCCCGGCCGATCGTCGCTCTCGAGCTGGAGCCTGAGTCCCTGGTCGAAAAGGATCTCCGCTTCTGCGTCATCGCCCCTGCCGAGTGCGGCGATCCCGAGGCTGACGAGCGAGCGTGGGATCCCCCATCGGTCGCCGAGCTCGCGGTGGAGCGTGAGCGCCTCTTCGAGCACGCGGGCCGCACGCCCGTAGTCGCGCTGCTCAAGCGCGACCGCTCCGAGCGCCGTGAGCGTCCGCGCGATGCCGCGGATGTCGCCGACCTCGCGAGATGCCCGCAGGCCCTCTTCCAGGTTCCGACGCGCGGCCTCGAGCTCACCGGCCACGTAGCAGAGCTCCCCTCGCCCGCTCAGAGCGACGGCGTGACTGAACCAGTCGCCTCGATCGTCGGCGACCCTGACGCTCTCCCCGAGAAGCTCATCGGCCCGAGCCGGATCGCCTCGAGCGCGCGCGATCATGGCGAGCACCACGAACGACATCGCGCCGAGGCGGCCGCCGCTGAGGTCGCGAGAGACCGCCATGCTTTCCTCGATGTTGGAGGCAGCGGCATTGAGATCGCCCTGCATGAATGCGAGCCGTCCTGACGCTGCGAGCGCTTCGACGCGGACGGGCGCCGCGAGTGGTGCACCAACGCCGAGCAGACATTCCAGGCTGTCACGCCCTTCGGCGAGACCGCCGCGCACCTGCCAGTAGCGCCAGAGCGAGCTCGCCGTGCGCAGGCCGACCTCGGCGTCGCCGCTCTCGGCAGCCCAGGCGAGAGCCGCACGCAGGTTCTCACGCTCCGCGTCGACGCGACGAAGCCATCCGACCTGCTCAGGCCCGCGAAGGCCCGGTTCGGCCTGCTCGGCCAGCTCGCAGTAGAACGCGGCGTGGCGCCTGCGAAGCTCGTCTTCGTCGTCTCGCTCGGCGAGTCGCTCGAGCGCGTACTCGCGGATCGTTTCCAGCATCCCGAATCGTGGTTCGTCTCGGACGGGCCGCTCGGTGCGCAGCAGGCTGTCGTCGAGCAACGTCCGGAGCCCGTCGAGCACGTCCACGCCGGTCACCGCCTCGGCGCCGTCCGCGCTGAAGCTTCCGTTGAACACGGCGAGCGCCGTGAAGAGCAGCCTCTCGTCAGGCGGGAGAAGCTCGTAGCTCCACTCGATTGCGGCCCGGAGCGTGCGGTGGCGTTCGGGCACCGTGGCGTCCGCCGCTTTCAGCAGGTCGAGCCGGCGGCCGAGCCTGCTCAGGATCGCACTCGGCGCGAGAAGGTTGGCGCGTGCGGCAGCGAGCTCGAGGGCGAGCGGTAGCCCGTCCAGTCGCACGCACAGCTCGGCGACCGCCGCCGCGTTTTCGTCGTTCAGCTCGAACTCGGGCCTGCTCGCCCTGGCACGCTCGACGAAGAGGGCAACGGCCTCGGTCGCCGCCAGCACGCCGAGCGGAAGAACGGCAGCCGGATCCGGCACATCGAGCGGCGGCACCGGGTAGCGTGCCTCGCCCCGAAGCTGAAGCAGAAAACGACTGGTGACGAGCACGGTGAGCCCCGGCGCGCCGTCGAGGAGCTCAGCGAGGAGCGGCGCCGCGGCAGCGACCTGCTCGAAGTTGTCCACGACGAGGAGCAGCTCCTTGGAGCGCAGGTACGCGACAAGCGCGTCCGCCGTCGGTCGCGGCGCTCCGAGCGCGCGTGCGATCTCGGCGAGGACGAGAGCGTGGTCGGAAAGGGCCGAAAGCTCGACGACGGCGACGCCGTCGGCGAAGCGCTCGGTCACCCGTCGCGTAACCTCGAGCGCGAGACGCGTCTTGCCGATCCCGCCCGGTCCGGTGAGGGTCGTCAGCCTGGAGCTCGCGAGCGCCTCGGCGATCTCCCGGAGAACCGTCTCGCGTCCGATCAGCCGTTCCGGCTGTGGCGCGGCCCGCTGCGGCTCGACCTCGAGGGAATCGTCCTGGCGGAGGATCGCCCGCTCGAGTTGCTGCAGTGCCGCCGAGGGCTCGATCCCCAGCTCTTCGACGAGCCGTCCGCGTCCGTCTCGGTAGACGGCCAGAGCCTCGGCCTGCCGGCCGCAGCGGTAGAGCGCGAGCATCAGCTGCCCGCGTAGGCGCTCGCGGAGGGGATTGGCGCCGACGAGCGCCTCGAGCTCCGGAAT
>Ga0335069_10013393_pt1 | contig 11513 bp, 10 predicted proteins | sample Lox_Sample_11_FD_206714 | JGI IMG/M metagenome (GOLD analysis project Ga0335069, IMG submission 206714) | Soil microbial communities from Loxahatchee National Wildlife Refuge, Florida, United States - Lox_Sample_1.1 | ecosystem: Environmental > Terrestrial > Soil > Wetlands | place: USA... | reverse complement strand
CCCGGATTGCCGGTCGTGTTCACCCACGCCGTCCCATCCGGCAGCGCCGTGATCGTGAGGTTGCCCTTGAGCACCAGCACCAGCTTGTGCTCACGTGCGAAGGTCCGCGCCACGTTGAGCCGGTCGGCTTGCACGGCTTTCGTCGAGATGCCCGCCAGCCGCGACATCTCGCCCGGATGCGGCGTCAGCACCAGCGCGCGCTTGCTGCCGTCGAGGAGCTCGGTCTTGCCGTCGAACGCATTCAGTCCATCGGCGTCAATCACCAGCGGACACTCCAGCGTGCGCACCGCTTCGCGGACAAACTCCACCGTCTCCGGATGCCGCCCGATGCCGGGCCCGATCGCAACGACTGTCATGGTCGAGGCCAACTGCTGCAGCTTGCCGCTCTTCACCGCCGCCACGGCGATGCCGCCGGTGTCGGTCTCGGGCAACGGCTCGGTCATCAATTCGGCCGCGAACCCAGCGACGTTGGGCAGCGCGCTCTTCGCGGTCGCAACGGTCACCAGTCCCGCACCCGAGCGCAGCGCAGCCATGCCTGCCATGGCCGCCGCGCCCGACTTCCCCAGCGACCCGCCGACGATGAGCACATGGCCGTACATGCCCTTGTTACTGTCCATGGGACGCGGCGCCAGCAGCGCCGCCAGATCACGCGCCGTGGTCACTTCCAGCTTGAGCTTCGAAGCAATGGCGGCATCGGGCGAGCCAATCGGCGCTACGAGTAGCGGCCCGCGCGTCAATTCGCCGAACACGTGCGCCGGCCGCGGAGCGGTGAAAGTGACAATCGCATCCGCCCGTGCAATCCCCTCGCCCGCCTGCGCCGTCATCGCATCCGAATCCGCGCCCGACGGAATATCCACCGCCACCACGGTCTTACCGCCGTCACTCATCGCCGCAATCGCCTCGGCGTACAACCCTTTCACGGGAGGCTTGAAACCCGTCCCCAGCAGTGCATCGACAATCAGCCCGCAATTCGCCAAACTGCGCGACGATTCCGACTGCAGCTCCTGCAACGTCTGCACCAACACCGGGCGCACCGGCAATCGCTCGAACATCGTCGCCGCATCGCCCTTCAACTCCGCGGGAGACGCAAGCAGCAGCACCTCCACCACGCGACCCGCGCGGTGCAGCTCGCGCGCAATCACGAAGCCGTCCCCGCCGTTGTTGCCCTTACCGCACACCACGGCAATGCGGTCCGCGTCTCTGTAGTTTTGCAGGATGAACTGCGCCACCGCGCTGCCGGCGTTCTCCATCAGCGTCAAGGAAGGCACGCCGAACTTCTCGCTGCTGGCGCGGTCGATCGCGCGCATCTCGGCCGCGGTGGTGATTTTCATGCTCGCCCCAGGGCAGAGTCTTCCAGCTTTCGCAGCCCCTCTGGATCGCCCATGGCAATCAGGTGATCGCCCTCGTGAATGACTGCGTCGGACGGGGGATTGAAGCGCATTGCCGTATGCTCGCCCTTGATGGCCAGCACGATCACGCCCAGTTCCTGCCGGATGCGCGAGGCCTCCAGGGTCTGCCCGGCAAGGCGGGCGCCTGGGCCCACTTTCACTTCCTCGATCTCCAGCGGACGCTGCTGGTTCATGGCAGTATCGAAGAAATCGACCACGTTGGGCCGGATAAAGGTTTGCGCAATGCGGTATCCGGCGAAGCGGTAGGGCGAGACAATCGAGTCGGCGCCAGCAGTAATCAGGTGTTTCTCGGCATCTTCCTCCGAGGCGCGGGCAATGATTTTCAGGTCGGGGTTCAGGCTGCGTGCGGTCAGGATGATGTAGATGTTGATGGCATCAGTGGTGGTCGCCGCAACCAGTCCCCTGGCATGTTCAATGCGCAATTGTTGCAATACCGAAGCCTGCGTCGCGTCGCCAAGCAACGTCAGCCAGCCCTCAGACGAATACTTCTGCAGCTTTGCTTCGTTTGTATCCACTACTACGAAGGGCAGCGGCCGCCGCGCCAGTTCCCGCGCTGCGCTGCGCCCCACACGGCCGGCCCCGCAAATGATGAAGTGTCCCGTCAGCCGGCTGATTTCGCGGTCCATGCGTCTCCTGCCGAACACCGATTGAAGTTCGAATTCTAGCAAAGTGCGGGAGGCGCCCCCGACCAGCAGCAGCACCAGTCCCACGCCGGTGATGATGATAAAGCTGTTGAACAGCCTCCCGGCATGCGACAAGGGATGAATCTCGCCGTAGCCGATGCTGGTGATGGTGGTCAGCACCATGTAGAAGCCGTCGAAGTAGGTCCAGCCTTCGATGAAGTGGAAGCCCAGCACACCAATGATCACCAGTGCCAGCAGCGCCGCAGCCATCAACTTCAGGTTGAAAGGAACTTTCACGTCAGCCATTCTGCGCGATGCCGCGCCTGAGTGCAATGACGCGCCTCACGTCCGTGCCGCAAAAGGCAGCGCCCTTCCTGCGTGGGAAGGGCGCTGCTGACCTGGTTTTGCCGGCGAAAGGATGCTAATCGGTGTCCGCGCGCTGCACCCGGCTGTGGTAACGGCCATAGCCGAAGTAGATGACCATGCCGATGACGAGCCAGACGAACAGCCTAATCCAGGTATCGAACGGCAGGCTGGCCATCAGCGCAAACGAAATCAGGATTCCCAGGATCGGTACCACCGGGACCCACGGAGTCTTGAACGGCCTATGCAGTTCCGGACGCCGTACCCGCAAGAGCCACACACCCGCGCATACGATCACGAACGCCAGCAGGGTCCCGATGCTCACCAGTTCGCCCAGAATTCCGATGGGGATCACCGAGGCAAAGATCGCCACAAAGAGTCCCACCGTGATGGAAGAAATGTAGGGCGTGCGGAACTTGGTATGAACCTTCCCTGCCCATGCCGGCAGCAAACCATCGCGCGACATGGAGAAGAACACGCGGGACTGGCCCAGCAGCATCACCAGCATCACGCTGCCTAATCCCGCAATCGCGCCCAACTTCACCAGGAACGAACCCCAGCGCACGCCGGCCGCGTCGATGCCCACGGCCACCGGATCGGCAACGTTCAGAGCGGCATAAGGCACCATTCCCGTCAGCAGTCCCGACACCAGAATGTACAGGATCGTGCAAATCACCAGCGAGCCGAGAATGCCGACGGGCATGTCCTTCTGCGGATTCTTGGCTTCCTGGGCGGCCGTCGAAACGGCATCAAACCCGATGTACGCGAAAAAGATCACGCCTGCCGCGCGCGCGATTCCCGACCAGCCGTACTTCCCGAACGAACCTTCATTGGGAGGAACAAACGGGTGCCAATTCGCAGCAGCCACCGCTGGATGCTTGAGCACATAGGCAGTGGCGATGGCGATAAACACCAGCACAATCGTCACCTTGATGATGACGATAGCAGAATTGAAGTTGGCGGACTCTTTGATGCCGATCACCAGGATCAGCGTGATCAGGCAGATCACCAGGAATGCCACAATGTTGAAGACGCCTTGCACCTGCGGCAGGGTCGAAGGATCGACGCCGTTCTGCTTGAAGATGGGCGCCATCGTCGTCAGCAACTCCCAACGCCCCTGGTACTGCACCAGCATGTTGGGGACCCAATGATTACCCGCATGGGTGTAGGGAGTCGCCGTAAACTGCGGCGGGATCGAGATGCCGAAGTCCTGCAGGAAACTGACGAAGTACCCCGCCCATCCTGAAGCGACCGTAGCCGCGCCAAAGGCGTATTCCAGAATCAAGTCCCAGCCGATGATCCAGGCAAAAATCTCGCCCAGTGTGGCGTAACCGTAGGTGTAGGCTGAGCCGGCAATCGGAATCAGCGACGCGAATTCCGAGTAGCACAATCCCGCAAAGACGCAACCCAGCCCCGCCAGAATGAAGGAGAGCACGATGGCCGGGCCGGCGTATTGCGCGGCAGCGGAGCCGGTCAGCACGAAAATGCCCGCGCCGATAATCGCGCCGATGCCCAGAGTAATCAGGTTGAGCGGGCCCAGCGCCCGCTTCAAACTATGTTCGCCCTCCTCCGATGCCTCGGCCATCAGCATGTCGAGGGGCTTGCACTTTAAGAGATCGGCCATTCAGTTTTGTCGCTCCTTCGAGATCAGGCTTGCGCACTTTGCTTGCGGCTGTGACGCGACCAAAGATAGTACACAGGAATGCCCAGCAGCACGATACACAGCCCCGGCCACGTGTACTGCGGCTTGTAGCGTAACAAGACTATATCAATGAACACGGCCATCAAAATGTAGATGGCGGGCAGAACCGGGTAGCCAATCGCGCGATACGGCCGCGGCACGTCAGGCGCTTTCACCCGCAGCACGAACAGGCCCGCGATGGTCAGGATGTAGAACACGAGCACTGCAAAGATGATGTAGTCCAGCAACTGTCCGTAGCTGCCCGAGATGCACAGCACGCACGTCCATACACACTGCATCATCAGCGAGTGCGCGGGCGTGTGGTACTTGGGATGCAGCTTCGCCGCGCGCTTGAAGAACAGTCCGTCCTTCGCCATCGCGTAGTACACCCGCGCTCCCGCCAGGATCAGCCCGTTGTTGCAGCCGAAGCCCGAGATGAGGATCAGCACCGCCATGATCTTGGCGCCGCTTGAACTGAAGATCTGCTCCATTACAGCCGTCGCGACGCGGTCTTCCGATGCATGCTGAATGCCGCGAGCCAGCAGCGTGTTTCCGTTCGCATCGCCCACCAGCGGCAGCGCCGTCAGGTACACCACGTTGGCCATCACGTACAGCAAGATGACCACGCCGGTGCCAATCGCCAGCGACAGCGGCAAGTTGCGCTGGGGATTCCGCACCTCGCCCGCGGTGAAGGTGACGTTGTTCCAGGCATCGGCCGAGAAGAGCGAGCCAACCTGCGCCACTGCCAGGATGGTGATGGTCCCCACCAGCGCGATCGGCCCACCCACGCCCACCTGCACCGGATGCAGCGCTCCCAATCCGGCGTTGTGCCAGAAGTTCGAGCCGAAGTTGGCGGCGATGGCCTGCGCGTTGCGGCCAATGAACAAGCCGAGGCCAACCAGTCCCAGCAGCGCCGCAGTCTTCGCGAAGGTGAACACGTTTTGCACTGCCGCGCCCAGCCGCACGCCAAAGACGTTGAGCACGGACAAGAAAATCACCACCAGCACGGCCACCAGGTTCTGTGTGCTCAGGCCGACGTCCATGTTGCCCAACACCATGGGCCCGATGGGAATCGGTGGCACCTTCCACAGGTGCAGAATCCAGTTGGTCGATGAAATGGAGGGAAAGAAAACACCCAGGAACTTGCCGCAGGCCACGCCCACTGCGGCAATGGTGCCCGTCTGGATGACCAGGTACAGCGTCCAACCGTAGAGGAATCCCCACAGCGGCCCCAGCGATTCGCGCAGGTAAACGTACTGTCCGCCCGCTTGCGGCATCATTGCCGCCAACTCGCCGTAAGCCAGCGCGCCCGTGATGGTCAGAAAGCCGGTCACCAGCCACGCGCCCAGTAGCAGGGCCGGTGAGTTAACCTCGCGCGCGATTTCGGCCGAGACGATAAAGATGCCCGAGCCGATCATCGAGCCCATGACCAGCGTGGTCGCGCTGGTAAGGCCCAGTCCTTTGACAAGTTCGTTGTCGCCGCTGGCGAGGGAAACAGTCTTCGTCTCGGTGCTCAATCGGCCTCTTGGGTGTGGAAGGTGTCTGCGGAAGAATCTACACGAAAAGCCGCAGGAATTCTTCTGCCGCCCGCCGTGGGGAACTCAGCAGGTCGGAGATCACCGCCAGCGAGTCGGCGCCCGCGTCGATCACCGATTTCGCGTTCTGCCGCGTGATGCCGCCAATCGCCACCAGCGGTTTCCTGGTCGCCGCCCGCGCCTTGCGCACGCCTTCCAGCCCCACCAGCGCAGCGGGGTTCTTCTTGCCGGTCGTGGGAAACACGGGTCCGATCGCAATGTAATCCGCCAGACCCGCATCGGCCTCTTTGACCTGCTGGGGATTGTGGGTGGAGACGCCGACGATGCGCTCGCCCACCACCAGCCGGGCGCCGTCGGCCGGCAGGTCGTCCTGCCCCAGATGAACTCCGTCGAAATCCAAGGCGACGCAAAGATCGGCACGGTCGTTCATGATGAGCGTCACCTTACCCTCGAGCACCCGTTTGATCTCCCGCGCATGCTTCAACATCTGCCGCGTATCGCCTTCTTTGTTGCGGTATTGCAGCAGGGTCACGCCGCCCTCGCTCAGGTCGCGGGCAAACTCCACAATGGAATTCGTCGTCCGCAACTGCGGCGCGAAACACATCACATCCAGGATGGCGTACAGCTTGGGCAGGTGCAGTGTCTTCGCCATATCGACCTACTTCTTCGGGGCCTCTTTGCCGCTGTTCTGCGCCAGGAAGCGCTCCATAAATTTCGTATCGAAGTTGCCGGCACGGAAGTCCTCATCCGCCATGATGCGCTTGTGCAGCGGAATGCTGGTATGGATGCCCTCCACCACGAACATGTCCAGCGCCCGTTGCATGCGCGAGATGGCCTCTTCACGATCGCGACCGCGCGCGCACAGCTTGGCAATCAACGAATCATAGTACGGCGGAATCAAGCCCTCGGCATAGGCCGCCGTGTCCACCCGAATGCCCGTACCGCCCGGCAAGTTGAACGCCGTGATCTTGCCCGCCGACGGCGTAAACCTCTCCGGATGTTCGGCATTGATGCGGCACTCGATGGCATGTCCGCGGAAGTACACCGGATGGTCCAAAATGACCTCGTTGAGCTTCTGTCCAGCCGCAATCAGGATCTGCGACTTCACCAAATCCACATCGGTGGTCATCTCCGTCACGGGATGCTCCACCTGAATGCGCGTATTCATCTCGATAAAATGCAGGCTGCGGTCCTCGTCCATCAGGAATTCGATGGTTCCCGCGTTCCAGTACCCAATTTCGGCCAGCGACTTCACCAGGATGCCGCCGATCTGGTCGCGCAGTTCCTGGCTGACCATCACCGACGGCGCCTCTTCCACCAGCTTCTGGTGCCGCCGCTGGATGCTGCACTCGCGCTCGCCCAGGCTGATGACGTTGCCGTACTCGTCGGCCAGCACCTGGAACTCGATGTGCCGCGGCCGCTCGATGTATTTTTCCATGTAGAGGTCGCCGTTGCCGAATGCCCCGGCTGCCTCCGACTGCGCCGCGTGAAATTGGTTGGGCAACTCGTCAGCGCTGCGGATGATGCGCATGCCGCGCCCGCCTCCACCCGCCGACGCCTTCACGATCACCGGAAAGCCAATGCTGTTCGCCCACTCCAGCGCCTCATCGGCGGAGGCGATGAGGCCGTCCGAACCGGGCAGAATCGGCACACCCACCCGCTTCATCGCAGCGCGCGCCTTCTCCTTTTCGCCCATCATGCGCGTCACTTCCGGCGGTGGCCCGATGAACTTAATGCCGCACGCCCCGCATACTTCCGCAAAGTTGGCGTTCTCGCTCAGCAGCCCGTAGCCGGGATGGATCGCGTCAACATTGGCGATTTCCGCCGCGCTGATCACCGCCGGAATGTTCAGGTAGCTGTCGGCCAGCCGTGGCGGCCCGATGCAGATGGCCTCATCGGCAAAACGCACAGGCAGCGAGTTGCGGTCGGCCTCGCTGTAGATGGCCACCGCCTTGATGCCCAGCTCCTTGCAGGCACAAATCACCCGTAGCGCAATCTCACCGCGGTTCGCTATCAGGATCTTCTTGAACATGAATTCGTCTGGTGGAAGCGCTAGCCTTCAAGGCGGTGTAAAGGCTCTTCAGGAATGGGAGGGCTTCAGGCCCGGAAAGGTCAACGACGCTCCCCTACTTCTTACGTATCCCAAACAACGGCATCCCGTACTCCACCGGACTGCCGTTATTGACGAACCGCTTCACGATCTCGCCCGTGGCATCGGCTTCAATTTCGTTCATCAGCTTCATGGCCTCGATGATGCAGAGCACCTGCCCTTCTTTCACCGAGTCGCCCACGCCCACAAACGGCGGAGCCCCGGGCGATGCCGCCTCGTAAAAGGTCCCCACGATCGGCGACTTCACGATGTGCAGATTGGCGTCATCGTCCGCGCCGATCGCGGGCGCCGCCGTTGGCGGCTTCGCCACATCGGTGGCTGCGGACGCTGTCGGCGAGCCTGGTATCGGCGCCGCCGCCGGGGCCACCGGCACGGCATGCACCACCGGAGCAGCCACCTGCACGATCTGAGGCGCATGGTCGGAGCGCTTGATGTGCAACTTCACGTCGCCGCGCTCGATCTCAAACTCGGCGATGTCCTTCTCTACCAGTAGCTCAATGAGTTCTTTGATTTCTTTTTGGTTCATCGCAATCCGTTCGGAGGATACCACCAGCTTGATTGTTGGGTTGTATTTCGCCAGCGTCGCCTACGATGTTTCGATTTCGATCAGTTCCTTCGTCACCGGGGTCAGCACTTCGCAGCCCGTCTCGGTGACCGCCACCATATCTTCGATTCGAATCCCGCCCCTGCCAGCAACATAGATGCCTGGCTCAATCGTGATGACCATTCCCGGCAGCAGCCGTTCTTCCTGCTTCGTCCCTAGCCGCGGCGGCTCGTGGATCTCCAAACCGACACCATGCCCGGTCGAATGCGTGAAATACTGGTCGAGATTCGCCTTGCGGAGCACTTCTCGCACGGCTTCGTCCACTTCACCTGCCATTACGCCCGGCCGGACGGCAGCAAGTCCCACTAACTGGGCTTCCAGCACTGCTTCGTACCATCGCCGTTCCACTCGGCCAGCGCCCCCGACATGCACCGTACGCGTCATGTCAGAGCAATAGCCTCGCAGTATAACACCCGAATCTACCACCACGAACCCGCGTTTGGGGATCGGCTGGCCCGATGCGCGTCCGTGCGGCAGGGCTCCGCGTTTGCCTGCCGCCACGATAGTCTCAAACGACATGCCGTCGGCGCCGGCCTGCCGCGCAGCGAATTCCAACTTGCCCGCGACCTCCACCTCACTCACACCGGGACGAATGGATCGCGCCGCTTCCTCATACACCCTGGCGCCCAGCTTCACCGCCTGCCGGATCAGCTTCAACTCCTCCTCGTCCTTAATCATGCGCTGCCGCATGACCAGGCCCGTGGTCGCCTTCCAGCGAACGCCCTTGGGAGCGGCCCGCTTCATCTGCTCCGCCGAAGCCACGCTCGTCAGGTCCGCTTCAAATCCGATACGCGCCGACTTCGCTTTGGCAAGGATCTTCGCCGCCTCTGGCAGCAGCGGCCCGCGTGCAATCACCACTCGCGCGCCTTTCACCTCTTCGTGCGCCTGCTCGGTATAGCGCCCGTCGGTGAAGAACAATCGCCGCCCATCCACGAACAGCAGCAGCCCATTGCTTCCCGTGTAGCCGCACAGGTAGCGCAGGTTGGCCGCATGGGTGACCACGAACGCATCCAGCTTTTGTTCACCTAATGTCTGTTGGAATCTCTTCTGCCGGCCGAGGCAATCCATCGGTACGATTGTATTCGTGGCGTTCGTGATTTGGGGGCATGCAGGAGTCAGCCGAGTTCGAGGTAATCGTCATCCTCAGGGGAAGAGGCGTCGCCGGACTCGAAAGATCCCTATTCCCGAAACGAAGCACCGAAACGCTATACCGCGCCTACTCCGGCGCCTGAATCACCAGCGACTCCACCGTCTGCTTTCGCGCCCGGTAGATGCTGTTCGTCTTGGCCACCTCCGCCACCGCGTCGGCATGCACGATATACGAGCCTGGCCCCGGACTCGCCCCGAACGGAATTACTTGCTCACCACTCGAGTGCAGCGTGAACTCCTGATATCCGAGCGCAGTCGCCCGCCCGATCTCATTGACCGCCATCACAATCACCGTGAGCGTAAAGTCGCGCTCGGTGTAATTGGTCACAATCACGGAGCCTTCGATCTTGTCCCCATGCACCGCGGGAGGCTGCTTCCATTCAATGCCAAGCGCTGCCGTGACTACGATCTTGTACGCCCGCTCCACACGGTTGACCGGCACGCTGGAATCCGCCACCGCCACGCTAAAGCCGTACTCTCCCGGCGTCGTCGGAGACCCCGTAATCGTCCCTTGTGTGGCGTTGAGTTTCAGTCCCGGAGGCAGCTTGCCATCCAGCACCTGCCATGTGTACGGCTGCGCGCCACCGTTCACTGCAATTCTGCATCGAAAGTTCGCGCCGGCGGTCGTCGCCGGCAGCGACGTGGTCAATATCGTGAGTGGGACCTGCGCGCACGCGTGTTGCGGTGCGCTCAATGCCATCAGCATCCAGAGACTGAGCAGCACCCATGGCATCCACCGAGCCTTCATTGTGGACAGATTATAGGTGGGATTGCAGAGTTTTAAGGTTTCGCTGCCGCCCTCGCTTCCGGCAGCTTCTTGATCGCCTCTTCCAACTTATCCGGCTTGAAGCCAAACGGCCCCGGCTTGCTCTTGTACACCACTCTTCCGTCGCTACCGATCAGGTAGAGCCGGTCCGGCCAGCCGGTGTAGGCCTTCTCGGTCGTGTTGTCGAACCCGTCGATCACCGCCGGGAACTTGATGCCCAGCTTGCGCACGCACGCGCCCGCTACGTACTCCCGCTCTTCTTCATTCTTCGGGCTGGCGAAGAGCACGTTGTCCCTGATATTGCTCTGCATCTGCCACACGTCCGTGGGATGCGCTTCCAGGATGTACACCGCGTAGAACTGCACTTGCCCGCCGTACTGTTCGTACAGCTTATTGAGAGCGGGAACCTCCCGCCGGAAGGGCGGTCAAGTGTAGCTGCCGAAGACCAGCACCACCGGCTTGCCCCGCAGTGCCGACAACTCCACCTCGGACTTGTGATCGAGCGAGGGCAGGCGAAAGTCCGGCGCCGAATGGCCCGGTTGCACTGTGCCCGCGCGCGCCTGCGTCCACATGGTTTCGAAGGGAAACAGGAAGAACGCCGGCATTGGGACGTGCATCATCACCCGGCCAAACTTCTCTGGGGGTTGCCGCATCGCCCAGCCGATCACCGACAGGAATCCGCCCCACAGAAGCAAGAGCGCAACCGCAAGAATCGAGAGAGTTCGTTTTGAGGGTTTTTGCATCAGAAGTTGCGCAAGTGTATTGCGAAACTCACTGCTGCGGAAATAGTCGATTTAGATTAGTGTTTCGGCCTCCACCCCAGTTGCCCCTCCGGATTGCGGATTAAGAGTGCGGGGAATCTTCACGGCTCCGGCGCGCGCCGGTCTCACGCCGCCGACTCCGCCGCTTTTGCCATCACGACTTTGCCGTTCTTGACCGTGTGGCCTTCGGCGACCAGCCGGCGTGACTGAGCTTCGACGCCTCCCGGAAATTTGGGGTTCAACCCGCCGTCGTCGCGCACTACCCGCCAGTACGGCGTGATCTCTGACTTGCCGGCTTGCCGGTCTTCTTCGGCCGCCTCCGCCACAATCCTCAGGAAAATCCCCGTGACCAGCGGGCACGTCACATCCACGTTGTGCCAACGCGCCAGCCGCTTGCGGATTTGCGCCAGCGTGCTGAGCTGGCCGCGCGGAATCTTGCGAATCATGGCATCCACTTCGAGGGCCGTCGGAATCAGCATTATTCCGTGGCCCAGCCGCTTCGCCATGCCGTC
>Ga0335069_10013390_pt1 | contig 11516 bp, 12 predicted proteins | sample Lox_Sample_11_FD_206714 | JGI IMG/M metagenome (GOLD analysis project Ga0335069, IMG submission 206714) | Soil microbial communities from Loxahatchee National Wildlife Refuge, Florida, United States - Lox_Sample_1.1 | ecosystem: Environmental > Terrestrial > Soil > Wetlands | place: USA... | reverse complement strand
GCGGATCGTGCACCACCACAGAGCACAGGAGCGCCCGCCCCGGCGGCGCGGCCCAGCTGCGGCCCTGACGCCCGCGCCCCGCGCTCTGCTCAGCCGCCGTCACGACCGTTCCGTGCACGGCGCCCCGCCCGGCGAGCTCGCGCGCCCGCTCGTTCGTGGAGCCAACGAGCCGGTAGTGCACGCGGGGAGACCCCAACATCACAGCGGCCTGATCGACACGTCGTCGTCGACCGCGAGCCCCAACAGCGCGGCCGCGCTCCCGTGACTGACCGCGAGCGCCAGCGCCCGCGTCGCGTCCTCGTACACGAGCAGGTCCCCCGGTGACACGTCCGCGAAGGTCCGCACGAAGCGCCCCGCGTGCGCCTCCCCGTCGGCTCCTGCCAGCACCTCGACCGGCCGCCCCAGCGTCAGTCCCGACGCCGCGAGCTGATCATGACCGGCGTTCAGCTGCACGTTCCCGAACCGGTCGATCGCGACCGCGAGCGCGCGCAGCTTTCCCTCGAGGATCTCCGCGGTCGGCAGCGACAACGCCACGAGCTCCGCGGGGTCGCACGGCTCACCGGCGTTCGCGAGCGCGGCGCCCGCCGCCAAGCGGGCCGCGACCGGGGCGAAGATGTCCCGCCCATGGAAGGTCGCCGAGACGGGCTGGAGCCGGAACGGCGACGTCGCGATCTCGACGGCCGCGATCACGCCACCACAGTCAGCCGCTGCGAGCGACAGCAGGCCGTTGTCAGGCCCGACGAACAACCGCTCGTCGGCAGTCCGCAAGGCCACCGCTCGCCGGGCGGCGCCGACATCGGGATCGACAACCGCGAGGTGCACGCCGCAGGGCATGAACCGCAGCGCCGATCGCAGCAGCAGCGCGCCCGCGCGCACGTCGTGCCGGGCAACCCCGTGCGTGATGTCGATCACCCGTGCCTGCGGGCAGATCGACGCGATCACCCCGTGACACACGCCGACGAATTCGTCCGCCAGCCCGTAATCCGAGAGGAATGTGATCACCGCAGGGGTCACGACACGTCGTCCAACAGCGCCTGTACGACCCCGTCGATGTCGTGCGTGCTCGCCTCCACGTGCGGCTCGAGCCCCCGCTCACGCAGCGCCATGCTCGTCACCGGCCCGATGCTCACCAAGCGCGCGTGGGGCGAGAGCCGCTCGCGGGCGGCGTCGAGGAAGAAGCGCACCGTCGACGACGAGGTGAACGTGACGTAGTCGGCCTCGCCGACCGCCGCGAGCTCGGCCTCGGTCAACGACTCGGCGACCGTGTTGTATAGCGCGAGCGTGTGCACCTCGGCGCCGCGCGCGCGGAGGGCATCGACCAGCACGTCGCGGGCCTCGGCCGCGCGCGCGATCAGCACGCGCTCGACCGACACGGTCGCGAGCGCCTCGACAAGCCCCTCGGCGACGTAGCGCTCCGGCACGATGTCGGCGATGATGCCGTGCTCGGCGAGCGCCGCGGCCGTCCCCGGGCCGATCGCAGCGACCCGCGAGACGGCGAAGCCCCGCGCATCGCACCCCACGCGGAGCAACCGGTCAAACAGCAGGTGCGCTCCGTTGGGGCTCGTGAGGATCACGAGGTCGTAGCGCTCGAGATCGGGTGGGGGCCCGTCGAGCGGGACGATCTTGATCGCCGGCGCCTCGATCACCTCGGCCCCAAGCCGCCGCAGCCGCGCGGCCAGACCGCTCGCCTGGGCCCGCGCCCGCGTGACGGCAACCCTCGTGCCGGCGAGCGGTGGGCGCTCATACCAGGCCAGCCGCTCGTGCAGAGCGACGGCCGGGCCGAAGATCGCGATCGCGGGAGCCCGCACACCCTCCGCCTGCGCGACCGACGCGATCGTCGCGAGCGTGCCCGTCACCGCCCGCTGGTCGGGCAGCGTGCCCCGCTGCACGAGCGCCGCGGGTTCCGAGGGCGAGCGCCCACCGGCGATCAACCGCTGCGCGATCGCCCCGAGCTGCCGGACCCCCATGTACACGACGAGCGTCCCGGGGAAGGCCGCGAGGGCGTTCCAGTCGAGCGCCGGATCGGGCTTCAACGGGTCCTCATGGCCGGTGACGAACGCGACCGCGCTCGCCGCCTCGCGGTGCGTGACCGGAATCCCGGCATATGCAGGTGCCGCGACGCCCGCGGTCACGCCGGGCACGACCTCGAACGCGATCCCGGCCGCCCGCAGCACCTCGGCCTCCTCGCCACCGCGCCCGAACACGAACGGGTCGCCGCCCTTGAGCCGCACAACCTCCCGGCCGGCCGCGCCGTGGTCAACGAGGAGCCGGTCGATCTCGGCCTGCGGCATCGACGGGCCGCCCCCTTCCTTGCCGGCATACACGAGCTCTGCGTCCGCGCGCGCACCGTCGAGCGCGGACGCCGGAATCAGCCGGTCGTAGACGATCACGTCCGCGCGCGCGATCAGCTCGAGCGCTCGGCTGGTGAGCAGCCCGGGGTCTCCCGGGCCCGCGCCGACGAGGTACACCGTCATGACGGGAGCGTCCGCTCCGCGTCGCGAAGCAGCTCGCGCGCTCCGGCTGTGATCAGGCGCTCCGCGACGACCCGGCCGACCTCGCCGACCGCGCCCCGGGCGCGATCGCGGATCCAGACCGAACCGTCGGCCAGCCCGACCCACGCCCGCAGCTCCACCTGATCGCCGACCGGCCGCGCATACGCCCCGACGGGCGTGTTGCACGACGCCCCGAGCGCGCGTGTCAACGCCCGCTCGGTGCGCACGCACGCCGCGGCCTGCGCGTCGTTGAGCCGCGCCAGCGCCTCAGCGGCGATCACGCCCGGCCGCGCCTCGAGCGCGAGCGCGCCCTGTCCGGCCGCCGGCACGAGATCATCGAGGACGCCACCGACCTCCGCCTCCCGGCCCAACCGCTGCAGCCCGGCGAGCGCGATCACGAGCGCGTCGCACTCGCCGCCGGCCAGCTTGCGCAACCGCGTGTCGACATTTCCGCGCACCGCCACGATCTCGACATCCTCTCGGAACGCGCGAAGCTGCGCGGCCCTTCGCAGGCTGCTCGTGCCGACGCGGGCGCCGCTCGGCAGCGCCGCCAGGGAGCGCGCGCCGCAGATCGCGTCACGGGGATCGGCGCGCGCCGGGATCGCGACCAGCTCAAGCCCGGGCGGAATCTCCGCCGGCACGTCCTTGGCCGAGTGCACGGCGACGTCGATCTGGTCGTCGAGCAGCGCCCGCTCGAGCGCTGAGACCCATCTGGACTTGTCGCCGACGGGGCCCTCGGCGGTGATCGTCACGAGTTCGGTGTCGGCGTCGATCCGCTCAGCCACCCACCGTGCCTGCGCGAGGGCGAGGGCGCTCCCGCGCGTCCCGACGCGGATCAACGCCGGCGGAGCTCCCGGACTTCAGCGAGCTCCTCGGGTTCAGCCGGCTGCTCCGCCCCGAACGCGCCCTCGTCACCTTCGAGCCCGAACAGGTCGCGGACGAGCGCCATCCGAGCGTGGACACGATCGTCCCGCAGCTCTTTCATCCGCACGGTCGGATCGTGCAGCAGCCGGTTGACGACCGCGCGCGCCAGTGCATCGACGCGCTCGAGATCCCGCGGCGACGCGGACTCCCACTTGCCGGCGTTCTCGCGGACGATCTGCTCGGCAATCGCCGTCGCGTGGGTGCGCAGCGCCGCAACCGTCGGCAGCACCTCGAGCGAGCCCAACCACGTGGCGAACTGCTGGATCTCCTCCTCGATGATGCCCTCGGCCTTGCGCGCCTCGGCCTGGCGGACCCTGCGGTTGCGCGCGATCACCGCCTGGAGGTCATCGATGTCGTACAGCGAGGCACCCCCGATCTCGCCGCATGATGCATCGATGTCGCGGGGAACCGCGAGGTCGATCAGCAGCATCGGGCGGCCGCTGCGCGCGTCCATCACCTCGGCGAGCTCGCGCGCTTCGAGCAGCAGGTGCGGCGACGCGGTCGCCGCGACGACGATGTCCGCCCGCGTGAGCGCGAGCGGCAGTTCGTCGAAGCTGACGCTGCGGCCGCCGTAGCGGCGGGCGAGACCGACCGCTCGGTCACGCCGGCGGCTTGCGACGAACACGGTATTGCCGCCGCTGTCGGCGAGCGCACGGGCGGTCAGCTCGCTCGTCTCGCCGGTGCCGACGATCACGACCTCGCGTCCCTCGAGCGCGCCCAGCAACTCGCGCGCGAGCGCGACCGCGACACCGGGAAGGCTCAGCTGGCGCTCGGAGATGCCGGTCTCCGTGCGCACGCGCTTGCCGGTCGCGAGCGCCGCCTTGAACAGGCGGCTGGTGAGCGGACCGGTCGTTTCCTTCGTCAGCGCGGCGTCGTAGGAGCGCCGCACCTGTCCCTGGATCTCGGCCTCGCCGACGATCATCGAGTCGAGCCCCGCTGTCACCCGGTAGAGGTGGCGCGCGGCATCGCAGTTGCGATGCGAGTAGATCGCACCCGCGAGCTCGGTCGGCCGGATCGACGCCTGGCTCGAGAGCATCGCCAGCACGGTGCTCTCCGCCTCGACCGGATCGCCGACGACGAGGTAGAGCTCCGTGCGGTTGCACGTCGAGATCGCGACGGCCTCATGCACGTCGGCGGCGCCGCGCAGGTCGCGCAGGAACTCCCCAGCGCGGGCGTCCGGGAGCGCGAGCCGCTCACGAACCTCGACCGGGGCAGTCTTGTGCGAGACCCCGATCGCGAGCAGCTCACTCATCCAACGGGCTCCCGCTCACGCGTCGCGGCGGACCCGGCGCCGGCCTGATCGCGCGCCTTGAGGTCGCGCATCAGCTCGGCGATGTCCCGCTCGTTGCGGGCGAGCCGGGTGGCCATGATCGCCACATAGACGAGGATGATCGCGACGAACACGATGTACGCGCCAGCGACGTACTTGCCCGCTGCATGGAGCGGTAGCGCGGGAGCGGCGGCGAGAATCAAGGTCATAGTGGTGCGGCACTCCTTCCGATCGGCCGCACCGCATCTTCGCCGAGCAGCATCCGTCGCAGCGCCCGCGTCTGCATGCGCGCGTTCTTGGCCGTCATCTCGTACTTCCACAGGGTCGCGAACAGCAGCGCGACGCCCGCCAGCGAGACGAGGAACGTGACGCGCATCGAGCCCGGTAGATGGCCGCCGGCGAGCGTCAGCACGCGCGGGTGGACGAACCCCTGGGCGAGCCGGACCGCGATGAAGTTGAGCGGGACGAATGCGCCCGCGACGATCGCGAACACGCTCGCGTAGCGCGCCTGGCGCTCGGGATCCTCGATCGAGAACCGTAGCGGCTGGTAGGTCGCAAACATCAGCACGACGATCAGGTAGGACACGAGCGTCGGCTCATTCCACACCCACCAGTGCCCCCACGAGGCCTTCGCCCAGATCGAGCCGGTGATCAGGCCGCCGATCGAGAAGATCAGCGCCATGTGAATCGCGACATACGAGCGCATGTCCCAGCGGCGATCGCCCGTTCGCAGATGGCCGATCGCGAGCAGTGCTCCGAGCACGAACCCGCACAGCGACACGATCGCCAGCGGCACGTGGATGTAGAAGATCTTCTGGATGAAGCCCTGATCGGCGTCGAGCGGTGCGTAGAAGAAGACGAGCGCGAGCGCGGCCGTGATCGTGGCGACTGTTGCAAGGGCGAGGCCGCGCAAACCGCGGCCGTAAGTGGTCAAAACGTCATTCCTCCAGCAGGAAATCGAACACTGCGTAGGCGACCAGTGCGAACACGAGATCATAGAGCGCGAGGATCGCAATCCATTTCGCGGGAGGCGATCCCGATCCGTGCGCGGCGAGCAAGGGACCTGCTGCCCGCGCGGTTGCGATCAGCGCCGGGATCAGCAGCGGCAGGCCGATGATCGGTCCGATCAGGTCCCGCGCACGCGTGTGCACGGCGATCGCCGACACGAGCGTCCCGATGACGGCGAACGCCGTGTTGGCTAATGCCAACACCGCGATCAGCCCGGGGAGCGGCGGTCCCAGGGATGGGCCGAGCAGCAGCAGCGCGAACGCCGGCACGGCGATCACCTCGAGCACGACCAGGAAAGCGAACAGCGCCGCGGCCTTCGCGACGAGCATCGCCGTCCGATCGACGGGCGCGAGCAGGAACGCGTCGAACCCTCCCTGCTCGCGCTCGGCGACGAACAGGCGGTTGATCCCGAGCATCGCCGCAAACAGGAGCGTTGTCGTCAGCACGCCGGCGGCGAGCTGACCGTCGATCGTGGCGCGGTTCAGCGCGAAGTGGAAGATGACGAACGTCGTCACCGAGAACAGCGCCATCGCCGGCACGGTCTCGAACGTGCGCAGTTCGAGCAGCAGGTCCTTGCGCAGCACGGTCAGGGCGGCCCTCACGCGTACAGCTCCTTCAGGTCCGCGGCGGCGAGCCCGCCGGGCGCCCCGGCGTAGGTGACGCGACCATCCTTCAGTCCGAGCACGACATCCGCCTCCGCCAGCGCGGCCTGCGGGTCGTGGCTCGTGAGCACCCGCGTGCAGCCGCTCGCGCGGCCGATCAGCGGCTCGATCAGCTCGCCGGCCCCAGGGTCCAGATTCGCTCGCGGCTCGTCGAGCAGGAGCAGGTCGGGCGCGTGCAGGACCGCCCGGCAGACCGCCACGCGCTGCAGCATCCCGCGGCTGAGCAGCCGGACGGGCTCATCGCCGCGGCCCGCCATCTGCACGCGCTCGAGCAGCTCGTCGACGCGCTCGGGCCGCACGCCGTGCAGGCGAGCGTGATAGTGGAGATTCTCGCGGCTGCTCAGGTCCGTGTAGAGCAGCGGATCGTGTCCGAGCAAGCCCAGCCTGCCCCGCACCGCGAAGCCGCGTCGCGGCAGCGGTTCGCCGAGCACGGACACCTCGCCGGCGTGCGGGCGCAGCAGCGTCGCGAGGATCCGCAGGAGCGTCGACTTGCCGGCGCCGTTGCGTCCAAGGACCGCGAGCGTCGCGCCGGGCGGGACCTCGACCGACACATCCCGCAGCGCGGTTCGCTCACCGAAGTGGCGGGTGAGGCCGCGCAGCTCAATGGCCGGGCGTGCGTCCACCCTCGCGCTGCAGCGTCCCGACGACGTGTTCGAGCGTCGGTGCAATCACGGGAAACAGCTCGCCGATCGCCTTCGGGTTCCCCGGGAAGTTGATGATGAGCGTCCGGCCGGCAATCCCGGACACGCCGCGCGTGAGGAGTCCCATCGGCGTGTGCCGCAGGGCTTCCGCGCGCATCGCCTCCGCGAAGCCGGGAGCGTCGCGGTCGATCACAGCCTTCGTCGCCTCCGGCGTCACGTCGTCGTGCGTCATGCCTGTGCCTCCGGTCGTGAAGATCAGCGAGACGCCCGCGCCGGGCGCGGAGTACTTGCGCAGCAGGGCTTCGATCGCGCCCAGGTCATCGGAGACGACCTCGCTGGCGACGACCTGCGCTCCGGCCGCCGAGGCGTGCTCGGCGAGCGCCTGCCCCGAGCGATCCTCGGTTCGCCCGGCCGCGACCGACGTCGACACGGTGATGATTGCGGCTCTCATGGCCGGCGAGGTTAACGCGGTCAACGAGTGCCGCGCTGCCAGACCCCGGAGCGCCCGCCGGACTTCTCGAGCAGCACGACCTCGGCGATCTGGGCGCCGCGTTCGATCCCCTTGACCATGTCGTAGATCGTCAGCGCCGCCACGGACGCCGCTGTGAGCGCCTCCATCTCGACCCCGGTGGGCCCGGTGCTCCGCGCCTCGGCCGTCAGTCGGATCTCGCCCGCGTCGGCGTCAATCGTGCCGTCGACGCCGACGAATGAGAGCGCGAGCGGGTGGCACAGCGGGATCAGCTCGGAGGTGCGCTTGGCGGCCTGGATCCCCGCGATCCTGGCGACGCCGATCACGTCGCCCTTCGGCGCCTCACCGGCGGCGACCGCCGCCGCCGTCGCCGGCGAGACCCGCACGAGCGCCTGCGCGACGGCGCGGCGCTCGGTCGCAGCCTTCGCGCCGACGTCGACCATCCGCGCGCGGCCGGACGAGTCGAGGTGAGTGAGCTCGCTCACACCGGGGCAGCGACGCGCCGTGCGGCGTCGATCAGATCGCGCACGGCCTCGACGTCGCCCGCCCGCAGCAGCACGATCGGGTCGGGGTCCCCGTTGACGATCGACTCGAAGAACTCCTTGCGGTCCTGGTAGGTCGGCAGCGTCGCCTTGGCCCAGCCGCGGACGTCGTTGAGCAGGACGGCGAGCTCCGCGTAGGGCTCGCCGAACAGCTCGCCGATCTCGCGCTTCATCCGCTTGGCAAGCGCCGGCGACGCGCCGGCGGTCGAGATCGCGACCGCGAGCGGTCCGGTGCGGACGATCGCGGGCAGGATGAAGTTGCACAGGGGCGGCACGTCGACGACGTTGACGAGCATCGCCCGCTGCTCGGCGTCCTCGAACACGCGGATGTTGACATCGGTGTCGTCGGTCGCGGCGATCGCGATCAGGCAGCCGTCGAGATCGCCGGTCTGATACGCGCGCCGCTCCCAGCGGATCGACCCCTCCAGCGCGAGCCCGACGAGCGCCGGGTGCGCCTCGGGCGCGACCAGGGTCACGTCGCCATCGCACGCGAGCAGCCCTTCGACCTTCTCGAGCCCCACGTCGCCACCGCCGACAACGAGGCAGCGCCTGCCCTTCAGACGCAGGCAGGCGATGTAGAACGGCGTCTCGAGCATGTCCTTGACGCATGACTGATCGCAGATCCCTCTGCGGAGCTGGCACACGCATTCCTTGCCGCTGTAAGCCTGGGCCGGCATCAGCTACAGGGTAGAGGAGCGCCGGTGCTACGAGCGCTTGACGGCGTCCTTCGCGATCCGGCCGCCGAGCTTCATCAGCGGTCCGATCCCGTTCTTGAGCGCGCCGGCGCGGATCGACGGCCGCCCGTACAGGATCGTCGCGGTCTGCTTCAGGGCGCGCCCCAGGGTCTCGTCATACGGATACCACCACGGGTTGCGGACGGCCGACGGTTCCCAGACGCGCAGCTTGATGTTCACGCACTCGTACAGGCCGAACTTCGAGTGGGTGCGGCCGAGCCCGGACTCCTTGACGCCACCCCACGAGCACTGACAGGCGCCGTGGCTGAACATGTGGTCGTTGATCCAGACCATCCCGGTCTGGAGCTCGCGCGCGATCCGCTCCCCCTTGCTGCGCTCGGAGGTCCAGACCGACGCGCCGAGCCCGAACTCGCTGTCGTTCGCGAGCGCCACCGCCTCGTCCTCGGAGTCGACCGTGACGATCGGAATCACGGGCCCGAAGATCTCCTCGCGCATGATCCGCATCTCGTGCGTGACGTCTGTCAAGACCGTCGGCGCGTAGAACGCGGCCTCGGACGGAAGCCCGTCGGGCGCCTGCACCGGGCCACCGCAGCGCATCACGGCCCCGTCCGCGACGGCGTCGTCGACCAGTCCCCGCACGATCTCGAACTGATCACGCGAGACCATCGGTCCGATCTCCGTGTCCCACCGCAGCGGGTCCCCGACGCGCAACCGCTCCGCGCCGGCGACGACGCCGGAGATGAAGCGCTCCGCCACCTCGCGCATCACGTACACGCGCTCGATGCCTGAGCACGTCTGGCCGGCGTTCGCAAATCCACCCCACAACGCGCCGTCGATCGCGTGGTCGAGGTTCGCGTCCGCGAGCACGATCATTGGGTCCTTGCCGCCGAGCTCGAGCACCGAGCCCTTCAGCAACCGCGCGCACTGCTCCCCGACGCCGCGGCCGGCGTCGACCGACCCCGTGAAGAAGATCTTGGCGACGCCGGCCTGGACGAGCGCGCCGCCGGTCCCGGGTCCGTGGATGACGCGCACGAGGCCCTCGGGGACCCCGGCACGCTCGAACACCGCCCGGATCCGCTCGCCGATCAGCGGCGTCAGCGACGCCGGCTTGAGCACGACGCCGTTGCCCGCCATCAGCGCGAGCGCGACCTCCCCGAACGGGATGCTCCAGGGGTAGTTCCACGGGGAGATGATCCCGATCACGCCGAGCGGCTCGTACGTGAACACCGAGCTCTTCGTCTTCAGGAACAGCTGCGACATCGGGATCTTCTCGTCGTCCAGGATCTCGGCGCCGGCCCGCGCGATCCAGCGCAATGCGTCGATCGTCGGCAGGATCTCCATCGAGAAGGCCTCGTTGCGAGGCTTGCCCTGCTCGCGGACGAGCAGGTCGCGGATCTCGTCGGCCTCGTCGATCACGACCTGCGCGGCGCGCTCGAGGTAACGGGCGCGGTCGGCGAGGGTCAGCTGTGCCCAGAACGGCTGGACCTGCGCGACGTCCGCGACGACTGACTGAACGTGGTCAGGCGCAGTGACCCCCACCGAACCGATTCGCTCACCGGTGGCCGGACTGAAGGAGCCGAGCTGGGCCGTGGCGATCGCGGCGTCCACGCGGCAGAGAGTACAAACTCAGGTCGCCGCCGCGCGTGCCGAAGATCGGGGAGGCTGTACGTCGTGCTCGATTGCGGCGCGACCGCCGGGCAGCAGGGCCTGTACTTCGGGTGGTCGAGGACGGCAGATCCGACCAGCCTGCCGTCCACCGGGTCGTCGGGGAACTGGTGCCGCTTTCAGTACGCGAGCGGCTCGACACTCGAGGACTACCCCAAGCTTGGCCACGACGACACCCAGATCCTGATTGGGACCAACGAGTACAACCAGGACGGCTCGGGGAGCTACCAGGACTCCCATGTGCTCGTCTTTGCCAAGCCGGCGCCAGGCGATGAGAGCTGCCAGGACCCCGGCGCGCCGACGATCATCTCGACCGGTTTCACGCCGGTGCCGGCGAACATCGCCGACGGCTCGGCGAACGGCTACGTCGTCAGCGCGTCCGGATCGCCCGCGGTGAACCTGTACACGATCCATCCGGACGCATCGTTCGCCACGACGCCGGTCACAGTGAGTCCGTACGCGCTCCCCGCGAACGTTCCGCAACCCGGCACGACCGACGTGATCGACTCGAGCGACGCGCGGCTGACCCAAGCCGTCGCGGTCACCGACCCGAGCACCGCGCAGGAGGGAATCTGGACGCAGCACACGGTCGCGGGCGCGGGTGGCGGCCCCTCCGTCGTTCGCTGGTATGAGCTGACACCGGGGCAGACGGCGCCGACCCAGGCCGGGACGATCAGCGGTCCGAACGGGACCTACGCGTTCAACGGGGCTGTGTCGCCGACCTCGGACGGCCGCGGCGCGGTCGTCTTCTACAACTCGGCGGACGACACTCATGTCGTCGATCTCCGCGCCGAGTACCGCGTCGCCGGGATGCCCTCGAGCCAGACGACAGGTGACCTCCAACTCGCGCAGAGCGCCTACACGGACGTGGATTTCAGCTGCGTCTCCCCGTACGGGCCGCCGTGCCGCTGGGGCGACTATGCCGGCGCCTCCCCCGACCCGACGAACCGCGGCCTCGTGTGGGGAACCGGCGAGCTGACGACGATTGCACCGGACGGATCCAGCAACGCCCAATGGGGGTCGCAGAACGTCGCGATCTCCACTTCGCCGCCCCCGAGCGGGGAGACCTCAGACGCCACCTCGGTCACGATGGACAGCGCCACGATCAGCGGCAGCGCCAATCCTCAGGGCAGCCCCAGCTCGTATCA
>Ga0335069_10013389_pt1 | contig 11517 bp, 6 predicted proteins | sample Lox_Sample_11_FD_206714 | JGI IMG/M metagenome (GOLD analysis project Ga0335069, IMG submission 206714) | Soil microbial communities from Loxahatchee National Wildlife Refuge, Florida, United States - Lox_Sample_1.1 | ecosystem: Environmental > Terrestrial > Soil > Wetlands | place: USA: Florida... | reverse complement strand
CCGGGTCCTCGGTGACCGCCGCGGTCCGCGCGCCTCCCCCTCCGCCGGTCTCCTGGGTCAGCGCGAGCCAGCCGATCAGGCCGAGCGGGTAGATGAAGTAGCCGAACCGGACGTTGGGGCCGAGCAGGAACATCAGCGCCAGCCCGACGGCCAGCCGCCAGGCCGCCGCGGAGACGTCACGGGGCGGCCGGACCACCAGCGAGATCGCGATGCCGAGGCCGGCCGCGAGCAGCAGGCCGACCGACAGCACGTGCCCGGCCGGGCCCATCGCGGCGAGCAGGTGCCCGGGCAGCAGGCTCTCGGCCGGGGTCTTGTACCGGGTCAGGCCGAGCGGGAACAGCACGCTGTTCTGCACTAGGGCGTCCGCGCCGCGCAGCGAGGTCAGCGCGGCCGGGGCCAGGGCGGCGGTGAGGAGCAGCACGGTGAGGACCGACGCCGCGAGGAAGCGCCCCGCGGCCCGGACGCCGTCGCGGGCGGCGAACATGGCGGCCAGGACCGGGACGGCGAGCCAGGCGGTGGACTTCAGGTCGCAGGCGGCGCCCAGGGCGATGCCCGCGCCGACGGTCCCGGCGGCCGGCGAGGCCCCGGCGATCTGCCGGGCCCTGGCGAGCCCCGGCGTCCCCGCGGGCGGCATGGCCAGGGCCAGGGCCAGCAGGATCAGCGCGAGCACCGGCGGGTCGGTGGTGATCACGGCCAGGTTGAGCCCGATCACCGGCGAGGCCACCGCGACCGCCGTGGCCAGCAGCGCGTCAGACCGGCACGCGGGGCAGCCCCGGTGCGGGCCCCGCCGGGAGGGGCACCCCCGGACGGGCATCGCGACCCAGAACGCCGCCGCGAGCGGGACCACCGTGCCGAGGGCGATCCAGACCCCGGAGTTCCCCGCCAGGCCACCGAGCCCGGCCGCGCTCGGCAGGCCGAACAGGGTCATGACCGGCAGGTACGGGTTGTAGGACAGCCAGGAGGTGACCTGATCGGCAGCCAGGTACGGCGAGCCGTGGTGCAGCAGCAGCCTGGCGGCCCGGTCGATCACCATCATCCCGTCCTCGAGCGGGTAGGCGACCGACAGCCACAGCAGCGGCGCGAGCACGGCCAGCGCCACCGAGACCAGGACGGCGGCCATCCGGGCCCGGCGACCGCGCCAGCGCCACAGCATGAACAGCGCCACGGCGTAACCGCAGGCGGCCCAGATGGCCCAGACCTGGTCCCGGCCGCCGGAGAAGACGGCGGCGGCGATCGCGTAGCCGCCGAACGCGGCGTAGGCGCCCATGAGGCGGCGCCGGCCGAGCCAGGGGCGATCCGGCCGATGGGCATCCTGATCACGGCCGCCCGCCCCCGGCCGGCCCGCATCGCCCGCATACCGCGCGTCCTGAATCAGCTGGCCCCCGATGACCAGAGCTGGAAGTGCCTTGTCCGGCAGCAGAAACGCTATGAGCAGACGCAAGGACGCGTCAAGCCGGTAGCGAGGATGCGGGCCCCGGGCCGGGCGCGGGGCAGCCCTACTGCGCGCAACCGGGCGGATGCGTCCGATTGCCGCAGCCGGGTTCGGCGGCCAGCCACGGCGGGGACGGGGGGTAGGCTGCCCAGTGAATTTCCCGCAGATGAGCCGGCCAGCAACGGAGAGAGCATGGAACAACGGAGAGAGCATGGAACCTAGCCCGGGCCCGTGGATCAGCGCGCTGCGGCACTCGCACGACCGCCTGCAAGCCAGCGTCGAGCCCCTCGGCCGCGGCCAGCTGGAACAGCGCTCGTACGACAGCGAGTGGTCGATCGCCCAGGTGCTGTCCCATCTCGGATCGCAGGCCGAGATCTTCGGCCTGTTCCTGGACGCCGGGCTGACCGGGCAGGATCCGCCGGGACGCGAGGAGTTCGTGCCTATCTGGGACAGCTGGAACGCCAAGGACCCGCAGGCCCAGGCGTCGGACGCGCTGCGCGCCGACCAGGCCACCCTCGAGCGGTTCGAGTCCATGGACGCGGAGCAGCAGGCCCGGTTGCGCCTGAAGGTGTTCGGGATGGAGCTCGGCGCCGCCGGGCTGGCGCGGATGCGGGTCAGCGAGCACGCCATCCACACCTGGGACGTCGTGGTCGCGCTCGACCCGTCGGCCACGGTGGCCCCGGATGCCGTCGCCCTGCTGGTCGACACGCTCGACCAGCTCGCGGCCAGGGTAGGCAGGCCGGACGGGAAGCCGCGCACGGCGCGCGTGTTCACCACCGACCCGGAGCGCCAGTTCATCCTGGAGACGGGCGACACGGTCACGCTCACGCCGGCGGGCGGCGAGGCCGCGGCCGAGCCGGGTCAGCCCGAGCTGCGGCTGCCCGCCGAGGCGTTCGTCCGGCTGATCTACGGGCGGATGGACGCGGCCCACACCCCGCGGCTGCAGAGCACCGGAGCGGACCTCGATGAACTGCGGAAGGTCTTCCCCGGCTTCTGAGGCCGAACGGCCCGGCACCGCCTAATCGCCGCAGATCAGCGAGCAGCTCAGGGATGAGGCGCTCCTCCATCACCGCACGTCCCGCGGATCGCATCCGCTCGGCCAGGTCCGGATCCCAGCCGGATTCGGCGGGCCGGCCCCGCAGCGGCTCGGAGTCACCGCCGGCCAGGCCGGCGGCATAGTCACCGGCGTTCATCCGCCACGGTGTCGCGCCGTGCCTGACGATGGCCGCGGCGGTGCTGCGCAGCCCGGTCCAGTCGAAGTCGCCTCGCCAGCGCACGACCGCGCCGCTGCCCGCCCGCCCGGCGGGCGAGCCGGCGGCGCTCGCGAGCAGACGGTGGCAGGCAGCCGACGGGACGCCCTCGGTGCAGATCAGCGGCGCGCATCGGCCGCCGAGCTCAGCGGCCGCGGCCCGCAGCACGGCCGGGTTCTCGCAGACGTACACGACGGGTACGTCCAGGGTGACCGGCATCGACGAAAGCTGATGCAAGGTAATCCGGAACGGCATGCCCAGCGCGGCGGCTTCCGTGAGCCAGCGCCCCAGCGGCCCGCCCGTGGCCGGCAGGCCGAGGACCAGGACCTGGCTGGCCAGGTCGTCCAGGATGACGCCGAACGCATCCCACAGCTCGCGCCGGGCCGCCTGGGCCTGCGGCACCTCTGCGCCCTGCCACCTGGCCAGCGCCCGCAGCACCAGTCCTGGCAGCGGCGGGACGGACAGCGCCTTGGTGTCTCCGGTGGCGCGCTCGGCGAGCACCGGCAACGGCAGTTCGGCGGCGGGCAGCAGATCAAGGACGGCGGCGGCCTGGGCCAGCGCGGCGTCCTTCCCGGCTCGCAGCAGCCTGGTCAGCGTGCCATCGGCCGACAGTTCCGCCAGCCAGGCCGCGTGCCACCCCTCTGCCGCGTGCCGGCAGGCCAGCGCCGTCCGGAGTGCGGCATCGCGGCGCGCATCGAAGCTGGCCCGCTCGGCGGCGGCGTCGGGCACCGCTCCCCCCAGCACCTCGACCGCCTCGCGCAGGCTGTCCGCCAGGCCGGAGACGCGCAGCGCGGCCTCCACCGCTGGCAGCGGGACGGACAGCGACGAGCCCCGTCCCGGCGGGCGGCCCAGCAGCTGGGCGGCCGCCTGCCGTTGCGGCGGCGTCGCGCCGGTCAGGGTTACCGCGACGTCGAGAGGTGCACCCCGGGCGATCCGGAGCCGGATCCGGTCGACCAGCCAGCGCAGCTCGGGCGGGCCCAGCACCCGGGTCAGCCTTTCCCGGCGGCCCGGCCGGCGGGTTCCCGGGGACGAGATGCCGTCCTGGCCTGGCCGGTCAGGCTCGCTCATGATCACCGGTGACCGGGAGCCTGCCGTCGAAGTTCCGCTCGATACGACGGGGAGTGCTGCCGTCCCACTCCCAGGTGGTGACGTGCACCGCGTCGATGCCGTCCCGGCGCACCAGCTGATGGGTGGCGATGCCGGGAACGGTCGCGTAGAAGCCCCACTCGCGCTCGCTCGTCATCACCACGTCCAGGTCGAAGTTGGCCAGCAGGCCGAGGCTCTTGGCGCGCGAATCGTCGTCGACGCCGGCGAACGCCTCGTCCAGGAGCACCAGCCGGGGCGCGTCCGGATGCGCCGACCGGTAGTGCGCTGACGCCGCGGCGAACAACGGCAGCGACACCGCCAGGACCCGTTCGCCGCCGGACGCGGGCCCGGTCGCCGGACGCCATTTGCCATCCTGGAACCGTTCGATGACGAACCGGTGCCAGCCCCGGTAGTCGAGCGCCAGCCGCAGCTGCTCCTGCCAGGTGCTGTTCTCCGAGGCGGCCCGCTGCGCCTCGATCTGGTGCTGCAGGAACTCGCCCACGGCCGCCCGGTCGCCGGGTGACCAGAGCTCGGCGTCCTGCCGCAGGAGCCGGCGGCGGGCCTCGGGCAGCCCGGCCGGGGCGTCCGGCGACGGTTCCCAGCGCAGCCGCAGCCGCATGCCGGTGCTGGTCGGGCGCTCGGCCAGCTCAGCGTTCATCCGCTCGACCTGCGCCTCGGCGTCGCTGATCAGCTCCTGCAGATGGCTGGCCACGTCGTTGACCAGGTGCTCCTCGATCAGCTCGCGCTCCTTGGCGGTGAGCATGCGCTCCCGGTAGGAGATCTCGTCGCTGAGCAGCCCGGTCAGCTCATCGGGTGAGCGGTCCTTGCCCTGGAACTGGATGGTCACCACGACACGTTCGTCCACCAGGCTGAGCGAGGCGTGGTGGCCGTGCCGGGACATCGCTTCGGACAGCTCGGCGTGGCGGCGGGCGATGTCGTCCTGTACGCGCCGCCAGGTGTCGGCGTCGTCGTCCACTGACGCCAGCTCCTGCTCGACGCGCCGGGCGAGCCGCACGGCCGACGCCACGCTCTCGCCCGCGGGCGCTACGCCGGCCTCGCCCCCGGGAGCTCCCTCCACCGCCACGGCGAGCAGCCCGGTGCCGGCGAACCGCCAGAACGCGGTGACCGCGGCATCCCTGCGGGAGGTCTCGTCCGCCAGGTTTTCCAGCAGTTGCTCCTCGCGGCCCTCCAGCTTCGCCCGATGCTGCGCATGATGCCCGTGGGCCGCGTCCAGGGACTGGCGCACCGCTGTCAGCTCGCTGATGCGCTGCCTGACCTGCTCCAGTCTCTGGCGAAGCCCATCGGCGGTGCATCCGATCGCCGCCCGTACCGCGGCCAGCCTGGCCGCCGCATCCCGCGCTTCCTCGGCTGCCTCGGCGGCAAGCGCTCTGGCCGCCGCCAGGTTCTGCTCGGCCCCCGCCAGCTCGGCGGCGCAGGTCGCCATCTCGTCGAGCCTGGCCTGGTGCTGCCACAAGGCGGCCACGAGCTTCTGCCCCAAGCTCGCGTAATCGCGTACCGCGGCCGCCACCGCCTGGAGCTGACCGAGCTGAACCGGCAGTCCCAGGTCGGCGGCGGCGGTGTCCCGCTCGGCCGAGGCCTCGGCCGCCGCCTGACGCGCACCATCGACCCTGATGGCCTGCTCGGCGGCCTTGCGTGACGCCCGCTCCAGAGTGGTCCGGGTGCCTGCCAGCGTGCCGTGGGCATCACGGAGGTCCTGGTCACCGGGGAAGGCGGCGGCTTCGGCCACCAGGACCGCCTGCCTGGCTTCGATGCCGGCCAGGGCCTGCCGCGCCGTTGCGAGCGCCTGCCGTGCGGTTTCGACCTGCCCGGCCAGCACGGCCAGCCGACGGCGCCTGGCTTGCTCCCGGGAGGCCGCCCCCACGTATTCGGCGGCGTCCTTGGCCCACGCCCCGCTCAACGGTCCCAGCCGCCACTGCCCGGACAGGGAGACCACGCACGAGGCATCGGCCTCGCGGGCGGGGACGGTGGCGCCCGCCGCGACCAGGGCGATGGCGTCGAGGATCGCGCCGACCGCGGCCACGCTGACCTGACCGTGACTTTCGGGGTCGATCGCCGGGAGGAGCACGCTGCTGAGGGCCGGGCCGCGGGCGGAGTACGGGCCGCCGCCTGACCGGCCGGGAACCGCGGTGAGCAGCACATCATGGGTGGCCGGGTCGAGCAGGGTGCCTTCGGCGGTGATCCAGGCGTCCAGCAGTCCCGACGCCTCGAGGGCGGCCTCCAGGCCGGCCCGCTGGGCGTCGTCGAGACCGGCCGCGAATTCAGTCAGCCGCCAGAGCGGTGCTCCGGCCCGCCCGGCCCGGACCTCCTCGCCTCTGGTGTACGGGGCCGGCGGGGTGGCCGTCTCCCCGGCGAGGAGACGGCGGTGCTCGTCCTCGAGCGTCGCGAGCCCGGCGGCCGCCTCGTCGACGTGGCCGGACCTGCGGGCGTGTTCGGTGGCCAGCGCCTGGGTAGCCCGCCCGGCCGCCGCCCGCAGCGCGGCCTCGGCCGGGTTCGGCCCGTCCAGGGTGGCCGTCCACTGCGGCAGGCCCGTCTCGTCCGGGTACGGCACCCGCAGCTCGGCGGCCCCGGCCGCGTACTCCCGCCACCGGGTTACCAGGGTCTCGCCTGCCGCCTGCACCGCGGCCCCGGCGGCCTCGTGCCCGTCGGCGGCGGCGTCACGTTCGGCTTCCAGCTCGGCCAGCTTCGCCTGCTCGGCCGCGGCCTGGCGCTCGGACTCGGCCGCGGCGGCAGCGAGCGCCGTGACGTGGGCCACCGCGGCCTCACGGCGCGCCGCGGCGGCGGCGAACTCCTCGCCCGCCGCGCGGGTCAGCCCGGCGGTGATCCCGTCGGGCAGGGCCAGCGGCGCGACGGCCAGGCCATGATCGCGAGCGAGGCTGGCCAGGGCCGCGGCCCGCTCGGCCGCCGCCGCGGCGGCGGTCACGAGGTCACGGCTCAGCGCGGCCGCCGCGCGCGACTCATCGTGCCTACGGGAGCGGGAGACCGCAGCCCGTCCGGCATCGATCTCTTTGCCTTTTTCCCTGGCCGCGGCCTTCTCGGTGGCCTTTGCGTGCCGCTCGGCGTGTTCCAGGCTGGCCAGCTCCGGGCGGCTGGCCAGCTCCTCGCGGGTGGCGTTCAGCTCGGTCAGCTCGTTCTGGGCCGCGGTGAGCTGCCCGCTGGCTGCCGCCTCGGCCGTGCGCGCGGCCTCGATTTCGTCCCTGACCCCGCCGAGCTGGCGCCCGGTTTCCTCATAGGCGTACTGGGCGGTGCGCAGTTCGCGGCTCTGCCGCCGGGCCGCTACCCGCGCATACAGCTGGTAACGCTGGCTGAACCTGGCCACGTGACCGCGGGTCTCCTTCAGCGCTGCCAGCTCGTCGCGCTGCTGCTCGAGGTCGTGGAACGCGGCGGCGATGTCGGCGATCACCGACTGGTCGAGCGGGGTCAGCGCCTCCGACAGGGCCCGGGAAAGCTTGCCCTCGTCCGGCTTCTTCGACAGCTGCGGCTGGCGCAGCTGGACCAGCAGGTCGACCAGCGAGCCGTAGCGATCCGGGCCCAGGTGCAGCAGGTGCTCGTCCACCGCGCGGCGGTAGATCTCCGCGCCCTGGGTGACCATCCCGGACTCGCCGACCGCCGCGGTCAGCCGGTCCCTGGTCAGCACGGCGCCGCCCGGGCCGATCAGGTTCATGTCCGCGCCGACACGCTGTGACGTGGTGAAATACCAGTGGTCGGCCACGCCGCGCCCGGCGACCGCCTTCAGCCCGCAGCCGATGGTGAAGTAGGCGCGCTCGCCGTCCTCGGTGCGCCGGCCGAACTCCAGCCACACGTAGCCGAGCCGCTCGTCGTACTTGCCGCCGAGCAGCAGGTTCCACTCCATCTTCTTGTCCCGGTCGCCGTCCGGCTCGACCCTGGTCGGTGACAGGTTCGCGTCCAGCAGGAACGGCAGCGTCAGCGCCAGCACCTTCGACTTGCCCGTGCCGTTGTTGCCGAGCAGCATCAGCCGCCCGTCGCGGAACCAGAATTCCTGGTAGTCGTAGTAGAAGAGGTCGACGAGGCCGGCGCGCAGCGGCTGCCAGCGCCCGCGCCGCGGGACAGGGAGTTCCTCGGCGGCCCGGAACGTCATCACTGCCTCCCGATGATGGTGGGCTCGGTGTAGCCGAACCTGGCCAGGGCGGGCAGCGGGAGCACCGCCGGGCCCGACCTCTTGGCCAGGCCCAGCGCGACGAGGCGGCGCAGCCCGGTGTCGGTCAGGTCACGGATCACGCCCGGCTCGTCCGAGCCCCTGCGCCAGTGCGTCTTGTGCTGCGCGGCGATCTCGGTCATGTGCCTGTGCAGCTCCGGGAGCGTCACGACGGTACCCGGCCGCTCGCGCATGGCCCCGGCGAGGTACTCCGCGAGCAGCAGGGTGAAATGACCTTCCGTGCCTTCTTCCGGCATGCCCAGGTCCGATGCTTCGGCCGCCGGGTCGGTGAGCGCGATGCCCTCGGCTCGTACCTCGGCGGCGAAACCGGTCCCCTCGGTGAGCCGGCGCAGCAGCAGGCCGCGCTGGCTGGCCAGGTAGCCGCGTTCTTCCTCGGTCAGGTCGCTGTAGTACAGCACGGGATCGTCGAGGAGGCGCCGGGCCAGCCGGTGCCTGATCTCGCGGTTCCTGGCCTCGTCGGTCTCCGGGCGAGGCTCGGCGGTCAGCTTCCGCAGCCGTTCCTCGAAGCCGGGCTCGGTGACCATGGAAGCGCCGACCCTGGTGACCAGCAAGGTGGCCAGTACCCGCCGGTTCACGTCATAGAGCGCATCACCGCTGCCCGCGATGAACGCCTGGTCGTCACCGGCGACGCGCGCGAGCACGCCCGTGGCGAGCAGCAGCCGCGAGATGGCCACGAGGTCCCGGCGTTCCTCGCCGTTGTCCAGGGTGAACATGACGCCGGCCTCGGCCAGGGCCGGGTCGGCGGCCAGCGCGATGACGCGCTCGGCCAGCCTGCCCAGGGTGATCTGCGCCTCTGCGCGCTCGAGCGCGGCGAGGGCGAGGCAGGCCAGCACGTAGCGCCGGCGGCTGAACAGGTGATGGCCGCCGCCGACGCCGCCGCTCTTGCGCTGATTCCCGCCGGCGCTGGCGCCGCGGCTCGGGTCGGTGTTGTCGCCGGGCACCTTCCGCAGCCGGACCACGGCGTGATCAGCGTGCAGCGTCCAGCCCGCCTGGGCGGCGAACCAGTCACCGAGCCAGGCTGCGTGACGCCTGGCCAGGGCGAACGCCGGTACGTCCGGGCCTTGCGGGGTGAGCAGCGGGTGCCGCAGGAGGGCCCGGATGCTGCGGCGGCGCTCGTCTTCCTGCTGCTGGCTGAGGACGTCGGGCAGGCCGCTCACCGCGGGACTCCTTCCAGTGATGGCGGGACGGGTGCGGTGAGGTCGGTGACGGTGATCTCGTGATCGGGCCCGCGCAGGACGCCGTCGGGCGTGACGATCTCCGCGATGCCGCCCGGCAGCGGGCGAAGCGTGATCTCCATCGTGCCGTCCCCTGTCCTGGTGACGATGGTCCCGTCGGGTCCCGGCGGCCCGGCCGAGAGCGCCTCCCGGAGGATGCGCAGGAACAGGCTGAACTCGGCCTGGTCGAGGTCGCCGAACTCGCTGAGCTTCGCGGCGTGCCCGCTGGCGAGCCGACGGCGGGCCGCCTCGGCCTGGTCCCGCTCGGCGGCGATCTGGCGAGCCAGCTGCTCGCGTCCGGCCGCCCGGTCCCTGACCCGGGCGGGACCGCCCCGGCGTTCGTACCTGCCGGTGGCGCGCAGCCGCGGGGTGACCACCAGCGGCTCGGCATCGAGCCAGCTTTCCGCCCCGGCGGACCTTCCGGCCGCCCCGGGCGGCTCGCCGGTGAAGTGCCGCGCGGAAGAGAGCCCGAACGCCGCACGCCACAGCCGATGCGCGTCATCCTCGGACGGGGCCTGCGCGAACCACCGGGCCAGCGTGCGGAAGTCGGCGCTGCGGTCGCTGCGGCCAGCCCGCCGTTCCTGCAGCACGCTGATGGTCGCGAGCAGGTCGGGGATCGCCTTCCTGGCCCGCTGCCGCAGCAGTGTCGCCTGGCTCGGGTGCAAGCGGTCGCCGCAGAACCACGACCAGACACCGGACCACCGGTTCCGCCACAGCATGAGCTTGGCCTGTTCGCTCGCCGCGGCGGAGTCGGTGCCGCCGGCCTGGCCGCCCGGCGCGACGTCGGCCGCCTCGCGCCGGGCCGTAATGGCCAGGAGCTGCCCGGCTCGCTGGTCATCGATGGACCTCAGCAGCGTCGCGATGGCCGCGGCCTTGACCACCAGTTCCGAGACGAACCGTTCCAGGTATGCGAGCAGGCGGTCCTTGTAGGCGAGGAAAGCCTCCTCGTCGATGTCCTGCAGGTCGATGGTGCGCTGCAGGCTGCTCATGAACGCGGTGGCGTTGGCCGCCAGGCTGTCCAGCCGCCCGGTCAGCTCCAGCAGCAGGCTGTGCACCACCGCCGGGTCGGGATCGGCGGGGAGCGCCGCGAGGGCCCGCAGCCTTAGCCGGATATCCTCCAGCGCCACGGCCTGCAGCTCGCCGCGGCGCGCGATTTCCTGCTCGTACACCTCCAGGGCCCGTTCCGCCGCCTCGCCCTCGCGGGTGAGCTGGTACAGGTACCTGGTCCGGTAGAAGTCCTCCACGGTGGTGACCCGGCTGGTGTCCGGCGTGGCCCGGAGGTTGCCCCACTCTTCCAGCTTGCCGAGCGCCTCGCTGATCTCCTCCTGGCCGGCGTGCGGCGAGCCGGGCTCGCCGGCCGCCCATAGCGCCTCGGCGACGTCCTCTGGGCGCAGATGTACGACGAACCGCTGCTTGCTGTCCCGGAACACGATCATGATCTCCCGGTACAGCACGTGCAACGGCGCGTTGAGATGCGCGAAGGGGCGCGCGGTCCCGTAGGCCCGGGGGCTGTCAGGCGGGGGAGCAACCGTCACGGCACAGCAGTATGCCGGTACCCGCTGACATTTCCAGGCGACTCGTGCCAGGCCGTCAGCTGCCGGGGGATTCCCGCGCTCCGCGCAGCGTGATGAGCGCCAGCCCGGCGGCGTACACCGCGACGGCGCACAGCGCGCCGCCGACGTCGTGCGGCGGGCGGGCGGGCCAGATCCACGGCGTGCTCAGCGCCGGCGGGTGCCAGTCCGTGTACAGTCCGTAGGCGCCGACCAGCAGGTACGCGAGCGGGCCGGTCCATGCGAGCGGGGCGCCGAGCGCGACCGCGCAGAGCAGGCCGATGCCGGTCAGCCCGGCCACGTTCCGCAGGACGTCCAGGACGCCACCGGACAGATGGGCGCCGGCGCCGGCGGCGGCCAGCGCGCCGACCGCCAGCGCGGTGAGCGCGGCCGTGGCGCCCAGCCGCAGGAACGGCAGCCACCGGCCGGTCGCGCGCTCCGGCTCTCCGAACGGGCTGCCCGCCGTCACCGCGATCACGGCCGCGCATCCGGCCTCGAAGATGAGCGGCAATTGCAGCGCGCCGTAGCTGTCCCAGTGCCTGAACAGCGCGGCACGCAGCCCGGCCGCGCAGGCCGCCAGCAGGGCCACGGCCGCCGGCAGCCGGCGGCTGGCCGCGTGCAGCCGCACCAGGCGCAGGGCTGACGGCGGCGCCTGACGTACCGCGCCGACCGTCATGGCAGCTGCGCCGGGGTTATCCGGCCGGCCCGCAGCGCGGCCAGATGCTGCGCGAGCCAGGCGTGCTTGGCGGCGGGCGGCAGGGCCGCGAACCGGTGGGCCGCGCGGGCGGCC
>Ga0335069_10013388_pt1 | contig 11517 bp, 8 predicted proteins | sample Lox_Sample_11_FD_206714 | JGI IMG/M metagenome (GOLD analysis project Ga0335069, IMG submission 206714) | Soil microbial communities from Loxahatchee National Wildlife Refuge, Florida, United States - Lox_Sample_1.1 | ecosystem: Environmental > Terrestrial > Soil > Wetlands | place: USA: Florida... | reverse complement strand
CGCTCGCCGGCGACCCTCACGCCCTCCTCTACTCGCACGGGGCGCTCTTCTTCCTCGACGAGCCCTGGCTACACCGGATCGAGCCCTGACCCCGAATGCGGCACCGCTCGGAAATGGGCCGTGCAGGGATCGAACCTGCGACCTTGGGATTAAGAGTCCCCTGCTCTACCAGCTGAGCTAACGGCCCGGGGCGGCGGCCATTGTAGCCTCGCCCCGATGAAAGTCCTCTCCGTCGTAGGCAACCGGCCCCAGTTCGTCAAGTCGGCGCCCGTCTCGCTCGCCCTGCGCGACGCCGGGATCGACGAGGTCGTGCTCCACACCGGCCAGCACTACGACCGGGAGCTCTCCGGCGTCTTCTTCGAGGAGCTCGAGCTCCCCGAGCCCGCGTACCGGCTCGACCTGCACACCGCCGACCCCGACGCGATGCGGCCGGGGATCGCCGACGCGCTCGAACGGGAGCGGCCCGACTGGACGCTCGTCTACGGCGATACGAACTCGACGCTCGCGGGCGCGGAGGCGGCGGTCGCCGCCGGCGTGCCGGTCGCGCACGTCGAGGCCGGGCTGCGCAGCGGCGACCTGTCGATGCCGGAAGAGCGGAACCGGATCGCGGTCGACCGCGTCGCCGCCCTTCTCCTCTGCCCCGACGAGCGCTCGGCGGCGACGCTCCGCTCCGAGCGCGTGCACGGGCGCGTCGAAGTGGTCGGTGACGTCATGGCCGACGCGAGCATGCAGCTGCTGCCGATCGCGTTGCGCCGCTCGGACGTGCTCGAGCGGCTCCGGCTCGAGCCCGAGCGCTACGTCGTCGCGACGATCCACCGCGAGGCGAACGTGCGGCCGGAGCGGCTCGCCCGCATCCTCGACGGCCTCGGCCGCATCCCGGAGCCGGTCGTCTTCCCCGCCCACCCGCGGACGCGCTCGCGGCTCGAGTCGGTGCCGGCGAACGTCCGCGTGGTCGAGCCGCTCGGCTACCTCGACATGGCGGCGCTCTGCTCGCAGGCGCGCGTGATCGTCACCGACTCGGGCGGGCTGCAGAAGGAGGCGTACTGGTACGGCGTCCCGTGCGTCACCGCGCGACCGTCGACCGAGTGGGTAGACACGGTGGAGGCGGGCGCGAACGTCCTCGTCGACGACGACCCGGAGCGGATCGCCGCGGCGGTCGCGTCGGCCCGCATGCCGGCCGAGCGGCCGATCCTGTACGGGGACGGGCACGCCGCCGAGCGAGTCTCCGCGGCGTTATACGGACCGGCCGGTCGAGCCAGCGACTAGGGTGGGGTGCGGGTATGGGCTATGACGTCGCAGTCGTCGGTGCCGGATACGTCGGCCTGCCGCTCTCCACGACGTTCGCAGAGGCCGGGTGCAAGGTGCTCGTCGTCGACGTCGTCGCCCCCATCGTCGAGGCGCTGAACCGCGGCGAGAGCCACATCGAGGACGTCGCGGACGACCGCTGGGCGAAGCTCGTCGAGCAGGGGCTCGTCCACGCGACCACCGACTACGCGGAGATGCGCGAGGCGGAGGCGATCCTCATCGCGCTGCCCACGCCGCTCTCGCGGCAGCGCGAGCCGGACCTGAGCATCGTCGAGGCGGCCACGCGCGGCGTCGCCGCGGTGCTGCGCGAAGGGCAGATCGTCGTGCTCGAGTCGACCACGTGGCCGGGAACGACGCGCGAGGTGCTGCAGCCGATCCTCGAGCAGGACTCCGGCCTCGAGGTCGGCGAGGGCTTCTATCTCGCGATGTCGCCGGAGCGCGTCGACCCGGGCCGCGAGGACTGGACGACGAAGACGACCCCGAAGGTGCTGGGCGGGATCACGCCCGAGTGCACGCGCCGCGCCGCCGAGGTCTACCGAAAGGCGATCGACACGGTGCACGAGGTCTCGACGCCGGAGGCCGCCGAGCTGACGAAGCTGCTCGAGAACATCTTCCGCTCGGTGAACATCGCGCTCGTCAACGAGCTCGCGATCCTGTGCGACCGGATGAACATCGACTTCTGGGAGGTGATCGACGCGGCGTCGACGAAGCCGTTCGGCTTCATGCGCTTCCTCCCCGGCCCCGGCCTCGGCGGGCACTGCATCCCGATCGACCCCTTCTACCTCACGTGGAAGGCGCGCGAGTTCGGCTTCTACACCGAGTTCATCGAGCTCGCCGGCAAGGTGAACGAGGAGATGCCGTACTTCTGCCGGTCGCTCGTGTCGCAGGCGCTGAACCATGCGAAGCAGAAGGCGATGAAGGGGTCGAGGATCCTCGTCCTCGGCGTCGCGTACAAGCCCGACATCTCCGACATGCGCGAGTCGCCGGCGGTGAAGGTGATCTCGCTGCTGAAGAACGCGGGCGCCGACGTCTCGTACCACGATCCCCACGTGCCCCGCTTCGAGGAGCACGGGCTCGCGATGGAATCGGTCGGGTACGACCCGGCCGCGTACGACTGCGTCGTCGTCGTGACCGACCACCACTGCATCGACTACGCGAAGCTCGTCGACGACGCCGAGCTCGTCGTCGACCTGCGCAACGCGACCGGCGCCAAGGGCGCCGCGTCGGAGAAGGTCTTCAAGTTGTGATCGGCGTCGTCGGCCTCAACTACTGGGGGCCGAACCTCGCGCGCAACTTCGCCGAGCTCGGCGTCCTGTCGTGGATCTGCGACCTGGACGAGGAGCGGCTCGCGAAGGCGAAGGGACGGCATCCGTCCGCCGCGGCCACGCTCTCGTTCGACGAGATGCTCGCCTCCGACGTCGCCGGCGTCGTGATCGCGACGCCCGTGCCGACCCACTACGAGCTCGCGAAGCAGGCGCTCGAGGCCGGCAAGCACGTGCTGGTGGAGAAGCCCCCGGCGATGCGCGCCTCCGAGATCGACGAGCTCGTCGCCATCGCCGCCGAGCGCGACCTCGTGCTCATGCCGGGCCACCTGCTCCTGTACCACCCCGGCATCCGCAAGCTCAAGCAGCTGATCGACGGCGGCGAGCTCGGCGACGTCCTCTGCATCTACGGGAACCGGCAGAACCTCGGCATCGTGCGCACGAACGAGAACGCGCTCTGGTCGCTCGGCGTGCACGACCTCTCGGTCATCCTCTACCTCCTCGACGAGGAGCCGAGCGAGGCGGTCGCGCACGGGCGCGACTTCCTCACCGAGGGCGTCGAGGACGTCGTCTTCTGCTACCTGCGCTTCCCGAGCGGGAAGATCGCGCACATGCACCTGTCGTGGCTCGACCCGCACAAGATGCGCAAGATGACCGTCGTCGGCCGCGAGAAGATGGTCGTGTTCGACGACATGGAGCTCGAGCGCAAGGTGACGATCTACGAGAAGGCGCCGTGGAAGCGGACCGACAGCTACGGCGAGTGGCAGACGCGCTCCGGCGACATCTCGATCCCGAAGATCCCGACGGACGAGCCGCTCAAGCTCGAATGCCAGGAGTTCCTCCGGCTCGTCGGCGGCGAGGGCGACCGGCGCAAGGTGGCCGAGGACGGCGCCCGCGTCGTCCGCGCGCTCGACCGGCTCACGGAGTCCTTGCGTGGCTGAGGTCCATCCCAGCGCCATCGTCTACCCGGGCACGGTGCTCGGCGAGAACGTGAAGGTGCTCGAGAACGCCGTCGTCGGCAAGCAGCCGTCGCTCTCCCCGCGCTCGACCGCGAGGCGGGAACCGCTTCCGCCCGCCGAGATCGGGGACGGGACGATCGTCTCGACCGGCGCGATCGTCTTCGCCGGCACCACCATCGGCGCGCGCGTCATCGTCGGCGACCAGGCGTGCGTGCGCGAGCGGGTCCGGGTCGGCGACGACGTCGTCGTCGGCCGCGGCGTGCTCGTCGAGAACGACACCACCATCGGGGCGATGACGAAGATCCAGGCGGACGCGTACGTGACGGCGTACTCGACGCTCGAGGACAACGTCTTCATTGCGCCGTGCGTCGTGACGACGAACGACAACTTCATGGGCCGCACAGAACGACGGCACGAGCTGATCAAGGGGCCGACGATCAGGCGCGGCGCGCGGGTCGGCGGCGGCGCGATCCTCTGCCCGGGCGTCGAGATCGGCGAGGAGGCGTTCGTCGGCGCCGGCGCGGTGGTGACGAAGGACGTCGCCCCGAAGATGCTCGTGGTCGGGAGCCCGGCGCGCGTGCTGCGCGCCGTCAGCGACGACGAGCTGCTCGAGAACCAGTAGGCGTCTTCGTGATCGTCAGCGTGTACGGAGTGAAGCCGGGCGACGCGGCCCGCACCTCGACGTAGTACCAGCCTCGGCCCGGGGCCTTGAACGTCACGTGCGGCGACCCCGACGGCGGCGCGGGCTCGACCGCGAGCATCCGCGCGGACGACGCCCGGTCGACGTGGACCGTTCCCGGCCGCCACAGCTCGAGCCGCAGGCTCGACCCTCCCGGGGCGGCAACGACCGACGCGCTCAGGCGCTCGTGCCCCTGGAGCTGGACGCGGTAGACGTCCACCGGGTCGTCCCAGTAGTCGACCGTGGCGACGACCTTGTCGTGCTTCCCCCAGACGGCGTGCGACTGCAGGCCCGCGTCGTCGTTCGTCTCGCCCCAGTCGGGCGCGGGGAGCGGCCCGGCGAGGTTCTCGACCGCGCGGGCGACGTCGAGCCGGCCCCAGCCGCTCAGGGGGTCGCGCTGCAGCCCGCAGCGCGGACAGCCGGTGGACGCGTTCACGTCCGTGGCCGACCGCTCGAGGATGAAGGACACCTGGCTGTTGGTGAGCAGCGGGTCGGTCGCGAACAGGTCGGCCGCCGCCGCCGCCACCTGCGGGGCCGCGAACGACGTGCCCTCGGCGTTCCGGTAGTCCTCTGTGCCGCAGTCGGAGTAGCCCTGGTCCGGGCAGCCCTGCCGCAGGGCGGTCAGCGCGGACGGGAAGGTGGAGAAGATGCCGACGCCGGGAGCGGAGATGTCGTTGAAGACCGGGTCGCGGTTCGAGAAGTCGGGGACGTTCCCGGGCCGGGTGAGGGCGCTGACGCCGACGACGTGCGGCAGCGCGGCCGGATAGCTCGCGTACGGCCACGGCGTCGTGGGCGCCTCGTCGCCGTTGCCGACCGCGGCCACGAGCACGGCGCCGTTCCTGTACGCGTAGGCGATCGCGCTCGCCTCGAGCGAGGAGTACGTGTCGTGGGTCGCGTTCTCGGGGTCGCGGACGCCGCCGAGGCTGAGGTTGACGACGCGGGCGCCGTTGTCGACCGCCCAGCGGATCGCGTCCGCCTCGGCGGTGAGCGGGATGCTGCCGTCGGCGGTGACGACCTTCGCGATGAGGAGCTGCGCGCTCCACGCGATCCCGACGATGCCCTGCGTCCCGAGGTCGGCCGCGATCTCCCCGGCGACGAACGTGCCGTGACCCTCGGTGTCGACGCACGGGCTGCCGCCGACGAACGACTTCGCCGCCACGATGCGGCCGGCGAAGTCCGGAAGCAGGCAGTCGACGCCGGAGTCGACGATCGCCACCTTCACGGGCGAGAGGCTCGTAGGGGGCGTGTCCCACGCGTCGAAGGCATGGTCGTCCTGGAGGAACCACTGCCGCGGGGCGAGCGGGTTCGGCGGCTCGAACGCGGCGGCAGGGGCGGCCGCCGCAAGCGCTGCGGTCACGCACAGCAGCACCGCTCGGCGCATCAGGAGCTCGAGACCTGCGGCGCCGTCGCGCCGGGCGCGTAGCCGTTGCCCGGAGTGACGACGATGCGATACGTCGCGCCTGCCGGGATGGCCACCGGCACGATGAAGGTCCCGTCCGCCGCGACCGTTCCGGTCGCGACCGTCGTCCACGTGAGGTCGGGGTTCTCGACGTCGACGGAGACGGGTGCGCCCGGAAGCGCGGGCTCCTCGCTTCCCGCCACCTGGCCGGGGGTCGGGCTCGCGAGGTCGACGACTGGCATGACCCGCACGCGCACGTAGCCGACTGCCGCCGTCGAGGTGGCGAGCCGGTAGTCGGTCGTCACCGCCGGCGTCTCGGGAAGCGTCACCGTGCCGTCGGCCGCCGGCGTCACCGGCCCCACGAGGCTCCACGAGCCGCCGAAGGTGCGCTGCTCGAGCGACACGCCGTCGACGCCCTGGACGATCCCGCTGAGCGTGATCGCCGACCCGTACGGGACGGGCGCGACGGGGACGGGCTGCTGGAGGGAGAGCATCGCGATGCTGAACCAGGTCGAGCGGAGGCCGAGAGCGCCGCTCACGGTACCGGCGGAGAAGCTCGTCGGCTGGGACGCCGCCGCGGTCGTCCGGAGCGAGGGCGGGAGGAGGACCGAGACGCGGGCGACGCGGCCCGACGCGTTCAGCGTCGTCAGCAGCCCCGCGACGGGCGCGGTGAGCTTGAGCGCCTTCGAGAGCGTCTTCGCGCTCACCGCGACCGGTCCCCAGTCGTGGTAGGGCGACAGGTCGTCGAACGGGTCGGGGACGGCGACGAGGTACGGCACGCTCTGCACGCCCCACGCGTCGGAGATCGACTCCGTCTCGCCGCCGGAGGTCGAGAAGAAGTACGTGGTCGCGACCTTGCCGCCGTACATCGCCACCTGGCCGCGGGTGGCGTCCACCGCCGCCGTGGTCGCGGGGGTCTCGTGCGAGACGCCGAGATACACCTGGCTGCGCGAGTCGGCGTACAGGTCGAAGGGCGCGGCGACACGACGCGTCGCGAGCGCGTACGAGCGCGCCGCCACCGCCTGCGCCTGGAGCGCGGCCGGCGTCCACGTCGCCGGCATCTCGGACGGCACGACGCCGTAGAGGTACTGCTCGAGGTCGACGACGTCGATCGCACGCAGCTTGCCGTCGACGACGTCCACCTGGATCTGCCCGCGGTACGGGCGCCCGAGCGTCACGGCGCCGCCGGCGCCGGCGGTGAACGTGAGCGGCACCGGCCACGCCGGCTTGGCCGCCTTGATCGTGACCGGCCCGGCCGGCAGCGCGTGCGACGCGCCGTTCCCGTCGGTGACCGTGAACGGCACGGTGGACGAGAGCCTGAGCGAGGCCTTGCGGTCGGCGAGGAGGACGCGGACGAGGCTCGTCGTCGCGCTGCCGAGGGTCGTGCCCGGGTAGTAGTGCTGGAGGATCTGCCGGTACGAGTAGCCGTGGAGCGCGAAGCCCCACGCCCCGTACTGGCTCATGCCGACGCCGTGGCCCCAGCCGTGCCCGCTGAAGAGGAAGAGCGGCCCCGAGCCCGCGGCCGCGGCGACGCAGCCCTTCGCGCACACCGGCGGCGCGTCGTCACGGCGCGCTCCGGCGGCCGGGGCGGCGGCGAGCAGGGCGGCGGCGAGGGCGATCGAGAGCGTGCGAACGGGCATCCGCATGGTCGGACGTCGGGAGTAGTGCATTGTTTGTAAATCGGATTTCGGCGCTCGCGGCTAAAGTCATCCCCCGTCATGCGCCTTCTCGTCACCGGCGGCGCCGGCTTCATCGGCTCGAACTTCGTGCGGTACTGGCTCGAGCGCCGTCCGGACGACCACGTCGTCGTCCTCGACCTGCTCACCTACGCGGGCGACCGGCGCTCGCTCGCCGACGTCGAGGGACGGATCGTGTTCGTCGAGGGCGACATCGGCGACCTCGAGGGCTGCCGCCGGCTGCTCGAGGAGGAGGCGGTCGAGGTGGTCGTGAACTTCGCCGCCGAGTCGCACAACAGCCTCGCCGTCGTCGACCCGACCCGCTTCTTCCGCACGAACGTGCTGGGGACGCAGGCGCTGCTCGAGGCGTCGCGGCTCGCCGGCGTGCACCGATTCCACCACGTGTCCACGTGCGAGGTGTACGGCGACCTGCCGCTCGACAGCGACGAGGTCTTCACCGAGGAGTCGCCGTACCGGCCGCGCACGCCGTACAACGCGTCGAAGGCCGGCGCCGACCACGCCGTGCGCGCGTACCACGAGACGTACGGCCTGCCGATCACGATCACGAACTGCTCGAACAACTACGGGCCGTCGCAGTTCCCGGAGAAGGTCGTCCCGCTGTTCGTGACGAACGCGCTCGACGACCTCGAGCTGCCGCTGTACGCGTCCACGCAGAACAAGCGGGAGTGGCTGCACGTGCGTGACCACTGCCGCGCGATCGAGCTCGTGCTCGACCGCGGGCGCGTCGGCGAGACGTACAACGTCGGCTCCGGCGTCGAGAAGACGATCGACGAGATCGCCGACGCGGTGCTTGCTCTGACCGGGAAGCCGGCGTCGCTGAAGACGATCGTCCCCGACCGGCCGGGGCACGACCGCCGCTACCTGCTCGACGCGGGGAAGCTGCGGCGCGAGCTCGGGTGGGAGCCCGAGATCGGGTTCGAGGACGGACTCGGCGACACCGTCGCCTGGTACCGCGCGAACCGCGACTGGTGGGAGCCGCTCAAGCAGCGCGCGCTCGTCCAGGAGACCGCCTGGCGCTGAGTGCGCCCGGCAGCCACCAGTTCCACTCGCCCAGCAGCCGCATCGCCGCCGGCACGACCACGAGCCGGACGACCGTCGCGTCGAGCAGGATCGCGGTGCCGAGCCCCACGCCGAGCTCCTTCAGCGCCGGCGAGCCGGCGACGGAGAACGCCGCGAACACGGCCACCATGACCGCGGCCGCGCTCGTGATCGTGCGCGCCGAGCGCACGAGCCCTTCCGAGACCGCGCGCTCGTTGTCGCCGTGCTCGAGCCATCTCTCCCGGATGCGCGTCAGCAGGAAGACCTCGTAGTCCATCGAGAGGCCGAAGGTCACCGCGAGCACCAGCGCCGGGACCACCGTGTCGACATATCCGGGCGAGCGGTAGCCGGTCCAATCGGCCCACCCCCACTGGAAGACCGCCACGAGCACGCCGTATGCGGCTCCCACGCTGAGGAGGTTCACGAGCACGGCCTTGAGCGGGAGGACGAGGCTCCGCAACAGGACCATCAGCACGAGGAAGGACGCGCCGAGGATGAACACGAGGATCTTCCAGAGGCCGCCGACGAGCGCGCGCTCGACGTTCTCGTCGAAGACGGTCGACCCGCCCAGGAGCGCGCCCGGACCGGCAGCCGCACGTATCCGGTCGACGATCCGTCGCGCGGGCGTCGACTCGGCCTGCGCCGCGATGCGCGCGTCCACGAGCCAGTACTTGCCGTCGCTCGAGCGCACCGGCTTCGTCACGGAGACGACGCCCGGCACCGCGGCGACGCGACGGGCGACCGCCGGTGCCCCGTGCCGCACGACGACGTGGACGGGCGCGGCGAAACCCGGTCCCGCGATCGCCATCGCACGCTCGGTGGCCGCGCGCACCTCCGACGACGCGGGCAGCTCGTTGAGACCGCGGTTGAACGTCGTCATCGAGAGCAGGGGCGACGCGAGGACGAGCATCGCCGCCGTCGCGACGAGGAGGAACGGCCAGGGCCGGCGCATGACGCGGCTCGCCCACCCCGTCCAGAAGGTCCCGCCGGCCTCTCCGCCGGCCGTCCACGGAAGCGGCACGCGCAGCCGGTCGACGTTGCGTCCGAGACGTGAGAGGAGCGCAGGAAGGAGCGTGGTCGCGGCGAGCACGGAGATGCATACGACGACGATCGCCCCCACGGCGAGCGACCGGATCCCGTTCACGTCGATCGCGAAGAGGCCGGCGAGCGAGATCGCGACGGTCGCGCCGCTGAAGACGACCGCGCGTCCGGAGGTGGCGAGCGCGCGACGGAGCGCCTCGTCCGGCTCGGCGCCTTCGGCGAGCTCTCCGCGGTAGCGGTTGACGATGAAGAGCGAATAGTCGACCGCGACCCCGATCCCGATCATCGACGCCATGTTCGTGACGTAGACCGAGAGCTCCATCGCGCGCGAGAGCCAGTAGATCGCGGCGCCGGAGAGCAGAACGGAGGCGAAGCCGAGCGCGACCGGGGCGACGGCCGCGACGACGGTCCCGAAGGCGGCGACGAGGATGACGAGGATGAGCGGGAAGCCCAGCTCCTCGCCGCGCGCGAGCTGGTGCTTCGCGACCTGCTGGAAGTTCGACCAGATCGCCGCCTCGCCGAGCACCCGCGTCTGCACGCGCGGGCCGGTCTGCACGAGCTCGCGGCGGAGCCTCGTCGCCTCGTCGATCGCCGCCGAGGTGCCCTTCGGGTACGCAACCGGGACGAGCGCGGCGCGGCCCGCGTCGAGATAGACGGGAGCTCCGGCTCCGAGCGCCGGATCGGCATGAACGACAGGTGCCACCTCGGCCAACCGCCGCCGCACGGCCTCCGAGCTCGATCCGGTCACCAACAGCGTGAACGCCGGCGGCGTGACGCCGGGGAACCGGTCGAGCAGCTGCGACACCTGCAGCGACTCGCTCCCGTGCACCTCCCAGCCGCCGCCGGAGAGATGGTCGGTCTGGTGGAGTGCGAACCAGGCGCCGCCTGCGAGCAGGGCGATCCAGACGGCGACGACGGCCCCGCGTCGCCGCGAGACCGCGTCCGCGAGGCGGGCGAGAAGTGTCGCGACCACGACGCGAGCGTATCCCTCGGACCTCACTAGACTGGGCGCGGTCGAGCGGAGAGGAGCGAGAGCGATGGCGCAGGTGGAGAGCAGGAATCGGGCCACCTCGGACCCGGAGGCGCGCAAGCGGGTCCTGAACGCGATCAAGGAGACGGGGATCGAGGACATGCTCCTCTGGTTCACCGACCTCGAGGGCCACCTGAAGAGCTTCTCGATCACGGTCGGCGAGGCCGAGGGTGCGCTCGACGACGGCATGGGGTTCGACGGCTCGTCGATCACGGGCTTCAACGCGATCGAGGAGTCCGACATGGTCGCGATCCCCGATCCGGAGACGTTCCGCGTCCTGCCCGACGGCAGGGCGGGACGGATGATCTGCGACATCGTCACCCCGGACGGGGAGCCGTACGACGGCGACCCGCGGTACGTTCTGCGGCAGGCGCTCGATCGCATGAAGTCGATGGGCTTCGACACGTTCAACGTCGGCCCCGAGGCCGAGTACTTCCTGTTCAAGGACGAGACGGGGACGGAGACGCTCGACGAGGGCGGCTACTTCGCGCAGACGACGATGGACGCCGCCACCTCGGTGCGCCGCGACACGATCCGCGCGCTCGAGGCAGTGGGCATCCCGGTCGAGTACCACCACCACGAGGTCGGCCCGTCGCAGCACGAGATCGACATCCGCTTCGCGAACGCGCTCGACATGGCCGACTACATGCTCACGTACCGGCTCGTGGTGAAGGAGGTCGCGAAGCAGCACGGCTACCACGCGACGTTCATGCCGAAGCCGCTGTTCGGCGAGAACGGGTCGGGCATGCACACGCACCAGTCGCTCTTCACCGACGGGCGCAACCAGTTCTTCGACGAGCACGACCAGTGGCATCTCTCGACGGTCGGCAAGCAGTTCATCGCCGGCCAGCTGCGCCACGCGCGCGAGATCGCGGCGGTGTTCGCACAGTGGGTGAACTCGTACAAGCGGCTCGTGCCGGGCTACGAGGCGCCGGTGTACGTCGCGTGGTCGCTGCGGAACCGGTCGGCCCTCATCCGCATCCCGCTGTACAAGCCCGGTTCGGAGCAGGCGACGCGCGCGGAGCTGCGCTGTCCCGATCCCGCGTGCAACCCGTACCTCACGTTCGCGTGCCTGCTCCACGCCGGGCTCGAGGGGATCGAGCAGGG
>Ga0335069_10013387_pt1 | contig 11517 bp, 10 predicted proteins | sample Lox_Sample_11_FD_206714 | JGI IMG/M metagenome (GOLD analysis project Ga0335069, IMG submission 206714) | Soil microbial communities from Loxahatchee National Wildlife Refuge, Florida, United States - Lox_Sample_1.1 | ecosystem: Environmental > Terrestrial > Soil > Wetlands | place: USA... | reverse complement strand
ATCCAGCTCGCGCTCGTCGAAGCGCGCCATCCGGCGAACGATCCGCGCGGCAATGGCAACGGCGGCGTGCGCGCCAACGCCAACGGCAGTGTTGGCAATGTCGGCGAGCAAGCCACGGAAATCGATCCGCGATTCCGGGGCGACCCGGACCATCCGTTCGACGAGCCCGCGCTCGAAGGCATCGACACCGAAGAACTGGGCCCGAAGCTCTACACGCGCCGCGCCGACCTGCGTGGCCGCACGCCCGCGCAGCGCGAGTACCTCAAGCAGATCATCTCGCACGACGTGACGTTCGGCGTCGGGCCCGCGGGCACCGGCAAGACCTATCTCGCGGTAGCCTGCGCCGTGGACGCGCTCGAACGCGATCAGGTCAAGCGCATCGTGCTCACGCGCCCGGCCGTGGAAGCGGGCGAGCGGCTCGGCTTCTTGCCGGGCGATCTCGCTCAGAAGGTCGACCCGTATCTGCGCCCCTTGTATGACGCGCTCTACGACCTGCTCGGCTTCGACAAGACCGCGAAGATGTTCGAGCGCCAGATGATCGAGATCGCACCGCTCGCGTACATGCGCGGCCGCACGCTCAATCACGCGTTCATCATCCTCGACGAGGCGCAGAACACCACGCCCGAGCAGATGAAGATGTTCTTGACGCGTATCGGCTTCGGCTCGAAGGCCGTCGTGACCGGCGACACCACCCAGGTGGACCTGCCGCGCGGCCACAAGAGCGGCCTGATCGAGGCGCAGCAGGTGCTCGCGAACGTGCGCGGCATCGCGCTCACGCGCTTCACGAGCGCGGACGTCGTGCGCCATCCGCTCGTCGCGCGTATCGTCGAGGCTTATGACGCGCACTCGAAAAAGGACGAAGGCAATGGCGACGCGCGCTGACACCGCGCTCGTTAGGTTGCCGTTCGCCTGGACCGCCTGAATGAGTCCCATGCCCCGCGTACCGAAACTCAAACTGACCGTCCAGTTCCCTGCTGCGAAGGCGTTTCCCGAGCACAAGGCCGCGCTGCCGCGCGCAACCGTGACGGCGTGGCTCAAGGCCGCGCTCTTCGCCGACGCGGAGCTGGCCGTGCGCTTCGTCGACGCCGAAGAAGGCCGCACGCTCAACCGCACTTATCGCGGCAAGGACTACGCGACCAACGTGCTCACCTTCGCCTACGCGGAGAGCGAAGACGATCCGGTCACGGGCGACCTGATCCTGTGCTGCCCGGTGGTGGAAAAGGAAGCCGCCGAGCAGGGCAAGCCGCTCGCCGCGCACTACGCGCACCTGCTCGTGCACGGCGCGCTGCACGCACAGGGTTACGATCACGAGGACGAGGCCGAAGCCGATGAGATGGAGGGCATCGAAACCGAGGTGCTCAACTCGCTTGGCTTCCCTGATCCGTACAAATAAGGCCCGCCCGGACGCCGATAGACCCGCCATGAACGACAAGCGCACGCCCGACTTCGCCGAACCCTCCGCATCGCCCGAGGCGGGCGGTGCGAGCGCGCCCTGCCCCGGCTACCCGCCTGCGCTCGGCGAGTCGCGCCTCCTGAACGAAGACGAGCTGCGCGCCTCGCTCGCCTGCACGCTGAAGGACTGGGATGGCGCGAGCGACCTCTGGCTCTTCGGCTATGGCTCGCTGATCTGGAACCCTGGCCTGCCGAGCGTCGAGAACGTGCGCTCGCGCGTGCACGGCTACCATCGCGGGCTTTATCTGTGGTCGCGCGTGAACCGAGGCACACCCGAGCAACCGGGCCTCGTGCTCGCGCTCGACCGCGGCGGCTCGTGTGCGGGAGTCGCGTTCCGCCTCGCCGCCGAAGGCGTGACGCCACACCTGGAAGCGCTCTGGCGCCGCGAAATGCCGATGGGCTCGTACCGCCCCGCCTGGCTGCCCTGCGTGCTCGAAGACGGCCGCCGCGTCGCCGCGCTCGCGTTCGTCATGCGACGCGACGTAGCGTCATACACCGGCAAGCTTTCCGAAGCGACCGTGCGCACCGTGTTCGGCTGCGCTTCCGGCCGTTATGGCTCGACGCTCGACTACGTGCGCCGCACCGTCGATGCACTGCGTGAGAGCGGCATGCGCGACCGCGCGCTGGAACGGCTGCTCGCGCGCTGCACCTGAAGGCGCCGCGCAGCCGCGCTAACATCGCGGCAAATGCATGCGATTGCGAAAGCGGCGATCAATACCGCCTCGCGTGCGAGTCGCGACAACCCGCTTTCTACTATCGCTGGACGTAATCAGTCAGTCCCGTACTTCGGCGAACGCGGCCCGTACAGCAGCCCGTTGGGCGGTCCCGCCGAGAGCAACTTGCGGCTCGTGAGGCCAGCGACCTTCTGGCTCTCGTCGCTGAGCGAATGCGCGACCTGCTTCACGGCCGCCTGCACGAGGGTGACGAGCAAGCCGCCACCTACGCTGAAATCTCCAAGCTCCTTGCCGCTCGCACTCGCACGGCCTTCCCAGAGCACGTCGCCGTTGTCGAGACTCACTAGCTTCGCCGATGCCGCCACGACCGTGTTGCTGTCGACAACCTGATACACGGAGCCGTACTGCGAGACTTTCGTGTAGAGCGCAGCATCCGCGCCGAAAATCGTTCGCAGCTTTGCCGCCGGCACGTCCTGGATCTCGGCCGGCGTCGTCAGGCCGTTCTGGCGGAAGGTTTCCGCGACTTCCGCTACCGGCAGAACGTAGTAACCCGACTCGGCGAGCGGCATCGTCATCTGCGAGAGCATGCCGTTCGTGGCGTTCACATCGGCGGTTTCGTTCAGCGGTGGCAGGACGATGATCGTGCGCGGTTTCGCGGCACGAAACGACGTGTAGTCGACCTGCTTCGCCGGCTGTTGGGCGCAGGCCGCGAGCAGCGCACCGACCGCCACCGCGGGCAGCCATTTGAAGCGTGAAAAGAAGATCATGCGCGTGCTCCTACTTGTTCAGGTTCTTCAGCAGAAAGTCCATGTACGCAGACGATTCGGGAAACGCCTCCTTCTCCGCCAGGAGTTCCTGGCTCGCTTGCCGGCTCTTGCCGACGCTCGCGTAGAGCGCGCCGAGGTGCGCGTGAAAGCCGGGCGGCGGGAGCTCGCCCTTGCCGCGCATCTGCTGGAGGCTCTGCTCGAGTGCGCCGATCTGGGTTTCGGGGCTCGACTTGCCATTGAGCTGCTCGTACACCTGCGCCTGGTATGCGTTCCAGCCGTAAAGCGGCTTGGTGGTCTGTTGCGTGGCGCAGCCGCCCAGCAACGACGCGGTTGCGAACGCGACGGCGAACGCCGCCGCGCGCCGGCACAGGCTGCCGTGCGCGCCGAAATGAATGTGTTTCATCGTGCGGTCTCTACTTTCCTGTGAACGTGTTGCGACGAACCCGGCGCCCGACTGCTCAGCGAGCCGCGCCGAGCGCGCCGGCCTCGACACGTTCGGCCAGGTGGTTGACGGCCTCCCCGATCGCCAGATCGAGCACCTTGCCGTTGAGCGTCGAGTCGTAGCCCGACGTCCCGCCAAAGCCGATCACCTCACGGCTCGACAGGCTGAATTCGCCCGCGCCCTGCGCCGAGGCCACGACTTCGGAGGTGACCGTATCCACGACGTTGAGGCTCACTTTCGCGTAGGCGACCTGGCTCTTGCCGCGGCCGAGAATGCCGAAGAGTTGCTGGTCGCCAACGTCCTTGCGGCCGAATTCGGTGACGTCGCCGGTGATGACGTAGCGCGCGCCCTTCACGGCCTGCGCCTGCTTCGCGAATCCCGCCTCCTGACGGATCTCGTCGAGATTGTCGCGATCGAGCACGTTGAAGCGCCCGCTCTGCTGAAGCGCCGTGATCAGAATGGTCTTGGCCTGACTGCCCAGACGGTCGTTGCCGTCCGTGAAAATCCCGCGCATGTAACTCGAACGGTTGTCGAACTTGCCCACGGCAATCGCGACGGGCTTGCCCGCGTATGGCGTACGCGCGACGGCAACCTCGGGCACCGCCAGCGTGCGCGATGCTTCCGTCGCGCACCCGCCTAGCAGCACGAGCAGCACCGGCACGAGCCAGGCCGCGCGTTTCTTCGATGAATGCAACAAGAGTGATCTCCCCGACTAGATGCCGGAGTGTGATCCGGCCGACATGCGCTGCCGGAAAGCTCCGGCGGCGCAAACGGCGCGATTAAATCCGAATCGCGGAAAGGCAAATGTTAAAAAAGAGGCATTCATGACACGCATCAAGTTGCGACGGCTTTTTCGTCGACAGCGCGGTCACCCCGCATCTGCGCTAGGATTGATCTGTCAGCGATCCTTACACGGTCGCGCCACAAGCATGTTGTATCCTTAACGCTCCGCAACAGCGCGCCCTGCCCCAAAGCGGCAAAGGGCGCACCACCATGAACGACTCTTATCCCAGTCGACGCCAAACCGACAAACCGCAGGAAAAGCGCTCGCTGCTCGAGCGGCTGACCGACTTCATCTCGCCCGAGCCCGACTCGCGCGGCGAGCTTCTCGAAATCCTCCAGGACGCGCACGCGCGCAATCTGATCGACGCCGATTCGCTTTCGATGATCGAAGGCGTGTTCCAGGTGTCCGAGCTCTGCGCACGCGACATCATGATTCCGCGCGCGCAGATGGACGCGATCAACATCGCCGAAGATCCCGACGAATTCATCCCGTTCGTGCTGGAGAAGGCGCACTCGCGCTACCCCGTGTACGAAGGCAACCGCGACAACGTGATCGGCGTGCTGCTCGCGAAGGACCTGCTGCGCTACTACGCCGAAGAGGAATTCGACGTGCGCGGCATGCTGCGCCCGGCCGTGTTCATACCCGAGTCCAAGCGCCTGAACGTGCTGCTGCGCGACTTTCGCCAGAACCGCAATCACATCGCCATCGTCGTGGACGAATACGGCGGCGTGGCGGGCCTCATCACGATCGAAGACGTGCTCGAGCAGATCGTCGGCGACATCGAGGATGAATACGACTTCGACGAAGAAAGCGGCAACATCATCGCCTCGCCCGACGGGCGCTACCGCGTGCGCGCGCTCACCGAGATCGAGCAGTTCAACGAGACGTTCGGCACCCATTATTCCGACGAGGAAGTCGACACGATCGGCGGCTTCGTCACGCACCACTTCGGCCACGTGCCGCATCGCGGGGAGAAGGTGCGCATCGACGACCTGACCTTCGAGGTGCTGCGCACCGACGCCCGTCAGGTCCACATGCTGCTGGTGCGCCGCGACCCGATGGCCGGCCAGCGCGAAGCCGCACTGCAGCCGCCGGGCACCTGATCCGGCGCACCCGCCACCGCGCGGAACGCCAGCCTTCGGGCTGGCGTTTTTGCTTTGCAGGCGTGGCATCGAGATCCGCCCCCCAAAATAGCGGCAGACGCTACCCGGTAGCGACGCACGAAAGTGCTATCGTTGCGCTCGTCCCGCAATCCGCGCCCACGCGCCAGCGTCGCGCTCTCGCGCGCTCGCATTGAGCGCCGCGCAGTTCACTGCCGCTTTTCACTGCACTGTATGGCCGAACCGATCGATACCCGCACGCGCAACAAGACGCGTGCGCCCGAAACCACCGATACCGCGGCATCGAGCGCCGCAAGCGCCTCGAACGGCGCGGCGCGAAGTGCGCCCACGATCTGGCACTATCTCGCCGCGACCGCGCTGGGCGCGCTCAATACGCTTTCATTCGCGCCCACACCGCACGGCGGCTGGCTCGCCCTCGCGATCTTCGCGGGCTTCTACTTCTGGCTCACACGCACGACCGGCTGGAAGAGCGCGCTCTTCACGGGCTGGGCGTTCGGCTTCGGCAATTTCGTGAGCGGGGTGTGGTGGCTCTACGTGAGCATGCACTTCTACGGCGGCATGCCTGCGGTGCTCGCGGGCGCGGCGCTCGTGCTGTTCTCGCTCTATCTCGGCGTGTATCCCGCGCTCGCCGCGCTCATCTGGTCGTTCTGCGCGGGGCATGCCCGCAACGGACGCAGCGGCGAGTTGCCGTACTCGCCCACGTGGCACGGCGCGTTCGCGTTCGCGAGCGCCTGGGCGCTCGGCGAATGGGCGCGCGGCTACGTCTTCACCGGCTTTCCCTGGCTCTCGAGCGGCTACGCGCAGGTGGACGGGCCGCTCGCCGGCTTCGCGCCGATCGTGGGCGTCTACGGCGTGGGCTGGGTGCTCGCGCTCGTCGCGGCGTTCATCGCGCAGGCGATACTGCGCGCGTGGGATCTCAAGCGGCCGGCTGCGGACAAAGCGCCAGGCGCGCCGCGTGCCACTGGCGCTGGCGCTGTCGCAACACCGGCGCTCGCTGCCGCCGCCGTGATCGCGGCCGGGCTGCTGCTCTCGCTCGTGCCGTGGACGCAGCCTTCCGGCGCACCGCTCAACGTGCGTCTGCTGCAAGGCAACGTCAAGCAGGAGATGAAGTTCTCCGAGTCCGGCATGATCGACGCGCTCAACGAATTCCAGAAGCTCATCACCGAAAAGCCCGCCGATCTCGTCGTCACGCCCGAAACCGCGGTTCCCGTGCTCGTGCAGGAAGTGCCGGAAAAGTTCGGCCGCGATATCCGCGCGTTCGCCGACGGCACCGGCACCGCCATCCTGTTCGGCGCCGTGGGCGGCACGATCACGCCCGATGGTCGCGTCGTCGACTACACCAACAGCCTGTTCGGCATTACGCCCGGGCAGCCGGGCCTGTACCGCTACGACAAGCACCACCTCGTACCCTTCGGCGAATTCGTGCCCTGGGGCTTCCACTGGTTCGTGAATCTCATGAACATCCCGCTCGGGGACTTCGCGCGCGGCGCGCCCGTGCAGCCGCCCTTCCTCGTGCGCGGTCAGCCCGTGGCCGTGGACATCTGCTACGAGGACATCTTCGGCGAGGAACTCGCGCGCACCGTGCGCGAGAGCCCGACTTCGCCTGGCATCCTCATCAACTCGACGAACCTCGCGTGGTTCGGCGACACCATCGCGCTCGACCAGCATCTGCAGATCGCGCGCATGCGCTCGCTCGAAACCGGCCGGCCGATGCTGCGCGCCACCAACACGGGCGCGACGGCCGCCATCGACGCGAGAGGCCGCGTGATCGCGCGCCTGCCCACCTATACCGCGGGCTCGCTCGACGTGCGCGTGGAAAGCACGACCGGCTTCACGCCCTACGTGACGAGCGGCAACAACACCGTGATCGCGGTTTCGCTGCTGCTGCTGGCGCTCGGCTTTGCGTTCGGACCGGCCTTCAAGGGCCGCACGAAGAAGCGCGCACAGTAAGCTCGCCGCCCGTCGGCGGGGGCGCGCAACGACCCGCCCATGCACCTGAGGGCGCCCCTCACGGGCGCCCGAACCGCGCCCAGGTCTCAACGCCGCGTCAATCCGGTAAAATTCAAGGTTTTAGCACCTGGCCGCCTCCCGGCCCGGGCCACGCAAGGGAAACGGGCATAGCGCAGAACGCCGCCCCGCCCAGCGAGCCTGGCGGGGCCGCCGCACTCCGCCCCCGAAAGCCCCGAAAGACACAGCAGGCAAACATGCTCACGTTTCAGCAAATCATCCTGACGCTCCAGTCTTACTGGGACAAGCAGGGCTGCGCGCTGCTCCAGCCGATCGACATGGAAGTCGGCGCCGGCACCTCGCACGTTCACACCTTCCTGCGCGCGATCGGCCCCGAGCCGTGGCGCGCGGCCTACGTGCAGCCCTCGCGCCGCCCGAAAGACGGCCGCTATGGCGAGAACCCGAACCGCCTGCAGCACTACTACCAGTACCAGGTCGTGCTCAAGCCCGCGCCGGAAAACATCCTCGACCTGTACCTCGGCTCGCTGGAGGCACTCGGCTTCGACCTGAAGCAGAACGACGTGCGCTTCGTCGAAGACGACTGGGAGAACCCCACGCTCGGCGCCTGGGGCCTCGGCTGGGAAGTGTGGCTCAACGGCATGGAAGTGACGCAGTTCACCTACTTCCAGCAAGTGGGCGGGCTCGACTGCAAGCCCGTGCTCGGCGAAATCACCTATGGCCTCGAGCGTCTCGCGATGTATCTGCAGAAGGTCGAGAACGTCTACGACCTCGTCTGGACCGAATGGGAAGAACAAGGCCCGAACGGCCCCGAGCTACGCCGCCTGACCTACGGCGACGTCTACCACCAGAACGAAGTCGAGCAATCCACGTACAACTTCGAACACGCGAACGTCGACCTGCTGTTCACGTTCTTCAATGCGTACGAGGGCGAAGCGAAGCGCATGATGGAACTGCAGCTCGCACTGCCCGCCTACGAGCTCGTGCTCAAGGCCGCTCACACCTTCAACCTGCTCGACGCGCGCGGCGCGATTTCCGTCACCGAGCGGGCGGCGTACATCGGCCGCATCCGCGCGCTCTCGCGCAGCGTGGCGCAGTCGTACTACGAGTCGCGCGAGAAGCTCGGCTTCCCGATGCTCGGCAACCCGGTGCATGGCGTGCCGGGCCTGACCACCGACGAACAGGACGCCGCGATGCCCGCCTGGGCGCCGCCGCTGAAGGTCGAACGCACGTTCGACGAGGAATGACCGGATCTCCAGAACAATGACCCAAGCCCATCACGCCACTCTCCTCGTCGAACTGCTGACCGAGGAACTGCCGCCGAAGGCCCTCGCGCGCCTCGGCGACGCATTCGCCGAAGGCATCGCGCAACGCCTCGCGGCGCGCGACCTGATCGAAGGCGATCTGTCGTTCGAGCGTTTCGCCACGCCGCGCCGTCTCGCCGTGACGATCAAGAATGTGCGCAGCGTCGCGCCCGAAAAGCAGGTGCGCGAAAAAGTGCTGCCCGTTTCGGTTGCGCTCGACGCCAACGGCCAGCCCACCGCGCCGCTCGCGAAGAAACTCGCCGCGCTCGGCTTCCCCGACTTCCCGGTGAGCGACCTCGAGCGCGCGAGCGACGGCAAGAACGAAGCGTTCTTCCTGCGCTACTCCGCGCCGGGCGCGACGCTCGCCGACGGCCTGCAGGCCGTGCTCGACGAAGCGCTCGGCAAGCTGCCGATCCCGAAGGTCATGACCTACCAGCGCCCGGACGGCAGCAACGTGCAGTTCGTGCGCCCCGTGCATCGCCTGATCTCGCTGCACGGCAGCGAGATCGTGCCGGTGACGGCATTCGGCGTGGACGCCGGCGACACCACGCGCGGCCACCGCTTCCTCTCCGAAGGCCTGATCGCCATCACGCACGCCGACGACTACGCACACACGCTGCAGCACAAGGGCTTCGTGATCGCGAGCTACGCCGAGCGCCGCGAGTCCATCCGCGCGCAGCTCATCGAGCAGGCGGGCGGCGACAAGGTCGTGATGCCCGAGGCGCTGCTCGACGAAGTGAACTCGCTCGTCGAATGGCCCGTGGTGTACGCATGCAAGTTCGAGGACGAGTTCCTGCAGGTGCCGCAGGAGTGCCTGATCCTCACGATGCAGACGAACCAGAAGTACTTCGCGCTCACCGACGAGCAAGGCCGCCTTCGCTCGCGCTTTCTGATCGTCTCGAACATCGCGACGGACACGCCCGAAGAAATCGTCGAGGGCAACGAACGTGTGGTGCGCCCGCGTCTGGCCGACGCCAAGTTCTTCTTCGAGCAGGACAAGAAGAAGCCGCTCGCCGCGCGCGTGCCGCTGCTCGCAAACGTGGTCTATCACAACAAGCTCGGCTCGCAGTTGCAGCGCGTGGAGCGCCTCGAAGCGCTCGCCGGCCGGATTGCTGAACTGAGCGGCGCCGACGTCGCGCTCGCCAAACGCGGCGCGCGCCTCGCGAAGGCCGACCTGCTGACCGACATGGTGGGCGAATTCCCCGAACTGCAAGGCACGATGGGCACGTACTACGCGCGCCACGACGGCGAGCCCGAAGACGTGGCGATTGCGTGCTCCGAGCACTATCAGCCGCGCTTCTCGGGCGATGCTCTGCCCGCCACGGCCACGGGCACGATCGTCGCGCTCGCGGACAAGCTCGAGACGCTCGTCGGCATCTGGGGCATCGGTCTCGCGCCCACCGGCGAAAAGGATCCGTTCGCGCTGCGCCGCCATGCGCTGGGCGTGCTGCGCATTCTCGTCGAGAAGCAACTGCCGCTCGACCTCGTCGAACTGCTGCGCGCCGCTCACGCGCAATTCAACGGCAACGACGCGGTGACGGAATCGACCGAGGCCATCCACGAGTTCTGCATGGACCGCCTGCGCGGCCTGCTGCGCGAACGCGGCTACGCGGCCACCGAAATCGACGCCGTGCTCGCGCTGAACCCCACGCGCTTCGACGACGTCATCGCGCGCCTCGACGCCGTGCGCGAATTCGCGGCGCTCGCCGAAGCGGCCTCGCTTGCGGCGGCGAACAAGCGCATCTCGAACATCCTCAAGAAGTCCGAGGGTGCGCAAGACGCCGGCGTGCAGATCGCGCTCTTCGTCGAAGCCGCGGAGAAGGCGCTCTACGCACAGCTCGAACAGGTCGCGCCGCGCGTGGAAACGCAGCTCGCCGCGCGCGAATACACGGGTGCGCTCACCGCGCTCGCGGCGCTGCGCGAAACCGTGGACACCTTCTTCAACGACGTCATGGTCAATGCGGAAGACCCGGCCCTGCGTGCAAACCGCCTCGCGCTGCTGAAGGCGCTGCATCGCCAGATGAATAGCGTCGCGGATATCTCGCGGCTCGCCGCATGACGCACTGAGCGCTACGCCATGCCGACCAGCAACGTCAGAAAACTCGTCATCCTCGACCGGGACGGCGTGATCAACGTCGACTCCGACGCGTTCATCAAGTCGCCGGACGAATGGGTCGCCATTCCCGGCAGCCTCGAAGCGATCGCGCGCCTGAACCAGGCGGGCTATCGCGTCGCGGTGGCGTCGAACCAGTCGGGAATCGGGCGCGGGCTGTTCGACATGGCCGCACTCAACGCCATGCACGCGAAGATGCACCGGCAGGCCGCCGCCGTGGGCGGGCGCATCGACGCCGTGTTCTTTTGCCCGCACACGGCGCAGGACCACTGCGAATGCCGCAAGCCGTTGCCCGGCATGCTCAAGATGATTGCGGAACGCTTCGAGATCGAGCCGGCCGACACGCCTGTGGTCGGCGACTCGCTGCGCGACCTGCAAGCGGGCGCGGCGCTCGGCTTTCCCACGCACCTCGTGCGCTCGGGCAAGGGCGAGAAGACGCTCGCGGCGGGCGGCTTGCCCGAAGGCACGCAGGTCCACGACGACCTGCGCGCGTTCGTACTCGACTTTCTTGCCAGCGAATCCGCGTGAACGCACACGCCATTCACGCGAACCTGGTCACCCCGTCGCCGGCCACGGGCCGACGACGACGCTAACCCGGCGACACGGCGCCAGGCCGGACGAAAACCGGCCCCGCCGCGCACGCCTTCGACCGGCTCGACCGATGCGCTTTATTCGCTCCCTGCTGCTGTTCATTTACTTCATTGTCTACACGATGCCGTACGCGACGGCCTGCTTCATCGCTTTCCCGTTCATGAATGCGACGCGGCGCTACTGGATGGCCGTGGGCTGGTGCCGCTCGACGCTCTTCGTCGTGCGCCACCTCAACGGCATCCGCTACCGCATAGAGGGCATGGAGAACCTGCCGAACGGACCGGCCGTGCTGCTCTCGAAGCAC
>Ga0335069_10013386_pt1 | contig 11517 bp, 7 predicted proteins | sample Lox_Sample_11_FD_206714 | JGI IMG/M metagenome (GOLD analysis project Ga0335069, IMG submission 206714) | Soil microbial communities from Loxahatchee National Wildlife Refuge, Florida, United States - Lox_Sample_1.1 | ecosystem: Environmental > Terrestrial > Soil > Wetlands | place: USA: Florida... | reverse complement strand
GATGCCGGCGAGAAACATCTCTGCCACGGCCTCGATGATGCCGGAGCCGCAGATGCCGGTCACGCCGACCGAGTCGACCGCCTCGTCGAACCCGGCCTCATCCGACCACGCTTCGACGCCGATCACCTTGAAGCGCGGCTCCAGCGTCAGCGGGTCGATGCGCACGCGCTCGATGGCGCCCGGGGCAGCGCGCTGGCCTGCGGTGATCTGCGCGCCCTCGAAGGCGGGGCCGGTGGGCGAACTGGCGGCCAGCACGCGCTCGCGGTTACCGAGCAGGATTTCCGCGTTGGTGCCGACATCGACGACGAGCGTGATCTCGTCGTGGTGCTGCGGCCCCTCGGCGAGCGCAACCGCCGCAGCGTCGGCGCCGACATGGCCCGCGATGCAGGGCAGCACATAGACGCGCCCGCCGGGGTGGATCGGCAGCCCGAGCTCCCGCGCCGGCAGCCGCACCGCGCCCGAGACGGCGAGCGCGAACGGCGCCTGCCCGAGTTCCACCGGATCGATGCCAAGGAACAGGTGATGCATCACCGGGTTGCCGACGAACACCGCCTCCAGCACATCCTCGGCGTCCACGTCCGCCTGTTCGCACAGGCGGGAGATCAGGCCGCCGATCGCGCCGCGCACCGCGTCGGTCAGCGCCGTGCGGTCGTCGGGGTTCATCATCAGGTAGGAGATCCGGCTCATCAGGTCCTCGCCGAACCGGATCTGCGGATTGGTCGTGCCGGCGGAGGCGACGGCGCGGCCGGAAACAAGGTCCACCAAGTGGCCGGCGATGGTGGTCGAGCCGATGTCGAAAGCGACGCCGAACGCGGCGGAGCGCCCGCCCGGCCAGAGCGCGATCACCTGCGGGCGCGCGATGTCCTGATGCACGGCCGCGGTCACGGTCCAGTCGCCCGCGCGCAGCGTGCGCTGCAGGGTCGCGAGCAAGGGCGGGTCGATCCAGACGCCGCGCCACTCGCCGGTGGCCTCGATCGCCGCGATCAGACGATCCGCGTCGCCGAGCGGGTGCTCCATGTCGGGCGGCGGCACCTGCACGGTGACAAGGCGGGTCGCCGGGTCGGCGGCGATGGCGCGCGTCTCGGCGCGCTTGCGGACGATCTGGCGGTTGACGGCGAACTCGCTGGGCACGTCGATCACGAGGTCGCCGAGGATGCGCGCCGCACAGGACAGGCGCCGCGTTTCGGGCAGCACGCCGCGGCGGCGATAGGGGGCCTCGGTGTCCTCGGCGGGGCCGAGATGGCCGGCGCGGCTGGTGATCGCGTGCTTGGCGAAGTGCCCCTCCGCCACCTCCACCTGGCAGCGCCCGCACAGGCCGCGCCCGCCGCAGACGGACTCGATATAGACGCCGAGCTGCCGCGCCGCGTCGAGCAGCGGCATGCCCAGGGGGAAGCGCCCGCGCCGTCCGCTCGGCATGAACAGCACGAGCGCGTCCTTGGCCGAGGCGGCCTCGGCGGCGGGAACCGGGTCGGTCGGCAACTGGTCCATCAGGCGTCCTTCGTCTCGCGGCCCTCGGACCGCACCAGGGCGGCGAGCCGCGCCTCGTCGAAGGCGGCGAGCAGGTCCGCAACCGCGGCATCCGCCTCCGCCACGAGGTCGTCGCCGCACGCCACCGGATCGGCGCGGCGCCATTCGGCGAGATAGGCGTCGCTGTCGCGGGCACCGGCGCGCATGGCGGCGCGGTCCACCGCCTGGATGAACCGCTCGGGCAGCTCGCGCTTCTCGGTGATGCGGCCGTGGCGGATGATCACCTGGGCCGGGATGTCGCGCCAGTAGACGACGATGCGCTGGGCCATGCGCGGGGCGGGCTCCTCGGGGTCGGAAAAAGATATAGACAAACCTTTATATGCTGGCGAGAGTGATCCGTCACACACAAGGCACGCACACTAGGCACGCATGGGGCGCCGGATTTGCGGATGATCGACGCGTTCTTGCACGGTCGCGCCAACGGGCGCGGGTGGCTGCTGGCCGACGGGGCCACCGGCACCAACCTGTTCGAGATGGGCCTCACGTCCGGCGAGGCGCCGGAACTGTGGAACGAGGCGCATCCCGACCGGGTGCGCCGGCTGCATCACAGCTTCGTGGAAGCCGGGTCGGACATCATCCTGACCAACAGTTTTGGCGGCAATGCCCGCCGGCTTGCGCTGCACAAGGCGGAGGGGCGGGTGCTCGAACTCAACCGCCTCGCCGCCGCGCACGCCCGCGCGGTCGCCGAGCAGGCGGACCGGGAGGTGATCGTGGCCGGCTCCGTCGGTCCCACGGGCGACCTGTTCGCCCCGCTCGGGGCGCTGACGGAGGCGGCGGCGGTGGACGTGTTCGCCGAGCAGATCGAGGGGCTGAAGGCGGGCGGCACCGACCTCGTCTGGATCGAGACGATGTCGGCCATGGAGGAGATGCGCGCCGCCGCCACCGCCGCCGCGCGGGTCGGCATGCCCTACACGGTCACCGCCTCCTTCGACACCGCCGGCAACACCATGATGGGCATCACGCCCGAGGCGATGATCGGCAGCGTCGGCTGCTTCGACCCGCGCGCCCACGGCGTCGGCTGCAACTGCGGCGTGGGTGCCTCGGACCTGCTGTGCTCGGTGCTGGCGATGACCGAGACGGCGCCGGACGCCATGGTGATCGCCAAGGCCAATTGCGGCATCCCGCAGGTCGGCGCCGAGGGCGTCACGTACTCGGGCACGCCGGAGATCATGGCGGATTACGCGCGCCTCGCGTTCGACGCGGGCGCGCGCATCATCGGCGGGTGCTGCGGCACGCGACCGGCGCACCTGCTCGCCATGCGCCGCGCGCTCGAGGACCACACGCGCGGCGAGCGGCCGAGCGTCGAGCAGATCGTCGCGAGCGTCGGCCCCCTCGCCTCGCCGCGCGCCCGCAAGGACGCGGGCGCGCGGCGGGCCGGGCGGCGGCGGGGATGAGCGCGCCGCGCGTCCTCATCCTCGCCTGCGGGGCGCTGGCGCGCGAAATTCTGTTCCTGCTCCCGCCGGAGCGATTTCCCACCGTCCAGCTCCATTGCCTCCCGGCAACGCTGCACAACCGCCCCGACCGAATCGCCCCCGCCCTGCGCGCAACGCTCGCGGAGCGGGCAGGCACCTATGACCGCATCCTGGTCGGCTATGGCGACTGCGGATCGGGCGGGGAAATCGACAAGGTGGTTGCGGAATTCGGCGCGGAGCGGCTTCCCGGGCCGCATTGCTACGCTTTCTTCAGCGGAGTTGCATCATTCGCCGAACGCACGGCGGCCGACCTGCGCGCCTTTTTCCTCACCGATTTCCTCGCCCGCCACTTCGAGACGCTGGTCTGGGAGGGGCTGGGCCTGAATCGCCACCCTGCCCTGCGCGACGCCTATTTCGGCAACTACGAGACGGTCGTCTATCTCGCCCAGACCGACGACCAGGCGCTCGACGCGGCGGCGCGGGAAGCCGCGGCGCGGCTGGGCCTTGGGTTCGAGCGGCGCTTCGTGGGCTACGGCGACCTCGCTTCCGCGCTCGCCACCATCGCTCAGTAGCCGGGGGCATTGACCAGGGCGGAGCGGCTTGTAGCCTCCCCTGCCATGGACCATGGCGCGATCGTCGGGCAGTTGCGTGAGGTGGTGGGCGAGGCGGGGCTGCTGACCGACCCGCTGGACACCGACCCCTACGCGACCGACTGGCGGCGGCTCTTCCACGGCCGCACGCCGGCCGTGGTGCGGCCCGCGACCGTCGCCGAACTCGCCGAGGTGGTGCGGCGCTGCGCCGCGTCCGGCGTGCCGATGGTGCCGCAGGGCGGCAACACCTCGATGGTGGGCGGCGCCACGCCGTCGGCGGACGGGCGCGAAATCGTCATTTCGCTCGCGCGCATGAACCGCGTGCGCACGGTCGATCCGGTCGATCTGTCCATCACCGTCGAGGCCGGGGTGACGCTGAAGGCGGCGCAGGACGCGGCGGACGCGGCCGGGTGCCTGCTGCCGCTCTCCATCGCCTCGGAGGGCACGGCCCAGATCGGCGGCATCCTGGGCAGCAACGCGGGCGGCAACAACACCGTCCGCTACGGCAACGCCCGCGACCTCGTGCTCGGCATCGAGGCGGTGCTGCCGGATGGCCAGGTGCTCAACGCGCTGCGCCGGCTGCGCAAGGACAACACCGGCTACTGCCTGCGCCAGTTGCTTGTCGGCAGCGAGGGCACGCTCGGCATCATCACGGCCGCCGCGCTGAAACTCGTGCCGCGGCCGAGCGAGGTGGAGGTGGCGCTGTCCACCCTGCCCTCGCCGGAGGCCGCGCTCGCGCTCTACACGCGGCTCGCGCGGCAGGACCCGGCGGCGCTCGTTGCGTTCGAATACATGTCGGCGATGGGCGTCGGCTTCGTGCTGCGCCACATCCCCAATACCGCCCTGCCCTTCGCGCGTCGCGCCGAGCACTACGCGCTGGTCGAACTCGCCACGCCACGCCGCAACGCGGGGCTGCGCGCGGTCCTGGAGGAGACGCTCGCCGAGGCCATGGAGGCGGGCGAGGTGCTGGACGCGGTGATCGCCGAGAGCGGCAAGCAGCGGGCGGCGCTGTGGCGGCTGCGCGAGGAGCACGCGGAGGGGCTGCGGCGGGAGGCCGTCGCGATCCGCAACGACGTCTCGGTACCCGTCTCGCACGTCCCTGCGCTGATCCGCGACGCCGCCGCCGCGTGCCGCGCGCTGATCCCCGACGTGCGCGTCGTCGCCTTCGGCCATCTCGGCGACGGCAACATCCACTTCAACCTCGCCCAGCCGGCAGGCAGCGACCCGGATGCGTTCCTCGCCCGCAGCCACGAGGTGATGGACGCGGTGGCGGAAGTGGTGCGGTCGCTCGACGGCAGCTTCTCCGCCGAGCACGGGGTCGGGCAGCTCAAGCCCTACATGATGCCGCTCTGGCGCGGCGGGGCGGAACTGGAGACGATGCGGCGGATCAAGCGGGCGCTCGATCCGCGCGGGCTGATGAATCCCGGCAAGGTGCTGCCGCCTGACGCGGCTGGGCACACCCCTTGATGCTTCTCGACGCGCGACGACGAAGGAAGAGGAACGGCAATCCGACGACGCTGATCAGCGAGATGTGAAGATTGCCAGCGCAACAGGTGTTTTACCGTGCGCGCCCAGAGGACAAGTATCAGAGAACAAGTAAAAGCACGTCAGACCATTCATATGATATGCTTCCTCCACATACACGGCCGCGATCGGTAGCACGTCGATAGTTCCCGGCCGCTTCGGATAGGGTGTTCCGCACCACACTGAAGTTCCCTGCCCGTGAATGAGGCGCGATGGCAGATATTGCAGCCAGACCGGATACTGTCACCGCCTCTGACGTGTTGGAGGGCGCGCTGAACGATGCGGATTTACTTGTGCGCTACGCCGCTGAGGCTGGAATTGACGTATCGGCCGACGTAATTCTGGCCATTGTGAACACCCGGGCCGCTGCCGCTACCGGCGCGTGTACGAGCCAGCAGCTCGTTGACTTTTACAGAGCGTTCACGACGCTTTCCGCCCGGCTCGGACCCGTCACGGCAGATACAATCCGCGCCTGTGCGTCGGATTCGGCACGGCGAAACCTCGCGCGGAACCGGTTCTGGGCGGTGGCGCTGACCGTGATAATACTTGCGCTATCGATCGTCGCATTTATCGACACATCGCTATCCACGCAGATCCGGACCGGCATCACCGAAGAAAACGCGGCGGCTGTCAATTCACGCCACTTGCTTGGCAATCCTGCTGCGGTCGCGTCCGAAGCATGCAGCCAGATCGGGACGCAACCCGACCCCAAAGGCCATCAGATCAGCAACGTCGATGATTTGACTCAGCTTCAGCAACTTGCGGCAGGTCTGCGCGACATCTATGGAATGGCAATCAAGCTCAACTATTTTGTGGCAACAATTGAGGCCGACCCGATTCAGCAGCACAAGAGCGACTCGGCTTCGGAGCTTCCCGAATCAAATCGGCTCACGCCCAAGCAACGCTTACAACTCTATCCCGCTCTGGTCAATTTCGATGCGGAAGTCGTCTGCAAGATCTCGACCTATGAGGAGGTCCGCAACTTCGCACAAAATATACTTCTGGACAATTCGGTGGCGTTTGGCGCCCTTGCGGCGTACGTATTGCCGGTCGCATACGCCTTGCTGGGTGCAATGGCATTCCGCCTGCGCTCATTTTCCGAAACGATCAGGAAGAAGACCTATCATCCCTCGTATGCGGACTCCGCGCGTCTGATAGCAGCCGTCATAGCCGGGGCAATCATCAGTCTGTTCAACAGCTTCACTCAGGGCGTATCACTTCCGCCGCTTGCCATAGCGTTCCTCGTCGGATACGGCGTCGAGATTTTCTTCACGTTTCTCGACACGGTCCTGAACTCCTTCAGCGCCGCGAGAACCCGCAAGGAGCCGTCGCCAACTTCCTGACCCATCGCATTATAATTGAATCTGCGACGTCCTGGCGAACCGAGTGTTCGGGCGGGCTCCGGTCCGGCACCGTCAACGGCCGTGCCGGACGGAATGCTCGCCGGCTTCGTCTCGCGTCGCCCTACCCCGCCCCGCCGTTCTCGAGCGACAGCCACGGGTGGCGCCGCGTCATCTCGGCGATCACGCGCGGCTTGTTCTGCGTGCTCTCGGTGATCGAGCGCAGCATCGAACCTGCGTGGACACGATAGTCCGCAAGCGGTTCGCCGCCGACCTCGGTGCCGACCAGCCCGCACTCGGCGAGGCGGCACCAGAACTCGTAGTCCTCCCAGCCGAGGCGCGACTCGCCGTAGCCCCCGACGGCGAGCCACGCCGGGACGGATACGAGCGCCATCGCGTCGATATAGGGATAGGCGATCAGCCGCGCCGGCGCGAACGGCAGCTTGCCGAGCACAAGGTCCGAATCGCCGAAGGACTGGATCACGGGATAGACGAAGCTCGCGCCGGAGCGCTGCGCTACGTCCAGCAGCGCTTCGCAGCAGGCCGGGCGTAGCCGGTTGTCAGCGTCGAGCGGCAGCACGAAGCCTGTCTCCGCCGTGGCGAAGCCGGCATTGCGTGTGAGGCCCAGGCCGGCGTTCGCGACGTTGCCCAGCACGACGGCGCGGTTGAACCGCGCCGCGTTGCACCGCACCCAGTCCAGCGCGACCGCGCGCGAATCGTCGGTGGAAGCGTCATCGACCACGACGAGATCGAGGTCGCGCAGCGTCTGCGACGCGACCGACTCGAGCGCCTCGACGACGAAATGCGCGTAGTTGTGCAGCGGGATCACCACCGTCACCTCGGCGTCGCCGAGCCGGTCGTGCTCGAACAGCACGGCGCCCTCGGGGATCACCGGCGCAGTCCCCGGCCGCATGGCGCTCTGCGCGTCGAGTGCGAAGGCGCGCGCGGCATCGCGGCCGCCCTTCGCCTGCAGCAGGATCGAGGCAACCATCTCGCGCCGGCGCTCGGGGCTGTTGCGCCACGCCACGTCCTGCCACGCCGCGTTCGCGAGGCGCCGGCGCAGCGCCGCATCGTCGAGCAGCGCAGAGATCGCCGCGTACCATTCGTCCTCGCCGGTGGCGAGGAAGCCGGTGCGGCCATGCTCGATCACGCGGCGGAACGGGCCGGTGCGCGAGGCGACGGTGGCGACGCCGACCATCGCCGCCTCGAAATACTTGAGGTCGCTCTTCGCCTCGCAGAACACGTTGCCTTCCTCGAGCGGGGCGAGGTTCACGTCGAACCGCGCGATCTCCTCCGGCAGCGCCGCCACGGGCACCATGTCGCGCCACTCCACCCGGTCGGCGAAGGCGGCGAGCGCGCCGAACTCGCCGGGATCGACCACGGGGAGGTCGTCGAGCGGGCTCTTGAACAGCACCAGCCGCACCTCCGGCCGCTCGCGCAGGATGCGCGCAAGCGCCGGTGCGACGATGCCGAAGTCGCGCTGATGCGTGCGCGTGCCGCCGGCGTAGCCGATGCGCAGCCGCCCGTCGGTGCCCGTCGTGCGGCGCCGGCGCGCGGCGCGGCGGGCGGTACGGCGGGTCGCCTCGTCGAAGCCGTTGGGCAGCACGAGAGTGGGCTTGGCGAGATGCCGGACGTGCTGGGCGAGTTCGTCGGTGGTGGCGAGGCAGAGATCGGCGTGGTACGCCGCCTCGCGGATGCTCGTGAAGAGTCCCCGCACCTGTTCCTCGGGGATGCCGATGCTGCGGATTGCGTCGATCACCCCGGCATTGGCGATCTCCGGCTCCACCATCAGGTCGTCGATGTCGTAGATCACCGGGATCGCCACCTCGCGCGCCCAGGCGACCGCCTCGGCGATCTGCTCCCACGGCGCGCGCCAGGCGAACAGCAGGTCCGCGGCGTGGACGGCATCGCGGCAGGCGGCGATGTCCTCCACCCGCACCACGGTCGCGACCGCGCCGGCCTGTTCGGCGGCAGCAGCGAAGCGCTGGACCCGATAGACGTGGCCCGGCGTGTGCGACTCGCCCGAGATCAGCAGCACGCGCAGGCCCGGCGGGACAGGCGGCTCGGCCGGCGGGATGTCCGGCACGACGATCTCCGCAAGCGCGTCGGGCACCGGCTGCGGCGATTCCGCGACGGCGGGGGGCGCGGGCGGCGGCGGCAGGGCGCGGTGTGCCCGCCCTTCCGCGGCGCCGATGCACAGGTAGTGGATCAGCGGGTTGACGCCCGCCGCCGCCACGTCGGGCGCCTGCGCAAGATAGTAGCCGGCGTCGAAGCCAGGCCCGGGATCGCGCCGCTCCTGCCCGCCGTGCAGCAGGTAGTGCAGCGCCGGGTCCATGCCGGAGGCTGTCACGTCCGCGTAGCGCGCCGCGTACCACTTGGCGTCGAACAGCGCGCTCCGCTGCAGCAGGCGCACATCCTCCCGCAGTTGCTTCCGTGCGCGCAGCCCGGCGCGCAGCTTCAGCCGCACCGACCACGCCAGCACCATCCCGGCCTGCCGGGCACGGCGGCGCAGCGTCTCGGGCAATCGCGTCGCCGCCCGGCGCAGCGGCCGGGTGAGGCGCCAACTCGTCGAGGCGCGCAGCCGCGCGATCTCGCTGCCGAGTTGCGCCCGCGCCGTCTCGGACCGGCCGAGCCGTGCGCCGAGTGCGGCCTGCTGCGCGGCAAGCTGTTCAGCGAGGTTCGCCCGCGCCCCCTCCAGCCGCTCGACCCGCGCGCGCAGCGCCGCGTGCGCCTGCTCCAGCGCCTCGGTGCGGCCGAGCCGCAGGCGGGCGCGGGCAAGTTCCCGCCGCAACTGCACGGCCTCCGCCTTGGCGGCGCACGCGGTGGCGGCCTCGCCCTCCAGCTGCGCGAGCTTCAGGTCCGTCTCGCTGCGCAACGTGTCGAGTGCGAACAGAGCCTCGGCGGTTGCGAAGCGCGCTTCCGCCGAGCGCTGGGCGGCGCGGGCGCGCATGCGCTCGGATTCGGCATGGGCATGGCTGAGCCGCGCGACCTGCTCGTCCTTCTCGCGGCCGAGCCGGTTCGCCTCCACTTCGATCCGCCACCGCTCGCCGAGCAGGCTGAACCGCTCGCGCAGCCGCGTGACCGAGGCGGCATCGGAGAGCGCGCAGAGTGCTGCCACCGGCTCGGGGACGCCCGGTCCGACCGCGACCATGCCGAGACCGTGCTCGTGCAGGAATTCGAAGGCCGGGTAGGCCGCGCGCAGTTCGGCGAACAGGCGCCAGACGCCGAAGCCGCGCTCGCGCACGTTGGTGTCGTGCAGCAGCACCACCGCCCGGCCGGAAAGTTTCGGCAGCCAGCTTTCGAAATCGTGCCGCACCGCCTCGTAGCTGTGACAGCCGTCGATGTGCAGCAGATCGACCGAGCCGTCCGCGACGTAGCCTAGGGCCGCATCGAACGTGCAGCGCAGCAGGTCGGAGAAGGCGGCGTAGCGCTGGTCGTGGAAGCGGCGCAGGTCGGTGTACACCTCCTCGCCGTAATGGCCGGCGTGCTCGTCGCCCTCCCAGGTGTCCACGGCGTAGCAGCGCGTGTCGAGCCCGGCGGCGGCGACCGCCTCGCAGAACGCGGCGTAGGAGACGCCGTTGTGCGTGCCAAGCTCGACGAGCAGGCGCGGGCGCAGCACCGGCACGAGCCAGTGGGCGAACGGCACGTGCCCCGCCCAGGCGCTCTCCACCCCGGCGCGGGAGGCGCGCAGGAACAGCGGGTCGAGTTCGCGGGCCAGCAGGGGCGCGAGCGCGCCGGCGGTAGGCGGCGGGGCTGCGTCCAGGATGTCCATGCTCAAGGCTCCACGTGCCAGGGGGCGCGCCGGCGCGGCGCGCGGAGCAGCGACCCGCCCGCCGGATCGCGGCCCGGATTGTCGTTCCCGAACGGATCGGCGCCGAAGATGTGCCGCCAGCTGTGCCAGAGATTCTCGGCGCCACGGCTCTCGAACGTGCCGTCCGGCAACGCCGGCGCGGTCGCTGCCGCGCAGGTGAGTTCGGCGAACGGCGTCCAGACGATGCGATAGCCAAGCTCGCCGAGCCGCAGGCAGAGATCGAGGTCATGGCAGGCCGCCGCGAAGCGGTCGGCGTTGAGACCGGCCGCCTCGTGGAACACCGCGCGGCGCAGCGCCATGCAGGCGCCCGATACGGCGAGCACGCTGCGGCAGACGGCAAGCGCGCCGTCCGCGCCGGGCTCGTGCGCGGCGGCGCCGCGCAGCAGCGGCACGACGCCGCGTCCCGGCCCGAACTGCATCCCGCCGTGCAGCAGCGTGCCGTCGGCCGCGCGCAGGCTGGCGCCGACCGCGCCCACGTCCGGGCGCAGCGCGTGGCCGGCCATCTCGCGCAGCCAGCCGGCGCCCGCCGCGACCACGTCGGCGTCGAGCAGCAGCAGGATGTCGCCCGTCGCCTGCCCGGCGGCCCTGTTGATCGCAGCGGCCTTGCCGGCGCCGCCCCCGGCGCGCAACACCTCGACCGGCGCGTGGCCGCCGCAGGCCAGCAGAGTGCGCAGCCCCTCCTCCGGCAGCGGACCGTCCGCGCCCGGCGAGACGATAACCGAGACCCGGGGCGGCGGGTCGGGCACGGGCCAGACCACGCGCTGCGCGGCCGGTCGCAGCGGCGCCGGCTCCACGCGCACGTCGCCGCCGAGCACCCCGCGCACCGCCCGCCGCGCCGCCGTCGGATCGGGCGCCGCCAATGCGGCCGGGCGGTGCAGCAGCACCGCGGGGCCGTGGCGTATGCGGTCGGGCAGGAGCGCGGCCGTCGCCCGCAGCAGCAGGTCGTAGCCGGCCGCCCGGCCGAACCCCGCCCGCCAGCCGCCCACGGCCCGCACCGCCGCGGTCCGCCAGACCGCCAGCCCGCCCACGTAGTCCTCCGCGAGCGCCCGGTCGGGGTCCCAGCCCGGCTTGAAGCGCGGGGCCGATCGGCGGCCGAGCCAGTCCGTCACGTCCTCGTCGGTGTACACGAGGCCGGCCTCCGGTGGGGTGGCGAGTGCTCCCGCAACCTCGTGCAGCGCACCCAGCGCGAGTCGGTCGCCCGGATGCAGCACGGCGAGAAAGGGCGCCTCGGTGGCATGGAGGGCGGCATTCATCGCCTCGGCGGCCTCGGCGAACGGCCCCGGCAGTCAGCGGATGCGCCGGTCGCGCGCCGC
>Ga0335069_10013384_pt1 | contig 11518 bp, 8 predicted proteins | sample Lox_Sample_11_FD_206714 | JGI IMG/M metagenome (GOLD analysis project Ga0335069, IMG submission 206714) | Soil microbial communities from Loxahatchee National Wildlife Refuge, Florida, United States - Lox_Sample_1.1 | ecosystem: Environmental > Terrestrial > Soil > Wetlands | place: USA: Florida... | reverse complement strand
AAGACCGGTGCAATCAACCGCTCTGCCACCTCTCCGTTCTTGTAAATCAATCGATTACGGGATATTTATAATCCCCGTTCTTGGGGTATCCCGGGCCTTACGGCGCGCGAATGCTACCAAAAGTGCCGCGGAGCCGCCGCAGCGCTAGATTGGCGCATGCACGCCTCTCTCCAGCACATCACGCCGGACACGCCGATGGGCGCCAATCTCGTCGCGGACGGTGCGACGTTTCGCACCTGGGCGCCGCATGCGCGGGCAGTGAGCGTGTTGGGAGACTTCAATCGTTTCACTGAGCAGGAGTCCGCAGCGCTGCTGCCGGATGGGCACGGGCACTGGCGCGGATTCATTGCGGGAGTGGCGGAGGGCCATCGATACAAATTCCTGATCACCGGCGATGCCGGCAGCGGACCCAAGCGTGATCCTTACGCACGAGAGATCGATGGAGACACCTGGAGCTGTGTCGTGCGCAGCGCGTCCTTCCCATGGCACGACACCGGCTTCGCCACGCCCCGATTTCCCGACTTCGTGATCTACCAGCTGCACGTGGGTGCCTTCTACGCCCCGCGCGCTCCGCTGTGCGGCACGTTCCTCGATGTGATGGAACGGGTGCCATATCTGACCGATCTCGGCGTGACCGTGCTGCAACTTCTGCCAATACAGGAATTTCCGGGCGCATTCAGCCTCGGCTACAACGGGACCGATTACTTCTCCCCCGAGTGGGACTTCGCAGTCGAGGATCCGGATCTGCCTCCCTACCTGGCGCGCGCCAACGAGCTGCTGCGAGAGCGAGGGCTTGCGCCGTACGCGCTGGACGACCTGCGCGGTGAAAACAAGCAGCTGAAGGCGCTGATCGATGTCTGTCATGCCTGCGGCCTCGCGGTGATCCTGGACCTCGTCTTCAATCATGCCGGCGGCAACTTCGGCACCGAGAGCCTGTGGTTCTATGACCGGCAGACTGGCGCGGATGAGTCGCCGCCGCGATACGGAAATTCGCTGTTCTTTTCGGACCGTACCTGGGCCGGCGGCAACGTATTCGAGTTCCGCTCGGACGGTGTCCGGCAATTCCTCATCGACAACGCCCGCTACTTCCTCGATGAGTTCCGGGTGGATGGTTTCCGTTTCGATGAGGTCAGCGTCATCGACCGGGACGGCTATGGCCGCGGGTGGGACTTCTGTCAGGCGCTGGCGGATACCTTGCGCTCGGATCGGCCAAGTGCGATCCAGCACGCCGAATACTGGCCCGTGAATTCGTGGGTGGTGAAGCCGACTTTCGACGGCGGCGCGGGATTCGACACGACCCTGACGGATGGACTGCGGATCGCAGTGCGTGAGGTCCTCGCTGCCGCGGCGAGTCCCCAGGACGGGCCGTTGCCGATGACCGAACTGGGGGGGCAGCTCGCCGCGGAATATCTGCACGACTTGTGGCGCGGTGTGCAAGGCATCGAGAACCATGACCTGGTGCTGCAACCCAAGGATGCCGGCGACACAAACCGGCTCCAGCGGATCGCGCGCGTAGCCGATCCCTCCAACCCCCGATCCTGGTGGGCCCGGAGCCGCTCGCGCGTGGCGACGGGACTGGTACTGACATCACCCGGTATTCCCATGCTGTTCATGGGACAGGAACTGCTGGCCGACCAGCAGTGGTCGGACGATGTCGCGCACCACCCGGAGTTGCTGCTGGACTGGCCGGCTTTGGGATCTGCGAACTCCACCCTGTCCGCGAACCCCACCGGGTCCGCGAACCCCACCGGATCAGCGAATTCCACGGCACCCCCGGACTCCACGGTGCGGGACTTCCAACGCTTTACTCGCGAACTGATCGCCGTGCGTTGGACGCTGCCGGGCCTGCGCGGCGAGGGTTTCCGGCTCGTTCACACGCATGATGCGAACCGGGTGCTGGCATTCCACCGTTGGGTACCCGGGGAGGGACACGACGTGCTGGTGGTCGTGAGCCTCGCCAACTCGAATCAGTATGGCTATCGCATCGGCTTTCCTGCGGCCGGTCCCTGGCGCGAGGTCTTCAACAGCGATGTCTATGACAACTGGGTCAATCCGAACGTGACGGGAAACGGCGGGCTGGTGTTTGCCGACCCGTTACCGATGCACGGTTTCGGCTGCTCGGCCGAATTGACGCTGCCGGCGAACTCGCTGTTGCTGTTCGCCCGCTGAGGCGATCGATGCACTGGTCGTGGGCGATCAGGCGCGCGGAGTGTCGAGGCAGTCGGGAGACGACGCCGCGCCGACGCTCAGGCGGCGAGACCGCGCGTCATGGCCCAGTCTAGACCGCGACTCACCCACCCTCCCCCGAGACTCGCACCGGTGACATCGTCAAGCCGGTAGGTTGAGCCATTGAGGATCGAGTCGGCGGCGCGCAGTCCGCTGCGGATCGCAGGGCCGATTCCTTCGGCCATGTCACGGGTGGCAAGACCCGCCGCATCACCGGTGATGAACGCGTTATCCCGCCGGACCACTTCCACGCGCCCGCGCAGGTAGTAGCTATACCCGGTAGGCTCGTACCGAGCGCCCGGGGCCAGCGTGCGACCGAGCATCTCGGTGAAGCGCGCCCAATGCTCCTTGATATCGGCACCGCTGTGCTTCATCCGGTCCGCCATCCCGCCGATGCCGATGTTCAGCCAGCCGTTCTGCTTGGGTACGTACCAGGAGTAGCCCGGCAGTCCCTTCTCGAAGAACCACAGGTGGCAGGCCGGGTCCTTCCAGTCGTACTCGATCTCGTGCTCCAGGGTCACGGTCTGCAATTCACTGACGCGCGGGTTGAGTTCGCGGAACAGGGAGCGGTACACCGGGCACCGTGTGCCGCCCGCACCGATCAGGTACCGGCAGCGGAACTCATCGTCCACCACATAACCGCCATCCTCGGCGCGAATGTTTCGCACGGTATGCTGGACGACGGGAGCACCGGACCGCTCCAGCAGCCAGGCATCGAACTCCAAGCGCCGGATGGAATGCTGGGTGCTCTGAATTCGGAACTGCATCCCCTTGATGTGAATGTGCAGCCGGTCGAAGGTGAGAAATCGATGGGGGTAGGAGCCGACATCCAATTCCAGGTCGCGGACCACTTCGGGCGTGATCCAGCCCGCGCAGAGCTTCAGACGGGGAAACGCCTCCTTGTCGAGCACCAGCACATCCGCGCCCGCGCTCTTGAGCTGACGGGCTGCCGCTGATCCGGCCGGCCCGCCTCCTACGATCAGCACATCAGTCGTGCGCATGAAACTCAGACGTCAACGCGCATAGATGTAGTCGCGAGTCCAGGGGACATCGTTGCTCTCGCCCGGTGCAAACACCACCTGGAAGAGTTGCAGCGTTCCCGTGGTGAACCCCGCGATCGATCCCGCCAGATACAGGCGCCACATGCGCACGAACTGGCTGTCGAACATCTTCTCCACCTGGTCGGCGGCCTTCTCGTACAGGCCCAGCCAGTGGCGCAAGGTCCGTGCGTAATGCAGCCGGATGTTCTCGACGTCCAGGATGGAGAGATTCCAGGGCTCGAAGATCTGCATCATCTCGCTCAGTGAGGGGGGATGGGCGCCCGGGAAAATGCGCTTCTCGATCCACGGATGCATGGTGCCCGGACGGTTGCGACCGATGGAGTGGATGAGGCCACGCCCGCTGTTGCCCAGACACCGGCTGATGACTTTGCCGAGCCCCGTGTAATTCTCGACGCCGACATGCTCGAGCATGCCGACAGACACGAACGCATCGTACTTGCCCGCGATGTTGCGATAGTCATCGAGCACGTATTCGACCTGGGAGCCCAGTCCCTCACGCTCGGCTTTCTCGCGGGCGAACGCCACCTGCTCCCGGGAAATGTTGAAGGCGCGCACCTTGACGCCGTAATGCCGGGCCATGTGCGCCGCGAGAGTTCCCCAGCCGCAGCCCGCTTCGACGACAGTCTCACCTGGCTGCAGACGCAGTTTGCGACAGACGTGGTCCATCTTCGCCACCTGCGCCTCATCGAGCGTCGCGCTGGGAGTTGGGTAGTAGGCGCACGTGTAGGCCATCGTCTTGCCGAGCCACAGCGCGTAGAACTGGTTGCCGATGTCGTAATGGTGGTGGATGTTGTCGCGCGATCCGGGGAGCGTGTTGGCATGGCGACGGCGCAGCAGCTCGACGCTCCGGCGCACCACCGAGAATCGTCCCGAGCCGGCAGTCGCCGCGGCGGTCGCGGCCCGGTAGACGGTCTCGAGGAGTCCGACGAGATCACCTTCCACGGTGATCCGTCCTTCGCTGAAGGAGTCCCCGAACCGGACCTGCGGATCCGCCAGCAGTCCGTAGAGGGCGGCACGGTCATGGATGCAGACCGCAGCGACAGGCTTCGCCACACCGGGGGGCGCGACCCGTTCGCCAGTCCACAGCACGAACTCAAGCGCAGGATCGCCGAGGTAAGTCAGAAGGCGCGCCAGCATCCGGCCCTCCACCGACCTCCCGGGTCGCACGGAAGAGCTGACAATGGCGTTGTCATTGGCTGCCGCAGGCTCAGCCGGGCCCTCCCCGCGCACCGGATCCGAATCTGCAGCTCCATAGTCCTTGACCGCATTCACGGTTACTTCTCCCCTGCACCCCAGGCTCTAATTTAGCAATGAACAGGCCCGGCGCAACTCCCCAGGCCTGTCCCGAGGCCCGAGGGCCTCAAACGGGGCCTGACGCGGGGCGCGGCGCCGTGTCGGTCAGGCGGCGGCCACGGGCAGGTCAGGTGGCGGGCGCCAGCCGATCGATCCCACCCATGTAGGGGGCCAGGGCCTGCGGTACGGACACCGAACCGTCGGCGTTCTGATAGTTCTCCAGCACCGCCACCAGGGTGCGCCCCACGGCCAGCCCCGAGCCATTCAGGGTATGGACGGGCTCGGGCTTGCCGGTCTCCGGGTTGCGCCAGCGGGCCTGCATGCGCCGCGCCTGGAAGGCTTCGAAGTTGCTGCAGGAGGAGATCTCCCGGTAGCGCTCCTGCGCCGGCAGCCAGGCTTCCAGGTCATAGGTCTTGGCACTGTTGGAACCGATATCGCCCGCGCACAGGGCGACGGTCCGGTAGGGAATCTCCAGTCTCTGCAGGATGACTTCCGCGTTCGCGGTGAGCTGCTCGAGCGCCGCATAGGAGTCCGCCGGACGCACGATCTGCACCAGCTCGACCTTGTCGAACTGGTGATTGCGGATCATGCCGCGCGTGTCCTTGCCGGCCGCACCCGCCTCCGAACGGAAGCATGGCGTGTGGCAGACATACTTCAGCGGGAGTTGCCCGGCTTCGACGATCTGGTCGCGCACGAGGTTGGTGACGGGCACTTCCGCGGTGGGAATCAGGTAGAAGCGCTGTTCGCCCTTCACCGCGAACAGATCCTGTTCGAACTTCGGCAGCTGCCCGGTGCCGAACAGGGCTGGGGGCTGCACGAGGTATGGGACATACACTTCGGTGTAGCCGTGTTCACGTGTGTGCAGGTCGAGCATGAATTGCGCCAGAGCACGGTGCAGGCGTGCGACCTGTCCACGCATCACGACGAAGCGTGCGCCGGAGATGCGTGCCGCCGCCTCGAAGTCCAGACCGGCCAGGCATTCACCCAAAGCCACGTGATCCAGGGGTTTGAACCCCAGCTCGCGGGGTTTGCCCCAGCGGCGCACCTCGACATTGGCATGTTCGTCGCGCCCGTCGGGCACTGATTCGTGCAACAGGTTGGGGAGGCCCGCCTGCCACTGTTCGAGTTCGGCCTGCACCGCCGTAAGCGACTGCTCCGCGCCGGCCAGTTCCCCAGCGAGCGCCTCGCCCTGGGCTATGAGCCGGGTGACCTCCTCGGTCACCTGCCCCTTGCTGCGCCCCTTGGCCATGCCGACCGCCTTGGCGTTGGCATTGCGTTCCGCGCGCAGCCGGTCCACCTCGATCTGCCAGGGCTTGCGCTTGTCTTCCAACGCCCGCAGGGCTTCGACATCCAGGGTGACGCCGCGGCGCGCGAGGTTGCGCGCCACCGCTCCCGGATCCGCTCGCAGCAGTTTCAGGTCAATCACTTCAGGTCCTGTTTCAGGTATGACGTGCCAGGGAGATGCCCAGCACCGTGCCGGCAAGGCACCCCAATACACTCACGCAGACATTCAGCGCGGCGCCGAGATAGTTTCCCTGCATCGTCAACGTCACCGTCTCCAGGGAGAAACTCGAGAAGGTCGTGAAGCCACCCAGCACGCCGATCATGAGCAGCGCGCGCAGTTCCGGCCGCCCGGCGCCTTCGATCAGCCACACATACAGCAGGCCGATGAGGAAACAGCCGATCACGTTGACGATCGCGGTGCCCAGCGGAAACTGCATGCCGGTGGCCCGATTGATGCTCGAGGCGAGCAGGTAACGCAGCACACTCCCCACCGCGCCGCCGCCCGCCACGCACAGAATCAGGTTCATTCACCCTTCCCCACTGTCCTTCCCCTGCGGCCGCCGTGGCGGCTGCGCCCGCAGCCGCGCGAGCGCCTCGCCGATCTTCAGTTCCAGGCCGCGTGCCACAGGCCGGTAGTATCGCCGATCCGGCATCTCGTCCGGGAGATAGCGCTCGCCGCTGGCGAAAGCGTCGGGCTCATCGTGTGCATACCGGTAACCCTGCCCGTGTCCGAGGCTCTTCATCAGCGCCGTAGGGGCGCCCCGGAAGCGCAGTGGCACATCCAGAGTCCCGAATTTCTCGACATCCTCCATCGCCTCCCCCATGGCCACATAGACCGCGTTGCTCTTGGGGACACAGGCGAGATAGACGACGGCATTGGCGATCGCGAGCTCGCCTTCCGGGCTGCCGAGCCGGTCGTAGGCCTCCCACGCATCCAGCGTCAGCGCGAAGGCGCGCGGATCGGCCAACCCGATGTCTTCGATGGCCATGCGCACGACCCTGCGCGCGATGTACAGCGGATCGCATCCGCCATCGAGCATGCGGCACATCCAGTAGAGCGCCGCATCCGGATCGCTGCCACGCACGGCCTTGTGCAGGGCGGAGATCTGGTCGTAGAACTGGTCCCCTCCCTTGTCGAAGCGCCGCCGGCTGCCGCTTGCGACCTCGCGCGCGATCTCCACAGTCAGCCTGCGGTCGGGTTCGGCGAGACTGGCCGCCAGCTCCAGCATGTTGAGCGAGCGCCGGGCATCGCCATCGGCAGCGCGCGCAATCAACTCCAGGGCATCCGGTTCGGCGCTCAGCCGCTCCTTCCCGAGGCCACGGGCCTCGTCCTGCAGCGCACTTCGCAACAGTTGCACGATGTCATCGACCGTGAGCGAACGAAGTACGTACACCCGCGCGCGGGACAAAAGCGCGCTGACGACCTCGAAGGAAGGATTCTCGGTGGTCGCGCCGACGAAGATCAACGTGCCGTCCTCGAGAAACGGCAGGAAGGTGTCCTGCTGGGTCTTGTTGAATCGATGCACCTCGTCCAGGAACAGCAACGTCGGCTTGCCGCTGACGTCGCGGGCCGCGCGAGCCGTCTCCACGGCGGCGCGAATATCCTTCACACCGGCCATGACCGCCGAGAGCGCGATGAAATGGGCGTGCGCCCGTTGCGCAATCAGACGCGCCAGCGTTGTCTTGCCGGTGCCGGGCGGGCCCCACAGGATGAGAGAGTGGAGCTGGCCGCCCTCGATGGCCCGGCGCAGCGGCTTGCCGGGACCGAGCACCTGCTGCTGTCCCACGAACTCCTCAAGTGAACGGGGCCGCATCCGGTCGGCGAGCGGCCGCAACGGCTCGCGCGCTTCCGGCGGGGCAGCGGAGCTCATTGCTTCGGGGTTCCTATGACATCCACCCCCGCGGGAGGCGTGAAGCTGACTTCCTCCGGCGCCACGCGGCCGTTCTGCTCGATGCGATCGAACTGGATGGTGGCGGTCTGACCGAGCTTGTCGGACAGGATCATGCGCTTGAGCGCCTTGCCCTCGAAGCCCAGCACTGCGCGCTTGAAGTCGGCTTCGCTGCCATGCGGCTCCACCGCGACCCAGTCGAGCCCGTCGTGACGCGGCAGCGAGGTGATGGTGAAGGCTTTGCGCACGTCAACGGTGCCTGACAGAAGCATCGCCGGCGTGGCCGAGAGCGCCGCATCAGCCGGCTTGACCGTCACCTGCTGCAAGTCCCGGTCGAGGAACCAGAGATTGCGCCCGTCCGCGACCATCAGCTGGCCGCCGGACTGCGTGGTACCCGACTGGCTGGCTCCCGGCTGACCGGCAGCAGGTTGGCCGGCGCCCGACTGCGTGGCATCGGCCTGCGCGCCGCCGGAAGAGCCCGCGACCTGGGGATGGATCTCCCAGCTGAAGCGACCCGGACGCGCCACGATGAGCGTGCCGGTGGCGCGATCGATCTCCTTGCCGTGCGCATCCGTCAGCGTCTGCAGGAACGTGGCCCGCAGCGTTTTCATGTCGTCGAGATAACTGTCGAGCGGAGTACCGGTCGCCAGCGCAAACGGCATCGCCAGCAGCAGCAGCGAGCCCAGCAGGAACTTCCGCATCGGTTGATTCATCCGTCCGGCGGCGCGGGCACGAGCACTTCGCGCGCACCGTTGGATTGCAGGGGACCGACGAGACCGGCTTGCTCCATGGCCTCGAGCAGGCGCGCGGCGCGGTTGTAGCCGATCTTGAGGCGCCGCTGCACGTAGGAGATTGACGGCTTGCGCTCGGTGGTGACGATCCTGACGGCCTCGTCGTAGAGCGCATCCGCCTCCGGGTCTTCCATCTGGGCGCCCATCTCGCCCTCTTCGGGCGGCAGCCCCGGAATCGGAGTGCGCGGACCGGACAGCACCTCCTCGATGTAGTTGGGGGGATTCGGGGTCTTGAGCGAATTCACCACGCGATGCACTTCCTGGTCCGAAACGAATGCACCGTGCACGCGCGTCGGCATGGAGGTGCCCGAAGGCAGATACAACATGTCGCCGTGTCCGAGCAGGGTCTCGGCCCCCATCTGGTCGAGGATGGTGCGCGAATCGACCTTCGCCGAGACCTGGAACGCGATACGGCACGGAATGTTGGCCTTGATGAGACCCGTGATCACGTCCACGGAGGGCCGCTGGGTGGCCAGCACGAGGTGGATGCCCGAGGCGCGGGCCTTCTGCGCCAGTCGGGCGATCAGCTCCTCGACTTTCTTGCCGACGATCATCATCAGGTCGGCGAGCTCGTCGATGACCACCACGATGTAGGGCAGCGGAACCAGGTTCGGGATCTGCGACTGGTCCAGCGTCGGATCGTTGGCGGCCCGCAGCGTCATCACCGGATCGCGGATCGGCTTGCCGGCATCGTTCGCTTCCTTCACGCGCCGGTTGAAGCCGGCGATGTTGCGCACACCGAGGGCTGCCATGAGCTGGTAACGCCGCTCCATCTCCGCCACCGACCAGCGCAGTGCGTTGGCAGCCTGCTTCATGTCGGTCACGACGGGCGCGAGCAGATGCGGGATGCCCTCGTACACCGAAAGCTCGAGCATCTTCGGATCGATCATGATGAGCCGCACGTGCTCGGCGGTGGACTTGTACAGCAGGGACAGCACCATGGCGTTGATGCCGACCGACTTGCCCGAGCCGGTGGTGCCGGCGATCAGCAGGTGCGGCATGCGCGCCAGGTCGGCCACCATGGGCTGGCCGCCGATGTCCTTGCCCAGCGCCAGCGCCAGCGGCGAGGTCATCTCGTCGTAGGCCTTCGAGCGGACGATCTCCCCGAGTGTCACGATCTCGCGCTTCTCGTTCGCGATCTCCAGTCCCATCACGCTCTTGCCGGGGATCACCTCCACGACACGCACGCTCAGGACCGACAGCGCGCGCGCCAGATCCTTCTGCAGGCTGGTGATCTGGCTGGCCTTCACGCCCGGGGCCGGTCGCAGCTCGAAGCGCGTGACCACCGGTCCAGGCTGCACCGCAACGACCTCCACCTCGATGCCGAAGTCGCGCAGCTTCATCTCCACCAGGCGCGAGAGCGCCTCGAGTGCTTCCGCGGAATAAACCGGCTCGCGTGGCGGGGGGTCATCCAGCAGGCTCAGCGGCGGCAGCTCGTTCGCTCCCGGCGGATCGAACAGCGGCACCTGCCGCTCCTTCTCGACCCGCTCGCTCTTCTCGACCACGGGGGCCGGCACCTCGATGCGTGGTGGCGGGCGCACGGCGGGCTTCTTTTCGGTCCTGGTGGCCTCCTTGCGCGCCTGTTTGCGCTCGCGCCCCTCAGCCACTTCCTTCGCACTGGCGGAACGCTCGCGGATCCAGGCGAGGCCGCGCCAGAGGGCCGCTCCCGTGCGGTCCATGATGGTCAGCCAGGAGACGTGGAACGCCAGCGACAGGCCGGCCATCCACGCGGCGATCATCAGCAGCGTCGCACCCAGGAAATCCAGTCCGGCTGCCAGCCCGCGACCCACGAGGCTCCCGACCACGCCTCCGGCGCTTTGCCGCAGCGAACCGGCATCCCAGTGCAAAGTGGTCAGCCCGCAGCTGGCCACCAGCACCAGCACGAAGCCCGCGATGCGCACGGCCGTGTTGGCGCGGGATGCCTGCTCGGTGCGGTCGCGGCGAAACAGCAGCCAGCAGCTCGCTCCGAGCATGACGGGGAACAGGAACGCGGGCCGACCGAAGAGGAAGAACATCACATCGGCCAGCCAGGCGCCGACCGGACCGATCCGGTTGTGGACGACCGGGGAATTGCCGGTGAAGGAGAACCCGGGGTCATCGGGGCTGTAACTCACCAGAGCCACGAACAGGACGAGCGCCAGAACGCCCAGGGCAATGACCGCGCTTTCACGCAGGCCGCGGGCAACGGCGGAGGTGAAACGGACGGCATGACGCGCTGACGCGGCGGAATCGGCCAAACCTGAGGCCTCCATCTGATCACTGCAGGGTGCGCAGCCATTATAGTGCCTGCCCGCTCCCTCGATGGGAGGACGGACCCGCGCGCGGCGCGCTTGCTACCATGCAGCACTTGAATCAATGGGATAGGCCCTATGCCGGTCATGCACCACCGACTGATCATCCTTGGCTCCGGTCCGGCCGGATACAGCGCCGCCGTGTACGCGGCGCGCGCCAACCGCGCGCCCCTGCTGATCACCGGTGTCGAACAGGGCGGTCAGCTCATGACCACCACGGAAGTGGACAACTGGCCGGGTGATGTCGAGGGGTTGCAGGGGCCTGCGCTCATGGAGCGCATGCGCCGGCATGCCGAGCGTTTCGCCACCCGCATCGTGAACGATCACATCCAGTCGGTGGACCTGTCCGCGCGCCCGTTGCGCCTCAAGGGTGACACGCACGAGTACACGTGCGATGCGCTGATCATCGCCACCGGGGCCGCGGCCAAGTACCTGGGTCTGCCCTCGGAGGAGAAGTTCCGTGGCCGGGGGGTCTCCGCCTGTGCCACCTGCGACGGATTCTTCTTCCGCGGCCAGAAGGTTGCCGTGACCGGTGGTGGCAACACCGCGGTCGAGGAAGCACTCTATCTCTCGCACATCGCCAAGCACGTGACGCTCGTGCACCGCCGCGACAAGCTGCGCGCGGAAAAGATCCTGCAGGAGCGTCTGTTCCGCGAAGTCGAGAGTGGCAAGATATCGGTGGT
>Ga0335069_10013383_pt1 | contig 11518 bp, 8 predicted proteins | sample Lox_Sample_11_FD_206714 | JGI IMG/M metagenome (GOLD analysis project Ga0335069, IMG submission 206714) | Soil microbial communities from Loxahatchee National Wildlife Refuge, Florida, United States - Lox_Sample_1.1 | ecosystem: Environmental > Terrestrial > Soil > Wetlands | place: USA: Florida... | reverse complement strand
GACAAGGGCGCGCGGACAAGGTTCGCTTCGATAAAGATATTCCCGAAGAAATAAAGTCGAGACTTGCCAAAGCATATCGCAACGGCACATTACGGGCATCGCCTACCGTCGTTCCCGACTTTCATAAAGTAGATAACCAGACGGGTCACATCGATAACTGGCTCACTGGTAGCATTGCGGTATTTGACGCCGAAGGCGACCGTCAACCTGCCAACGCGCGCGCGATTGGCTTACCCGCGATGAAGGCGCTTTTCAAGCAAGCGCATTTGCAATTCCCAAAACATCTGGAGGTGAAAATGGGAAAGACGACTAAAGCCGCGCCCACTTGGAAGGCGCGTGTCCTCAAAGCGTTTATGAAGGCGCTGGGCGAAATGCCCGAAGAGGAAACGAAGGAAGAAGAAGAAAAAGCATTATCGACCCAGGGTCAAAACCTGGAAGACGATGCGAGCGAGCGAGCGCGGTTTGAAGGCGCGAACACCGCGAACGAAGAGAAGGACGTGCAACCTCTACCCGAACTGGGCGAGGAACTCGAACATCTCGGCGACAAGGTCGAAGGCGCGAATGCTCTCGAAGAACCCGATGTCAAGCTCGATTGGAAGCCCGAACAAAAACGCATGAAGGCGATTATCGGCGCACAGGCGAACCAGTTGAAAGCGTTACAGACGCGCGCCGACCTGGGAGATTTCAACACCTGGGTTAGTCAACAGCTTGTCGCAGGCAAAGTGATTCCCGCCGAAGTCGAAGACTTGAAGATTGATTTCTTGCAAGCCCTCAGTGATGACCGCGCGTCTCATCCCGTGATGAAGGCGAAAGACGGTCAAACGGTTTCGCGCGTCGAACGCTTGAAAGCCAGCATCGAACGCCGCGCTTCCCGCTTCGGTGAGATGGATTTGACGGGCGAACAGATGAAAGCCTTGGGCTTGCAAATGGGTTCGCTCAACTTCGATCAGACCAAATCCGAAAAGCCGTTCAACGAACAGCGCCGCGCCGAACTCTTGAACGCGTCGCCGCTCGGCGAAAAGATTCTCAAAGATTCAAAGAAATGAACCTAGCTTCTAAAAGCTAGGATGAAATGGAGTAAAACAATATGCCTACTTCGGCACTCTACAGTTTTACCCAGGATGTTCTGGTACCGGTGCGCAATCCGCATCTGGCAGCCGAACAAGCGGTAAAACTCAAAGCTTCGACCACCTATGCCAAGGGGACGATTCTCGGCGAACTGGCGGCAGACCAGGGAACCTACGACACATTCAATCCCAACAATGCCGACGGGACGCAACTCCCCAAGTGCATCTTGGCGTACGGGGTTGAAACCGACAGCAACGGACTCCCGACCTTGATCGGCGGGGTCTACCCGCTACCGGACAATAATGTTCCCGCGTATACGCGCGGCGATTTCGATTGCGCGACCATCGATACCGCGATGGGCGATAGCGGCGCATTGCTTGCTGCCGCGATTGCCGCCGCGAACTGGCACTTGTCGGCGGGCACAGCCACCGCTGGCATTGTGAGTATAGGGTAGAGAACATGACCACACAATATATTTATCCTACCAGTTCCGAATTGATGATGATCGAACGCGACAAGCTTCCACGCCTGACCCAGAATCGTCCGATCTTCGAGATTCTTCCGATCAAGAATGTCGATTCCCATATTTTGCTCTGGGAACAACTTGACAACATCAGCGGCTTGCAGCAGGTGCGCGGCTTGAACGGCGCACCGCTCGGCGTCAATCCCCTGGGTGGTAAAACCTATGAGGGTCAACCTGGGGTCTACGGCGAGTTTGTTCCGATTGATGAAATCAAACTCACCGCGCGCCGACAATGGGGTAGCTACAACAAACCCGTCGATATCACCGACCTGGTGATGGAAGCACAAGACCAGCTTTTGGAACGCCGTCTCAATCGCATCGAATACAACGGCTGGCGCGTGTTGATCGATGGCACGTTCTCCGCGCTCGGTCACGAGGGGCAGGTGTTGCACACGGACACGTATACCTTGCAAAGTTTCACCGCGAATGTGAAATGGTCAACCCCAGCGACTTCGACGCCACTCGCCGACCTGCGTCAAGTCCAGATCAAGGCGCGTGGTCACTCAGTAAACTTCGGTCGGCAAGCCAAAGTCTACATGAACCAGGTGACCGCGAACTACATGTTCGCCAACACCAACGCGAGCGACTTGTACGGTCGTCGCGTCACGGGTTTAGCGACCATTAACTCGCAAGCGCAGTTGAATGAACTGTTGACGATGGACAATCTACCCAATATCGTCATCTACGAGGAAGGTTACTACGACGCCAACGGCGTGTTCCAACTTTACCTCGCGGATGGTGAAGCCGTGGTCGTCGGCGTGCGTCAAACCGGTGTGCCGATTGGCAACTACCAGATGACGCGCAACGCCAATAATCCGGACATGGCTCCGGGCAGTTACATGCGCGTCATTGACACACTCGAAACCAAACTGCCACGCAATATCGAAGTCCATGACGGTCACAATGGCGGTCCGGTCTTACAGTTCCCAAGTGCGATCTGCCGGGTTCTCAACCTAGCTTAACCAACCTAGCTCATATGAAAGCAAGAGAGGCGGCTAACCACGTCGCCTCTCTTTAGAAATTATCAAATTCTTATGATGTCCAATTTCTTCAACGACGATTTTATCAACCCGCTCGACTTTCCGAACTGGCAAGCCATCGGGTCAATGGACGTTGAGGACATGTTTGAGCGCGGGAACGTCGAAACGGAAGACCCCAGCGACATGCTTCCGATGATGCCCAGACAGTCGGCGATTCAAGACCCAGCCCAGGAAGCATTTCAGTTTCCGTTTCAGTTTCCGATGCAAGATTTCAGTGGGGGCGAAGGGAAACAGTACGCGCCCGTCGATGTGCCCGAAAATGAACTGCAAGAAATGGGCATGGTCAATTTGGTCGATGAGACCGCGAGCGAAACCAATCAAGGCATGACCCAGGAGCAAGGTATCTTGGGTGACATTGAACTGCCCGAACTGTTGGGCAATGTTGAAAAAGCGATGCGCGGGGATTTAGCGGCGACGTTTGAAACCGAATCGATGATAGATGTGGAAGATATGTTCGGAGAAGCTAGGACAGCACCATCCGCGATGCAAGAAGCCAGGGCAATGATGAATCCTCAAGATGAAGCACAAGCGTTAGAGGAAAGTATCCCTAGCTCGATTGAATCCATGTATGGCGTATCGATGGCAGAACAAACGCGGCAAATGATGAACCCGCAAGGTGAAGCACAAGCTATCGAAGAACCGCTGTGGTCAACCGTCGAATCCATGTATGGCGTGAGCGCGATGCAACAGTCACAACGGATGATGAATCCTCAGAATGAGCCACCGAGCGACGAACCCATTCCGCAGACCGTTGAGCAGATGTATCAGACGACGTATGATGAGCAAGTCGCACGCAATCGGATGTATGACCCGGAAAGCTACGACCTGAAAGAACCGCCGAATCCTGCCGACCAAATGTATGACCCAGAACAATACGATTTGCAAGAACCGGTAGGGATTGACCCGAACAAATCCATCATGCTCAATTTGTGGAATGCACTTGAACAACAATCGCTCACCGAAGACTGGGGCTTGTTCGGCGATATTCTACAAGAGATCAATCCCAGCCAATCGCTCGTCGGCAACCTGGTGGATATGGCAGCGCGCAGTTTAAGCTCGGCGAATAGCCCGACCGCAACCCAGGCAGAATCGCTTGCCGAATCGGGAACGGACACGCAAGCGCCCGCGATTGTCACGGGCAAGATCGCAGAGGCGGCGGGACTCGATACCTGGTCAAGTTCATCATTGATTGAGGTTATCGGCAGTATCATCGCCAAGCTGTTGTAAGAGATAAAAATGGGTGTTACGTCCACTGACTTGCAGAATTTAATCATTGACACGTTGAGCAATTCCGATTCAAGCGTCTTGGCGGGCTTGCGGTCAGTCGTGCCGCAATTCTGGATTTTGTGGAATCGCCAGGGTTACATTCCCGAACTACAGTATTGGTATTGTCGGCGCGATGCGATTCGATATGTGCAAGCGTTTGTCAAGGGTCAGATTGATTTTCTGCGAAAGAATATGACGGCGAGTCGGGACATGACCGCGAGTTCACGCCAGGATGCGAGCATGACCGCGAGCGGAACAGAAACCGCTTCGAGCAATGCCGACCGGTCATCGTCATCCAGTTATTCGGACGCTACGGATGCGAGCGGCAGCAGTTCATCCAAGTCTAGTCGCAATGCGTCCCAGTCATCGAGCGGCAGTGGTGCTATGCGCGATACGGGCAGCGGGTCAAACTCGTCAAGCCAGTCCTCTAGTCTATCCAGTTCTAGCTCGGTGAACGCGAGTTCGTGCGATTCGTCTGCCTCTTCTTTGTATCATCGGCACGAAGTGACGGACACCTCTAGTCCCGATACGTGGGGTGCGGATGGCACAAACTGGGATCATCCTGGGATGGCGTATCATCGCCGCGAGAATCGGTCAGCGAAACTGGGTATGGATGTCAACATCGGAATTGGAGCAGGCGACACCGAGAGCGAAACCCAGGAATACGAACGCGGGTTCACCGAAGAAACCAATGCGCGCATCGGGAATAGTAAGTATCTCGCACGCATTAGCGACGTACGCACGAACACATTAACGCAGACGGCGAATCAATCCTCCTCGGCGAGTTTCAATGCGAATCGCACGAGTTCGGATGCGCTGTCATCCAGCGGTGCAAGTCACATGACCTCTAGCTCATCGTCAAGCTATTCGATGACGGGGAGTGGCAGCGGATCGATGACCGGGACCGGACTGGGTGGATCGACCATGACGGCGAGTTCAACTCGTTCTGCCAGCGGCACGGGTGAAGCGCATCGCGTTTCCGTCGCCGCATCCAATACCACTTTGACGATGGAGAAATTGCATCAACGTTTTCTCCACTTGCAAGACTTGTGGCAAAAAGCAACAGACATGATTCAATGGTACGAAAAACAACGCTTGGCAATTCCCGCGTATGTTTTCCAAACCATTATCATTCAGTATCCCGACGGCTTGAATGCGGATGCGGCAAATCAGATGCTCGTCAAGACACCGTACGGTACACCCAGGGCGACTCAATTCTTAGGACAATGATTCTATGGCAAATGCAGACTTGAATGTTGAACGACGTTATGCGATAGCGACCGCGATTGTGTTCCCGCTCTACACGGCGGGAACGAATACGCGCAAGACCGCTGCCACGCTTGCCGCTGGGGACTTTAAGATTCTGCGGCATACGGGCGGCGCATGGACAGCGGGCAATCCCTCAACGGCAACTCCGAGCGAAATCAGCGCGGGCATGTATGCCCTGCCCCTAACGGCGACCGAACTGACACCCGATGACTTGCAGTATCCTATCATCGTTGCGTGCCACGATGCCGCCGGTGCAGAATGGGACGATGCGAGCATTATTATTCAAGTTACGCGCCAACTCGACATGAACTATCGCTCAAATGTGGGCGGGGTGAATGATGCGGCGATTAATTCGCTCATCAGTGGTCGCATCGATGCGAATGCGCAAGTGGTCAACGACAAGACCGCTTACACATTGACCACAGGGGAACATACCCAGGTTGCATCGGATGTGTTGGATGCTCTCGCGGCAAGTTACAACACGTCGGGAACGATTGGCGCGAAGATCAACGCGAGCGGACTGGCGGCAGACCCCTGGAATATCTCTTTACCCGGTGTGTATGCGTCGGGTAAGGCAGGCTACATTCTGGGAACAAACTTGGATGCCAAGTCGAGCGACATTAAAGCGCAAACCGATACGATTGCGAGTGTCAAGGCGCAAACGGACAGGTTGCAATTCGATGGCTCGAATAATGTCAAAGCGGCAATTACGTCAGATTCGCCGGGAGTGACAACGTTACTCAGTCGGCTTACGGCGTCGCGCGCAACCTATCTCGACTTATTGAACACCTATTTGAACTATAGCATCCTGGGAATCAAATCGATTGTCGATGCGATCAAGACGAAGACGGATTTATTGCCGACTGACCCAGCGAGCGAAACGAGTGTCGAAACAGCCATCAGCGCAAGCGAAGCCGCCGTCTTGGCAGACACTTTAATTATCAAAACTAAGACTAATAATCTACCCAGCAGCCCAGCGGCAACGGGCGCAAAGATGGATTTGATTGACGCGCCGAATGCAACTGCCGTGACCGCGATTCAAAGCGGACTTGCCACGACTACCAATCAAACAACGATTCTTGCTCGGCTGGGTGCGTGGACGGGTTCGGGACGTAATACCATCCTGGGTGCATTGCAGGCGTTATTCCGCAAGGATACGGACGCCACAGCGCCAACAGACATTAACGCGAACCTGGGAAGCGGCGTAGGAACTTACGATAACACGACCGACTCGAACGAAGCCATTCGAGACAACATGTCCTCGTCGAGTGCGCCGAGCGCACAAGACAACGCCGATGCCGTCTGGGATACCCTAAGAAGCGCACACACCGTATCGGGTTCGTTCGGCGAAGGTGTCGCCAGTGTGCAAGGTGCAATCACGGGCGCGGTAGCGAGTGTCACGGGCAACGTCGGCGGGAACTTGAACGGCAACGTACAAGGGAATGTGGTGGGTTCAGTTGGGTCAGTGGTCGGCAATGTTGGCGGTACGGTCAGTGATTCAAGTGGGGTTACCACTTTACTTTCGCGTTTGAGTGCAACGCGTGCTGGTTATCTAGATGCACTCGCGGGCTGGTCAGGGACTTTGCTGAATGCCATTAAAGCGCTTGCACGTAAGGACGCAACGGCAAGCGCGGACATTGGCGGCACGCACAATCCCGCCACGGACAGCGAGGAAGCTCTCGCGGAAACCTTATCCACGTTTGACCCAGGCGCGTCGATTGTCGAAAATATCGAAATCCAAGAGTTGAATAGCTAGGATGGTCGAACTTAAAGAGGGAATGCTTGTCGTCATCACGCGAGGACGCTATGCGGGGCGCGTAGGAACATATCGGCGCGCACTCCCCTGTGGATATTTTCATGTCATCGACTTGGGCAAGGGACTCGTTACGCTTGCGCCACGCGAACATATTTCTGTCATCGAAACGAAAGAACATCATGCCATCCTTCCTACCGTTGCTTGATTGGTTCGGCACATTCTATCCCGCCACCTTAAATCTATTGCGTGGTGATTCGTTGAACCACCTGGGATTTTTCAATCCCACTTATGCGCTTGCGCCCCTCATTCCTTTTGCCTTGCTGGGAAACGACAGCATCTATGTTCTCTTTAGTATCCTAGCTTTCGGATTGATTGCACTCCGCTTGAATTTCAAATGGTGGTCAATCCTTTCGATAGTCTTGTCGCCGTTCATTCTCGCCAGTGTCAAGTATGGCAACATCGAATGGTTAGTCTTGCTAGGTCTAATCATGCCCAAACCGATAGGGATGATATTTCTACTTATCAAGCCGCAGATGACCTTCATCCTGGTTCTCTATTGGATCTATCGAGCGTACGGTCAACGACAGGTCGTCAAACTGATTGCACCTTCGATCATCGCGTTCGGAATTTCTTTTCTACTTGAACCATCTTATATAACTAGGATGCTAATGTATGCGAACGACCACAACGCGATAGCGAACTTTTCGCTGTTCCCGTACGGCATCCTAGTTTCATTCGTCTTGCTCGTTTTGGTTTGGAAACAGCGAAAAGATACCTTTGCCTTAAGTGCCAGCGCATTCCTATCGCCTTACATCACCTTGACCGCGTGGTCAGTGACTTCGTTTCAATTCGTGAAGCATAAATATCTCGCGCTCATCTCCCTGGGTCTGCAATGGTTTGTGATAATGAGGATTGTTTAGATGACGACAAAGACTATCCAGTTCCGCTTCGATATCGCGGGAACGCTAACCGACGTGACAAGTGCGGTCGTGCGTGACCCCACGGATACGTTTGGGGTGCGGCGTACGGATACGCTCGAAGTTATCACGGCAGCCGGAACGGCGATGACGCATTTGTCAACAGGATTGTATGCGCTCAGCTTCACTGAACCGGTCGCCGGGCTGGATTACGAATATTGGGTGGAGTTTGTCTACCTGGGAATTACCAAACGAGTTCGGGGCGTTCTCGAAACTTCGATTAGTCCTGTTCCCGTTCAACCTAGCTCCACGTATCAACAACTGGGTATCACGACGGTGGCGTGTGGCGATGCCAACTTGCAAGCGTTCCTAGCGACGGAATCCGACCTGGTGTGGGCGATGCAAGCCCGGCGAGGTGTCGCCCTCGACTTGCAATATCAATACTATGTCAGTGACTTGCTCGTGTATGCGATGGATTATACGCGCATGTTGATTGACACCGAAACTGGTTCGGGCGCAATGGCAGACCGTGCGACGATGGACGCGCTCAACACGTCAAGCGCTCATGCCAGCACGTCGAAAGCGCGTGCCAGCTCGTTTACGGAATCCAGTTCGTCAACCCAGGATTGGGCGCGCAATGCCTCACGGTCTTCCAGTTCGTCGGCGACCTTGAACGCCTCGAATACGTCAAGTCGGAGTGCGTCATCCTATGACTATTCGACCGTCTCGCAATCGTCGAACGGTTCGTCATCACGCACGCAAAACGGTTCAAGCACAACCCTGGGTTCGCTCGCCAATCCCGATACGGGCGCGATGGATGGCACGAGTGGCATCGCCAAGTCGTCGGCAATCACCAGCACCATCTCCGTCACGAAGAACTTTGGCGATGGCTTTGTTACGCCGGATAATTCGGGAGTCATTATCAATCCTGAATGGAATGAAGGCGGCGATAGCGACTTCGACCCTGGGCATGTTTCATCCCAGTATCAAAGCGCATCGGGTAACATTCTGGGACTCGTCAACGCGTCGTCGATGCGCGGCAAGGGGATGACGGTGCATTATGTCGAAAGTCAGACCCTGGGACGCATCAACGGAGACTTGGTGAGTTACGACCCGCAAGGCGCGATTGGGGACTATTCAACGTACAACACCGCGACCTCGCAACATGCGCGCGGGACAGTCAGTGCGCAAGTCGGTAGCGGCTCATCCTCATTTACGGCGAGTGGTTCGCGCACCAACAATCGCGCGGGTTCATCGTCTCTGTCGGCGAGCAGTTCAACCCTGGGCAGTTCGTCCTCGACGATGACGAGCTTATCGCATCAAGATACAAACCGTTCGGCGTCGAGTTCGTCGCATTCGGAATCCTCCTACAATTCGTCGATGACCGCGAGTTCGAGCTTGCACCGTGAGATGACGGGCGCAGACACCATGACCTCAAGCAATAGCGATGATCGTGAATACTATTCGCAACTGTTCGATGCGCTCAAAGAAATGTGGAACGAAACCCAGGTCATCATTCGTAAATTGGAATCACAGATGTTGCTCGCGTCGCAGTATCTGGTCGGAAAGTTGACGACCAAGACGCCGCAGAATAATCTCGTCGGTGTAGCAGCGGCATTCAGCGACCATACCTTAATTCAGCGTCCTGGTTTACGCAATCGTGCGCTCTACATTCCTTGGAATCCCTGGGTGGTCAAGTAAATGCCCACGCTCCCCCCCTGCGTCATCACTTTACCTGCACCGCACTACTGCCCACCCGGTCAACACTGGAACGGCGTCGAGTGCGTAGACGATGGCACCGGTCCAACCCCACCAGATACCAACACACCCGGTCTGGTTTATTTTGCGTGTTATCAAGGTGTGGCAGTTTGCATCAACCCGATGACGAGCGACCGCAAATGGATTGCGATCAACACGGGCTTTACCGATGCAGATTCGCGCCATGTCAACGCGTTCAACCTGGACCCGTATTCGTATGACGCCGATAAGGAATGCTATCAACGTGCCTGGACTATCTCGAATGATGGCGTGTGGCGGGGCGACGGTCTACCCGACCCGACTTGGACGCTCAAGCTTTCCCTTTCAGATTTGACGACTTTACTCGGCGCGGGAACATGGCATCTCACCTCAGCGCTTGCCCTAGATGTGCTAAATAAAGACCATGTTTATCTACTCGTAGGTATACCGGGAGGCGTCGGTTATAACATTTATATTGTGTGGACAGAGGACGCGGGGGAAACCTGGCAAGGGGGTTTTACCAACTTGTCCTCGAACTCGCTGCTCTTGTCGCTCACACCTTCGCAACACATCAGCGGTACGTTCTACATCACAGGTCACATCGGCGACTACTCATACCTGGGAACGTGGAAGTCGGAAAGCTTACCTGGGTTCACGCGTTACTTTTGGACGGTCGATAACATCCCCACTAACGTCACGCAAGATCAAGAATTGTACATTCCCTATAGCGATGAAATGGGGAATCTCAATGCTCACGATAATCTCGCGTACTATTATGCGGGTTATGCCGATGCGGGCAATCTGGTTAAAGTCACAAATCTTAATTCGCAACCCATCCCGACGGGCACGGTGGTTCTCGCAGGCTATTCGACCTGGCGCAACACGCCGTTTGTGTGGACGCAGAACGGAAACTATCTCTATGTCGCGCGCCACAATGCGACGAATAATACTCTCAAGCTGTCCCAGGATGGCGGCGCGTCTTTCGCCGACAGCGTCATTGATGATATGGCGACCAGCTTCATTACAAATCTGTTTATCCTCGCCGCCGATTATCGGATTGCGTTCGTGTGCGGCGAAGCGGATACGAACGACGTGCGCGTGGTTTACACCACCGACTTTGGCGACAGTTACACGCGCATCGACAATCCTTCAGGCGCGGAATTAAAAGATGTGCTAGGGATCAGCACGGACGATTGTGAGAATGCGTTCATCCTCGCGGATAATAAATTCGCGGGCGGAGTTGTACCGTCGACCGACGCCACTTTGCTAGATGTGAGCCACTATCAAGGCGCGATGGATTGGGCAACGGCGGCAAGTGCGGGGATTACGGGCGCGTTTATCAAAGCATCCCAGGGAGCAAGCTACACGGACCCGCAATTTGCAACCAACTGGTCGAATGCATCATCGGCGGGAGTGAATCGAGGCTCGTATCATTATTTCGAGAACGCGACTGATCCCACCAGTCAAGCGAATCATTATGTCGCTGTAGCTAGTGAAGCTGGCGAGCTGGGTTATGCGGTCGATTGCGAGGATGAAAGTACTTCACTTGATCCTACTGATTTGAAAACATTTCTCGACCGTGTGGAAACTTTGACCGGTGCCAAGCCAACGATTTACACGCGCGCAAGTTGGTGGAATAAATACGTCGGCTATCAGCCCTGGGCGAGCGCATATCCCTTGTGGGTCGCCCATTGGAACGTCGCCGTCCCGACGCTCCCGACCGGTTGGAGCAATTATCAATACTGGCAGTTCTCCGACCAGGGTGCGGGATCGGTCTACGGCGCACAGTCGAACTTTGTGGATTTGAATAAAGCGGCGGGCTAAATCTTATGGGACTCAAAAGTATTTTTGCGAAAGACACCAACGGCTACATTGTCACGTTGAACAATGTTTCGATTGAATCGTTTCCGCCTTCCCAGGGAGTTGCCCATTCGTTCTTGCA
>Ga0335069_10013382_pt1 | contig 11518 bp, 20 predicted proteins | sample Lox_Sample_11_FD_206714 | JGI IMG/M metagenome (GOLD analysis project Ga0335069, IMG submission 206714) | Soil microbial communities from Loxahatchee National Wildlife Refuge, Florida, United States - Lox_Sample_1.1 | ecosystem: Environmental > Terrestrial > Soil > Wetlands | place: USA... | reverse complement strand
AGAAGGACAACCTCGACAAAAAGATGTTCGGCTGGGTCAAGCAGCTGGACCGCATGTCGCCGGAGAAGCTTGCCTACCACCTGCCGAACCTCATGCTCTACATCGAGCACGCCGACCTCGAGAAGCGGGCCGCGGAGGCGCCGCCGCTAGAGATGGGCGAAGGCGAAGACGCTGACGCCGAATAGGGTTCCCTCGCGACCGTCGGCGAGAGGGCGGGCGTAGGACGCCTGCTCGGGTATAAAACCGCCGACCAGTAGGCTCCGCGCCCGGGCGGACGGGCGCCGGGCGGCCTCGCCCGCGAGGGTTTGAGGCCGCCGTGCTTTTTACAAGAGGCCGCAATGATCGTCGTGGAGCTGCCAGGAGAGCCGAGGGGATGGGCCCGGCCGCGGGTCCGTGTCGCTACGCCGGCTAAATCGAGGCCGTTTGCGCAGTTCTTCAAAGACGCCGATACGCGTGCCTTCGAAGATGCGCTGTTCTGGCGCGCCAAGGCGGCTATGGGACCGCGTCCGCCGCTTGAGGGACCGGTGGCGGTCCGCGTCGTTGCGGCGATGGCCGTGCCCGTGAGCTGGAGCCGCAAAGATAGAGACGCGGCGCTCGCCGGTGTTATCCGTCCTACCGGAAAGCCAGATTGGGACAACTTCGCGAAGATGCTTGATGCTTTCAACGGCATCGTCTGGACGGATGACGCGCAGGTCGTCGACGGCGGCGTGATCAAAATCTATTCTGAGGCGCCATCTCTTCGCGTCGAGGTCAAAGAAGCGGAGCCTTTTCTCTTCGCCGCGGCCTAACTTCGGGGACATCTGGGACGAGGGCTGGACGTCCCTGCAGACCCACGCTAGTCCCGGTCCGCACTCCTTGGGGCTCCGATTCGCATGCTCGCACGCACAGGCGCCGCCGTCGCGCGCAACGTCCGGCAGAAGATGGGCGGACTGCGCCTGCTTCGCTCGCTGGACGACGGCTGCGCGCGCGTTGCCTTTTGTGATCCTCAATACCGGACCGTGCTCGACAAGCTCAATTACGGCAACGAGGGCGCTCGGCAAAAGGGCCGCGCCGCGCTGCCGCAGATGACGGAGCGAACGATCGCGCTGTTTGTGCAAGAGATCGAGCGCGTTCTGGCGCCGTCCGGCTACCTCATGCTTTGGACGGACAAGTTCGGCCTAGCGGAGGGACGGCACCGCGCGTTGCTGCGCTACGCTCCCCGTCTGCGCCAGGTCGACCTGATCCACTGGAACAAGATGCGGATCGGCATGGGCAAGCGCGCGCGCTGCCAATCGGAGTATCTGCTGGTGCTGCAGAAGGAGCCGATTATCGCCGCCGCCACGTGGAGGGATCGCGGAATCCGCGACACCTGGAGCGAGATGAGCGACCGCGATCTGCATCCGCACGCCAAGCCCGCCGCTCTCATCGAGCGCCTGATCCGTGCAACGACGAAGCCGCGCGATCTCGTGGTGGATCCCTGCGCCGGCGGCTACGGCGTGCTCGAGGTCTGCCGGCTCGCCAACCGCGATTTCATAGGATGCGATATCGCATGAGCAAGACGCCTCCGTTTCCGCTCGACACGGACGCCTTCCTCGCCGATACGTCCACGCTCGGCCCCACACCGAAGGGTGCCTATCTCCTGATCCTAATCGCGATGTGGCGCTCACCGGACGGTTGGTTGCAGGCAGATGACCGCACGCTCGCCAATACGACCGGACTAACGCTCGACAAATGGCGGCGAATCGCGCCGACGATTCGCTCATTCCTTCAGGAGCGGGACGGGCGCGTCAGCCAGAAAAGACTTTTGAAGGAGCGCCGCGCGCTAAAAAATAACGGGGATAATCGCCCAAGCCAGAATCCAAGCCGGAATCCTAGCATCGAGCCTAAGCTTTTGGAAAATATAGAGGCGATTCAAAAAACAGACCAAACGACCGATTCGCGCTCTTTATCTTCCTTCCTTCTAGTCTCTGAATCAGAGGAGAAGCGAAGGAAGAAAGATAGAGCGCACCGGCTGCCCGAGGACTGGACACCGGCCGAGGCCGAGAGATTATACGGCCGCACCGTTCTTCGGCTTTCCGATTCGGAGATCGACGCCGCGGCGGAGCAGATGCGCCGATGGGCGCTGAATAACGGCCACCGCAGCATCGGAAAGAAACCGCGTTGGGACCTTGCGTTCAGGAATTGGCTCGACAAGTTCGCGGCCGAAAAAGCAGGAGGCGGAAGTGGAAAATTTGGGAGCGGTGGCGCTGCGGGCGACCACAAAGGCGGGCGAAGTCTCGCGAGCCTCGCAATTGCGCGCGCTCGCGGTTCAGGCGCCCAAGGATGAGGACGGCCTGCCGGTGATCCGCGACGCGCTGGCTGCGCTGCCGCGATCTCTGGTCGTGTGGCGGCCGCACAAGCCCGGATCGCGGGCGAGCCTAGCGCGGGCGCTCAGCGAGCGGGAGCGGGCCGCGCTCTCCGCGCGCGCTGCGGCTATCGAGATCGCGCTCGAGCCGTTCGGCGCCGGCGAGGTCGAGAACGTCGAGGCACAGCTGCTCGCGATGTTCTCCGGCTTCCGGGCGATGAAGCAGCAGGGCGAAGACGCCGAGGCTATGGTGGCGATCACGCGAGCGGTGCTCCACGATCTGCCGGCATGGGCAATCACCAAAGCGTGCCTAAAGATCGCGAGGGGCGACGCAGAACTCGATAAGCGGTTCTCACCGAATGATAGCGAGATCAGGGAAGTGGCGCTGGCCGTTGTAGCGCCGTACCGCCGGGCGCTCCGCGACGCGAATGAACTTCTTGAAGCTGAAGTAACCCGATAACCACAGAATAGCATGTTGACAGACATCCTCATCGTTCTTGGTTACGTGCCCGAAGGTGACGCTTGGGAAAGCGACGGGCGTCGAACCTATATCAGCGAGGACGATGCAACGCGCGCCTATATGGTCACGCTGACCAAGATTTTGGGTCGCCACGGATTCGAGCGCCAAGCGGTAACAGAGAACACGACCGCGCTTCGATCATTTCGACATGTTGCCACGGGCGAGATCGTCGAGATCGAGCCGGGCGGTGAAGGCGTGACCGGCCATTACCTGCATCACATGAAGGCGGAATACGCATGACCGTGACAGAAACTGGTCGCATCACCGGCATGGGCGGCCACCAAAGCGCGGCCATGATGAAGGACGAGTGGCTGACGCCACCTGAGATCATCGCCGCGCTCGGCGGTCCTGAGTCCTTCGATCTCGATCCGTGTGCGCCGGTAGCGCGGCCTTGGGAAATGGCGCGTCGGCACTACACGATCCAGGACAACGGCCTTCTAAAGCCGTGGGAAGGCCGCATTTGGTTCAACCCGCCCTATGGTGGCCCGACAATCGTGGGACCATGGATGCGCCGCATGGCCCATCATGGCCGCGGAACGGCGCTCACGTTCGCCCGCACGGAAACCGATCTATTTTTTGAAACCGTATGGCTGAAAGCAACGGCGCTGCTATTCCTGCGCGGCCGTCTCTACTTTCATCACGTCGACGGCCGGCGAGCTGCGGCCAACGCTGGCGCGCCTTCCGTTCTGATCGCTTACGGGAAAACCGACGCCGAGATCCTGAAAGACTGCGGCATTCCGGGTCGCTTCGTTTTGCTAATCTGTTAACTGGGGATATAGTCATGAAGTGGATCAAACTAACGGGCGCGGAGCCAAGCCGAGAGCCAGTGTTGGTCAATCTCGACAATTTCGTAGAGATGCGAGCGGGAAATATGACCCATACCGATTACAAGACCACCCGGCTCTACACGGGGCATTTAGCCTACGCAGCTGATTGCGGCATCGCATCCAAAGAATACTACTACCTCGATGTCATGGAGACACCGGAAGAAATTCTGCGGCTCCTACAAACTTCTGCTTAGTGGGTGACATGATGAAACACAGGATGATTGATCGGGAAAAGCCATCAGCGGAAATTTTCTCGAAGCTATCGCGGAGGGCCGCAGTGACAGCCTTCGCATCCCGCGCGATTACCGATTCGCGGCGGCGGCGCTGACGCAATACTGCATCAACCTCGCGGAGCAACTCAACGGCGAAGGGTTCATCACGCCAGCGCGCTATCGGCGATCCAGCAGCGATCCGGTGAAGCGCACGCCCGGACCGCTGCGGCCGCCGCGGCAGAAGATAGAGACGGCGCCGAAGGCCGTCGCGAGCCCGCCGGCAGCTTTGGCAGAGGAAACTAAGCCGGAGCCGCCGGCGTCCCTCCCACCGCCCTATATTGCCCCGGGCAAGCGCGACCTTTACGAAATCCTCGCCGCGGCCGCGCGCAACACTGCAGCGGCCCAGAAGAAGGACGACGATCGATGAAGGCGGGCGACGTCGTGCACTATAAGGCGATGGGCACCGGCTCGCTTTACGACGCGCAGCTGGTCGCGCCTCGCTTCAACGGTCGCTATTGGGATATTGAGGTGATGATTCCCGGCCAGAAGGAGCCGATGAAGCTGCATTGCGTGCGGGCCGAGCGGCTGTCGCCGAAGCCGGTGCCATGATGGCAAAAGCAGCGAAGAAGAACGATGACGGGCACGCGCCTGAGAACTGGCCGGCATCGCGCGTCGAACTTTGGTCCCTCGCCAAGATTGTCCCTTACGAAAAAAACCCACGCAATCACACCGAAGAGCAGATCACCCTCATCGCATCCTCAATGCTGTCCGATGGGGTGACGGCACCGATCCTCGTCGACGAGGACGGTGTGATCATCTACGGCCACGGCCGGCGCCTGGCGGCCATCAAGAACGGATTCGAACAATATCCCGTCGTTGTGGCGCGCGGCTGGAGCGAGGAAAAAAAGCGTGCGGTCCGAATCAAGGACAATAGCTACGCGCTGCTGGCGAGTTGGGATGTGCCGTTGCTGATGGAAGAGATCGGATTGCTCAAGGCCGAAGGCTTCGACCTTCCGCTGCTCGGATTTCCCGAGCACGCCCTGATCGGCTGGGGGATCGCGACCGGCAATGAAAGCCAAGCAGATCCCGACGCCGCGCCAGAACCGCCGAATAAACCGGTCTCGAGGAAAGGCGACATTTGGATTCTTGGTGGACATCGTCTGCTCTGCGGCGATGCTACGTCCGAATCTGACGTGGCCGTGTGCCTCGCCGGAGCGAAGCCGCATCTTCTTGTGAGCGATGCTCCATATGGAGTCGAGTACGACGCAAATTGGCGCAACGAGCGCGACCGAGCCAATGGAAAATCCTATGGCGCTCGCGCCATAGGCAAGGTCAATAATGATCACGAGGCCGATTGGCGGAAGGCATGGGAATTATTCGATGGCGACGTAATCTATGCCTGGAGCGCAGACCTGCGCTCCAGACAAGTCGTTGAAAGTTTGGAATCATGCGGCTTCGTCATGCGCGCCCAAATTATCTGGGTGAAGGATCGTCTCATCATTTCGCGCGGCGATTATCACTTCATGCACGAGCCCTGCTGGTATGCCGTACGGAAAGGCAGGACCGGACATTGGAGCGGCGACCGGAAGCAAACGACAGTTTGGAACATTGCGCATCTGAAAAGCGAAACCGGTCACAGCACTCAAAAACCCATCGAGTGCATGAAGCGCCCGATCGAGAACAACAGCCGCGCCGGCGATTTCATCTATGAGCCGTTCAGTGGATCTGGCACCACGATCATCGCGGCCGAAATGACGGCTCGGAAGTGCCTCGCCATTGAAATCGACCCGGCCTACATCGACGTCGCCGTGCTGCGCTGGCAGACCTTCACCGGAAAGGAGGCGATCCTTGAGGCAACCGGCCGGACCTTCGAGGAAACCAGGAAAGAGCGGGCGCGGAAGGCAGCGCCGCCCCGTACAGCGGCCCAAAAGAGAAGGGCGGCCCTAAAGACCGCCCCCAAGCAACCCGCACCACCGGCTTCCTAATCGGGTTTGTAGCCCTTCGCCCAATAGGTGGTTGTTCGGCCCTCCTTCACCGTGTCGAGTTCTAGTCCGGCGGCCTTGGCCTGCTGAGGCATGGAAACCGACGGCCATTTCGTGGCGGCAAGAACCTGAGCCGTTGTGCAGCCTTCTTTTCGCTTCAGGAGACCAACGATGATCTCCAACTTGGAGCCGGGCCGAACGCCCTTCGCAGTCGTGATGCCCTTCACGGCGGTCCTGGCGGCCGCCTGGGGGCGTTTCTCGGTCCCCGCCTTCTTCGAGGTCTTGGGATTGGCGGTCTTGGCTTTTTTCTTCGACGCTGAACTCTTCACGGCATTCTCCTTTGGTTTTGCCGGCTCCGCCGACTTGGTTTCCGGCGTGACGGCCGTAACGCTTTTGTTCATCACCGCGCGCTGCTTCTGCAGAGCAGCCTCTTTCGGTCCTATATTCGAGTTCAACTTGAAATCTCCTCGTTGCTGCGCTGTGATTCTCGCGATGGCGGTTTGATGCGCTTCCCATTTCTCCGGCGTCATGCTGAGCCAGCGGTTGAGATTGTCTGGGATGCCTGCGTTCTTCGCGGCGCGGGCGTTGGCGGCGATCTGCTCTGGGGAAATCGTCGTTTGCGCCGGGCTCATGGGTGATCCTCCACGGGCTTGCAGACCGCCACGACGCGGTCGTCCTTGACGACGTAGACCCGGCCGGTGAAGGGCTCCGCCTCCACGGTCATCTTGCGCAGCGGCGTTCCGAAGAAGTCCGGCGACGCGAACTCGAGACGCGCCGGGCCGGTGGAGAGCGCGATGGGATCGAAGCTGCTCATCGAGCACCTTCCATCTCGATGTCGGCAGGGAAATATGAATATTCATCCTGGAGTTCGGCATAGAAAACCGAAGTCCATCGTCCGTCGGAAAGCGTCTTGCAAATACGATAGCGGCCGCGTCCGTGCAGACGCACGAGATCGGGGATTGCATCAAGCGAAGGAGCCAAAAGCGGATTATCGTTGAAGGTGCCGATGTTGCGCCAAATCCCGCGCGTCTGCGAATATTGGATTTGGTAGCCTTTAATGAGGATGTCAGACATGTTGATCTCCTATCGGCGAGGGACGTTCGTCCCCCGGCGCCCGCACAAGAAAGCGTGGACTCACGGAATTGTCCAGCGGAAAAACAGGGGAAATAATGTTGTGATAACGGCGGGTTATCAGGAGCCCGGACGGAATGCCCTATTGCACCCCTGAGAATCGCGCAGTTTCCGCAAACAGCGCGAAAAGGGCCGTGAGCACGGCTCGGCCGTCGGTGGTGAGGCGGGATGTCTTGCCCCTAATCCGCAGGAGGCCAACCGCGGCGAGCGCCTCCGCGCTTTGTTGCAGGCGCGAGCGCGGAGAGTAACCGCGCCGCGCCTGGTAGCGTTGCTGCCTAGTGCCATTGCGCGGCCGCGGCGCGAGCGAGAGTTCGTTGCCGAAAAGATGAGCGATGAGCGCGGCTCGCTGCGCGGGACGTAACCGCCGCGCGAGGCGGTCGGGATCCATCAGGACTGCGCCATCGCGCGGGCGACCAGCACCAAAACTTTGCGGTGCTCGGACGCGATGCTGCAAAACGCTTTCGCGAGATCGGCGGCGTGAGGCGTGGAGAAGAATGCGGTGATGAGCACCGGATCGTTAGCGAGGTCGGAATCGGCTGCGCGCTTGGCTGCCGGCATCGGGGCTCCATCGAAGAAAAACCCGACTGGAGTCTGCAGGATATGAGCGAGCTGATAAAGTCGACCGCCGCCGGCGCGATTGACGCCTTTCTCTATCTTTTGGAATTGCTGCCAAGTGATGCCGAGCGGCTCGGCAACTTTTTGTTGGCTGAGGCCGAGCATCGTCCGTCGCATTCTGATTCGAGAGCCGATGTGGCGATCAAGTGATTTCTCAAGGTTACTCATTGGAACACTCCTTGCTCATGCGGAAGCGGAAAATTCAGTCTGGCGAATTGGCCGTGGATTTCGCGTATCTTCGCGTCGGCGGCGAGCGCGGCTTCCTTTTCGCTATCGAATAGACCGAGATAAAATCTTTTGCCGCGTGCCTGAACGTGGACTTGCCATTTGCCGCCGGCGACGTGCCACGAAACGCCTTTAAATTTAGATGTGCCGCCGGGTGTCGCTCCGCGATTATGCTGATTGCCAGACTTGCTCGAAACACGGAGATTGGTTCGCCAATTGTGAAGCCCGCATCTATCTCTGTGGTCGATGAGCTTGCCGGGCGGATCACCCATAATCTGCCGATGCATGTAGATTCGTTTAAGCTTGCCGTTTACCTTGGCAACGCGGATAGCGTAGACGCTCCCGCGCGTCTCGCTGGCACTCCATTTGAAGGCGTTTAGCGTCTCGAAGTCATCATCGTCTACGATGGCGACATAGCCTTTCGAGAGAGGAATGGACTTCATCTCTAGGTTCCATTTGACAGTATTACGCTATTTTAAATTATAGCGGTCGTCCACTGGATTTAAGGGACGATATTCCCTAAGATGACGAATCGCGAGAAAGGATCACGAATGATCTGCCTGCAATTAAGAAGACTATGCCGCGCGCTCCTGCGCAGCGCGGAAGGCTTGGATCGCGAGACCGCGCACGCTCGCGCGAGCATCATCTGTCAGAACATCAAAATTCTAGAGCAACGCCCGGACGATGCTGGATTGCGTCGGGTCATCCTTTCGCAGATCGATGAACTGAACAGGCTTTTGCGCCGTTAACAGATGGAGGAAACGATGGCGAAGATTATAGCTTTGGTTGGTGTCCTTGCTGCCCTGACGGGTCTTTGGCTGCTCGGCTATGGCCCGTTGCAAGCACAAAACCCGGCCTATCCGATCAAAGAAATCCCGGCGGATTGGTATCAGCGGGCGGACAGCCAAGCCATCGGTAGCGGCATCACGTCATGGAATATGTCGCGCGGCGAAACTGGCGTGCGCTGCATGTGCAATAATGATGGCCACGGTCATTCCGGCTTTTGGGTGCAGGATCACGGCGAGACGTTTGTGGTTGTGAAAGCGCCGGAAGGCTACTCCGACACAATCGGACGTACCTTCAAATGGAAGAAAATCAATTGCCTAAATTGTGCCGATTAGGGGAAGGCGGCGTGGCAGATGCCTGGAGACTTTAGTCAGACACGCAGCGACGGGACCGTGGAGGGCGACCCTCAGTCAGGCTCTCTAGTGCTGGGGTGGCGTCCGCCCCTTCCCACCAAACGCTTAACGCGGCGAAAGCGGGCGACATGAGCGAGATCAGATTAGAAATCACGGCGGGAGCTGGTGGACCGGAAGCGCAGGCTTGGGCGGCTATGGTGCTGCACATGTACATCCGCTGGGCGGCGCGGCATGGCTATCAGATCAAGCCAGGACGTGAGATCAAGCGCACCGATGCAGGGATACAGGGCGCTGCCCTAACCGTCGAAGGCGACGGTGTGAAGCGGTTATTAGCCGAGGACGGAATCCACCGCCTCGTGCGGATCTCACCCTTTGATGCAGGGGCGCGTCGGCATACCTCATTCGTTGCCGTAGATGTAAATGAGACAGTGCAAGATCATATCGTCGAACGTCCTTGGCATCGGTCGCCAAGCGCCTTTGAACGCGGCCAAGTTCGTTCATATGTTCTGACGCCCTATAAAATTGCGAAAGACCTTCGCACGGGCATCACGCGCGAGGATGTTGACTCCGTACTCGATGGCGACATTGATGATTTTCTGGATGGCGCAGAAGCGGCGGGATTGCCGCACAAACCAGACCCCGACGCGCCGGCCGCCGCGACAATGGATTAAACGACTCATAGGGAGCAAGTAAGTGGCGACGTTACACTTGGCGGCCCCAGCCGCTAGGGGTATGCTGGATCGGCCAAGTCGGGCCGCCGACCAAATCTGGCGATTGGTGTCAGGCTACCCGCCCGGCAAGCGCGAGAGCCGTGTCATGGTGGTCTTAACTGACCCACAATTGGTGGCGGATGCGAGCGGGAACGAACCGCAGAGCCCGATTTTCGTCCTGGCCGGTTTTGTCGCTGAGTCTGGCAAATGGGCGGATTTTTCCGGCGCGTGGCAGACAGCTTTGGATGAATCTCCCAAACTCGATTATTTCAAAATGACTGAGGCCGCCACGATGAGCGGCCAATTCCATCCACGCCGTGGATGGACCGAAGCAAAACGCGATGACCGACTAGTTACGCTTACCCGAGTCATCCGCGATTATGCGGCCGTGCGAGTATCCGCTTGGATTCGTCGCGCCGATTACGACAAGCATATTTTAACGCTGCCAGCTCCAGTTCGCCACTTAGGAATAGATAGCCCTTACGTGTCTATGGTGGGTCAACTCGCGATGGCCGTGGCTGTGTTTGGCAGTCAGCACGGGATCAATACTCCGTGCGATTACATCTTCGACGAAGAAGCGGGCTTCGACGAAGAAGTATTCTTGCATTGGCCGATGCTCAAATGGATCTTGGCCAACTCTACGCGCAGTGACCTTGCCAACTTCGTTGGCGAACGGCCTATCTTTCGCAATGACAAGGCCTTCTTGCCGCTTCAAGCGGCGGATTTATATGCGTGGCAGGTCCGCAATCACGTCCGACAAAACAATCAGCTTCCAAATCAAACGATTCGGTTTCCGCCAGGGCTAATCATCCGAATGATGGATAAAATCCCGATCATCAATCGGGAGTACGGCACTGAGGAAATTCTACGGCTACGTCAATTTCTCGTGGATCAGGGGAAACTATACCGCCAAGCACATCCCGACGTGCAGATGATCGGGCCACACACTGACAAGAAAGAGCGTCAGAAAGCGCACAAGCGATCACGCAAAGCGCGCCAATCTGCCCCTAATCCTTTTGATCTTGCTTCCTTGGCGAAGGGGCTATCTTCTTGAACGCACGCTCCAAAGCCTGTTCGTCGTCCGCGCCGACTTCCTCGGCGGTTTCTAAAAACCGTTTTGATTGCTCGGCATCGTCGGGCTTTGTCGGCTTACGGGGCATGAATCAATCACCTTCGTTGAAAGGCAATTTAAGCTGGCGTGGATCGCCGCGCCAGTGCCAATGGCGCTTGCGGTATCGGAAATATCGCTCGGCTTTAGCGCCCGTCGAAGTTAACCCTTTCATACGTCAGGCGACGACCCGCCGCACCCTTGAGCGCAATCGACGCGCGGTCAGTGTCGTTGATGCCAAGCTTCTCGCGATTGCTGTACCGAAAATCAAACTCGGTCAGGTAGCGTTGCAGGTGCGCTTCGCTGACGTGCTGGTACACGCCGTAGATGCCGCGCTTGAGGATCGAGAAGAAACCTTCCACGGCATTGGTAGTCACGATGCGAGTGCCTTCGCGGCGCACGTATTCGTCCTTGCTGTGGGTCACGACGCCATGCGAGCGGAAATTCCAGCCGAGTTGATCGAAGGCGTGAGCCTCATCGGTCATCAAGTCGCTCTCGCCCGAAGCATGGTTTCCCAAGACCGCGCCGAGATTGTGCATTCGCACGTCCGGCATGTGAATCGAGCGCGCGCCGCCGTCTCGCTGGACCAGAGAGAACACAGGGTTCATGTGGCCCGCGCCGCCCTTCTTGGCCTTGGTCATCGGCTTGCGGCCAACATAGGTGACATCGGCCTCAATGGTTTTGCCCTCACCACCGAGCGGCCCTGCGCTGTCGGCGGGCTTCATA
>Ga0335069_10013381_pt1 | contig 11519 bp, 14 predicted proteins | sample Lox_Sample_11_FD_206714 | JGI IMG/M metagenome (GOLD analysis project Ga0335069, IMG submission 206714) | Soil microbial communities from Loxahatchee National Wildlife Refuge, Florida, United States - Lox_Sample_1.1 | ecosystem: Environmental > Terrestrial > Soil > Wetlands | place: USA... | reverse complement strand
TCGCTTTTGTACTACGATTGATGGACTACCGAACCAGTGAGGCGAGAGTGGCAGAAACCGTGGAAAACAAGCAACAGCGGCTGGACAAGCTGAAAGCCCGTCAACAAGCGCTGCTGGATCAGGCGAAGGAAGTCGCCAAGCGCATCGCGCGGGCGGAATCCGCTGAAAAGGCGAAGCGGAAAAAGCAGGATGACCGCACCAAGATGCTGCTTGGTATCGCGATCCTGGGCGCGGCCCAGAAGAACCCGCAGGTTCTCGCCGTGCTTCGCGAGGCTGTCAACGGCCTCAAGCCGCAGGATCGCGATTTTCTGACCCGTGATTCGGATTTATGGCTCGAAGTGCAGCGGGCGAAGCTCCCTGCACAACCGGCCCCGGTTGCGGACAGCAACCCACAGGCGGAGCCGCCGAAATCAGGCCAATCTCAGCCGGTAAACCAGCCAGCGGCGCAGCCGACACCAGGCCATTACCCGCAGCAGGTCATTCACCCGGCGGATGCTCCGAAGCATGGTCTGATTCGGAGGTGACGCGATGAAACCCTGCCCGAAGTGCCATTGGCCGAAACCACGGTTTGGCTACGAGCGGATTGCCGATCAGTTTTTTGTGCGATGCCCCGCGTGCGGCTTCACCGGCTTGGGGGCTAATTCGAGGGCGGTGGCCGAGGTTTTGTGGCAAACCGCGAACGCCCCGGACCAGCAGGGAAAACTGACGATTCCGCTATGACCGAGCGCCTTTGCTGCGCCCGTGTTGTCTACGACTATCCCAAGGACGAGTTGATCGGGACAGTGCTGGCGACCGGCGCGACCTTCGTGACGAGCGACCCGAAACAGATGGCCGAATGGCTGTTTGCGGCGGGCGTTCGGCATGGCCAGGTTTCAATGCCCGACTGGCGCGAAGGGGACATTGCCCCGGCCACAGGCGACAAGATCGCGATAAATCACCGCCTGGTGCAGCTTGGCCGCGAGGAATCAGCCGAATGAGCACCCGGACACCACGCAGCCCCTGGAAAACGCGCTACTTCCTCGATACCGAATTCACGGACTTCAAGGATTGCCAGCTCATCAGCCTGGCAATCGTGGGCGAGGACGGGCGCGAGTTTTACGGCGAGCGGTCGGACTTCGAGCTCGCCGCGTGCAGCGGCTTCGTGCGCGAAGTCGTGCTGCCTCAGCTCGGCCAGTTTCCGGATCGTGCAATGCCGCTTTTGCGGCTTCGCGACGAGCTGCACGCGTGGCTGTTGGCCGTGCCGACCAGACCCAAGCCGGTGCTGTGCTACGACTTCCAGGGCGACTTCGACCTGGTTGGCCAGCTGCTCGACGGGCCGCTGCCGCGCGGCTGGAGCCATGAGAACGTAGGACTGAAGCTCGACGCCGCGCGCCTCGCGGCCTACCTCGCCCAGCACGGCGGGGAACATCACGCGCTGCACGACGCTCGAGCGAACGCCTACGCGTTCCGCTGAGCCTCTCGCGCGCAGGTGGTACACCCGCGTTCCCGTGGACAAGCCGGGACAAGTCTGGCGACTTGCCCCACCTTGCCCACAGGCCCCTTCGCGACATGGAGCCTACGGCGTGACTCGCTGCGCTCGCCCAAATTGCACATACGTGCCCGACCCCTCTTTCTGCAAGCCATAGGAGGCCCGTCAAGCCGCTGGAAGGCTTCGCCCGGTGCCCACAGGCACCCGGCTGAGCGGCGGGCGGCCGCAGGCCGTCTGGCGCGATTTGTCCGGGTCTTGGCGCTTTAGCGCCTAGACCGGTGCGCCACCTGCCTTGGCGGCCCTCCTTTGGGGTCCGTCGAGCCGCCGGTAGGCGGGCGATTTGTCCTCTCAGGAAAGGCTGAAATAGAGGCGTACTACGTAGAGTGAGAAGGAGCTGCCCGCAAACCCTTGTCGGGCCGTGATCGCCGAGACAACTTTGGACTCTCGAAAGACAAACGCAGAACATCGCGAGACAAAAAATACCTTGTTTTTGTCTTTCATCTTGATATCATGATATCGCTTGAGAGAACATTTTTGAGGCCAATTTTGTCTATCAACCTGCGAAAACTAGAGTTCAGTCCGTCTGTCAATCCGCTGATCGAGCCACAGCAAATTCAGACGAAGCGACGGCTAGTAAAGTCCGGACGCTCCGAGCAGCTGATAAACCCGGCCACCGGCGAAATTGCGGGTATTGCTGCAATCCACCAGGTCGAAGAAAAGGACGACGCCGAGTTCGTGAAGGTGTTCGCGGCTGGCGTCGCAGCGAGCTACGAGCTTGGCAGGACCGCTCAACGGGTTTTCCAGATCGTGCTTGATCAGTACCAGCGCACGCCAATGGCAGGCGGTTTTGCCGACGCCGTGGAGCTTTTCTGGTTCGGGAATGGCATCGGCGGTCGAGACGTGGGAATGAGTGAAAAAACCTTTCAACGTGGGCTGAAAGACCTGCTCTCCAAGTCCTTCATCGCCCCGCGCTCCCCGAACACCTACTGGGTTAATCCCGCCCTTTTCTTCAAGGGCGACCGGGTAATGTTCATTCGGGAATACAGGCGTAAGCGTTCAAGCGCCGATCAAACCAAGCGCGAGGCCCTCGAAGCACAGGGGCAAATGCGTATCGATTGAATATTATTTCAATATCATTTCAATATTAAATTGAGGTTGAAACGTGATACTTACGGTGGGAAACACGAAGGGTGGCGTTGGCAAATCCACAATCGCGGTTCAACTCGCGCTTGGCCTGTCACTCGATGGAAAGAAGGTTTGGCTGGTCGATGGTGATCGACAAGCTACTAGCCTCGGCGCGATCACGGTCCGCGCCGAAAGTGGCCGCACTCCGATAGCCGCCGCTGCCTATTCGGATGGGGCCACGCTACGCGCCCAGGTGACGCAGCAGCGCGACGCCTATGAGCACATCATCATCGATGCAGGCGGTCGCGACTCCACAGCCTTGCGCGCGGCATTGACGATTTCGGATGTCGTCCTCGTTCCCTTCCAGCCGAGATCGTTCGATGTATGGGCGCTGTCGGACATAGGCAGTCTGCTCAATGAAGCACGCGCCGTCCGCGACGTCCGCGCCCTCGCCATGCTGAACGCAGCCGACACGCAAGGCAACGACAACGCCGACGCTGCTGAGGCCCTCGCCGATGTGCCTGGTATCGAGCTTCTGTCAGCCCGTGTGAACCGCCGCAAATCCATCGCCAATGCCAGCGGAGCGGGACTCTACATCGATGAATACCGTCCCCGCGACGCCGCTGCGAGCGCAGAACTCAACGCCGTTAAAAACATGTTGTTTCAATATTGAAGTAATATTTCAATGATATTGAAACAACATTGAAAAACATCATGTCAATCACTAAACGTCCATCCAACACGACGCCACCGGCGGCTCAGGCCGTGGACGAGTTCATCAATCGCGCACCTGATGCGTCCGCCGCGAATCAGGCCGTAACGCCAGCGCGGAAAAACAAGGTTCAGATTGCACTCACGATCCATCCGGATCTGCTAGCCGCGATCGACGCCTTGGCGCAAAAGAAAGGGCTCAGCAGAGCCGGAGCTATTTCACTGGCCTGCGCCGAACTGGTAGAAGAGCATTCGAGGCAATGAAACAAGCCCCGAAATTTTCTTATCGGCCTGGATCCCCCTTGGCTTCGAGACCGCGCACGGCCTTCGTGACGGCCGCGTTTGAGGCGATGTGTGGGGGTATGGGTGTGGGCCCGGAGCGCGGTATAGAGGCTCAAAAACTGTGTTGATTTATGAAATTAACCTCCGTAGCATTGAGAGAAGGATATTTAAAAGTAATCGGAAAGCGATGATACTGACGCCGGGGAGTCTTTCGGATGAATTCCAATACGAATAGCACTAGATTTAGCAATAATTTGAGTCGGCGCAAAATTGTAGTTCGGGTAGCGGTTACTGCAATCTGCATAGCTGCGCTAGGCTTGGTTTTCTCGCTGTCATTTAACTTATATAAATCAAGACCACTACTCCAAAATGAGTTATGGGGTATTGCAATTGGTGATTCTTGGCAGGATGTTCGCTTCAAGAAAGGAATGCCGAGCGAGACGCGTGGTCAGGGGCCGAACGACAATTACCTATATTATCTTGGCGATTGTGTTGCGTGGGTTAAATTCAAAGACGGGAAGGTAATGGCTATATTTCTCCTGTCGACACGCAAGCCTGATTTTGAACTACAAGGCATTCGTTTTGGCGACTCAACAGAAAAGATAACTGATAAATTTGGCTCCGATGGATTGGTGAAAACATCAAGCGATGGCCTAAACAGGAATTACATATTCAAAAAATATCAAGTTGTGTTTGGTTTAAGTAAAGACGTAGTTGAGGTAATGGGTGTATTTAATAATGCATTCGATGTTCCACTTCAGTTCACTGCTGATACTGAAGAGGATGACAAGTCGGGACCCACGACCACCCGTTAGGTGCAGCAACATCTATCTGACTCGGGAGGATTTTTCCAATGCCGTCGCAAACCTGGAACCGGATCGACCTGGCCGTCGCGCAGCTCGACACCGCCCTCATGCTGTTTCTGGATCGTCAGGACTATCCGGCCGTCATTACGCTGGCTGGCGCGGCCGATGTCGTGCTGGCTGAGGCGGTCCGCCGGAACGGCGGGCAGCCGATTCTGGAGTGGGAATTTCAGCAGACCGCTCCTGTCCACGCACTCATGTACCGCCGGCCGTTACCCAAAGAGGAGTTCTTCAAGGACAAGAACCGCGTTCGCAATGCACTCAAGCATTTCGACAAGGACAACGCGACAGCGGATTTCACTGCCGATCTGGAAGAAGCCGCGTGCTGGATGCTCGTACGGGCCTGCGAGAATGCCAGCCGACTTGGCCGGGAAATGGACAGGTTCACCGCATTTGAAGAATGGTTTTACGAGCACGTGGTGGGAGCGGCATAGCATTCCGTTCCGTTTACCGGCTCAATCCCCGCGGCTTGAGCGTCGGCGCCCTGATGATCTCCAAGCCGTCCTGGCCGTACTGGATCTTCGCCTGCTCGCCCACCTCGTACCCGCGCTGTAGCTGCCGCCTATCGTGCAGCGTGGCGTGGTGCCGGCCGGCATCCTGGGCGACGTGGAAGTCTGTCACCAGCAGGATCGACCCGACGTACAGACCACCCGGTTTCGCGTCATGCACCGCCTCGTAGCCCTTCGCGGCCAGCTCGGCGCGCACGCCTTCGGCACTCTTGGCGCGCAGCTCGTCCTCGCTAGGTGCGGGCGCCGGCACGGCCTCTGCGGCGCGCGCCGCACGGAAACGGGCCAACGCTTCGCGCGCCACGACCTGCTGCCGCTCGCGCTCGGCCAACGCGGCCTGAATGTCGCCGGACAGGTCGAGGATTTCGCTGCGCGTGGCCGCGAGGGTCTCCTTCAGACGCGTCCATTCGCTGCGTCCCGTGCGGATCTCGCGCACGCGCTCCAGCCGCGCCTCGCGTCGCTCGTCGCGGCCTGCGCGCGGGTGCACCGGTCCCAGCTTCGGCTCCGGCTCAAATCGCGGATTCCGGGCCATGCTGATGCGTTGCTCGTGGCCATGCTTTTCGAGCGTCCGGTTCACCGTCTGCTCGTACCGCTGCCGTGTCTCGGCCACGAAGGAACGGGCGTTCATCGTCCGGTCCTTGGCGGCACCGCCTTTCTCCGGATTCGCCTTGTTCGCACGTTTGAAGAACTGCTCGGCGCTGCGCTCGATGCCATCGAGCGCCCGCTCCGAAAACATCAGGTGGACATGAACATTGCGCCCGCCATCGGCGGCCTCGGTGTCATGCATCGCGAGCGTGTACGGATGCTTCACGCCGACGATGCCGTAGGCCATCTGTTGCGCGAAGCGGATCTGGTCTTTTCGCTCGTTCAGTTCGCGCGGCACCGAGAACTCAACCTCGCGATATGCGCGCCCATTGGCGCGCTCGTTCGCGTCCGCCGCCTTCCAGAAGGCGAGCGGATCGGCGGCGGCGAAGGTCGGCATGTTCTCATGCTCGACATACGCCACATCGTCGCGCGATGCATAGCGGCCTTCGCCCTGCACGTACCGTGCATGCGAAGCGCCCTTGCCAGCGCGACCGTTCTTCACCGAGCAATGCACATTCGCCATGAGCGCGCGACGGGTTTTGATGTTGGGGTGCAGGGGCCTTGGCCCTTGCCGCGATCGTTTCTCGAAGAGAAACGAGTAATCGCGCTTCTCTTCCTTCGGAAGGGAAGATAACACCGCTCGTGCCCCACATACAATCGCTTTTGTACTACGATTGAGGGACTACCGAACCAGTGAGGCGAGAGTGGCAGAAACCGTCGAAAACAAGCAACAGCGGCTGGACAAGCTGAAAGCCCGTCAACAGGCGCTGCTGGATCAGGCGAAGGAAGTCGCCAGGCGCATCGCGCGGGCGGAATCCGCTGAAAAGGCGAAACGCAAGAAACAGGATGACCGCACCAAGATGCTGCTGGGTATCGCGATCCTGGGCGCGGCCCAGAAGAACCCGCAGGTTCTCGCCGTGTTGCGCGAGGCCGTCAATGGGCTCAAGCCGCAGGATCGCGATTTTCTGACCCGTGATTCGGATTTGTGGCTCGAAGTCCAGCGGGCGAAGCCCACCGCGCAACCGGCCCCGGTTGCAGGCAGCAACCCACAGATGGAGCCGCCGAAATCAGGCCAACCTCAGCCGGCAAACCAGCCAGCGGCGCAGCCGACACCGGGCCATAACCCGCAGCAGGTCAATCGTCCGGCGGATGCTCCGAAGCATGGTCTGATTCAGAGGTAACGCGATGAAGTCCTGCCCGAAGTGCCATTGGCCGAAACCACGGTTTGGCTACGAGCGGATTGCCGACCAGTTTTTTGTGCGATGCCCCGCGTGCGGCTTCACCGGCCTGGGTGCTAATTCGAGGGCGGTGGCCGAGGTTTTGTGGCAAACCGCGAACGCCCCGGACCAGCAGGGAAAACTGACGATTCCGCTATGACCGAGCGCCTTTGCTGCGCCCGTGTTGTCTACGACTATCCCAGGGACGAGTTGATCGGGACAGTGCTGGCGACCGGCGCAACTTTCGTGACAAGCGATCCGAAACAGATGGCCGAATGGCTGTTTGCAGCGGGCGTTCGGCATGATCAGGTTTTTATGCCCGACACCGGCGACAAGATCGCGTTGCATCACCGCCTGATGCAGCTTGGCCGCGAGGAATCAGGAAAATGAGCCTCCGGACACCTCGCAGCCCCTGGAAAACGCGCTTTTTCCTCGATACCGAGTTCACGGATTTCAATGATTGCCAGCTCATCAGCCTGGCAATCGTGGGCGAGGACGGGCGCGAGTTTTACGGCGAGCGCTCGGACTTCGAGCTCGCCGCTTGCAGCGGCTTCGTGCGCGAAGTCGTGCTGCCTCAGCTCGGCCAGTTTCCGGACCGTGCGATGCCGCTTTTGCGGCTTCGCGACGAGCTGCGCGCGTGGCTAGCGGCCGTGCCGACCAAGCCCAAGCCGGTGCTGTGCTATGACTTCCAGGGCGACTTCGACCTGGTTGGCCAGCTGCTCGATGGGCCGCTGCCGAGCGGCTGGAGCCATGAGAACGTGTGGCTGAAGCTTGACGCCGCGCGCCTCGCGGCCTACCTCGCCCAGCACGGCGGGGAACATCACGCGCTGCACGACGCTCGAGCGAACGCCTACGCGTTTCGCTGAGCCTCTCGCGCGCAGGTGGTACACCCGCGTTCCCGTGGACAAGCCGGGACAAGTCTGACGACTTGCCCCACCTTGCCCACAGGCCCCTTCGCGGCGTGGAGCCTACGGCGTGACTCGCTGCGCTCGCCCAAATTGCACATACGTGCCCGAACCCCTCTTTCTGCAAGCCATAGGAGGCCCGTCAAGCCGCTGGAAGGCTTCGCCCGGTGCCCACAGGCACCCGGCTGAGCGGCAGGCGGCCGTAGGCCGGCTGGCGCGATTTGTCCGGGTCTTGGCGCTTTAGCGCCTAGACCGGTGCGCCACCTGCCTTAGTGCCCCTTCGGGGGCCGTCCAGCCGCCGCGAGGCGGCGGTGTATGCCCCCGCTTGCGGGGGCGTGGGAATAACCCACTGAAACTCAAGATCATAGATATAGGCCGAGACACGGAGCCTTGCTGGATAAGGCTTTGCGAGGGGGGGATACCGCATAGCTGGTGCGGTAGGGTCACCGCATAGCTGGTGCGGTATGTCTGCTTAATTTTCCCGCAACATTGCCGATAATAAATGTAGAATTATTCAGCAAGATTGCTGATTTTTGCCGCACACATGCGGCTACCCTACCGCATGGATTTCCAAAACCGTGAAACGAACTTCCGCACCTCCGGAAATTGGCGTACCGGCCAAACATCGCCCCGGCCAGTGGGTTCAGACCGAACGTAAGGCGCATGAAGCATGGGCGCACCTGATCGCTCGCAAGCCTCGCGCAGCAGCCTTGGCTCACATCCTCGTCGCGAACATGCAGCACCAAAACGCGGTGGTCGTGCCTCAAACCGTCTTAGCCAAGCTCATGGGCTGCAGTGTGGACACGGTGCAGCGTGCCATCCGCGATCTGGTGGCTGAGCGATGGATTCAGGTCGTGAGACTCGGCAAGGGCAAGGAGGCCGCCTACGTGGTCAATGACCGTGTGGCTTGGGCGCAATCGCGGAGCGATCTACGCCTTTCGACCTTCTCGGCCACAGTGGTAGCCGACGTCGAGGATCAAGACGCCGCAACGCTCGAAAGCTCAGGCCTACGCCGCATCCCGACGCTGTACCAGGGCGAGATGCAGCTGCCGACCGGATCTGGCGAAGATCCTCCCAGCCAGCCGAGCATTCCGGGCATGGAGCCGGATCTACCAGCCCTGAACGCACAGGAAGAGCTTGAGCGGCGTGGCCAGCTCCGGCTGCCGGAGTAACCACGCGAGCGCCTCGATGAAACGAATCTACGCGTACAAGGGCTTTGTGGTCACGGTGGAACTCGAAGCGCAGTGGCAATCCTCCGGAAACGCCTCTTTGAGGCCTCCGAGCGGCTATGCGGGGTAAATACATATTGTTTGAATATTGTTTACATATCATTTCAATATTGAATTGAGGGTGATACGTGATACTTACTGTGGGAAACACGAAGGGCGGCGTCGGCAAATCCACAATCGCGGTTCAGCTCGCGCTTGGCCTGTCGCTCGATGGAAAGAAGGTTTGGCTGGTCGATGGCGATCGACAAGCTACTAGCCTCGGCGCGATCACGGTCCGCGCCGAAAGTGGCCGCACTCCAATAGCCGCCGCAGCCTATTCAGATGGGGCCACGCTCCGCGCCCAGGTGACGCAGCAGCGCGGCGCCTATGAGCACATCATCATCGATGCAGGCGGCCGTGATTCCACGGCGCTGCGGGCGGCATTGACCATCTCTGACGTGGTGCTAGTGCCATTCCAGCCTCGTTCATTCGACGTGTGGGCGCTGTCGGACATTGGCAGCTTGCTGAACGAGGCACGCGCCGTCCGCGACGTCCGCGCCCTCGCCATGCTGAACGCAGCCGACACGCAGGGTAACGACAACGCCGACGCTGCTGAAGCCCTCGCCGATGTGCCTGGTATCGAACTTCTGTCAGCCCGCGTGAACCGCCGCAAATCCATCGCCAATGCCAGCGGAGCGGGCCTCTACATCGATGAATACCGTCCCCGCGACGCCGCTGCGAGTGCAGAGCTCAATGCTGTTAAAAACATATTATTTCAATATTGAAACAGCATTTAAAAAATATCATGTCAATCACTAAACGCCCATCCAACACGACGCCACCAGCTCAGGCCGTGGACGAGTTCATCAATCGCGCCCCTGATGCGTCCGCCGCGAATCAGGCTGTAACGTCAGCGCGGAAAAACAAGGTTCAGATTGCAATCACCATCCATCCGGATCTGCTGGCCGCGATCGACGCCTTGGCACAAAAGAAAGGGCTCAGCAGAGCCGGAGCTATTTCGCTGGCCTGCGCCGAACTGGTCGAACAGCATTCGAGGCAATGAAACAAGCCCGAAATTTTCTTATCGGCCTACCGCCTTCTTCGTCCCCCGCGTGCTGCATTCTCGCCAGCAGTACCCGAAGCGCGACGCTAGCTCCACTTAATACGAGCATCTACTCTGACAGAATTGATAGGATGATCCCATTTGGGCACATTGGGTCATGCATCCAATATCAACTCTAGGCGGTGGCGGTGGTGTGTAAGCTTGATTGCATGAGCGAACGCATTGTTGATCACCGTCGTCGCATTCTTTGATGCATTGCTGAATTTGTAGGTTTTGTGCCGTACCTTGTACTACTGCTGACCAGTTAAAGGCATGCGCTCCAGATGCACAAAACGCAAGCATCATCGCAATGATCCAGTTTTTCATAGCACCCCTTGGCTTCATCTTTTAGCTCGTCTGCTGAATTTCGGTAACCCGGCTAACTAGCCCGGAGCCGCCTAAATCAAATCAGGATCAGGAACGTCCGGCCATGCCGGTTTGTTCTCCTTGACCCAAGCCTGAAGCCTACGTCTCGCTGAGTCTGTTCCCGTTTCTATCTGCAAGAAGTCGCAGATAGCCCTCCAATCCGTAAAGTCCTTTCCCGCCAAATCAGGTACCTTTTGCGCCCATTTTTGTGCGCTCGGAGATGCCGCCTTTTTACGTTGTTTCTTTTTTAAAGCCATCGACTCTTCGAGCAATTTATCAAGATCCTCGAAGCCCCCTTGGGATTTGACCTTAGGCTGATTTTCAATCAGCTTGATTAACTTTTCCAAAACGCGCTTTAGCGCATTATTGAATGTGAGATGCTCAAAAGCTTTGGGCTCTGCAAGCCTTTCGACAAGTCTCGCAACATCTTCGTCCACGGTGAACTGCGGCATGACGCTACTCTCCTATAGGTGATAGTGATGATGAACTATACACCTATTCCTCAACCTATCATAGAGTCACAGCATAGAAAAAGAGGCTTATGAAAAGCCAAACGCCCTTCATAGCCTTAGCCCGTGCGGCTTTGGCGGGGTTTGTACGTGCTCTTTCCCATCATTCCCATAGACAATTCTAGGCCGATCGCCTACCTGATAGATTTGCTGTAGTTGTCGCTTGTCGTGCAGCGTCGCCCAGTCGCGGCCCGCGTTCTGTGCGATATGAAAGTCCGACACGAGCAGGATTTCGCCGGTGTAGGGCATGCGTGGTTTAGGCATCAGCACAACCGTATAGCCCATGCCCAGCAACTTCTGCTTGATGTCCTCGGCGTCGCGGGCGCGCAGCTCGTCCTCGCTCGGCGCCGGCGGCGTACTCGCAGGCTGCGTCGGCTTTGGTGGCGTCTCCGCGGCGTGCGCCGCACGGAAACGGGTCAACGCCTCGCGGGGCGAGGCAGGCACGCGCGCCGCGGCCTGCTGCCGCTCGCGCTCGGCCAACGCGGCCTGAATATCGCCGGACAGGTCGAGCATTTCGCTGCGCGTGGCCGCGAGGGTCTCCTTCAGACGCGTCCATTCGCTACGTCCCGTGCGGATCTCGCGCACGCGCTCCAGCCGCGCCTCGCGTCGCTCGTCGCGGCCTGCGCGCGGGTGCACCGGTCCCAGCTTCGGCTCTGGCTCAAATCGCGGATT